>Ga0102942_1000246_pt1 | contig 20025 bp, 21 predicted proteins | sample SalPon2_C_H2O_MG_FD_78171 | JGI IMG/M metagenome (GOLD analysis project Ga0102942, IMG submission 78171) | Salt pond water microbial communities from South San Francisco under conditions of wetland restoration - Salt Pond MetaG R2_C_H2O_MG | ecosystem: Environmental > Aquatic > Non-marine Saline... | reverse complement strand
GACACGGTCCGGAGCCTCGCCGAACACGGGTTCGTCGAGATTCACGAGTCCCGGCCGATGCAGGTGGTGGCGATCGATCCCGAGGAGGCGTTCGGCGAGGTGCGGACCACGCTCGACGACCTGATCACGGCCCTCGAACGGCAGTACACCGCCCCAAGCAGGGGCGCGGAGGCCGTCTCGCTCATCAAATCCCGGCGGACGATACTCCGCTATCTCGAGGACGTCATCACGAGCGCCGAGTACGAACTGATGCTGTCGCTGACGCCGGATCTGTTCGCCCGGTTCGAAGACGACTTGGCCGACCGCCACGCCGAGGGCGTGACCATCGACCTCCTGCTCGCGCCGGCGGCGGAGATTCCCGACGCCGACGAGCACGACTACACGACGGTGGCGTCGGCGGTCCGTGCCCGGCGCGGCCGCACGACGCCCGTCGCCGCCGTCGCCGACGGCGAGTACTCCATCTACGCCGCGCGTGAGGCCGTGACGAACGGGGCTGAACGGTACGGCGTCACGTTCAACCGCTCCGAACTGGGCTTTCTCGTCTCGGGGTTTCTGAACACGGTCGTCTGGGCGTCGGCCACGACGCTCGTCGAGCGACCCGACACCCGGCCGTATCCGCGGCGCTACGCGTCCATCCGCCGCTGCGTGCAGGAACTCGAAGACAGCGACGGACCGCTATACGTGACCGTCCGCGGCCGCGACGTCGAGACCGGCGAGCGACGGACCGTCGAGGGCGAACTCGTCGACGTGGCCGTCGGCGTCGATCGGGTGACCGCCTCGCTCACGCTGCGGACCGACGACGGCGAGGTCGACGTCGGCGGCCAGGCCGCCGCGTTCGAGGACGTGGAGGCGGCCGAAATCGTCGTCGACGACGAGCCATCGGAGTGAACGGACCGGTCCCGGCCACTCACCGTCCGCGCCCCGTCGGCAGTCGTGCCACCGGGTTCCCCCACCCAACGAGCACGCAGCCGAGCAGACAGCCGTAGGTGACGAGCCCCCACGCGGCCGCGCCGAGGAGCCACGGGGCCCGGGGGGCGACGACGGCGGCGACGACGAGGACACCCACCGCGCCGGCGACGGGGACGCCGCGGCGCTCCCAGCCGGCCGCGAGCGTCGGCGAGGCGAGAAACCCCCACTCGACCCCGAGGGCGCCGACGATGCCGGTCACGACGGCGACCGGGCGGACGAACGGCGCGACGCCGACGAGGTGTGTGCCGACGACGACGAGGCCGGCGAGGGTGGCGAGCGCGAGGCATCCGTCGCGTCGAACGTCGGCCATACGCGTCGCAGGCGCCCGACGAGCAAAGGCGTCACGGCGGCCGGAATCAACGCTTAGAATTCGGCCAATGCCTATAAGAGAGCCGTATCCCAACGAGGGTCGAATGGATGCCAGTGCCTACCGCGAGGAGATTTACGACATCTTCGCCGGCGCCGACGCGGATGTCGACATCACGGCGCGGATAGAGCGAGCGCTCGCTGTGGGCACGGAGTATCTCGGACTCTCGGTCGGCTTTCTCACGCGGATCGAGGATGAGGTGCAGGAGATCGTCGCGGCGACGGGGAGCGACGTGGCGATCCGGGCGGGCGATCGCTGCCCGCTCGACGAGGCGTACTGTCGGCGGACGATCGAGATGGAGGGGACGCTCGCGGTGCAGGACGCCGCCGCCTCGCAGGCGGTCGCCGACCGCGCCGTCCAGGCGTTCGGCCTCGGCACCTACATCGGCGTCAAAGTCGTCGTCGACGGCGAGACGTTCGGGACGGTCTGTTTCGCCGCCGAATCCGAGCGCGACGAGCCGTTCACCGAGACGGAGGAAGTGTTCATCGAACTGCTCGCCAAGCTGATCGGCGGGGAGTTCGAACGGCGGTCGTACGAACGGGAACTGGAGGCGCGGACCGCGCGCCTCGAACGCGAGAAGGCGCGGTTCGAGGGCATCGCCGAGACGAGCTTCGACGTCATCTTCCGACTCGACCGGGACGGCACGTTCACGTACGTCTCCTCGGCGGTCGAACGTGTCCTGGGCCACCGGCCGGCCGAACTGGTCGACACGCAGTTCGTGACGTGGCTCGGCGAGTCGTCGGTCGCCGACGCCGTCGCGGCCTACCGGCGAGCGATGGACGGGGAGACGGTCGAGAACCTCGAACTCGACTTCGCCGACGCGGTGGGCGAACGGGTCGTCATCGCGGTCAACGCCACGCCGATCCGCGACGGCGACCGGGTGGTCGGGGTGCAGGGTGTCGGCCGCGACGTGACCGCTCGGAAGGAACGCGAACGCGAACTCCGCCGGAAGACCCGCGCGATGGACGAGGCGGAGGTCGGCATCTCGATGGCCGACGCGGACGGCGACCTGCCGCTCGTCTACGCCAACGAGGGGTTCGAGCGGATCACCGGCTACGGCGCCGAGGAGATGCTGGGTCGGAACTGCCGGTTCCTCCAGGGGGAGGCGACCGATCCCGAAGCCGTCGACCGATTGCGGGACGGCATCGACGCCGAGGAGCCCACGTCGGCCGAACTGCTCAACTACCGCGCCGACGGGTCGCCGTTCTGGAACCAGATCCGGCTCAACCCCGTCGAGGGCGACGACGGCGCCCTCACCCACTACCTGGGCTTTCAGACCGACGTGACCGAGCGCAAGCGGACCGAACAGCTCGTCCGGCTTCTCAACCGCGTCCTCCGGCACAACCTCCGCAACGACCTGAACGTCCTGCTCGGCGTGGGGAGCCACCTCCAGTCCGGATCGGTAACGGGGGACGTGAGCGAACTGGGCGCGCGGATCGAGCGGACCGCGAACCGGCTGGTGGAGACGAGCGAACAGGCCCGCGAACTGGAGCGGAACGCGCGCCGGGACCGCGATCCGCGACGGCTCGACCCGGACGCCCTGTTCGACGCCGCGACGGTGGCCCTCCCGACGGACGCGACCGTCGACACCGACGTTCGGACCGAGCGGGGGATCTGCGCCGGCCCCGAACTCGAACGGGCGCTGGCGGAACTCGCGAGGAACGCGGTGGCGCACAACCCCGACGACGAGCCGTGGGTGGAACTCCGAGCGACGGACGACGGCGAGTGGGTCGAACTCGTCGTCAGGGACGACGGGCCGGGGATCGACGACATGGAGGCGGCGGCCATCGACGCGGGGAAGGAGACGGCGCTGGTCCACTGCTCCGGACTGGGACTGTGGCTGGTCAACTGGATCGTGACGCGCTACGGCGGCTCGTTCGGGATTCGCCCGCGCGAGGACGCCGAGGGCTCGGTCGCGACGATCAGGCTACCCGGGATCGACGCCGACACGGCGGTCGAGTCCGTCGCGCGACAGCCGACCGTCCTCTTTCGCTAGCCGCCCGGGACGCGGCTGCCGGCCGCGAGATGGAGGGAGTACGCGATCAGCCCGAGACCGGCGAGCTGGAGGAGCCTGACGAGGAGGCGGAACACGCCCTGCAGGTCGATTGAGACGACGTGGAAGGCGATCAACCCCTGTCCGACGACGGCGAGCAGGTAGGTGACGCCGAAGAGGATGATCATGCCGGCGGCGAGATACCGCATCGCGGGTTCGTCGTTGCGGCGGAGGCCACGGTAGGCCTGATAGCCGATATAGAGGCCGACGAGGGCGGAGCCGGTCGCCGCGGCGCCGGCGAGGGCGTCGACGGCGGCGCCGAGAGCGACCATCTCAGAACTTCCCCCAGAGGCGCGTGAGTTCGTCCGCCACGTCCCTGTTCGTCCGGTCGATGGTCCAGTCGACCTCGCCGTCGGCGACGACGAGTTCGAAGCGTTCCAGCGTCGCCACGTAGACGGTGTCGTGGTGGCCGTCGCTCCGCGGCCGCGTCCGCTCGTCGATGAGGCCGGCGTCGACGAGGCGGTCGACCCGACGGTAGATGGCGGAGGTGGAGACGCCACAGCGGTCGCTCAGCGTCGCCGCAGACAGCGGCTCCGCGCTCGTCGCTGCGAGGATGGTGCGGACGTGCTCGTCGTCCAGCAAGCCGACGAGCGTCGCGAGGTCGGGGTCGTCCGCCACGGGTCCATCAGTCATGCGTCCGAGAAATAAATCGGTCGCCCACCTCGTCGGGGCGACGGGCGACGGCGGGTCGGTCGGGGGCGATGCGACGGTCACGACGACCCCTCCAGCGGCACGGCGAAGACGGGTCGGTCGCTCGATCCGGGGGCGTAGAGCAGGTCGAGGTGAGTCGCCGGACGGGACTCCGTGGCCGCGAACGGGTCCTCGGCGTCGCGGTCGATGGCGTCGAAGGGGATGGCCTCGACCGTCGGCGTCTCGGGGAGGGTGACGGGCACCCGGTCGCCGGGCGCGAGCGTCTCGGCGTCCGTCGGCATCGGGCGGGGCTCCGGGAAGACGAGCCAGTCGTCCGGAGCGTCGGCGTCGAACTGGTAGCCGAGGGCGGCGGTCGGGACGTGATCGCCCGCCTCGTGGCGGAGCGTCACGGTTCCCGCGTCCGTGTCGCGGTCGTACCCCCACGTCACCTGCGGCGGGTAGGGCGGGGTGATGTCGGCGGGGTCGACCCCCTCGCCGGGCGGGATTCGCCCCTCCACGACCACGAGGCGGCCGTCGATGCGGAAATCGGAGTTCCGGACTTCGCGTGTCAACACGGTGCCGTCGACGGCGCGGTCCCGGAGTTCGGCTTCCGGCGGCGTGCGCCCTTCGGGATAGAGAAACGTCATGACGTGGTACGCGGTGTCGCCGTCGAAGCGGAAACCCTCGCATTTCTGCCAGTAGCGTTCGTCGGTGGGCGGGATGTACTCGACCATCCGACTCTCGCCGACGGCGTCGGTGAGGCGGGCGACGCCGGCGTCGGCGCCGTGGTAGCGGTCGATCCGGCCGGCGCGGGCGTCGATCAGCGCCTCGATCCGGGGGTGGTCGTGGACGCGCCGACTCGACCGGACGACGACGCCGTCGCGGACGGCCACCCGGCGGGGCACGTCGTCGCGGACGAACAGGTCGTAGTCGCCGCGTGATCCGACCGCGGCGTAGCCGCTCCGGGTGAGCGCCGTGGCGACGGCCGCGGCGTCGAACGCCCCGCCGAGCACCGTGCCGAAGGGGGTGTGCAGGCGGCCGTCGTAGTTCGCGTAGCCGACGCCGAAGTGATCGAGGGAGGCCAGGAGTCGCTTGCGCGGCGTGGTGAACCGGACGGGCGCGGGGTAGTCGAGTTCGCCGGGGCGTCTGAACAGGAAGGCGTAGTGCTCGGCGTCGAACCCGTCGACGGCGGCGGGGGCGGGGAGCCAGCGTCGATACCGCGGCGGGTCCGCGTCGGGCACGTCGATGCGGCCGAACCGCTGGGCGGCGCCGAGCGGAGGGAGGGCCGAAGCGCAACCGGCAGTCGCGGCCGCGACGCCCGTCGCGAGGGCGCCGGCACCGCGCCGGAGGAGGGCGCGGCGCGTGGTGGGGGAGTCGGTGGGGACCATCGCAGTCGACCCTACACGCGGGAGGTGTATCACACCCCGTGACGGACTGCGCCGCCGCACAGTCCGTCGACGGATATATATAGTGCGCCGAACGGAGCGACTCACGCGTATTTAGGCGGGCCTAAAATCCGAAAACCATTTCAATGTTTAGGCTGGCCTAAAACCATGCCGAGCGAAACGGACCGGGAGTGGAGACCGGCACCGCAGGAGTACGGAACGGAGCGCGTCGTGGGGGATCGGTGATGCGAGCACGCGAGTGGGCCATCGTCGGCGCCGCGTGCGAGCCCGAAGAGCACGGCATCCCGAAGCTCCCGGTGTGGCAAGTCAGCCGCGACGACGATGGCGGCATCGCCTTCGCCGCCGACGGCGACGACGAGCCGTTCATCGCCGCCGAGTCGCCGGTGCGCGTCCGTCGCTGATCACCTCACTCCAGCTGGTGGTAATCGAGTTCGTACCCCGCGTCGAGGGCCTCGCGAACCGCCGCGCTCGGCTCGTCGACGGGCGCCGTCGAGAGCGCCATCGTGCCGAACGTCCCGCGTTCGACGACGACGTTTCGCCGCCAGTCGGGGTCGGTGTCGGGGTAGTCGGGGCGGTGGTGCGCGCCGCGCGATTCGGTGCGCTCGTGGGCGGCCCGGAGGACCGCCTCGGCCACCGTCAGCCCGAACTGGAGGTTCAGCGCGAACTCGAACGAGCGGCTGGTGCGGTCGCCAACGTCGAGGTCCATCGCCCGCCCGCGGAGCGCGGTGAGGGCGTCGAGGCCGGCGGTCAGCCCCGTCTCGTCGCGGTGGATGCCGGCGTGGTCCCAGAGGATGTCGCGGAGGTCGTCGAGCAGGGCGTCGGGACGGGTCGATCCCGTGCTCCCGGCGAGGGCCGCAAGGTCGGCGAAGTGACGACTGGCGGCGTCGTGGAGCGCCGACGCGTCCGTGCCGCTGTCGGCGGACCGATCGGCCAGTCGCGCCGCGATGGCGTCGCCGGTCAGCTGCCCGTACGCGATGGTCTCGGCCAGCGAGTTGCCGCCGAGGCGGTTCGCGCCGTGGACGCCCGCCATCGTCTCGCCGATGGCGTAGAGGCCGTCGACGGCCGTCTCGCCGTCGTCGTCGACGACGACCCCGCCCATCCCGTAGTGAGCGGTGGGTGCCACTTCGACCGGCGCCGTCGCCATGTCGACATCGAGGTCGGCGAACCGCTCGTACATCCGGGGGAGGCGCTCGCGGATGAACTCGGAATCGCGATGCGAGATATCGAGGTAGACGCCGCCGTGGTCCGTGCCGCGGCCGGCCGCAATCTCCTCGTCGATGGCGCGGGCCACCACGTCGCGAGCGTCGAGTTCCATCTGCTCGGGGGAGTAGCGTTCCATGAACCGCTCCCCGTCGGCGTTGTAGAGGTGCCCACCCTCGCCGCGGACCGCTTCGGTGACGAGGCGGCCGTCCCACTCCTCGCCGTAGCGGGCGCCGACCATGCCCGTCGGGTGGAACTGGACGAACTCCATATCCATCAGGCGGGCGCCGGCGTCGTAGGCGAGAGCGGGGCCGTCGCCCGTGTTCTCGTCGTCGCGCGAGGAATGGCGGCGGTAGAGGCTGGTGTACCCGCCCGCGGCGAGAACGACGGTGTCGGCGTCGAACAGCAGGGAGTCGCCGGTGTCGAGGTCGGTGGCGGCGGCGCCGAGGACCCGCTCCCCGTCGTCGTCCGTGAGCAGTTTCGAGACGAAGACGTTCTCGCGGTAGGGAATCGACAGGGACTGTGCCCGCTCGACGAGCGTGTCGAGTAGGGACTCGCCGGTGTGGTCGCCGGCGAAGGCGGTGCGGCGGAACGACTGCGCGCCGAAGTACCGCTGGTCGATGGCGCCCTCGTCAGTCCGGCTAAACGCCATCCCCCAGTCGTCGAGTTCGCGGAGGAGGGCGGGCATTCGCCGGGTCACCGCCTCGACTTTCGCGGGGTCGTTGAGGTGGTGACCCTCGTTCAGCGTGTCGGCGGCGTGGACCGTCCAGTCGTCTTCGGGGTCGTGGGTGCCGAGGGCGCCGTTGATCCCGCCGCGCGCCCACGTCGTGTGGGCGTCGCCGTGGCTCCGCTTGCCCACGACGAGGATATCCTCCGGGTCGAGACCCTGCTCGACCAGTTGGATGGCCGTCCGGGCGCCGGCCGCACCGGCGCCGACGATCAGGACGCGGACGGGGACCGTCTCGTAGTCGACCGAGCGCGACTCGTCGCTCGTCGGTCGGGATGAACTGTCCATAGCTACTAGTCGGACCGAGGCGACATAGCCCCGCCGTCGGCGGTGTCGCGGGTGGGCATACGTCCGCTTCGAGGGTCGATTTCGTTCCGTGTACGCGGCCGGTTGGCCGACGCCCCACCGACTAAGAGGGGGTGGAGCGAACGGGGCCGTCATGAGCGAGACGGGGCGGACGCTCCGGATCGGGGCGGCACAGGTCGCCGAGGTGTATCTCGACCGGGCGGCGACGGTGCGCAAGGACTGCGAGTACATCCGCCAGGCCGGCGAGCAGGGAGTGGACCTGCTGGTCTTCCCGGAGTATCACATCCCCGCCTCCCCCAAGTGGTTCCGACACGACCCGGACCTGTCGTTCGAGGCGTACTACGAGCGGTTGCTCGCGGAGGCGGTGCGGCCGGGGAGCCGGGCGGTCGATCGACTGGCGGAGGCGGCCGACGACGCCGACTGTGCGGTCGTGATCGGCGTCAACTGGAAGCCAGACACCACGGCGGGGACGCTGTACAACGCCCAACTGTACCTCGACGCCGACGGCTCGGTGCTGGGCGTCCGCCGGAAGCTCGTCCCGACGCTGTACGAGCGCCTGCTTCACGCCGGCGGTGACGGGACCGACGTGCGGACGTTCGAATCCTCGGTCGGGACCATCGGCGGGATGCTGTGTGGCGAGCATCTGAACCACCTACTGGCGTTCGCGCTGCTGGCGCAGGGACAGGAACTCCACGCCGCCGGGTGGCCGCGGTACGTGGGCTACGACCGCGAGGCGTTAGAGCGGCTGATCGGCGTCCGGACGCGCTTTCACGCCGAGGCGGCGAAGGTGCCCGCCGCGCTCGCGATGGGGACGGTGACCGACGAACTCGCCGCGGACATCGGGAAGCCGGCGTTGAGCGACGGGCCGAGCCTCTCGGCGGTGATCGGACCGACCGGCGAGTATCTCGCGGGCCCGAAATTCGAGGGCGAGGGCATCGTCCACGCAACGGTCGACCTGTCGGCCCGGGCGCGGGAACACTCCCATCACGACTTGGCGGGTCACTACAATCGGTTCGACGTCTTCGACCTCCACGTCGACCGCGGGGCGCACACCCCACTGTCGTTCGACGAGGAGTGACCGGGCCCCCGGTCCCGCCGTACTGGACGGTGGGTCCGACGTCGGTCCGGATGCTGTGCGGTCGAGATCCGAATCGGGAACACGGTCTCCCGGTCGTGTTCTGCGGACGAAACCGTGTCTCGGCGGGGCGACATACGAAGCGTTTTATCATGAATCCCATACCTCCGTAGTAGATGGCTTCGCATATTTCAGCAGAGACTGAGGCGTTGCTTGTCGGCGGATCGAGTGGTATCGGATTGGCGACGGCGGAGCGGTTGGCTCGCCGTGGCATCGGTGTCCACCTCGTCGGTCGGACGGAGACGAAACTGGAGGACGCCGTCGAGAGCCTCCCAGGGGATGGACCGGGAGAATATTCGGTCGTGGATCTGCACGAGGACGACGACGTCGCGGAGTTCGTCGACGCAGTCGAGGAGTCGTCGGCGTCGATCGATTACCTGGTGAACGCAGCGGGATCGTTCGAACCGAAGCCGTTCCTGGAGCATACGGAGTCGGACTACGAAAAATATCATAAAATAAATAAGTCATTCTTTTTCATCACCAAGGCCGTCGCTCGAGGAATGGTAGAAAACGGAGGGGGGTCCATCGTGAACGTCGGATCGATGTGGGCCCAACAGGCCGTGAAGGATACTCCGTCTTCGGCCTACTCCATGGCCAAGGCCGGACTACACACGCTCACACAACAGCTCGCGATCGAGTTGGGAGACGACGATGTCAGGGTCAATGCGGTCTCTCCGGCCGTGGTGGAGACTCCGATCTACGGGGAGTTCATGGATCCGGAAGACATCCACGAGAATTTGCAGGCGTTCAACGAGATGCACCCGGTCGGGGACGTCGGCCAGCCGGAGGAAGTGGCCTCGGTGATCGACTTCCTACTCTCGGAGGAGGCATCCTGGGTAACCGGAGCAATCTGGGATGTCGACGGCGGCGTGATGGCGGGGCTGACCTGAGCCGCTAGTCCCGTCGGACGACCCGCTGTCGGATGACGACGGCGACGACGACACCGTAGACGAGGGCGGGACCGAAGCCGACGACGGCGGCGAGCATCGTCGGATCGGTGTCGGGGAAGACGGGGTAGACCGCCGGCAGGAGAACGCGGATGGAGCCGACGATGATCCCGAATCCGACCGCGACGACGAGCAAAACGCCGACGACGGCGAGGGCCATCGTGGAGCCGTCACGTCGGATCTTCGAGGCGAGGTCGGTCATGGCAGCGGTGCGGCGACGGAAGCGGTCGAACGGCGACTCTCGGCGTCGTCGAGCCGCATCGGGTTCGGCGGCGACATACCCGGCGATAGGGCTAGAGCCCGTTAGCTCTACCGCCCGCCCGACGACAGGGAGATTATCACCGCCGAAAACCATAACGAGAGCCATATATATACCGAAACCGAACACTTCGGGAGCGATGGAGCGATTGTCGGCATCGACGAGTGGAACAATCGTCGCCGTCACCGGGGTCGTGCTGGCGGCAGTCCACCTCCAGTCGGCCGTGCGCTTGCCGTCGTCGCCGGGGTTGGTGCTGATCGAGGCGGCCGTTCCTATGGTACTCGCGCTGGCCGTGGCGGGCGTCGGAGCCGCCCTCCGGGAGGATCGGCTCGCACCCCCGGCGTCGGCCGACAGGGTGCTCGGCTGGGCGGTCGCCGGAACGCTGTCGCTGAGCGTCGCGGTCGGATGGCTGTTCGTCGACGCCGGCGTCCGGGGCTGGAGCGTCCCCGTTCCGATGCGGACGGTACTCAACGCCGCCACGCTGGGCGCGCTCGTCGGTCTCGTGATCGGCGTTTACGACGCCCGTGCCCGGTGCCAGCGGGAGCGCGCGGAGCAGTTGACCCGCATCAACGACACGCTCCGTATCGCGACCCGGGAGATCGTGAACGCGACCGAACGGGCCGAACTGGAGGCGGTGGTCTGTCGACGGTTGACCGACTCCGGCATCTACGACGGGGCGTGGATCGGTCGGTACGAACCGGGCGACGAGGTCGTCAGCCCGGCGGCGTGGGCGGGCCACGACGACGAATACTTCGCCCCGCTGGAGATTGCCGTCGACCCGGACGATCCGGACGACCGCGGACCGGGAAGCGCGGCGATCCGAACGGGCGAAATCCAGCCCATCCAGGACGTGTTCGCGGAGTCGGCGCTGGAGCCGTGGCACGAGATGCTGTCCGAGAAGGGCGTCGAGTCGATGGCGGTGGTCCCGCTCGTCGGGCCGGAGCGCGTCCACGGCTTCCTCAGCGTCTACGCCAACCGGGCGAACGTGTTCGGGGTGCGGGAGCGCGAGGCGCTCTCCGAACTCGGCGAGAGCATCGGCCACGCCATCGACTCGATGGCGGCCCGCGGCCGACTCGCCCGGCGCGAACGCGAACTCGCCAGACAGAACGGGCGCCTCGACGAGTTCACGAGCGTCGTCTCCCACGACCTGCGCAACCCGCTGAACGTCGCTGAGGGCAACCTCGAACTCGCGCGGATGGCCGTCGATGACGACCACTTAGACCGGGTGGCGGACGCCCTCGACCGGATGCACGAACTGATCGAGGACCTCCTCACGGTGGCTCGCTCCGGACGGACGGTGGACGACGTGCGCCCGGTCGACCTCCGCTCGGTCGCCGAGCGCGCGTGGGCGACGACCGACACCGAGGGCGCACGACTGGTGTTCGACGGCGATCCGGGAACCGTCCGGGCCGACGAGAGTCGGCTCACGCAGGTGTTCGAGAACCTGTTTCGGAATAGTGTGGAGCATGGCTCCACTGACAACCGGCCGAAGCCCGGTGATAGTGTGGAGCATGGCTCCACTGACAACCGGCCGGAGGCCGACGACGACGCCGTGACGATCACCGTCGGCGGCACCGAGTCGGGGTTCTACGTCGCCGACGACGGCCCCGGAATCCCCGAGTCGATGCGCGAGGACGTGTTCGAAACGGGATACACCACGTCGGCAGACGGCACTGGATTCGGCCTCGACATCGTCCGAACTATCGCGGCGGCGCACGGCTGGCGGGTCGCCGTGGTCGAGGGCGCGACGGGGGGCGCCCGATTCGAGGTCACGACCGCCGACACCGAGGCGACGGCGACGGGCGGGACGGCCTGAGATGGACCGCCGTCCGTCAGCTTCGGCAGTCGGCGCCCACTGATCGACGACTGCCGGCCCACCGCGACACCGAGCCGTCCGACCGGTAGCCGGGACAACTGTTTAGCGTCGGCGGTGCGTATTTTGGACCGATATGACAGCAGACCGTGTCGTCGAGCTTCTCCGGAAGGCGTACGCCGACGAGATAGAGACAGTGATGAACTACCAGACGAACGCCATCGTCCTCGACGGCGTGCGGGCCGAGGAGATCAAGGAGAGCCTCCAGCAGGACATCCAGGAGGAACTGACCCACGCCGAACAGTTGGGGCAACGTCTCAAGCAACTGGACGCACGCCCGCCGGGGTCGGCCGACTTCGTCGCCCGGCAGGACTCCCTGCAGCCGCCCGCGGACTCGACGGACGTGCTCTCGGTCATCCGCGGCGTCCTCGACGCGGAGGAAGGCGCCATCGAGACGTACCGCGCGCTCATCGACGCGGCCGAGGCGGCGAACGACCCGGTGACCGAGGACCTCGCAGTGACCATTCTCGCGGACGAGGAAGCCCACCGGACCGAGTTCCGCGGCTTCGAGAAGGAGTACCGGACGGAGTAGTCTCGAGCGTGACGAACGGCCCGCTCACGGCGGGACGATGACCGCACGGCCCTCGATGTCGCCGTGTTCGAGGCGTTCGGCGACGGTGTTGATCTCGTCGAGGTCGTAGCGGGAGGTCCGGAGTGCCACGTCGCCACGGTCGACCAGCGCGACGAGTTCCTGCAGTTCGGCGTAGCGGCCGACGAGCGTGCCGCGGTAGGCGAACTCGCCGTTGACGAGCGCCTGCGACGGTTCGTGGATGTGGCCGCCGTAGCCGACGATGTGGTGGTCGCCGCCCGCGGCGGTGATGTCGGGGGCGTAGCCCGTCGTCACGTCGGCGCCGACGAAGTCGATGACCTGCTTGGCGCCGACGCCGTCGGTGATCGACTCGATTTCGTCGGCCACGTCGACGCTCGACGGGTCGACAGTGTGGTGAGCGCCGAGGTCGGTCGCGAGGTCACGGGCCTCCGGTTTGAGGTCGAGCGCCGTGATTTCGGCGGCGCTCATGGCGTCGAGACACTGGAGGCCGATGTGGCCGAGGCCGCCGACGCCGATGACGACGGCGTGATCGCCGGGGTTGAGTTCGTGGACGGCCTTCTTCACCGCGTGATACGCCGTGATCCCCGCGTCGGCGTGGGGCGCGATGTCCGCGGGGTCGACGCCGCCGGGAAGGGGGATCACCGCTCGCTCGTTCGTGTGGAGGTACTCCGCGAACCCGCCGTCGGTCGTCAGCCCCGGGAACTGGGCGTTCTCGCAGTACATGTCCTCGCCCAGCCGGCAGGGCCGACAGGTGCCACAGGTCATGTGCGGGTGACAGATCACCTGATCGCCCGTCTCGACGATGTCGACGTTCTCGCCCACCTCGACGACGGTCCCCGCGTTCTCGTGGCCGAGCGTCATGGGGAGCGGTTGGGGGGCGTACTCCTCCCACATCCCCTCGATGATGTGATTGTCGGTCTGACACCAGCCGGCACCCTCGACCTCGACGATGACGTCGTCGGGACCGTCGGCAGTCGGTCGGTCCACCTCGTCGATGGAGAGGGCGTCGCTCATCTCCTCCGTGTACGCGTGCAGTCGTGCCGCGAGCATGTGTGAGCCGTCCACCCCGGCCGGCAAAAGTATTGCTCCAACGATAATCATGAAAGACCATAATAGTTATTTGTTGTCATTCCCCACGGACGGTCGTACCATGTACGAGTACGAGGGCGAGGACGTGTTCGTCATCGATTCGCACCTTCACCTGTGGGATGCGACCGAGGAGAACATCGTCCACGAGGGCGGCGAGCAGTTCATCCAGTGTTTCTACGACTACCACACCGCGTTCACGCCGGCGGAGAAGCAGTGGTCGCTGGAGGAGTACCGGAAGTACGGTGCCGACCGGATGATGGACGACCTGTTCGGCAACGCCGCGGTGGATATGGGTATCTTCCAGCCGACGTATCTCACCGACTTCTACGACGAGGGGTTCAACACGGCCGAGCAGAACGCCGAACTCGCCGAGGAGTACCCCGAACGCTTCGTCCTCAACGGTACGTTCGACCCGCGTGACGGCGAGGAAGGGCTGGAGTATCTGGAGGAGTTGAACGACAAATACGACCTGCAGGGGGTGAAACTCTACACGGCGGAGTGGCGCGGCGACTCGAAGGGCTGGCGCCTCGACAGCGAGGAGTCGTTCAAGTTCCTCGAGAAGTGTGCCGAACTCGGCATTCGGAACGTCCACCCGCACAAGGGGCCGACGATCCGGCCGCTCAACCGCGACGCCTTCGACGTGGCGGACGTGGACGACGCCGCCACCTCCTTCCCCGAACTCAACTTCGTCGTCGAGCACGTCGGCCTGCCGCGCCTCGACGACTTCTGCTGGATCGCCGCTCAGGAGCCGAACGTCTACGGTGGCCTCGCCGTCGCGGCGCCGATGGCCGTCCACCGGCCCCGAAAGTTCGGCGAGATCATGGGCGAACTCCTCTTCTGGCTGGGCGAGGACCGCCTGCTGTTCGGCTCCGACTACGCGCTCTGGAACCCCGACTGGCTGGTCGACGTGGTGATGAACGCCGAGTTGACCGAGGAGCAACGCGACGAGTACGGCGTCGAACTCGATCTGGAGACGAAAAAGAAGATCATGGGCGAGAACGCGGCCGAACTCTACGACATCGACATCGAGGCCAAGAAAGAACAGTTCAAAGCCGACGACGTGACCGAGGAGTTCGGCCTCGCCGACCACTACGCCGGGTCGAGTACGGCGCCGGCGGACGACTGATGTCGACGGACTCCCGAGACGCCGTGACCGAGGCGGCGGTCCGCGAGCGCCTCGACCGGGTCACCGACCCCGAACTCGACACGTCCATCGTCGAACTGGCGTACATCGACGAGATTCGGATCGACGGGAGCGAGGTGCGGGTGGCGATGACGCTCCCGACGGCGTGGTGTTCGCCCGCCTTCGCGTGGATGATGACGACCGACGCCCGCGACGAGGTGGCGTCGTTGCCGGGCGTCGCCCGCGTGCGGATCGAACTCCGCGACCACATGCACGAGGCGGAGATCAACCGCGGCGTCAACGAGCGGCTGTCCTTCGGCGAGGCGTTCCCCGACGCCGACGGGGGCGTCGCCCCCGTCCGCGCCGAACTCGACGAGAAGGCGCGGATCGCCCGCCAACACGACGCCACGGGCGCGCTTCTCGACGCCGGCCTCGACGGCGAACAGATCGTTACCCTGACTCGCGAGGACGTGACGGTCGAGGACGGCCGCGCCCACGTCTGGTGCCGGGACGGCGGCCTCGCCGTCGTCGTCGACGCCGACCCGCTGGAGCGGTATCTGGAGAAGGCGCGGGCGACCGGCCGCCTCGACGACGACCATCCCGAACTGTTCCGGACGCCGGAGGGCGACCCCATCGACCCCGCGCAGTTCGAGACGGTTCGCCACCGAACCCGGCTGGCCGGCGTCAACATGAGCGGGCAGGGGTCGGTCTGTGACGCGCTTCACGAGTCGCGGCGCGCCGAGGACCGGCCGCCGCTGTCGATGCGGTCGGACTAGAACAGGCCCTTTGGGCCCGGCGGCGGCCCCCTCGGCCCGCCGTCGCGTTCGCCGTCGCCCTCGTCGTCGGGTTCGCCGTGTCCCGGTTTCGCAAGCCCGTAGCGACCGCGAGCCGAGAAGTCCCGCGGATCCCAGCCACACTCGGGGCAGACCCGCTCGTCGTAGTCGAAGTCGACGCCGCAGCCGAGACACTCGTTTTCCGCGCCCATCAGTCCCGCTCCCCGAGACCGGGGCGGCCGAGTCCGTACCGGCCACCCTGACGCCACGTCTCGGGTCGCCACCCGCAGTTCGGGCAGGCGTCGTGTCGGTAGTCGAACGGTTCGCTACACCGTTGACAGTTGGCTGTCATTCCCATGTGACGTGGTATCGCGACCCAACACGTAAGCATTTCGCCCGTCGCGGCGACGGAACACGTATACCGCGCTCGGGCGAACGGCGACTATGGCGGCCCAACCGGTCTTCGAAGTCTACAAAGACAGGGGCGAGGAGTGGCGATGGCGGCTCGTCGCGTCGAACGGCAACATCGTCGCGGACAGCGCGGAGGGGTACGTGTCGAAACAGGGCGCGAAACGCGGCATCCGGTGTGTCAAACGGATCGCCCCCGACGCCGAGGTGACGGAGGGATAACGGCGCCGTGGAACTGACCGTCTACGGCCCGCTCCGCTCCGCGACCGGGGGGAAGCGGGTGACGGTCGACCCCGAGGGGGCGACGGTCCGGGCGGTCGTCGAGGCGGTCGTCGCGGCCTACCCCCGCGCCGAATCCCACCTCGTCGATTGCGACGGGCGCCTCCGCCCCAGCGTCCGGGTCACGGTAGACGGGGAGCGAGTCGGTCTCGACGACGACTGCCCGTCCGACGCCGAGGTGGCGCTGTTTCCGGCGATGCGTGGCGGGTCGCGGTAGCGACTACAGGTCGTACTGCGCTCGCACGGCGTCGGCCAGTCCCACGTCCTCCAGTGTCTCCATCGGCGCCAGCATCGACAACTGGACCACCCCCGGCAGGCGCGCTATCTCGACGCCGCCGGTGAACGTACACCGGGCCCGGACTTCGCCCTCGGTCATATCCAGCAGTGTGCCCGCGCGGTCGAAGGCGTTGTCGGTGGCGTCGTTGATCGTCGCCCCCGACCCGATCACCTGGATCGGGGCGGCGTCGGCCACCTCGTCCACGTCGTACTCGGCGGCGAGTTCGGCGCCCGTCTCGCGTTCGGCGTCCGTGTACGGTTTGGCGATGGGCGGCAGATCCGCCTCGTTGGGGAGGAGCAGCGGCCCGTCGATGTCCAGTCCTTTGATCACCTCCACTTCCAACTCCGTCCGCCCGCTCACGTCCGTCGTGTGCAGGGAGAGTTCGCCGTCGCCCTGGTTGGCGTGCAGGTCGCCGACGTAGAGGCCGGCCCCCTCGATTTTCACCGGGCAGACGAGCGTCGCGCCCGGTCGCACGTCGTTGGAGTCCATGTGGCCGTCGGTGCGGTCGGCGAGGGCATCCTCGTCCGGGAGGCCCCAGTCGTGGCCGGCGCCGATGAGGAACTGCCCGAAGTCGCCGGCGTTGTGGGAGTCGGGGAACTCCCGGGGCGGCGTCGTCCCGATGTTGCCGATGAAGGGCCGAAGGTGGCCGAGCGCCCCCGGAATCTCGTTGGGCTTGTAGAGCAGGATGGGATGCTGGCGGGAGTTCTCCGGGAGGGCCATCGCCTCGTCGGCGCGTTCGGCGAGGGCCGTCGCGCCGTCCTCGCCGACCGTCAGCCCGACGGAGCGGTCGTCGTCGAAGGCGACGGTGTAGCCGAACTCGAAGCCGAAGGAGGAGGCGTTGGCGCCACACTCCGCGCATTTGATCGCGTCCTCGCCGATACCCTCGACGACGCTCTCCGGCCACTCGGTGCCGCACTCGGGACAGCGGTGGTCGACGAAGGGGTCGTCGCCGAAGGCGCCCTCGCGTTCGGCCATGCTCCCCGTACTCGTCGCGACGCTCGTCACCTCGACGTCCTTGATTCGGACGACCAGGGCGTCGCCGGGTTCGGCGTTCTCCACTCGAATCGGGCGTGTCACCTCGTGCCCGCCGCGGAACTCGGGGGTGATCATCGGCCCCCAGCAGGCCGGGGGCGTGTGTGTACGGACCGTGCCGCCGTCGGCGACCGTACCCGCCCACTCCTGGTCCGGGCCGACGAGGCCGAGCGTGAACCGATCCACGTCGAGTTCCTGCTGAATCTGTTGGGACATACAGTCGACGGTTGTCGTGTGTGGGGATAACTGTCACGGGACCGTCGACACGGCTACCCGCCGATCCCGCTCCGGAACCCCCGCTGGATCGTCATGGCGCGAGCGTAGTCGGCCTCGGAGAGGATGCCGAGAAGTTCGTCGTCACGCTGGACGAGGGCGTCGACGGGGCCAGCGCTCTGCAGTTCGACCAGCGTGTCGAAGGCGTCGGCGTCCGGGTCGAGCCGCGGCACGTCGCGCACGATATCGCCGACGGTCGTCGCGCGGTCCCCTCGCCGCGCCTTCTTCAGGTCGTCGAGCGTGACGACGCCGACGGGCGTTCCCTCGGCGTCGACGACGAGGTAGACCGTCCGCCGGTCGCGGAGCATCCGTTCCCCGAATTCGTCGATAGTCGTCGACAGGGCAACCTGCGCCGGATCGGGCGTCATGATGTCACCGACGGTGATCCCTTCGAGGAGTTCGTCGAGGAGGACGGCCTTCGATTCGGTCGTCGCCGCGCCGTAGATGAAGAAGGCGAGCAGGAGGAGGATGATCTGGAAGTTGAGGACGGCGACGATGGCAAAGAGGAATGCGAAGCCGACGCCCACGCGGGCGGCGAGACGGGTCGCGGTGCCGTACGGGCGCGAGCGTGCGAGGAGCGCCCGCAGGATGCGACCCCCGTCCATCGGGAACGCCGGGAGGAGATTGAACACCGCCAGCGTGACGTTCACGATGGCGAGCCAGCCGAAGACGAACCGGGGGATCGGAAGCGACTCCGGCATCACGAGGACGGCGACGTAACAGACCACGGCGACGAGGACGCTCGTCACGGGGCCGGCGATGGCGATCCAGAACTCCCGGTTCCACTCCTTCGGGAACGTCTTCAGCGCCGCGAGACCACCGAGGATCCAGAGCGTGATCGACTCGATTTCGATGCCGTAGCGCATGGCGACCCACGAGTGCCCCAGTTCGTGGACGGTGACGCTCACGAACAGCCCCACCGCCGCGACGACGCCGATCAGCCACGGCGTCGATCCGGCCCGGAGGCGAGCGAGGTCGAACCCGTCGCCGGTGAACCCTTCGATCAGCGCCGCGTAGAGTTCGATCTGCCCCCCGCTCCCGATCAGCCACGCGAGGATCGGGAGGAAAATCAACAGCGACGTGTTGACCCGAATCGGGATGCCCCAGATGGAGAGGAGTTTGTAGCTCCGCATACCGGGGTTGTCAGACCACTAATACTTAATTCGGTCGTGCGACGGGGCGGCGGGAGACCTACCCCGCTCCGAGCCCACGGGTCCGTATGGACCGAGACGAGATTCGGCGAGCGTGGGACGCAATCGCGGAGACGTACGCCGACCGACGCGACCCCACCGGGTCCGACGCCGCGCTCCTCGACGACCTGCTAGACACGCTGCCGCCCGAACCGACGGTCCTCGACGCCGGCTGCGGGGACGGGGCGCGGACGCTCGCGAACCTGCCGGCCGGGAGCGTCGGCCTCGACGTGTCGCGGCGGGGCCTGGAACTCGCGCGGGAGACGGTCCCGGACGCACGACTCGTCCAGGGCGAGATGACCGCGCTCCCGTTCGCCGCGGGGAGCGTCGACGCCGTGACCGCCTACCACGCCGTCTTTCACGTGCCCCGCGAGTCACAGCCCGAGGTGTACCGGGAGTTCGAGCGCGTCCTCCGGCCGGGCGGCCGACTCCTCATGACCCTGCCGGGCGGCCGGTTCGAGACGGTGCGCGAGGGGTGGATGGGCGGGCGGATGTTCTTCTCGGCGCCGGGGCGGGACCGGACGCTCGCCCAGCTTCGCGAGGCGGGCTTTGCGGACCTGCGGACGGAGACGGCGACCGACCCGCTCGGAAGCAGTACGGAGTTCGTGTTTGCAGCGGTAGCGCGTTAGCGACGCTCCATCGGCGCCGAACACCGCAGACAGAGCGTCTGCCCGGCGATCCAGTTCACGTCCGTCGACGCACAGTCCGGGCACCGGAACTGATCGTTGTCGTACTCGGTGGTGCCGCGGGGGGCGGCCAGGTGCCCGTCGTCGACGGCGCGGGCGAGCAGCGACGGGAACCGCTGGCGTTTGAACGTCGACCGGCGCGCGAGGAAGGCGCCGGGGTCGGACGGATCGGCCCCGTGGAGGTCCTCCCAGTCGACCGCGATTTCGCCGTTCGCGGTTCCCCGAGCCACCTGCGCGATCGGTTCGGCGGCGGCCCGGAAGAGCGGGCTCGTCGCCACCCGGTGCGGGTCGTCGACGGTGGCCCCGGCGTCGCGGTAGGCCGCTTCGGCGTCGCGGTAGGCCGCCTCGGCGTCGTCCATCCCGGCCACGACCCGGAAGTCGGCGACGAACTCGTCGAGGCACGCCGACTGGGCGGGGCCGTCGAGCGAGGACTGCAGGTCGCGCGCGACGGCGATGCCTTCGACGCCCCGGCG
>Ga0102942_1000245_pt1 | contig 20100 bp, 11 predicted proteins | sample SalPon2_C_H2O_MG_FD_78171 | JGI IMG/M metagenome (GOLD analysis project Ga0102942, IMG submission 78171) | Salt pond water microbial communities from South San Francisco under conditions of wetland restoration - Salt Pond MetaG R2_C_H2O_MG | ecosystem: Environmental > Aquatic > Non-marine Saline... | reverse complement strand
CGATCCGCGCGGACGACGCGGTGACGACGGCCGAGCCGGGGACGGTGATCGGCCACGCGTTCCAGTCGCGCCAGTACCCGACGAGCAGGCGGGTGAACCCCCTGTACGTCAGTCCCGGGCACCGCGTGTCCGCGGCGACCGCGGTCGACCTCGTCGCGGCGCTGTGCGCGGGCTACAAGCTCCCCGAGCCGACGCGGCTCGCGGACGCGCACGCGGAGCGGGCGAAAGGCGACGCGGAGTGAGCGCGGAGGCCCTGCCGGGCCGATACCGTGACACCTGTTGCCACGGGCAGGCGGTTTTTAGACGGTCGGCCGCGAACGCGGAGACATGGGAGACGACGACGCGGAGAGACCGATGTCCGCCGAGGAGTTCCGGTCGCTGACCGACGGCTTGGTGCGCCAGAGTTCGGGCGGCGGGACGACCGTCTACAAGAACGCAGCGGGGGTCGGCTGTCCGAACCCGGACTGCGACCGCGGCGTCTTCCAGACGCTGTTCGTCAGCGACCACGGCTGGCAGCAGATCGGCGCGACCCGCGACGGGATCGACCTCTGTCTGGTCAACACGGAGTCGAAGCGGCTCGTCTTCATCCACGACGAGTGAGCGTCGCGGCCCGGAGCCGGCGACGTCGACGGCGATCGTAGCGTCGCGGCCGTCAGTCGTCGTCCGCGGCGGAGTCCGCGTCCGGGCCGGCGGCGCAGCGGTTCGGGCCGAGTTCGAGTTCGATCGCCGCGGTCTCGTCCGGGGGCGACTCCACGCCGCGGTTGGCCGCGATCACCGACTCGTAGTTCGGCGGCTTCTCCGGCAGCGTGCGGGTGATTCGCTCGACGAACTCGTCGGCGTCGAGGCCGAGGACCCCGATCTCGCGGCGCGCGGTCCCGACCGTCGTGGCGACCGGCGCTCCGGGCTCGACCTCGCCGGTCGTGCCGTCGTTCGCGACCGCGAAGTGGCCGGGGCAGACGACGGCGTCGTCGGGCTGTGCGAGCAGCGTCCCGTGGAGCGAGTCGTACAGCCGCTCGGCCGCGCTAGCCGCCCCCGCGCCGGCGGCGTCACCGGCTTCGTCGCCGTCTTCGCCGGCCGAGAACTGGAGCTCCGTCCGGCCCACGCTGTCGGTGAACAGCGTGTCGCCCGTGAGCACCGCGGCGTCGCCGACGAGGTAGCTCGCGCCGTCGTCGGTGTGGCCCGGCGTCGCGAGCGATTTCAGGTCGACGCCGCCGACGTCGAGCGTCTCGTTGCGCCCGATCGGGTCGAAGTCGGACGCCACGTCGCGGGCGGCGGCCGCCGCGGGTAGGTAGTACGGGACGCCGAGGTCGTCCGCGAGCGCCCGGCCGCCGGAGAGGTGATCGGCGTGGACGTGCGTGTCGAGGACGGCCGCGATCGACGCGCCGCGGTCGGCGGCCGCCTCGACCCACTCGTCGCCGTGTCTGGAGACGTCGACGGCGACGGCGACGCGGTCGTCGTCTGAGCCGGCAGCGGGGACGTGATCCGCGTCGCCCGGCTCGCGACCGCCGACCACGAGGTAGCCCAGGCACCCCTTCGCGCGGCGCTGGACCTGGACGACGTCGAGCGGCGGGGCCGCGTCGGGGCGGTCGGGGAGCGGGACCTCGGCGCGGTCGTACACCGCGGACCAGCCGCGCATCCCGTCGCCGACGACGGTCACGTCCTCGTACCCCGCGGCGTCGAGCTCGGCGGCGAAGTCGTCGGAGGCCTTCCCCTTCGCGCAGAGCGTGACCACGCTGTCGTCCGGCGAGAGCCCGGTCTCCCGCTCGAAGTCGTCGACGTCGAACTCGTGGAACGGCTTGTAGAAGTAGTGGATCGCGTCCGCCACGCGCCAGCCCGCGAAGCTCTCCTCGGGTCGCGTGTCGACCACGGCGAACGAGCGCTCGCCGCGCCGACGCGCGTCGATCCTGTCGCGGAACTCGGCGGCGGATATCGTCTCGGCCATAGTCGGGTCTCGGTCCGCGTGATCAAAAACGCTCGGTGGATGAGGGTGGCAGCCCGTGAGACGGGTCCGCGGGGAGGAGGCGACCGCGATGAAGAGGATTTATTCGGACCGCCCGGCGAGCGGGGATATGGTCGAGGCGTTCGCGGTCGCCAGCGGCAAGGGCGGCACGGGGAAGACGACGAGCACGCTCGCGCTCGGGATGGCGCTCGCGGCCGACCACGACGTGACGGTCGTGGACGCCGACACGGGGATGGCGAACCTCCTCTTCCACGCCGGGCTCGACGACGCGGCGGTCACCCTCCACGACCTGCTCGTCGAGGGGACCGCGACGGACGTCGACGAGGCGACCTACGAGCGGTTCGGACTCTCGGTCGTCCCCTGCGGCACCTCGCTGGCGGGCTTCGAGGCCGCGGAGCCGGAGCGCCTCCGCGACGTGGTGGCGGAGCTGGCGCGCGACACCGACCTGCTCCTGCTCGACTCGCCGGCCGCGCTGGGGTCGAAGTCGGCCGTGCTGCCGGTCGTGCTCGCGGACCGCGTGGTGGTCGTCGTCGAGCCGACGATCCCCGCGCTCTCGGACGGGCTGAAGGTCCAGGAGTACGCGCGCTCGTACGGCACGGAGACGGCCGGCGTCCTGTTCAACAAGGTCCGGAGCGAGGCGGACGACGTCGCCGCGCAGGCGGAGCGGCACTTCGGCGGCTCGGTGCTCGCGAACGTGCCCGAAAGCGACGCGGTCCGCGCGGCGCGGCGGGCCGGCGAGCCGCTGCTCGCGCACGCCCCCGAGAGCGAGGCCGCCGCGCGCTACCGACGGGCCGCCGGCCGACTCGACGTGCGCGACGGCGACGGCGACGCGGTCGCCGACCGGTTCCGCAGCGCGGTCGTCCCCGACACGCCATGAGCGGAAGTCAGAGGGGCGACGAGACCGGGGAGCCGCCGACCCTCACCATCCCGCGGGGGACGCTCCTGCGTTCGCGGGTGGTCTCGGACGTCGGGACGACGCTGTCGCGCGCGCTCGACCGCGGGCTCACCGGCTACGCGACGCTCGTCCCGCAGGAGACGCTGCTGCTCTCGGGCGAGGCCCGCGGCGTCCTCACCTTCGAGGACGGCGTGCCCGTGCTCGCGTACAACACCGTGACGGACAGCGGCGGGCCGGACGCGCTCGCGGAGCTCGCGGTCCCCGGCCCCTACCGCGTCGAGCTGTACGCCGTCGACGCCGACGGACTGGCCGCGGCCCACAGGGAGGACGCCCTGCGCGTCGCGCCCGACGCGGCCGCGACCGAACTGGCCGACGACGCCGCGCTCGCGGACCGGACCCGCGAGGCGGCCCCGGCGGACCGGCTGCGGGACGACGCCGACGAGGACGACGCCGTCGCTGCCTTCCTCGCGGACGACGACCGGATCGAGGCGATCCGCGAGCAGGCCCGGTCCGAGGCCCGCGACCGCGCCGCCGAGTGGGGGCTCGACGACGCGCTCGACGGCCCGAGCGAACCGGCCGGCGGCGAGGGGGAGACCGCCGAGCGCGCGACGGACGATGCGGACGGCGACGACCGCCACCGAGAGTCCGAGGGCCCCACCCCGCCGCTCGACCGGGGCTCGGGCGGGTGAGACGGCGACCGATCGAATTCGCCGGACGTTCGAAACGTCGGGGTCGCCGGTAATTTTTTTACCGCACACCATGTGAAGATATTACATGTCATCCGGTGGGAACGTCGAGGCGGAGAAACGGGCGGCGAGGGAGCGCGAGGAGCCGTCCGCCCGCGCGGGTTCCTCTGCGGGCGCGGCGGCCGACGACGCGGCGGGAGATAGCGGCCCGGCGAACGACGACCGGGTCGACGCGAACGAGCTCCTGGAGCTGCTCGGAAACCGCCGGCGGCGATTGCTGTGGCGGCACCTCCGGGCGGAGAGTGCGGAGTCGGCGCTCTCCGACGCGTCGCGGCGGATCGCGGCGTGGGAGAACGACGTCGAGCCCGCGGACGTCGACTACGACCAGCGGAAGAGCGTCTACACGTCGCTGCGGCAGTTCCACTGCCCGAAGATGGCCGACGCCGGGCTCATCGAGTTCGACGACCGCGACGGGACGGTGCGGCTGACCTCCGACCTCCCGGAGGAGCTCGTCTTGGAGATCGAACCGGACACGGAGAACGTCGGGCGGACCGCCGTCGGGGCCCTCGCACTGGCGACCGGCGTCGTCCTCGGCTCGTGGGCCGCCGGGCTCCCGGTGTTCGGCCCGCTCTCGTTCGGCGGCGTCGCGTTCGCCGTCGCCTCCGCCGCCGTCGCCGCGGGCGTGGTGTACGCCGCCGCCGCGCGCTCGGAGCACGGCGTCTCGCTCGGCGACGCGCTGGCGCGCGTCGACCGCTGACCGAACGGTTATTCCGGCCCGGTCCCTCCGATCGGTATCACGGTCCTCCGACTGCTGCGGCTGACGACGACCGCCGACTTCGCGAGCTGGTACGCCGCCGGCCGCGCGTACACGACCGACGTCGCCGAGGGCATGGGCTTCGCCGGCGTCGACTCCCTCGACGGCGACCGCGTCGAGCGCCGCCTCCGGACGGCCCCCGAGGAACTGACGCCGGAGGAGGCCCGCTCGGTCGCGGCGACCCTGTTGGCCGACGGCGCGTTCTCTGAGCCCTACTGCGAGTGGCTGCCGACCTGGTACGAACTCGCGCTGATCGCGCCGGTGCGGTACTGCGACTGGCGGCTGCGACGGGTCGCCGGCGCGGTCGCCGACCGCGCGTCCGTGACCGCGACCGCGCCGCGGTTCTCGCGACCGACCGACGTCCGGATCGACGGCGCGCCGGCGCTGTCGCGGGTTTCGGGCTTCCGCGAGCGGTTCCTCCTCGCCGACTCGCTGCTCCACCTGGAGTGGTTCGACCACGTCGCCGCGGCCGACGGCATCGAGGTGCCGGACGGCCTCGTGACACGGACGCGGGAGGAGTCGCTGTCGTACTACGGGGGCGGCCGCGACCGCCTCTCCCCCGACGTGCGGCGGTTCCAGCGCCACCTCTTCGCCGACGACCGCTGGGTCCGCCGCGTCGACGAGGCGTACGACCTCGACAGCGCGCTGTTCGGCGTGTGGGAGCGGCTGCTGCGCGACGAACGGCGGCGGCTCGGCGAGGAGTGAGCCTCGCTCTGTACGAGGGTGTTACAGATCCTGTAACGAGTTACCGGATCTGATCGCAGAACGGCAGGTAAGTATAGACGGTGGTGAGCTGTATAGAGGTACACGAACCACGGTTCGGTTCGCTGTCCCCCACCTTTGGCCCTCGTTTCGCCCGCAGCCGCGGCGTGTTCACCGCGGCCGGTCTCCGTCGCGTCTCTCCTGACTACCGGCCGGTTCCGCTCACGGCTCTCCTGGTAACTGGTCGGTTCGTCAGAGCCGGCGACCCCGTCGCGTTCGGCGGGCCGCTCGCGCCGCTCGGCGACTGTAAAATAAGAGAGAGGCCGCGTCGAGACGGGCGAGCCCCCGTCAGGCGGCGGGGGCCGCGACCGGAGTGACGTCCGGTTGACCGCCCGCTTCCTCGTCTTCCTCCGCGGCGGAGTCACCGCTCGAGGACGCCGCCATGCTCGCGGCCTCCTCGACGGAGTTCGCGAACAGGGTCAGCCCCTCCTCGGTGAAGTCGGCCGGGTCGTCGTGGAAGAAGTCCATCGCGATCGCCGTGTTCAGGACCTCGTTCCGGTCCTCGTCGATCGCGACGCCCGGCCCCTCGAACTCCCCGTCGTCGCTCGGGCTGAAGTCCGAGTGGCCGAGGACCTGGCCGTCGTAGCCGGTGAACCACGCGCCCCACGTGGTGCCGGAGTCGACGACCGGGACCGACTCGCCTTCCTCGCCGACGCCGTCGAAGATCGGGTGGTCGGACTCGATGTCGACCTCGACGGGCTCGCCGTCGGCGTCGAGCGAGACGGAGTTCCGCTCGGCCGGGTCCCCGCGGGTCTCGGTGAGCCGGAGGACGCCGTCGGCGTACGCCTCGGCCGTCGCGCCCTGGTAGGAGTCGAGGTAGACGACGGCCTGGTCGTCGCCGAGCGCGTCCGCGAAGTCGGCCGCCAGCGAGTCGCTGCCGAACCGCTGGACGACGAACACGTCGTAGCCGTCCATCTCGTCGAGCAGCTCGTCCGCCGTGAGCGTGTCGACAGTGGTGTAGACGTCGTCGTCGAGCTCCGCGGAGAGCGCGCTCGCGATCGCGCCCTCGTGGTAGTCGTTCTCGTCGACGACCGCGACGGAGACGTCCTCGGGTTCGCTCGGACCGTCGCCCGGCCCCTCGCCCGGCGGCTGGGGCGCGGTCGGCGTCTCGGGGTCCAACAGCGCGCGGTAGTCGTCGATAGTCGGGTCCTGCTCCATGTCGGAGAAGAGGGTGTAGCCGTCGCCCTCCGCGCCGATACCGACCCAGTACCCGCCGAACGGGTTGACCGCCGAGTCGGGGACCTCGCCCTGGCCGACGTGGCCGTCGGCGTGCGACTCGGCGACCATCCACGTGCTCGGCGTGTAGTAGTCGCCGTCGCCCTTGTTCGTGCCGTCGGTCCAGAAGGCGTACTCCTCGTCGTGGTACGCCGACGGACTCACCAGGTTCCACCCGTCGTGGAGGTCGACCTGTCCCGGGCTGGCCGGCCCGTCGCCGGACTGGAACTCGAGCGTGGCGTGGGTGTCCTCCTCGGTGACGACGAGGACCGCTGAGAGCGCGCTGAGGCTGTCGTTCGCCGTCAGCATCTGCCAGTCGCCGATCTCGGCGTCGTAGCCGTAGATGGCTCCCTCGAACCCGTCCTCGAAGGCCTCGCCGACCGTCTGGTCGGTGGCCGCCGGGAGGCCGACGGTGTAGGTCTCGTTGGCCTCCATCGTCAGGTCCGCGGCGAGCCGGGTCGTGTTCGCGTCGACCTCGTCGAGGTCGGCGGTGAGGTACGGCGAGTAGCCGACGTCGCCCGCGACGCCGTTGTTCACCTGCGGGCCGCCCTCGCCGAACCAGTTGAGCGGCGCGTCGAAGGAGCCGCTCTCCGCCTCCATCGCCGTCTCGGTCTCCGCGAGGTCGTTGAAGTGGACGGTGAGGTCGTCGCCCGCGTCGGACGCCAGCACGCCGGTCGCGGCGTCGACGTCGTTCAGCGCGAACTCGCCGCTCGTCGCGCCGCCCGAGAACGCGAGGCCGGCGGTGGCGTTCGCGATCTCGTTGTGCGCGGCGTACGAGACGGCGGCGCCGCCCTCCGCGGCGATGCCGTACTCGCTGTCGACGACGGAGGCGTCGGTCAGGTTATTGACCGCGCCGCCGTCGACGTGGACTCCGTAGGCGGCGTCGGTCACCGACGCGTCGGTGAGGTCGACGCCGCTGGAACTCATCGACGCGATGCCCGCCTCGCCGGCGTCCTCGACGGACGCGCCGGTCACCGAGACGTCGGTCGCGCCGTCGAGCATGACGCCGTAGGAGACGTTCATCGCGCTCGGGGCGTCGACCGTGACGCCCGCGCTGTCGGCGATCCGGACGCCGGTGCCGGCGTCGGTCGCCTCGGCGTCGTGGACGGCGACGGAGTCGCTGCCCGCGACGTGGACGCCGTTCGCCGCGGCGCCCGTGGCGCTCGCGTTCGTGACGGTGACGTCGCTGCTTCCGACGACTTGGACGGCGTCGGACGCACCGGTCACCGAGACGTCGGCGACGGTGACGTTGCTCGTCTCCGAGGCGCCGACGCCCGCGAGTCCCTCGGGGGTTTCGAGGTCGAAGCCCTCGAAGTGAGTCCCGCTGGCCTGGATGTCGACGTGCGCGTGGCCGTCGTCCGCACCGGAGTCGGGCGCGACGATCGTGGCGTTCTCACCGGTGATCGTCAGGTTCTGCGTCTCGTCGATCGAGACGGTCTCGGGGTAGGTCCCCTCGGTGACCGCGATCTCGGCGCCGTCTGGCGCGAGGTCGACGGCCTCCTGGATCGTCTCGACGTCCGCGCCGTCGCCGACCGTCAACGGCGCGTCGTACACCGCGGTCGGGCCGGTGGTGATCGTTATCTCGTGGGAGTCTTCCTCGGAGATGTTCCCGCCGTCACCCACCGCGTCCGGGTTGTTGGCGAAGGTGAACGTCGTCTCCAGGATCACCGATCCCACGGTGTCCTCCTCGGACTCGACTTCGACCATGTAGTCGTCGTCGGTCAGCGGCGGCGAGTAGGCGCGCCACTCGCCCCACGCGTTGATCGTGTCGCCAACGTAGAGGTCGAGCTCGGACTGGTTCGCGGTGCTGTCCTCGTGGAGCGACACCTTCACCTTCTCCAGCTGGTTGACGCCGTACTCGGCGCCGAACCGGTCGCCGGGCGCGTCCTGCGCGGGCTGGCCCCCGTTCAGGACGACCGGCGGCGTCGTCGCGGCCCACTCGGCCGCGTTCGCCAGCACGGCGTCGGCGTCGCTGCTGTAGTCGCCGGAGCTAACGAAGGCGCTCGAACCGAACGTCGACAGGAGCACCTCGCGCTCCTGCGCCAGCGTCGCGGCGGCGGGACCGTCCGTCACGCCGCCGGCCTGGACGTAGCCGACCGTCTGGAAGTCGGTGTCCTCGAACCAAGCGTGGTCGGCGAAGTCCGCGGAGTGGATACCGAACGTGTCGCCGACCTCGCCGACGCCCTCGAAGAGGGGGCTATCGGAGACGATCTCCATCTCCGGGTTCGGCGACGCGAAGCTGTCGGCCGTCGTCGCCGGGTCGCCGAGTGCGTCCGACCGCGCGGGGACGCCGTTGCTCCCGCTGCCCCACTGGTCGAGCCACACGACGCCCGTCGAGGCGCCCGCGGTGTTCGCCTTCAGGTCCGCGACGTGCGTCTCGTCGATCGCCTGGACCACGTACGCCTCGTACTCGTCGTTCGCCGCGGCGTCGACCGCCTCGCTGCCGGTGAGCAGCGAGACCTGGTACGAGCCGGGGAGCTGTGCGAGGAGCCGGTCGACGACGTCCTCGCCGTAGGAGCCGTCGTCGACGACGGCGATCGAGGTGTACTCGGCGAACACGTTCGTCGGGCCGGTCGTCACGGTGACCGTGTCGCCCGCGCCGGAGAACGTGTGGTCGAGCTCGAACGTGCCGTCCGTGTCCGCCTCGGTGGTGACGGTGAGCGTGGCGAGGCCGGTGAGGCCGCCGACGTCGACGTCCTCGCCCTCCTCGATCTCGGCGCCGTTGAGCTCGAACGTCAGGCTGCCGTTGTAGTCGCCCGCCCGCTCGACCGAGTAGGTCTCGAGGTTGGCGACGTTCACCTGTACCTCGAACTGCTGGCCGCCCTCGATCGCCTCGGGCTGGCCGGAGACCGGCTCGACGCCGAGCGCGTCGGCCAGCGTGAGGTTTTGTTCGACGAACGTCTCGTTGTCCGGGACGGAGACGTTCGCGCTGGTCTCCTCGTACCCGAAGCCGCTCGCGGTCACCGTGTAGTTGCCGGGCGGCGAGAGGACCGTGTACTCGCCGTCGGGGCCGGTCTCCGCCTCGAAGCCGGTCTCCTCGACCGCGACGGTCGCGCCCTCGACGGCGTCGCCGGCGCTGTCGGTGACGGTGCCGGTGACGCCGCTGTCGAGGGCGACCTGGTCGGCGGCCGCCTTGGCGTCGACGATGCCGACGCCGTACCGCGTGTCCGGCGTGCCCGGCGGCTCGGGCGCGTCGTCCGGCTTCCACGCGGTGTCCTCGATCGCCTCGATCGCCGTCTGGCGGTCGAGGCCGCCGCCGGCCGCGGAGAGGACCAGCGCGAACACGCCCGTCTTGTGGGGCGCGGACATCGAGGTCCCGGAGTACGTGCCGTCGTAGCCGCCGCCCGGGACGGAGCTCAGCACGTCCACGCCGGGCGCCGCCGCGTTCGGCACGACGTACTCGTCGGGCCAGTCGTCGGGCGCGTCGCTGCCCCACGCCGACGAGGTGTCGACGGTCTCCCCGCCGGAGAAGCCGGCGACGTCAGCGTTCTCGTCGACCGCGCCGCTCGCGAAGTTCGGGTAGACGTTCCCGGGAGACCCGGACGTCCCCGCCCCGCCGTTGCCGGCGGACGCGACGAGGATGACGCCCGCGTCGCGCGCGTTCTCGGACGGCTCGATCATCTCGGTGTAGTAGCCGCCGGCGCCGAGGCTCATCGAGATGATGTCGACGCCCGCGGTGTCGACCGCCCACTCCATCCCGGCCGCGACCTGCGTGAAGGAGCCGCCGCCCCCGGGGATGACCTGGCCGTGGTACAGCTCGACGTCCGGCGCGACGCCGAACGTCGGCACGTCGCCGGCGGGGCTCTCCGCGCCGGCGACCGTCCCGGAGACGTGCGTCCCGTGGCCGCTGGAGTCGGACGGCTCGGAGTCGATCGGGTTGCCGTCGCTGTCCCACGCCTGCCAGTGCTCGTCGTCGAGCTCCGGCAGGTCCGGGTGCGAGTCGTCCATGCCGGTGTCGAGCACGGCGACCTCGACGCCCTCGCCCTGGGTGTTGTACGCGTCCCAGACCTCCGTGGCGTTGACCATGTCGAGGCCGTACGTCGTCGAGTAGTTCTCCGCCCGCATCGACGACGGCGCGATCGGCTCGGTGTCGGCCGCCGGGGTCGTCCCCTCGGCGGAGTCGTCGGCCCCCGTCTCGTTCGTCGCGGCCGTCTCGTTCGTCGACGACCCGGCGGCGGAGCCGTTCCCGCCGCTCGCCTGCGCGGTCGTCACTTCGAAGTTGACGTGGAGGCGCTCGACGCCCTCGGCGGACGCGATCTCCTCTAACGTGATCCGGTCGGGGTCGACCTCGAGGAGCACGGCGTTCGTGATCCAGAACTGCCGTTCGAGGTCGACGTGCTCCGACATCTGCGCGAAGCGGACGACGTTCCGCTGCGTCTCGGAAGCGTGGCTCTTCAGCGCGTCGACCGTCGCCTCCCGCCCCTGGACGCCGCTCGCGTCGGCGGGCGAGAGCCTGACGACGACGTCGACGGTGTCGCCCTCGGCCTCGGCGTCGCCCTCGAACTTGCGTTCGAGCGCCGGGTCGATCTCGACCTCGTCCGCGTCCTGTTGCGCGAACTCGCCGTCGCTTGCCTGTGCGTACGATACGTCGTCGGAGACCGCCGGGACGTCCCCGGCGCCCTCCATCGTGGGTGTGGCGTCGCCGGCGTCCGCGGCCACCGAGGCCCCGGCGACCGGAGCCATCATGGACACGACCATGAGGACCGCGAACAGCGCAGCGAGCGCCTTCGAGAACTTGGTAGTGCGTATCATTTCTTGTCGCGTCGTGGCACCTCCCCTGCGGGAGGATACCCGACCCACGGCGCGGTTCGGCCGTAGTTATTAACGCAATATGCGAACGCAACCCACGGTTGCGCCGTCGCAATCGGCGGTGTCGCGGCGGCGGGTCCCGCCGGTCGCCCCCGTAATGACTCGTGACGGCGGAACGTGTCACGGATCGGACCGACGCGTTTCGCCGGTGATCCGGCGTAACCGCTCGTTACGGCGGGGAGGGCGAACCGGTTCGGGAGACGGTAATGAAGCGATCCGTCCATCGATCGCCGAAGTCGATCGTTCGCCGACGGCCGGGCCGTCGGCTAGCCGGTAACGCGATCTTACGCCCGACGCCGCGACAGCGACCTCCGATCGCTTCCGGGGCGCGCCGGACGTGCCAACGAGCCAAAATGTTTTATACATTAAAGATAAGTGAAACGTATCGATGTCCCTCCGACGGTTTGACCTGAATAACGCGGGCGACGGCGGTCCGGACGAAACGGGCGCGGGCGGTCGCGACGATCGGGCGCGATGCGACGGGGGCGGGCCCGCGAACGACGACCCACGGGGAGCGTCGGGCGGCGGCGGCTCGGCGGACGGCTCGACCGGGGACGTCGCCGCCGACGACCTCCTCGAACTGCTGAGCAACCGTCGGCGGCGCTACCTCTGGCGCGCGCTGCGTCGCGGCGACGCCGAACTGGGGCTCTCGGAGGCCTCCCGCCGGATCGCGGCGTGGGAGAACGGCGTCGACGTCGACGCCGTCGAGTACGACGAGCGGAAGAGCGTGTACAACTCGCTTCACCAGTTCCACTGTCCGAAGATGGCCGACGCCGGGCTCATCGAGTTCGACAAGCGGGGGTCGACGGTCCGCCTCGCGTCGGAGCTCCCGGCGCAGCTCACCGTGACGGTGGAGCCGGACACCGACGACGTCCGCGATACGGCGTGCGGCGCGCTCGCCGTCGCGGCGGGCGTGGTCCTCGGCGCGTGGGCGCTGGGACTGCCGGTCTTCGGGAGCCTCTCGCTGGCCGCGGTCGGCCTCTCGCTCGGCATCGGCGCGAGCGCGGCGCTCCTCGTCTACTCGCTGTTCGTCCGGACGGAGTACGGCCTCTCGCTCGCGGACGCGCTCAGCCGCGTCGACGGCTGAGCGCCTCCCCTCTCAGCCACGCCGCCGAGCGAGCAGCGCGGCGCCGACCGCCGCGATCACCGCCGCGAGGGGCCCGAATCCAGGCGTCTGTTCTTCGAGGACCGGAGTCCCGCTGTCGGTGGAGTCGGCGTCTCCGCCATCACTTCCGTCTTCGCCGCCTCCAACACTACTTCCGTCTCCACCGTCGTCGCCATCACTTCCGTCGCTACCGTCGCCGCCATCACTTCCGTCTCCGCCGTCGCTACCATCGCTTCCGTCGCTACCGTCGCTACCATCGCTTCCGTCGCTACCGTCGCTACCATCGCTTCCGTCGCTACCGTCGCTACCATCACTTCCGTCTCCGCCGTCGCTACCGTCGCTACCATCACTTCCGTCGCTACCGTCACTTCCGTCGCTACCATCACTTCCGTCACCGCCATCACTTCCGTCTCCACCGTCACCGCCGTCGCCGCCATCACTTCCGTCATCGCCGTCGTCGCCGCCATCACTTCCGTCATCGCCGTCGTCGCCGCCATCACCGCCGTCTCCACCGTCGTCTCCGTCATCTCCGCCGTCTCCACCGTCACCGTCGTCTCCGCCATCTCCGCCGAGGGTGACGCCGTTCCGGACGAGGTCGGTGACGTCTTCGGGTTCGCTCGTCGCCACGAGCGAGTCCGCGGCGACGAACGAGACGTCCGTCGGCGCGTCGGGCGTCTCGAAGACGACCGTCGCCATCGTCGGCGCGTCGACGCCGCTGTCGGGTGCGCTCGCGGCGAGGCCGTTGAACTGGACGGTCCCGTTCTCGTTGTCGATGTTCGTCACGGGGTCGCCGTCGAACTCCCCCTCGCCGCCGGAGACGTTCACCACGGCGGTCGCGTCCGGGTCGAAGGTGAGGTGCGCCTGGTACCCCGCGACGTCCTCAACGGTCGTCGACAGCGTCACGGTCACCGTGTCGTTCGTCTCGCTGGTCGCGTTCAGGGTCAGTTCGCCGGCCGGGTCCGCCTGTTCGACCGCCGTCGATTGGTCGACGCGGTCGGTGTTCGCGTCAGCGGTCGCACCGGCCGCGGCCGCCCCGCCGGCGAGCGGAGCGAGCGCGACGGTCGCGACGACGAGGCAGACGAGCAGGCGGTTGGATGGAGTGTGTGTCGTCATTCGTGGGATGGGTCGCGTCGTGGGTCGTGTGGTTCGTCCGGGGAGAAGCCCGGTCGAGCGTCGGGTACCCGGGTCGGAGCCCGGGCCGGTCCGCGGCGTCGGAAAGCCGGTTCGGCTACCACCGTATGAAAATCGCCGCTCGCGCGGCGATGGGTGCGTGGTAGCGCGCGGCGCGTCCGGCCGCTCGTCGCGGTTACGCCGCCGCGCCGGGCGCGCTCACCTCCTCGTTGGCGTCCTGCGGGGTGTCCGCCGAATCGCCGTCGGCGGCGACCTCGTCGAGGACTTCGATCACGTCGCTGATCGTCACCGTTCCGGAGCCGTCGGCGTCGGCGAGCGCCGCGTTGAAGTCGTCCGCGGGCTCCTGCCCGGCGATGTACTGCTGGATCAGGATCGCGTCGTCGACGCCGACGTCGCCGTCGAGGTTGACGTCGCCGAGCTGACCGCTCACGGCGGTGGCGCCCTCGTAGTCGACGTCCAGCGACTCGGTGTCCGCGTCGAACAGCTCCGAGCTCTCGGCGTCGAACGCGAGGTCTGTCGTGGTCTCCTCGTCGCCCTCGTAGGTGACTTCGAGGGTGAAGAGGACGGGCTGCGCGGCCCCGTTCGCCTGCGCCTGCGCGACGGTGACCGTCCCGTTCTCGTTGTCGCGGTTGACCGAGATCGGACTGGAGAGGTTCCCGGCCGAGGCGCTCTCGACCGTGATCGCCTCCGGATCGAACTCGATCTGCGCTTCGTAGCCCGCGACGTCCTCGGCGGTCGTCTCGACGGTCAGCGTGCGCGTCTCGTCGGGACCGAAAGCGTACTCCTCCTGTCCGAACTGGACCGTGCCGTCACCCTCGGGGGTGGCGTACTGGACCGAGTTCGCGAGTATCGCGTCCGCCTCTGCGGTGAAGTCCTGCGTGGAGACGAACGTGGAGTACCCGAGCGTCGAGGCGTACACCGTGTTGTTCGCGTCGTCGACGGCGAGGGCGTCGCCGGCGACGACGGCGCCGCCGTCGGCCGCGACGGAGGCAAGCACGTCGGCGTCGGTGCCGTTGAACCACGTGTGGTCACCGAACGTACCCGTGTGGATCGGGACGGAGTCGCCCGGCTCGGCCACGCCGTCGAAGATCGGGTGGGCCGACTCGACGTTGTAGGTGATCGGCGTCGGGACGCCGTCGCCCTCGAACGTCTGGGCGGGGTCGTCCGCGTTGGCCGACCGGACCGGGACGCCGTTGCTGTCGCCGCCCCAGTTGTCGAGCCAGACGGTACCGACGGCGCTGCTCTGCGCGAAGTCGACGAGCGCCGGGCCGTTCACCGGATCGACCTGCTGGACGACGAGGACGTCGGCGTCGACGTCGCCGTCGGTCACGGCGTCGGACGTCGCGGTCGTGACGTCGTAGTTCGGCGGCAGTTCGGCGTCGAGCGTGCCGACGACGTCACCGCCAAACTCGCCGGTGTCGTCGACGACGGCGACGGTCGGCGTCGGCACGTCGCCGACGACGATCTGCGCGAACTGGCCGTCGTACTCGGTTGTGATCCCGTGTTCGAAGACCGCGTCGGCGTCCGGCAGCGGAACGTCCTCGAACGTGACCGTCCGGGTCTCGCCCGAGTCGATCGAGACGTTCTGGCTGGCGGCGACGGACCCGTCGAAGACGAAGTCGACGGACTGCTCGCCCGCATCCGAGCCGACGTTCGTCACGTTCGCGCTCACGTCGATCTCGGCCCCGGCGTCGGCCGACGACGGTGCCGAGAGGCCGCTGACCTCGAAGGCCGTGCCGTTCGCGACCACGGTGAACGGCGCGGTGGCCTCGTCACTGACGTTGGGTTCGGGCGCGACGGTCGGGTCGAGGTTCGACCCCACCTGCTGGACGGCCTCCAGCTCGTCGCCGGGACCGAAGTCGGTGCCGAGTATCGCGTTGATCCCGGCGATGGAGCCGAAGTTCGTCTCGAACGTCTGCGTCTCCCCGGGCGCGAGGTTGGAGACGTCGCTCGGCGGGAAGAAGATGAAGTTCTCCTCGCCGCCGGTGGCCGCGTCCTGGATCGCGGTGAGCGTCTGCGTCGATCCGGTCTGGTCGCCGACGTTCTCGACCGTCGCCGTGATGAGGATCGACTCGCTCGGCGTGACGTCCTCTTGGACGTCGATGCTGGTCACCTCGAACTCCGGCCCCTGGAGTTCGTCGACGGTCTCCGTGGGCCCGGTCTCGACGACGAGCTCGTCGCCCTCGCCGACGAAGGTGTGTTCGAGTGCGAACGTCGCGCCCGTGGGCGCGTCGTCCGCGATGGCGACGGTGACCGGGACGGCGTCGGCCGAGAGGCCGCCGAGCGCCGTCTCGTTGCCGAGCGCGATCTCGTCGCCCGCGACCGAGACCGTCAGGTCCGAGGCGTCGAGCTCGGAGTCGTCGGTCAGGTCGATCGTCAGCGAGTCGAGGTTGCGAACGTCGAGGACGAGCGTGACGTTCCCGCCGGTCGCCGCGAACGCCGGCTGTCCCTCGATCAGGTCGACGGCGAGTTGCGGTTCGAGCGCGAAGTCGGTCGTCGCGCCCCCGCTCACCTCGGCCGTCTGCTCGACGTAGCCGAACTGGTCGACCGTGACCGTCGCCGGGTCCTCGGTCGTTTCGAGGACGTACGAGCCGTTCGAGTCGGTCGTCGTCAGCGCGCCGGCGTCGGTGCCGACGGTGGCGCCGACGACCGCGTCACCGGTTGCGTTGTCGGTGACGGTGCCCTCGATCGTCTGCGTCTCGTTCAGCGCCTGCGCGGCCGCGTGAACGTCGATGATCCCGGTGCCGTACCGGATGTCGCGTCCGTCCGCGCTCGGGAACTCGTTCGACGGTTTCTCCGCGGTCTCCGCGAGCGCCGCCTTGATCAGCCCGGGCGAGAGGTCCTCGTCCGTGGCCGACTGGAGCAGCGCGACGGCGCCCGCGTAGTGCGGAGCGGCCATCGACGTGCCGCTGGAGAGGGAGTACGTCGCGTTCGGGTCCTCGACGGCCGTGCCGAGGGGCCCGGCGCTCAGCACGTCGACCCCGGGCGCGGCCACGTCGGGCTTGACGTACGAGTGCGGGAACGTGTCGGGGAGGTCCCCCTCGCCGATGGTCTCGATGCGGTCGTCGGTGACGACGGCGCCGCTGGAGAAGGGGGCGATCGACTCGCTCGGGTTGGACGCGCCCACCGTCGCCGAGCGGAAGTTGGTCGCCGGGGAGGTGACCGGTCCGCCGCCGTTGCCGCTACCGGAGTTGCCGGCGGAGACGACAGCGACGGTGCCGGCCGCGTTCACGTCCTCGATCGTCTCGACGTACGCCGGCTGGAACGTCGACAGGCCGGTCGAGGACGGGAAGCCGAGGCTGAAGCTCGCCGCGTCGGCGTCGTTCTCCGCGGCCCACTCCATCGAGGCGATGATGTCCTCGGTGAACGCGCCGCCCGCGAACACGTCGGCCATCAGCAGGTCCGCGTCGGGGGCGACGCCGTACCGCGGCACGTCGCCGGCCGGATCCGCCGCGCCGGTCGCGGTGCCGGCCGTGTGCTCGCCGTGTGCGCCCTCGGCCCCGCCGACGAGCGTCCCCTCGTCGACGGTGCCGTTCTGGACGATCGCCTCCTTCGCGAACTCGAGGTCGGGGTGGCCCGCCTCGGGGTTCGAGATGCCGTCGTCGCCGATCATGACGGTGGCGCCCTCGCCCTGAACGCCGAACTCGTCCTCGAACTCGGGGACGTTGATCTGCTGGAGTCCGTAGGTGTACTCGGTGTCGTTGTCCAGCGGTGCCGCGCCCGCGTCGCTCGTCGTCGGCGGGTCGGGACGCTCGTAGCGCACGTTCGGCGAGACGGCTTTCACGCCGTCGATGTCCGTCAGGCGCCGAGCGTCGGTCATGTCGAAGTCGACCTCGGCGGTGATGATGTTCCCCGCCCAGAACTGGTTCCGGACGTCGGCGCCGAGGTCGTTCAGCTCGTCAACGACCGGAGCCTGCGTCGCTTCCGTGTCGGACTTGATCTGAGCGAGCGCCTCGTCCTCGTCCGTCGGGAGCGTCCGCGGATCGAGGTTCCGAGCGACGGAGATGACGACCACCGTCTCGCCGCTCGCCGACCGGAGCGCCGGGTGGATTCCGGTCCGGTCGGCGCCGGGCGCGAGGCGCGTCCCGCGGTCGAGCGCCTCCGCCTTCCGCTCGGCGCGCTCGCTCTGGTTCGTCGTCGGTGTCGTTTCGGTCTGTGGCTGTACGTCTGCGTCGACGTCGGCCGCTCCGGCGTCGATCGCGTCGCCGCCGGTCGCGTCCATGGCCGCCGCCGCACCCGCGGTCGGCGCGATCACGGACGCGACCATCACGGCCGCGAATACCGTCGCAAAGAGTGTCTTCGGTGATACCATCGATAGTTCGCCTCCACCGTGCGGAGGTGACTGGACGCAACGGGGGACGGGCCGTGGTTATTCGGAATATACACCGTTCCCACGGCGTGAAAATCCGACAACGAGCCGTTTCTTCCGGCGATTTTCGTCCCCACTTCGGTCTGTCGGTGAGCGATCGCTGGCGGCCGGCCGAGGCGGTGGCTAACCCGGCAGCGGCGGTCGCACGGCGCAGGGCGAGACCGGTGCTATCGGAGCCGACGCAACACCTCGTCGAAGTCGACCGCGCGCGCCGAGCGGACGACGCTGTAGTAGAGGGCGCACGCGACGACCGCGGCGATACCGAGCGAGACGGCGAGCGCTTCGAGGCTCAACGCGCCGAAGACGGGGAGCCCGAGCCGCCACGCCGCGCCCGTGACCAGCGTCGAGAGCCCGACCGCCGCGAGGACGGTCGCCCGCACCCGCCCCCGGTCCGGCTCCAGCTCGACGACCAGGTCGGACCCCTCGCAGGGAGCGACCCGACCGGCGCGCCGGTCGAACTCGACGAGCCCGGCGTCGGCCATCTTCGGGCAGTGGAACTGCCGCAGCGAGGTGTAGACGCTCTTCCGCTCGTCGTAGGTCACCGCCGACGGCGGCTTGTCCAGCTCCCGCCCCGCGATGACCTCGGAAACCTCCTGAAGGGAGACCTCGCGTTCCTCGCGCCGGAGGTACTCCCAGAGGTACCGGCGGCGCGCGTTGGCGAGGAGCTCGATCAGCGCCTCGGAGCGGTCGCGGTCGGGGGCGTCGCCGTCCGGCGACAGGTCCGATCGTTCGTCGTCGTCGACCGCCGACGGCCCTGCGTCGGAAGAAGTGGTGGACGATGCGATCTGCTGTGCCACTGTGTACAACACGTAGCAGTTTTTATTTAAGAAAATTATGTATATAGCGCTGTTCTCGGCACAGCAGCTGTAACATCTTCTCGCCGAGCCGCCGGAAGCGATCGACGCGGACCCGGACAGCGAGCGGTCGCGAGGGGGCGCGTCGGGCGAAAAGAACTCGGCGGCGAGTAATCTTTTATTCAGTGGTTCGCCCGCCGGAACCTTCATAGGTCGCCTCGCGGATCCTCCGAGTACACGAATGGCAGTACTCTTGCTGGAGGACGTCGACGCCGACGACGTCGGGACCGTCGGCGGAAAGGCCGCGTCGCTCGGCGAACTCATCGGTGCGGGACTCCCCGTCCCGCCGGGGTTCGCCGTCACCGCGGGCACGTACCGTACCTTCATCGAGGAGGCCGGGATCGACGCCGAGCTGTTCGAGGCGGTCGACGTCGACCCCGAGGACTCCGCGGCGCTCCGCGAGGCGGAAGAGCGCGCGGCGGAGCTCATTCTGGAGACGCCGCTCCCCGACTCGGTCCGCGAGGAGATCCTCTCGAAGTACCGGGCGATGGGCGAGGACGGCGAGGAGGCGTTCGTCGCGGTCCGCTCGTCCGCGACCGCCGAGGACCTGCCAGACTCCTCGTTCGCCGGCCAGCAGGAGACGTTCCTCAACGTGCGCGAGGACGACCTCCTGCGGCGCGTCAAGGAGTGCTGGGCCTCGCTTTTCACCCAGCGGGCGATCTACTACCGCCAGCAGCGCGGGTTCCCGCACGAGGACGTCGACATCGCGGTCGTCGTCCAGCGGATGGTCGACGCCGAGAAGTCCGGCGTGATGTTCACCAGTCACCCGTCGACTGGCGCGCCGCAGGTCACCATCGAGGCCGCGTGGGGGCTCGGCGAGGCGGTCGTCTCGGGCACCGTCTCCCCGGACAACTACGTGTACGACCGCGGGCGGGCCGAGGTCGACGAGGTCACCGTCGCGGACAAGAAGGTGGAGATGGTGAAGGACGCGGAGACCGGCGAGACGGTCCAGCTCGACGTCGCGGAGGACCGCCGGACCGAGCGGGTCCTCTCCGACGCCGAGATCGGCGACCTCGTCGCGCTCGGCGAGCGGGTCGAGGACCACTACGGCACCCCGCAGGACGTCGAGTGGGCGATCTACGACGGCGAGATATACATGCTCCAGTCGCGGCCGATCACGACGATCCGCGAGGACGCCGGCGGCGATGAGGCGACCGGCGCCGACGCCGCGGCGGGCGCAGCGACCGGCGACGGCGGCGCGGCGGGGAGCGCCGCAAACGGGGGGGCGAGCGCGGTCGGCGGGGAGGACGAGGCGGACGTGCTCGTCGACGGGCTCGGCGCGAGCCCGGGCGTCGTCTCCGGGGCCGTCCGGATCGTCCACAAGCTCGACCACCTCGATCAGGTCCAAGACGGCGACGTGATGGTGACGGAGATGACGATGCCGGACATGGTGCCGGCGATGAAACGCGCCGCCGGCATCGTCACCGACGAGGGCGGGATGACGAGCCACGCGGCAATCATCTCCCGCGAGCTCGGCGTCCCCGCGGTCGTCGGGACCGG
>Ga0102942_1000242_pt1 | contig 20161 bp, 16 predicted proteins | sample SalPon2_C_H2O_MG_FD_78171 | JGI IMG/M metagenome (GOLD analysis project Ga0102942, IMG submission 78171) | Salt pond water microbial communities from South San Francisco under conditions of wetland restoration - Salt Pond MetaG R2_C_H2O_MG | ecosystem: Environmental > Aquatic > Non-marine Saline... | reverse complement strand
GGCCTCATCTACTGGTTCTGTTCCTTCCAGTTTTTCACGGTAATGACCCAATCCATCCGGTATTGTATATTCATCTGTGTTTTGTTCGTCGGCTGCTGCTCCTTCTGTTCCGCTGCTTCCGGTTCCTAGCCCTAGTAGGCTTTCATTCGTTGCTACATCGGCTACTCCGACAGCTGCTCCTCCTATTCCTAGTGCCGCTGCGGCTGCTTTCAAAACTCCTCTTCTGGATTGTTCACTGTCTTGGTTATATGGGTCATCTGAGATTCCTCCAGATGGCGTGTCTACTGATGGTCCTCCGCCTCCTCCTGATCCTATGTCAGTGATTTGGTTGGTTGTTGCTCCACCGTCTGTTTCAGTTTTGTCGTCTCCCATCTTTTGTTTAGACCTCTTATAGTCATTAATTAGTGTTTATTTTTTAAAAACCTTTGGGATAATTTCGTCACTAAATAATGACAAAACCAGAGGAGTTTTTCCTTATTGGACAGGTTAGTTATAAAACCAGGTATTTCCCAGATAATATATGAACTTCAACAAGGTCCTTGTCACTGTTACAGTTCTACTACTTTTCATCGGAACCGCAGCCGCCTACACCGGTGGAAGCGGTGTAACCACGACCGAATGTAATAATGGAGTTGATGATGATAATGACGGAGCTACAGATGCAGAAGACTCTGGATGTACACGCCCATTAGAAGAAGATAACAGTGAATCACATCTTTATGATACTGATTTAACTCACACAACCCTTCAAAAATATGGTTATTCTACCCCCCCAGATATTGAGAAAGATTTTTCAGTGTTTTTCTCCGGAGAGGTTACTAATGAGTATGGCGGTTTTATTGAAGATGATGGTGAGACAGGATCTGCAGGAGAATTTAAAGAAAATTATGTAGATTCTGTTTATAGCTCATCTTCTGGTAAATATGGCGGAGGTCAAAATGTTTCGAAAGTGTATGATCATGGTGATTTTCCTGATGGAACTGCATTTCCAAATAGTGGTTTTTGGAGATGAGTAATTGATCCTCCTAACCCAGGTCAAAATGAGTATAGTGCAATTCTTCCTAGCGGCGACGGAGTTACATGTGGAGATGGTAGAGAAAACGAGGGTGTAGATAAAACCGGCGATAACACTGGTGAGGATCCAAACCCTCAAGAGACTGATTGTAGAGCAGATTACGGCAGAGTAAAGGAAATGTATGATGCTGGAGGAACATTAGGTACAGAATCTCCTTATAACCATAGAGAACCTCAAGATGAGGATGGGCCTGGAATAACATGTAGAAATGATGATGTTCAGTGTACTGGTAGAGATTGTGGAATATGTGGAAGTAGTTGTGGTCAAGGTACATGTGATGGAGATTACTATGATGATTATAACAATTATGCTTGGGAGACATCAGATCAGGAAATCTATAAACAAACATGTAAAGTTACTAGTTTTAATACTGTTGATAGCTTACCAAGTTGTAGCAAGAATACTGGTTGTTGCAGTAGTTATTCGTGTGATAGATATGGAAACAGTTGTTGTTCTAGTGGAGATAGCTGTTTCTTTTCTTCGATACATGATGGAAATAAAAGGGATTGGGAAGAAACTAATAGAAGAAATTGCAATGATTATAATCTTGTTGACGGTGGAGGTGACCTAGGAGGGTCCGAAGATGATCATTATACTGAGGAATATCCAGATAAACCTGATAATGATCCAGCTGGAACATTTACAGATTTCAAATCTTACAATTATGACAATGGTCCAGAAAAAGGAAATGTATGGTGTGGTTGGGAAGATACTTTAACTGTAGATGCTGATGGTCCATCTGGCTTAGGTGATGGATGGGTAGTTATAGAGTCAGGAAATATTGTAGCAACCGAAAGTCCTGATGGGTCTGATAGGGTGGGTAAGAGAGTCAAAGCAGTAGATACTGCGTCAGGATCCAACATCTTCACCAGTAAGCAGAATATGATTGGCACCGATTGTCCTGGAAGTAAACAAGTCTGTATGAAGTATGCTGATTTCTATACTCAGGCAGGCACAGGAAATCCTGGAAATCCTGATTGGACAAGTGTAAGCGAAGCTGTTGAAGTAAGCACTAAATCCTTCACTACGGACGATAGTTATTCAGTCTGTAAAGCTATCAACAGAATAAATAGAAAACATGGCGATGGGGATGGATTAGTTGAATGTGATTACAATGATGATTCAACATCTGGTTCAAGTAGAAACTCTAATTCGGGTAGCGGACCTCTGCCTAGTGCATGTGGAGATAATCCTAACGAGTTCACGGCGGTAATGGAAGGTCCAGCTGTTGATGAAAACATTGTTGACCAATACTCAAGTGACAATAAAGCATGTGTTGATGAAATCAGCGACTGTGTGTTGAGAGGTAAAGAGGTAAGTGAAGGCAATGTTTCAGATGTTTCACCAGTTGATAATGATAACCAGTATGAGATGGGAGGTAACTCTCCTGACAGAGAAGTCTGCCTCAACATAGATGAAGGAAATACAGAAGGTACTGGAGATGAGGTAGACGCTGATAACTTAGATGACGACCATGATGGAGATATTGAAGAGCAAGGTGGTGAATGGTATAGTCTTGACTCGGAGACAGCCCAAGATTATCTTAGAGACAACCCAGGCATCATCAGCAGCGGCAGTGATGATGATCCAAGACACATTGCTTACTACTGGAGGGAAAATCTTAACCCGCAGCATCCTGACTATAACCCTGAAGGAGGAAGTGAAGGAATAGCATTGGAAGATGACTGCGGACCTAATGTTGAAGGATGCAATAAGGTAGATGATTCAGCAAACAAAGAACCTACTTTCTTCAACTTCTTACCTGAATCCGGTGATCCGGAGGAAGGAGTAAATGATATACATTACAACCCTACTGGAGGAGACGAGGAAGGAAGCCCAAATGTTAGAAACTCCTTCTTCCAACCACAAGGCCAATTAAACAAGATTCAAGATGCCTCAAACCAGTTAGAGCCAGGAATGGATACTACTTATCCGGGAGATCAATTTCTATCAGGAGTTGATATATGGAGCAACTCTATTGCGACTGAAGATGAATCAGATCAGTACGCCCTTACACAGTACTTGAACTGGAGTATTTCGAATCGTGGAAACGCCTATGCTCCAGGTTCAGCTCCATACCATAAAGACTACAATGGTTTAGAGAGAACAGATAAACAGGATAATACAGTAAGTAAACAGGACAAAGTGTTCGGTAACTCGTTTGCTGATGTCAATAATCAGGGCCAAGGCGTCTGGATTGACCCTGACGATATAAAAGAAAGATGGGATAACAGCGGATGGGGGACATCCACTTGGAGTAGTTGGAAGCAGAAACTAAACTTTAATAATGATTTAACAGGTCCTGACCTAGGTTACGGCTTTGACTTAGAATCCAAAAATCTTGGAAGTCCTGAGCTTAGGTCGTCAGGTAATATTGTTATCGCTGATATAGTGTTCCAAGATGAGTTCAGCGGTGGAAATGAGTACTTAGAGAAACCAGCTTGTGGAGATGACCAGAGAGAATACCTGCTTGAGGAGAGGGGTGAAACCAACTTCTCAGCTGAGGATAACGGCAGATATGCCTGTGCGGATAGCAGAGATTACTGTGTTCAGAGAGACTATCAGCAAGGAGTTTATGAACCAGGCAGGTATCTTCAAGCTAACGAGCCTGGAGAAGACAACGGCCGTTTGAAACAGGATGAGGAGTACTGTATGGAGCTAGCTCCAGACCAAGTACCTAACTGGTATGACCAAGATTACAACCAGCAGGCCTGTAATGAAAACACTTTATTTGATGAAAGAGGAGTGAGATGGTTCTCAGAAAGCGATGTTGAAGAACATCCGAATGCATTCACAGGTGGAATAGACGATGATACTAATCCAAAGCTAAGGGATGAAGGAAGAGCTGATATAACAGCTAAGCCACAGGTTTCGGGTTGGAACACTAACAGTGAATCGCCAGTATCATCCGGAACAATGAACACTCATGATGATATAGCCACGCTTGGTTTCTGTGGAGGAGATGATGAAAGCGAATACCTTGTTACTCAGACCTGCACATCCCGGTTCTGTGAGACGGATAACAGTATTCAAGGTGTGGCGAGAGATCCAAACAACTGTGTACTGGATGCTGGAGAGGTTGATGGAGTCACAGGTAGTGAAAGAGATCTTTATGATGAAGGTGAGCAGGTAATTGTCGACACTGGGTCGGCAACAGAGACTCTTTCTTGTTATGGCGGTGCTTGGCACAGGGATTGGCCGATTGTCTTCTTGAGGGATAAAGCAGAGGTGCCTTTAGGTACTGATGGTTTGGCAGCTTTCCAAGTTATCAATGTAGAGGATTCAGGTAACACATTTGACCTAGAACTAGAGGACGGTCCTGACGGAGAAGACTTAGACGCATTCACATCATTCACTGAGACCGGAACCGATGAGATGAATGTTACTGTACCAGCACAGAGCAGCAGAACATTCAACCTTGAAGTCAGAGGTAACAGCATCATGTCAACTGAGCAAGTTACAGTGGAAGCAGCAGGGTCAGGATCGCTTTCAGGACAGGACAACCTGGATGTTGAAATAGTCGATAGCTCAGCTTCATCAAGCTCCAACGCAACTCAAAGATCTAGAGATGTACCGGGAATAGGTTTCACTCAGTTGGCATGGCTGGCAATGGTAGCAACTACTACCTATTTCCTCTTCATCTCAAGAAGGATGTAATGCTTTCAAAACAATTTCCTACAACTTATTTTTTTGTATGAGTCAGGAACTTGGTATCACTGTTTCAAAAGACCAGAACCCTTCTGAATGGTATACACAGGTGGTTAAGAAGGCAGGTTTAGCGAAGTATGCGGATGTCAAAGGCTGTATGATAATCAAGCCTTATGGAATGAAGCTATGGGAATCCATTAAGGAAGACTTCAATACTAAAATAGAGGAGACTGGTGTAGAAAACGCTTACTTCCCACTATTCATCACGGAAAAACAGCTTGAGAGAGAAGAGGATATTGTGGAAGGATTCGACCCAGAAGTCGCATGGGTAACACACGGAGGAGACAAAGAACTCGAAGAAAAAATAGCAGTAAGACCGACTTCAGAAAGCATTATAGCACCTTATATGGCAGACGAAATAAGAAGCCATAGAGACCTTCCGTTTAGAGTCAACCAGTGGGCGAATGTAGTGCGTTGGGAGGCTACAGACACACGGCCATTCCTGCGTACCAGAGAGTTCCTGTGGCAGGAGGGTCATACAGCACACGCTACAGAGGAAGGTGCTGATGAGGAGACAATGCTGCGTTTGGAACAGTATCAGGAAGTAATTGAGGATCATCTTGCGATTCCAAGTATTTTGGGTTACAAGCCGGAGCATGACAAGTTCCCGGGTGCCAAGTATACTACAACTATTGAAACTTTGATGCCTGATGGTAAGAGTATTCAGTCGGGTACTTCTCATCAGTTGGGTCAGCATTTTGCTGAGGCCTTTGGCATTACATTTGAAGATGAGAGTAGTGATGAGCGGACGGCGTGGACGACATCATGGGGCCTCTCCACTAGGACGATTGGCGCCTTAATAATGGCTCACGGTGATGATGACGGGCTTAGATTGCCGCCTTCTGTTGCACCGACACAAGTGGTTGTTGTTCCTATATTCCAAGAAGATAATAAGGAGGAAGTCATGGAGTATGCTGAAAATGTGAAGCATCAGATCGCTCATTCGGCTGGTTGTGGATGCCAAGAAAACATTAGAGTAAAACTAGACGACAGGGAACACCGAACTCCAGGATATAAATTCAACGAGTGGGAGCTTAAAGGAGTGCCGCTGAGAGTTGAAGTTGGACCGAATGAGATGGAAGATGATACAGTTACCACGGTCAGAAGAGATACAGGAGAAAAAGAGATGGGATGGGATAGGAAGGAATTCATGCGCAGAATTAAAGATATACTTGATGATATTCAGGAATCGATGTATGCCGAACTGAAGGTATACCAGGAAGAAAACATCCGTGAAGCAGAGTCCAAAAACGAGATTCTCGCTACAATCGGTAAATCTCGTGGTTATGTGAAAACTCGTTGGTGTGGTAAGGAAAGCTGTGAGGAAGAAATCAAGGATGAGGTTTCAGCTGAGATAGTCGTTCTTCCGTTCCAGGAAGATTCTAAACCAGCCACCATCCAAGAAGATGAAAACAATATTGGCGGTGAATGTGCTGTATGTGGTGAAAGTGCCGAGAGATGGGCTTACTTTGCTAAAAACTATTGACTCCACGAATCAATTAGACTTCTAGTTTATGATTTTTTTCTATTTTGATAAGTAATATTTTCTAAGGATTTATATCGGATGAAAATCAATTGGATTTATTATGAAGAAATGCTTATTGGTCTTAATTCTTTTACTTTCTATTTTCCATACAAGTGCCTCTGACGATGTTTTATACTCGGGTGAGATTAATCAGTCTGATGATTATATAGAAGTTGAGGTGGAAGATAGCTTAATACGGTCCTTTAATTTTAAAGGATCAACATCACATTTGGAAATTGTTAAGAATGATTACACTGGCGACGAGTTTGATGTACTAGAATCGTATAAAGTGTCTGTATCGGGAAACAAAACTGTTAATATAAATTTAGTGTTGGATAAAGAAAGGTTTGAAGATTGGTCTAATGAGTCCGATTATGAATTTTATAACTATGGAATTGTTAACAGTAAAAGCATGTTTTATAGGATTTTAAACGATAAAAATACAGATCCTAGTGCTTATAGAGGATCTTACTTTAGTAATATTGCTGTTCCACATAATAAAACAACTATCCATGTTTTTGGTGTGGATTATCTTTATGAGAATTTAACGACTGCCATTAATCCTCAAGAAAGCTTTTGTGGGAAGTACTGGAAACCTCCTGAGAATTATACTAAAGTGAACTCGTGCAGTGGAAACTATCATCATGCTTCTATTAAAATAAGGATTGAAAGTTTTAGAATATCATTGAGAGATACTTACAAGGATTATAATCTTCAAGACGATTTCAGTTTTGAAACATTTCTCATAATTTTGTCTGCTCTAGGTTTATTAGGTATATCCTTTGTAGTGTTAATTATGAAGAAAACGATATTTTCAAATAACTCTAAAGAAGATATTGATCATGAGTTTATGGCCAAAAGTGGAAAAACATTAGATTTATTTAATTAGGGTGTGTTAAATTATGAATAAATTAACTTCAAATAAGTATTTGAATATAGCAATATTTTTATTAGCTATTATTACTGTTGCGTGTTTCATTTTGTTTAATTTTAATCCTAAAGCTAGTTACGATTATAATAAATCTTTAATTGACAATAATTTTGAAGTTGATTTGCCCGAAGATCAAAATAAACCGTCTGGGATTTCGATATATGATGGATCTGAAAGATATTATTTTAATCAAGGAGATTCTAGAAAATCATTCGATTGCTCAACCAATAAATCTGGGTGTATCGAAAGAAATTTGAATAAAACATACCTTGAGTGTAAAGAAATGTATCCTGTAATACCTAATATTAGTAAAAGTTGTGTAACATCATCTGATTCTGATGGAGTTACGCTTAAAGCTGAGAAGAGAATAAATCATGTCACTGCTCCGTTAACAAGAGAAAATTATAATGTAATTGACCATCAGAAACTTGTAGGAGGTTTTGAATTCATAAATCCATGGGATTTAAAGATCATTAATCAGGATAGGTTCTTAGTTACTGGCTCAGATGGACAAATATTTGATATGAGGCGGAGTGAGGGAAGGAAATATAAGGATTTGAAAATTTATAGGATTAATGTTAAGAAAAGTGGGCCTGGTGCCACTCAGTGGAGTCCGTATACAGGTCTTAAAGGAGTTGCTTTAGACCCTAACTTTTCCGAAAACAATCAAATTTATCTTTATTATTCATATAAATCTGAAAATGTTTCTGGAAAAGAAGTAGTTTTGAGTAAGGTAGCTAAGTTTAAAATAAATCGTGAAAAAGGCGAGATCAATAAAATAAAAACTTTAATAGATAGTATTCCTGGTAGAATGTATTATCAAGGTGGAAGAATAGAATTTGGTCCAGATGAAAAACATTTGTATATTACAACAGGCAGTGCTATATTTGAAAAAGCACAGGATAAAGACTTCCTAGGAGGGAAGATTTTAAGATTAAATTCAAATGGATCAATACCTTATGAAAATCCTTACAATAATTCAGTATATGCAAGTGGTCTAAGAAACCCCCAAGGGATAGATTTTAATCCTGAGACAAATCAAATGGTTATTTCACAACATGGGCCTTGGAGGAGAGATAATATAGCGAAAATAGGGAAGGGCACGAATATGAATTGGCCGGATCCATGTAGAAAATCGCATCCTAATCCAGAGGTAGGAGAATCTATTCTATGTACTCAAACTTGGACTTTGGCGCCAAGTGGAATCACATTTGTAGATAATAGAAGCCATCCATGGAATGATAGCCTGTTTATCACAGGATTGAACGGTAATCATTTACATCGACTTAGATTTAATGAAAAGAAACCTGTGTCAAATGAAGTTTTTTGGTTTAATGGATATAGATCAAAAGCTTATCCGCAAGGAAACAGGCTAAGAGATGTTGAATATGCAAATGGGGAACTTTGGATACTTCGTGATCATAATTATATAACTAAATTATCTCCTACAATTGAATAAAACACTTATTTTTATCCATGAAACATTACCGTATAAAACTGTGAATATGAAATCTGAACTCGAAAATCTGTCAGAGTTTAAGAATATATTTGGCAGAAAGGAACTGTTTTTTTCTGTTATAGTTGCTGCTATTTTATTGAGATTGTTTGGTTTAGGCAGCCATTCTTTGTGGATTGATGAAGCAGGCACTGCATCGTTGGTGGAGACTTTTATTGAGACCGGTATCCCACAATATCCTTCAGGAAAAGAAAGTTTTAGATCTATGCCGCACTTAATTGTGACATCAGTGTCTGTTATTATATTTGGGTTAAATGATTTTGCTTTACGTATTCCATCTCTTATTTTTGGAGTAATGACTATAATCCTAGTTTTTAAATGGGCTATCGAAGTTTTTGAATACAAAACTGCTCTGTTAAGTTCAAGTATCCTGGCTTTTTCCTCTTGGCATATAGCTATGTCTCAAAACGCTAGAATGTATGCTATGTTCCAATTTCTATATCTTTCTACCTTCTATATGGCATACACCTATATAGAAACTAAGGATGTTTTAAAAATTCTTTATTTATCGGTTTTAACATTCCTAAGTATTCAAACACATATAACTGGTTATATATTGATATTTACTCTTCCATTATATATTCTAACTATTTCAGAGTCTGATATGATTCAGAAAATTACAATTATCTCAGCTTTTTTATTATTTCTAAATGTAGGTTTAGAAAATTTATCTTGGAAAATTATGGATATTTTTGAGGAACTAACTTTCTATTTTGCGACATTAGTTGAACATCTACAATGGTTTGGATTTAATCTCCCGATAAACTTCTTTTTAGGAGTTTCAGGAGGTTTAATAGGTTTGTATAAGAATGTGCATATATTTAAGAACTTCCTCTTTGCTGTAGTGCCTCCTACAGTAGTTTATATGTTTTTTATTGAATTGCCTGCCTCCAGGTATCTTTTTTTCTCTTTACCTTTTTTGGCTATGGGAACAAGCTACTTTGTCAAATTTATTTGTGAAACATTTATGGATAATGAATTAAATACATATCTCAAACTTTCCATATTAATTATTGTCATAATTTTGTCCTTAGGAAATCCATTAAATCCTCAACTCGGATCGGCCGCCCCAGAAGCCGATTTTAAATCAGCATACCATTATTTAGGTGAAAGATCTTCCCAAGACGAACTACTAATTGTAGGCAGATCACTACCAGCTGATCATTACTTCGAAAAACCCGATTATGTTTTAGAAGAAAGAACAAGGTCAAAGGAATACACGGTTAATGGTAGGGATGAATACAGCAATTCAACATTAATTGGAGATCAAGAAAATCTAACTAGAATTACAAAAAAAAATAAACGAGGTTGGATAGTGGCAACCGATATAGTTCAGAGAGGAATTAGGCCTGAGTTAATGAATGAAATAGAAAAATTTGAATTAAAATGGGAAGGGGATAATATTGACGTATGGAGGTGGAACAGAAAATGAAAATTCAATTTAATTTTTCCTCTAAAATTATCATCTTTTTAGCAATAGTAATTTTAATTGCACTGAGCTTTCACATTTTAGATACAAAAAATACTTCAAGTAACGAAGTTATATTCAATAATCTCGAAGGGAATGGAACTAATCAAAATCCTTACCAAATATTTAATACACAACAATTGAATTCTATTAGATATTCAAAGAACTCATCATATATACTAAAGAAAGACATTGATGCTGAAAGAACTAAATACTGGAATAAAGGTCGTGGTTTTAATCCTATTGGCAACTATGAAAGTGATGATGAATTTAAAGGCATTATCTATGGGAGAAATAACACGATATCTAACCTTCACATAAAAAGACCTTTAAAATCTCATACAGGACTAATATCTTATTCATCAGGATCAATAATACAAAATTTAAATATAAAATCTGCAAGTGTTACCGGTAGTCATCATACAGGTATGTTAATAGGATCCACAGGTCATAATGTATCAATACAGAATGTTAATATCTCAGGCTCAGTTAAGGGACAAAATAGAACAGGAGGTTTAGTTGGAAGTCTAGGTATAGAAAGTAAAATTCAAAGGTCTATATCTAAATCTAATGTTTCTGGTAATAGATTTGTAGGAGGATTAGTAGGCTATAATCAATTTAGTTCCACTATAACTCAATCTGTATCTTTATCTGCAGTTAATGGAACTAATATTGCTACAGGAGGACTGGTCGGAAGAAATGAAGGCTCTATTGTAAGGTCACATGCAGATTCTCTAGTATCTGGAAATGATAGGGTTGGAGGTCTAGCAGGAGATAACCTAGGTTATCCAAAACAGAAGACGAATCCAAAAATAATTGAAAGTAATTCCAACAGTAAAGTGTCAGGAAAAAGGAATGTAGGATTATTTGTTGGTTATAATGGGTTAACAAGCAAGTATCAGCCTGAAAACAAGAACTACACTGTTATAATAGATAATTCATCTTATGTGAGTAAGAAAGATTTTGAAGGTATTGCCCAGAATAATGGCGAAATTGTAGATTTAGAAGTAAAGCAAAGACCATAAAACCAACCTATTTTTCTATATTTCGCGGATTTAATATTCAAATTAGTTGTAATAGTATCTCTTACATTTCTTTAATCCTTCAAATAAATCAATTTGAGGTTTCCAATTTATTTCATTTTTTGATTTCTTACATGATAGTTCACATCTGTCGATGTCTCCTTGCCATCTATTTTTGTATATAGGATCTATATCTTGTTCTGTAACCTCTTCGATTAATTCTAATAGTTCATTGACGCTTGTCTGTACGCCATTTCCAAGATTATACTCGCCATCTCCTTTGTCAGCAGCTTTTCTAAGCCCTCTTACCACATCTTTAACATGGATGAAGTCTCTTGTCTGCGTACCATCGCCAAAGATCACAGGTTTTTCATTTTTTCTTAGTTTTTCAAAAAAGTTTTTGATGACGCCTCCATTGGCTCTTGGTCCGTAAACGCTTCCTAATCGGCACACTGAATAGTTAAGATTTTTTCTTCTGCTGTAATCTTTGATGAATAATGTTCCGCAGGTCTTTGTTATGCCGTAAGGGTAGACAGGTTTAAGTTGGTGTTCTTCTGTGGTGGGAGTTTGTTCTGGTTCTCCGTAGGATAGTCCTCCGCTTGAAGCGTAGATAATTTTTTTCACATCATTCTCTATACATGCTTCCAGTATGTTGACTGTCCCATGGATGTTTGTGTCTATAGCTTCTCTTGGTTGTTCTATACTTCCCATTGCGTCGTTATAGGCTGCTAAATGGTAGATAATTTCTGGGTTGAAATCTTTTACGGTGCTTTCTACCTTTGATTTTTTCCTGATATCAACTTTCCTGAATTTTGCTTCTTCATGGACATATTCTCTTTTTCCTTCGTCTAAGTTATCTATAATCATTACTTCATTTTCTTCTATAAGTTTTTCCACTAAATGTGATCCTATGAATCCTGCTCCTCCTGTAACTAAAACCTTCATGAATTTACCTCACTTTTAATTTGCTTTAATTCTTTGATTGTTATAACGATAAGAGTTATCCTGACGCCCAAGATTCCAGAAGCTTCACTCTCTCCTTCCTCCCGTTCGTAGTGTTTTACATTTACTTGCTGTATATTGAAGCCTTTTGACTCTGATTTCGCCAGTAACTCTGCATCTACAGTCCTACTAGTACTCAAACTTACTTCGTCTAATATATCGTTTTTGAATAGTTTGATACCGCAGTCGACATCCTCATAGTCTATATGTAAATATCTTTTAACCAATTTGTTGAATGTTTCTCCGATTATTATCCTGCTTTTATCATCTGCCCTTTTCTTCCTCTTCCCTGCCACTAAATCATAGTTTTCAGAATATTCAATGAGTTTATCCAAGCTTTCTATTTTGAATTGGTTGTCTCCATCAATGTAAGCAATCCAGTCTAAATCTGCCTCCCTAAAACCTGTCTTAAGTGCTTCTCCATAACCTTTGTTCTCTCTGTGACTTACCGTACGCATATATTCGTTTTTTTGATTAGAAATAACTTTTAAAGAATTGTCAGAGCTTCCATCATCTACGAAAATTACTTCCAGATCTCCATCGAAATCGGAAAAGTAGTTGTTAATATCTGAAATTAGTTTCTCTAAATTCTCTTCCTCATTATAGACAGGAACAACCAGTGACAGAGATTCAATCATGTTTTTATCTTCTTCCATATATTTATGTGGGTATGAGGATTGTAAGATCTCCTGTAAGAGTTTCTATAGGAGGCGGTGGAACAGACCTTCCAATTTACTGTGAAGAAAAAGGCGGAGATCTAATGTTTGCAACGATAAATAAATATGTTTATATAGTTGTTAACCAAAAACTTGACGATAAATACAGTATCTCTCTAGAGAATGCTTTTGAAGAAGTAAATAAACTGGATAATTCCTCTGATAAATATGTGAGAACAATCTTTGAGAAACTAGATTTGGATGCTGAAGGCTTAAGCATTTCGTCGATTTCAGATGTTCCTAGTGGAACAGGGTTAGGATCTTCCGGATCGTTCACAGTCTCTATGTTGAAAGCGTTGGAGGAATACTCTTCAAAAAATTACGGTAAAAGAGAGTTGGCGGAAACAGCTTTCCAAATCGAAAATGAAGAATTAGGTAAGAGTTGTGGTAAGCAAGATCAGTATGCTGCAGCTTTTGGCAGGCTCAAAAGATTGGAAATTTCTAAAAATCAAGAAGTAAGTGTAAGTGAACTTGATATTGACAAGAGTGATTTAAATAAGCTCCAAGAATCTCTTATGCTGTTTTATACGGATGAAAGAAGGTATTCTGATGAAGTTTTGGAAGATCAGAAGAAAGAGATGAAGGAGAAAGAGAGAAAGCTGAAGAAGATGGATGAGATCAAAAATATTGGTCATCAGATTCGTAGAGAGCTAGAAAAAGGCAACATTGATATTTATGGAAAACTTTTAGATATGCACTGGGCTGCTAAGAAGAAGTTTTCGAAAGGGATGACTAATCCTAGTATAGATGAAATGTACTCCTGCGCCAAGAAAAACGGTGCTATAGGTGGAAAGATAGTGGGTGCAGGTGGCGGAGGATTCCTTATGCTATATGTGCCTGTAGAAGATCATTATAAAGTAAAGGAAAATCTTGAAAATCTTGGAGCTAAACATATGAGCTTTAAATTCTCTCAAGAAGGATGTGAAGTTGTATATGAAGACTGATGAAGTGAAAGAATACTTGAAGGTTCAGAAAAAAGATGCGATAAAATTAGTTGATGAAATCAATGAGGATAAAATTTCAGTAGTGATCGAGGAGATTGAAAAGGTGGCCAGGCAGGGTGGTGAAGTTTATACGATAGGAAATGGGGGTAGTGCTTCAACGGCAAAACATTTAGCAGCTGACTTAGATAAGACAGCAGATCAGGATGTAGAATTTAATATAAAATCATCAAGCTTAGTTTCCAATGAATCTCTGCTTACTGCATGGACTAATGACGCGGATTGGGATGAAGTCTACAAAGGGCAATTAGAGGGCAGGATTACGAGTGACGATATGTTGATGGCTATCAGTGTACATGGAGGCACCAGCGAATGGAGTGGAAACCTTGTCAAAGCAATTGAATACGCTAACTCTAAAGGTGCTGCAACAGTGGGGTTAGCAGGTTTTGATGGTGGAGAATTCACTGAAGTATGCGATCAATCATTTGTAGTAAGAAAGGAATCAACACCTCTGGCTGAATCGATCCATGTCTTAATCCATCATATGATAGTGTTTGGACTAAGAGAAAGTGGTTCCTAATGGTTAAAAACCTGCTTCTAGACAGAGACGGAGTAATCAATAAGCTTATAGATAATAATTCTGGAAAAATTAGCCCGCAGTCTCTTAAACAATTTAAATTCATAGAAGGAAGTAAAGAAGCTATAAAAAAAGCTTCAGAGGCAGGTATATCAATTTATGTTTTTTCTAATCAACCTGATGTATCAAAGACTTGGAGAAGCCTTAATGAAGACTCTTTAGAGAACATAAATCAAGAGTTAATGGAGATAGGTGTTGATCGAATATTTAACTGCACTCATGGTCCGAAGATGAGGAATGGTAACAATCGTTACAGAGACAATACTGGGGAGATAACGGTATGTGGCTGTAGAAAGCCACAACCTGGCTTGATCGAACAATGTGTTGATTTAACAGACTTAGAACCTGGTGAAACTGCGGTTGTTGGGGATAATGATGTTGATATTGAGGCGGCAGAGAGATTTGAAGAGAAATATAATGTGAATTTCAAATTCAAAACTAAAATTGAATCAAAAAGTTTATTTGATATCTTAAACAAAAATAATTTGATAGATTAATAGGCAGGATATTCGAACTCATTGATTTGAAAGCAATTTAAATAATAGCTTAATATGGAATTGTAGTTAAGTGTCAGATATACTAAGTAGATTTATAATAAGATTGCCTGCATGGCTATTGAATATTCTTGATACATCCTTTACAAGAATGTTATATGTAAAGTTACATCAACTGAGAGGTCTCAATAGCAAGAAAGCGGTCGTTGATACCTATGCAACTTTTTACTGTCCAAATACAGAATCTTGGTAAATAATTAATTTTAAGTTGGAATAGGAAAGACCTGTGATATCTGAAATAATGAATCATGCTGTGAGAAAAAATTATGGCAGATTCTTAGATATTGGGTCAAATATTGACTTTTTTCTTGTTTTATGCGTCAGAATAGATGAAATAGTAGTATTTGAACGTTATGAATACTATCTTGATACTGGTTTCCCATCATTGATTTAAAATTCTGATATATATATTAGATATGCTACTGTTCATAGACAGTTCAGATAAAAAAAGTATAGATGAGTATCAAGAATTGGGTATAATAGACGGCTGCACTACAAATCCTAAGATAATGGCTAATGAAGGTGTAGAAGATTGGAGACGCAAGCTAAAAGAATTAAGCAAACTAGTAGATGGTCCTATCTCTGGTGAGGTAACAACTAACAATAAAGATGAAATTGTACGGCAGGCAAAAGAAATAAATTCAATTGGAGAGAATGTTAATGTTAAGATACCTGCGAATAAACCTGGTTTCGAGGCTATTTCAGAATTGGAGGATGTAAGTGTTAATATGACGGCTTGTATGTCTGTTAATCAAGTTTTAATGGCTGAGAAAGCTGGAGCAGACTATGCTAGCATATTTATGGGTAGAATAAGTGATATGGGTTCAGATCCGATAAAAGTAATTGAGGAATCAAGCGAATTAGTTGAGGATATTGAGATAATAATTGGGAGCATAAGAAAAGTTCACGATATTCAGGAGGCCTTTTTAGCCGGCGCTGATATTGTGACAGTTCCTCCAAAGTTTATTGAAGAAATGATTGAACACAGGAAGACAGAAGAAATAGTGGAGGAGTTTATGGAAGCTTAAACTACAGCGCTTAGTTCCAGGCTATAATAGAATTACTGACATCTTCCCTCAGTTTCTCGTAGTCAGTTGGTCTTCCTATTTCTCTCCAGTATGTCTCTTCAGGTAATCTATAGCCGCTTAGCTCGTATTGGCTGTCTGCTACTATTGGGAATACATCATGTCCAAAATCTTGTTTTCCTTCATCCGCTATGAATTTGAATATTTCGGGGTCGAAGCAGTAGATGCTGGCATTTGTCCAAATTTCCCCTTCAACATTTTCAATCTGATCCTCACTTGGTTTTTCAATAAAGTCTCCAATACTGTTATCAACAAGTTCAATTATACTGGCTTCAGTCAAGTTTTCCTCTCCACTGTAAGTTAAAATCGTGCCAATACCCTCACTTGATTCATGTAAGGAATTAAATTCTTTATAATCTAGGTTTGTCACTATATCTCCATAGATAGTTATGAAACTGTCATTTAAATCGTCTTCCATTTGGCTTAAGGCTCCTGATGTTCCTCTTAGTTCATCTTCCCAGAAATATTTGATGTCCATATCTCCATAAGTAGAACCAAAGTACTCTTCAATAACTTTTCCTTTGTGGTGAAGATTGATTAAAACCTCGTCTATTCCATTCTTCTCTAGATTATTCAAAGTATATTCTAGAATTGGTTTTCCATCAATCTCAATCATGGGCTTAGGCATCTCATCCTGCGTAACATCTCTTATCCTCGTACCTTCTCCCGCACAAAGAACTACAGCTTTCATATACCACTCACTTCATTAAATTTTTATTAGATTAATATTTAATAATTCCAAATTATATCAACTCTCAACTTCGGCATAAAAATCTTTAAAATCGTTTAAAAACTTACATTTATTGTTTTCTTTGGCAAATTCTTTCCCCTGATTGATTATTCTCTGCCTGAGATCCTTATTATTTATTATTTCGTTAATTCTATCAGCTAATTGCTTTGAATTTTCTGGTTCGAACTCTAGACAGTTTTCACCATCTCTTGTAATTTCCTTCAAAGAATCAGATCTTGAAGCAATGACTGGTACTCCGGAGGCAAGACTCTCATAAAATATGAGAGGATTAGGATCCCAGTGAGAAGGTATAACAAAGCAATCTATCTCATTGAACAACTGTCTGATGTCATCGATATAACCTAAGTAATGTATTTGGTTACTGGACTCTATTTTCTCCTTGAGTTCACATACTTCTTTTCCATCTCCCGCTATCAAAAAATCTGTTTTTTGGGTATGTTTAGCAGATTCTACAAAATCTTTCCAACCTTTCCACTCAGTAATTCTGCCAGCATAACCTACCTTGAAAGATGAATCATCAAGTTTTGAAATTTTGGGGAGATTAAAACCTTTTAATTTAGATTTAGAGAATATTTCAGTGTCGGCAAAGTTTCTAATAACTTCTATATTCTCATTTTCTATCCCAACTTCATTTAAAAATTCTTTAGCCTTATTGGAAACGGTAACATGTTCAGATACCCATCTATCAGATATTCTAATAAAAATGTTGTAGAAACTCCAGCCCCTGTATATACTGCCGTGCTCATGAAAAATTAAATCAACATTGGTCATTGGCAATATTTTAATAAAAACTCCGACTGCCTTAGCAATCGGCATATGACATTGAATGTAATCTATATCGCTTTTCTTGACTTTTCTGTATGAATCTAATATGCACTTTAAATTAAACATGCTTTTACGGTTAGTCAGTGTATAAGAATGTTTACAGTCTAATTTTTCATTAGTTGTTCTCAAAGAATGAGCTTCATGCTCTTTAAAATCAAGTAGCGCACATATTACTGTCTGCGCTCCGCCTAAGCCCATGTGGTCAATTAAATGAAGGACTCTCCTACTCATTGAAACTTTATTATGATGCTAATTTTTTGAATATCTGTTCAAACTTGTAGAATTCCAATTCCATACATTCACTTCGTCAAATCTAGTTTTTTCTAATTCTGAAAGTAACTCTTTGATACCCTCCTTCTGACCTCTGTAGGAATTATCTCTGAGGACAACCCAACCTCTCACATTTTCATCCATATATGATATTAATTCAGACTTATTCCTGATTACAATACTAGTTTCAGCATGTTTCTCAGATCCATTCAGGAATCTTTCATCTTTTTCTATCCATTCTGGGTACATAACTGCGTCTGGTGATTTGTAGTAGTAGATTGCGGGAGGTGTCCATTGTGTTATTAATTTGTCTTCATTTTTTTGATGGTTTGATTCTATGTAGTTGTAGGCGTTTTCTTGTTCGTATGTTGGCCTGGTGCTGCTTCCTTCGAATCCGTAGTTGAGTGATCCCCCTACGATAAGTAGAATGATTGTCAATGGTATGAGGATTATGTAAATATTTTGACTGGGTTTAAATGTGTGTTTTAGGTCTTCTGCTATTTTTTCTATTGTTAGTCCTGTTAATATTGTTAGGAAAGGCATTGCGTAGAATAAGTATCTCATTGCTGTAAATTCGAGGTGAAGCAGATATATGTAGAATGGAGGTAATATAGCTAAACTATTCAACAAGAATATTTTCTTTTTTTCTCTCGTTATCAGTAATCCTGTCAGTCCCAAAACCCATATCACAGGGAATCCTCCGATAATCATTTTGAAGTAGTTGCTTAGGTTGCTTGGATTGAATACTAGGGTTTCTAAACGGCCTAAAATGGTGAAGTAGTATTCATTCAGGATTAATGCGGAAATCATAAACCCTGTTATTACGGCTAAGTATCTCTTATTTAGGTTTTTAATATTTTTGTGTAGTTTCCAGCGCCATGCAAGGTATGTCGCGCCTGTCACTGGTATTATGTATCCTGTTATATGTACTGTCATACTCCATAAAGTCAGGAAAAGCGTTGCAATTATATTTTTGGCCGAAGCGTTTTCTCCTGTTTTGTATATCATGTAAAATGTTAGAAAGTATAGTAGCTGAAATAAGGCATACATTCGTATTTGTGTAGCGAAGGAAAGTTGCCATGCTGAAACTGAAGTAAATATTGCAGCTATTAAACCTACATTTCTGTTGTAGAATTCTTTTCCAACTTTGTAGACTAATGGAATCATTACTGTGCTGTAAATGATCGAAGGGAATCTGAGTACTATTTCTGAAGTTCCGAAAACTGCTCCTAAACTGGCAGGTATTATCCAGGAAGTAAAAGATCTCCAGTATTCAAATCCTGAAGGGTAACCAGGGACACCATTTTCAAGAAATGAAATAATAGAATTGGCAGTTACAGCTTCATCATGCCACAAAGAAAGTTCGAGGCTGAAATAAACTCTGATCGTCAAACCTAATAATATTAACAGCACCAAGAAACTGTTAGTTAATAATTTTTCGCCTAAATAATCGACAAAATTATTTGGATTTCCCATTACAATTATTTATAATTATAATATTTGATTTTATTAATAGTGTAATATGCTAGTATGAGAGTTGCTTATGTATTTTTTTCTGGTGAAGGAGAAGAAGCAGCCTGTGTCAAGAATATGTCGAAAACTTGTGAAGAGTTAGGTAAAAAATGTGATTTAACAGTTTATAGTTCTGTGAAACTAGCTAAAATGATAAATTTATATGAGATTGAACAAACTTTTGACTACTTTCAGAATACTAAAATATTTGGTTTTGGGAAAGTATTTGAGTTCTTAAATCGTTTGTTTTTTAGCCTCAAGGTAATTTGGTTAATTTTAGATGGTAATTATGATTTAGTTTATACTAGGGATATTTTTTTTGTTTCTATCATGAATTTTCTCCCTTTAGTCAACTTTAAAGTTGTATTTGAATCACATAGGCCCTTTGGAATCACAAGTATTTTTCCCGAATGGTTGGAAATCAAATCTCTTAGGGAGTGCAATCAAATATTTTGTGTATCTGAAGGAATTATACAATACTTTGTAGAAAAAGACATAGATGAATCTAAACTTAATCTTCAGAGGAATGGAGTTGATTTGGAAGATTATAATTGTGATAAAAATAATATAGATTCTAATAAGTATAAAATTCTTTATGCTGGAAGTTTTGAACCAAAAAAAGG
>Ga0102942_1000238_pt1 | contig 20180 bp, 22 predicted proteins | sample SalPon2_C_H2O_MG_FD_78171 | JGI IMG/M metagenome (GOLD analysis project Ga0102942, IMG submission 78171) | Salt pond water microbial communities from South San Francisco under conditions of wetland restoration - Salt Pond MetaG R2_C_H2O_MG | ecosystem: Environmental > Aquatic > Non-marine Saline... | reverse complement strand
CGTCACCGGGCGTTGCCTCTGGAGTCAGTCGCCATGCCGGGCTTGGCCACGACCCCTCGACACGCACTTATCCGAAGGACGGTAAAGGGATTTCGGTTATCGGTCGGTAGCGGACCAGTCGCACTCCTGGCATTTGTACCCCGTGATCAACTCGGTTACGGAAGGCATGTACGCGACGGCGAGGACGTCGCCGTCGCAGTCGGGACACTGGCGGTCGGCGTCCTCGATGGCGTCGGCCTCCATGGGCGGTTCGCCCTCGATCAGTTCGGCCAGGCGTTCGGCGGTCACCATTCGACCCTGCACGACGCGATTCGTCATGACTCGACGGTGGATACGGAGACAGGTAAGCCCTGTGTACGCCGCCCCACCGGTGGCGACCGGTAGTTTTTGATACTATGGACTGGTATAGATTGATACGGATAGATACCATGTACGGTGGCGTACGCGGCCGATACGGCGAGGTGGGAATCCTGTGACCGCGCCATACAGCTACGACGGGATGTTGCCACTGGGACCGGAACGCGGGACCGAATACGTCTGTTCGGAGTGTGAGTCGACGTTCGACGACGACCACTACCTCTGTCCCGTCTGTGGGACGCTCACGATCGAACGGCGCTCGGCGGCGGAGTCCTGAAGACGCGGCGATCACGCGGCGAAGCCGGCAGAACTATCATTCTTCCTGTCATCGTACTCCGTTGTAGCCGGGCAACTCGGCGTCGTCATGACTTCGTCACCACCACGCGTCCTCGTCGTCGAAGACGAGACCGAACTGGCCGAACTGTTCGCCGAGTGGCTCTCCGAGGAGTACGAGGTCGAAGTCGCGACGAAAGGTGAGGAAGCGCTCGAACTCGTCGACGAGGACACCGACGTGGTGTTGCTCGACCGTCTGATGCCGGGGCTCTCCGGCGACGAAGTGCTCGAAACGATCCGCGAACGCGGCCTCGGCTGCCGGGTCGCGATGGTCACCGCGGTCGAACCCGACTTCGACGTCCTCGACATGGGCTTCGACGACTACGTCGTCAAACCGCTCTTCCGGAAGGACATCCAGCGACTCGTCCACGGACTGCTCGAACGCGACGCGTACGACCGCCACCTCTCGAAACTGTTCTCGACCGCCTCGAAACTCGCCGCCCTCGAATCACACAAAGAGCGGGAGGAACTGGACGGCAACGAGGAGTACCTGCGGCTGAAGGCCGAACTGGAGCGGACACGCGAGCGCGTCGAACGACTCGAAGCCGAGATGAGCGAGGGGGATTTCGAGGCCGTCTTCTACGACTTCGACCGCGTCGATCTGTGAGGGTGTCGCCGTCGCCCGACCGGGCGAGACGTTTCGACGATCGAACCAATTGACATTTGCCTCGGCCCGTTGACAACCGGGTGTATGATGCGACTCGACAGCAGTCCGACCGCCGTCCCATCACGATCGGCCGCCGATCGACGCGTCCCCGGATCGCTGGCCGAACGGGGGGCTGGCCGATGAGCGTGAGCAACACCCAGGCGAGCGACTCCCTCGTGAGCCTCCCGGGGAACCCGCTTGGCTACCTGGCAATTCTGCTGGCGCTGGTTACGGGCGTCATCCACCTCCTGCTCGCCCCGCGGGTGATCGAATTCAGCCAGACCCTCGCTATCCTCTTTGCGCTCAACGGACTCGGCTTCCTCGGTGGAATCGCCATCTTCATCACGCGGTACTGGCGGCGCGAACTCTACCTCGTCGCCGCGCTCTACGCCCTGGCGACGGTCCTTGCACTGTTCGTCTTTCAGGGGTTCGGGGCCGACGCCTTCTACAGCCAGGGGCAGCTGAACCCGATGGCGGTCATTTCGAAGGGGGCCGAGGCACTGCTCGCCGTCGTCGCCGGATTCCTGTACGCGAACGAGGGCTGATCGACCCGTCGTCGATCAGGTGTCCGGCCCGTCAAACACCTTACCGGGGTTCATGATGCCCGCCGGGTCGAGGGCCTTCTTGATCGACCGCATCGCGTCGACAGCCGCCTCGCCGTGTTCGGCGACGAGGTAGTCCTGCTTGCCGAGGCCGATGCCGTGTTCGCCGGTCGACGTGCCGCCGAGTTCGATGGCGCGTTCGACGATTTTTCGCGAGACCTCCTTGCCGTGAGCCACGTCCTCAGGGTCGTCGGGGTCGACCATGACCGCGTAGTGGAGGTTGCCGTCGCCGGCGTGGCCGAAGCAGGGGATGAGAAAGTCCTCCGCTTCGGCCAACTCCTTCGCGTAGCGGATGATGCCCGGATACTCGCTGATCGGGACGGTCACGTCGCCGGGCGTGAGCGGCGAGAGGTGGTCCTCGTACGGTTCAAGCGCCTCGGCGAGTTCCCGGCGCGCCGCCCACAACTCGTCCATGCCGCGGTCGTTCTCGGCCACCTCGAACTCGGTCACGTTGTGGGCCTCGAACACCGACCGACAGAAGTCGATTTCCTCCTCGACGCCGTGGTTGGCGTGGAACTCGACGAACACCATCGGCACGTCTGGGAGATCGGTGTCGAGGTGGGCGTTCGACATCGCGGCGCTCAGGCGGTCGATGAGTTCGATCTTCGCCACGTCGACGCCGGAGCGGACGGCGTCGAAGACGGCGTTGGCGGCGTCGTCGAGCGTCTCGAAGTGGGCGCGGCCGCCGCGAACCTGTGCCGGGCGCCCGGCCAGCTTGATCGTCACGCGGGTGATGACGCCCAGCGTACCCTCGCTGCCGACGATCAGATCGCCGAGGTCGTAGCCACTGGAGGTTTTGACCGCTCGACTCCCGGTCGTGATCACCTCGCCGGTGGGGAGGACGACTTCCATCCCCAGCACCCAGTCGCTCACTTCACCGTATTTGACCGTCTTCATGCCGCTGGCGTCGTTGGCGAGCATGCCGCCGATGGTCGAGATGGCGCCGGAAGAGGGGAGCGCGGGGAGGAAGAGCCCGTGTTTCGCCACCGCCTCGTTCACGTCGTCACCGAGGATGCCCGGCTGTACGTCGACCTGCAGGTCGTCCGGGCGGACGTCGAGGACGGCGTCCATCCGCGTCATATCGAGCGTGATTCCGCCGTGGATGGGGACGGCGTTACCCTCCAGACTCGTCCCCGCGGCGTAGGGCGTGACTGGGACGCCGTGGTCGGTCGCCGCGCGCATGATCGACGCCACGTCGTCGGTCGACTCGGGCCAGACGACCACGTCGGGGCGGACGCCGTCCTCACGGGCGGTCCCCCAGTCGTGGGAGCGCTGGTCGCGGTCCGCGTCAGCGACTGAAATCTGATCCGGGTCGAGCCCCAGGTCGTCGACGAACGTGGTATCGTGGTGCATGCTTCGACCCAGCGGGGGCGCGAGTATAGAGTTGTTGCTCGGCGGCCAGCGGGGGCAACGTCCGTCGGATTCCCTATCGATATCGAGACTCGTAGGCTCGACGGTCGTGTAGCCGGTCGAACCGCCGATTGACAGCATGTCCGAATATCAACGCGTAGAATCGGCCGATCGAACTTTGTACGTCGGACGGTTGTATACGCGCATGTCGTGGTCCGATCCGGAGGCCGGCGGTCGCCGGGCGCAGTCGGAGGTACTCGCAGTCGTCCTGCTGGTCGGACTCACCGTTGTCGGGACGGGCGCCGTCGTCGTGTTCGGTGCGGACGCGGTCCAGGAGACCACGCAGTCGACGGACGTGGGGCGGGCAGAACACGCGATGACGCAACTGGACTCGAAGACGAGCCTCGTCGCACACGGCTCCTCTAAAGTCCAGCGGGTCGACGTCGTCGGAAACGGACAGGGGAGCGTTCGGGTCGACGAGGACGCAGGCTGGATGCGTGTCAGGATCATCAACGAATCGACCGGAAACGTCGAGATGCAGGTGATGAACGAGACGATGGGCGCCGTCGTGTACGAGCGCGGCGGAACGACCCTCGCGTATCAGGGCGGCGGCGTCTGGCGGGGTGACACGTCCGGAAGCACCCTGGTGTCGCCGCCGGCGTTTCACTACCGTGGGCAGACGCTGACCCTCCCGCTGATCCTCGTCGGCGGCACGGCGGCGTCGACGAACGCGATCACCATGTCCCAGCAGGCGCCCCCGGAGGGGCAGTATCCGAACGAGACGGCGGGGCTCCGGAACCCGCTTCTCAGCGGGAAGGTCAACGTCACCGTCGGGAGCGCCCACTACCGGGCGTGGGGCCGATTCTTCGAGGATCGGACGCAGGGAAGCGTCGCGTACGACCACGCCAACGAGAGCGTCACGATCCAGCTAGTGACCCCGTTCGACGAGAAGTTCGACAACATTCTGGCGGCGACCGATCCGGGCGGGATCAACCCGAATCCGGGGCCCCCACCGTCGCCGTCGGAGACCGGCGTCTACTACCCGAGCGTCGACTCGAAAATAGAGGACAAGATCACCGAGTGCGAGACCACGTCGAACTGCACCAGCGGCACGTCCACGATCACCACCGACGGGACGTACTACTACCCCTCGGGTATCGGCAGCGGCATGTCCATCGATACCAGTGACGGCGACGTCGAACTCGTGGTGAACGGGGATTTCTCGCCCGGGACAGTCAGCGTCTCCGGGAGCAACAACGTCACCGTCTACACCCGCGAGGACGTTGCGGTCAGCGACGACATCAACGCCGGCGGCGACCCGGTTGCGTTCCGCGTGCTCGTCCACTCCGACGGCGTCGTGGACATGAACGGGAACTACAAGTTCGTCGGCATCGTCTATGCGCCGGAATCGTCGGTCGACCTGAACGGCGGCGGCCCGCCCTCGCAGACGAACGTCGAGGGGGCGGTCATCAGCGAGACCATCGACATCAACGGCAATCCCAACAAGTTCGAGTACGACCCGTCGGTCGAGAACGCCACCCTCGACCTCGGAACGGCGGCACCGAAGATCACCTACCTCCACGTCTCCGTCACGCGGGTCAACGCGACGGCAACCTGACCCGTGTCACCGCGTGAGCGTGACGCTCACCGTCGTCTGCTGGACGTACAGCGCGTCGGTTTCGACCTCGTAGGTGATCACGCCGTCGGTCGGGTCGGCACCGGCCGGATCGACGGCGGTGAACCCGCGTCGTTCGAGGAAGCGTTTCCACGCGTCCGCACGCGGCGAGGTGATAGTGACGGTGACGTTCACTCGCGAGCCGGACGCGGGGGAGAACCGCACCGGAATACTGCGGCTATCCCGCTGTGTCCGCACCAGGATCGTCGTATCGCCGCTCAGACTCCCGGTGTCGCCACCCTGCGAGACGCCCAGCAGCGGGACGACTGTCCGTTCGTCGGAGACGGTCCACCGCGGCTCCGACAGCATCACCGCATCGCTCCGGTCGCGGCGGATCGTCGCCCCCGACGTGTAGGCGATGCTCGTGTCGTCGAGTCGGTAGACGATGGGCCGGGTCTCGGCCGTGACAGTCCGGTTGTCGAGCGGATCGCTCGTGTTCGTCGCCCGAACGGTGATGTTCGTCGGTTCGCCGAGTTCGATACCACCGTTGCCGAGGCTCAGTTCGGTCGCCCGACTCGGCGCCGCGCGCCGTGACACGTCCAGCATGTTGTCGTCGAGTACGTCGAACGCCCGCTCGACGTTGTTGAGTTCCTCGGCAGTCCGGGCGTCCTCCAGCGAGGAGAACCCCGCGACGTAGACGACACCGGTCGTGGAGACGATCAGTGCGAAGATCAGGACGAACCCGAGAATCTCGCTCTGGGCCCTCACGCCGTCCGCACCTCCAGTTCGTCCGCAGGCGTCAGGACGATCCGCAGTTGCCCGCCACGGACCGTCGTCGAGGCGACGGTCGTCGAGGTGACAAACGACACGCGGCGCGTGGCGTCGACGGTATCCGCTTCCAACACCAGCGTCGAACTCGATCCGTTCACGCGAACGGTGTACCCACTCCCGGCGATCCGTTCCGGCAGGTCGACGCCGAGCGAGGCGGTTCGAGTGTCGGGTGTACCGGCCAGACGGTCCGCCGACATCAGGTTCGCGGCGAGGCGCTGGCCGACGACTTCGAGCGTGGTCCGCGTGGTCGATTCCCGGCGGTCGTCGACCGCGCCGCCGGCGGCGAGGAGGAGGCCGCTGACGAGGATGGTCGTGATGCCGAGGGTGAGGACGTAGTTGACGGCCGTCGAGACGCCCCGGTCGTGGGTCATCCGTCAGCCTCCGGTCCCGCGTAGATCCGGGCGCGATAGGTCAGTTCGGCCGACTCGTATACGATGTCGGCGTGCAGGCTGTAGACGACCGGGGCCTGATACGGTGCCGTCGTGGTCGGCGAGTCGTCGAAGCTCGGGTCGACGGCCGGCGAGAGGGTCGTGTTCACCGTGAGGGTGTACTCGGCCGTCGTCCGGTTTCCGTACTGGATCAACACATCGTCGTACGGCTCGCTGATCCCCGATCCGAACGCGAGGGCGCCGCAGTCGGTTCCGTTGACCGTCCCAGCCGTCAAATTCAGTCGCGGCGGCCCGGCGAACTGCCCGGCACAGACGCCGTCGTCGATCGGTGCCGTTCCGTTCTTGACCGCGAGCGTCACGTCCCCCGTTCCCGCGTCCTCGTAGACGTAGACGCGCCACTCGTCCCCCCCGTCGCCGACGACGGCGATGCTGAACGCTTCGTCGGTGTCGGTCGTCGATTCGAGCCCGCCCGTGACGTTTAGTTCGGCCGCGTGCACGTCGTCGGCGTCCGTCGCCATCGTCCAGTTCGCAGTCGTCGGCGCCCCCGTGGGCGTCACCGTCCGACTCGTGTTCGTCTGGACGAGCCGCGTCCCGTTGTGGTACGTCCGGTTCGTGACGGTTGCAGCCGTGCCTTCGAGGAGGTGTCTGCGGGCGTTCAGTTCGGCGACGCGGTCGACGCGGGCGCCGGCGTTTCCGACGCGCTCCGTCCGCGTGGTATCCCCGTCGTTCACCTCCGAGACGGCGGGCCAAAGACTCCGCTCGACTGCGTCACGGTACGCGAGGGCGTCGCTTTCGCCGGTGTCGACGCTCCGGGTAGCGAGGTTCTCGGTGTAGATGGCGGTGTTCAACAGCAACACGAGGGCGACGATGGCGACGGCGATGGCAAAGCCCGTGACGAGCAGGAGCTGCCCCCGTCCCGCGTCGCGGCCGGTCAGATCCGCCATACAGTGATGCGCACCTCCACGACGTTGAACAGGCGTTGACCGACCGCCGCGTCCGGCGCGTAGAACGTCTTCGACGCGTTCGCCCGCGCTTCGGCGACCGTCGTGTTTGGCGACCGGGCGAGCCGCGTGTCGTTGTACAGGACGACGTTCCGGCTCGCGGCCGTCGCGTCGTCGCTGGGCGTTCCCATGTCGACCAGCGGCCTCGGGCCGGCGTTGCTGTCGTTGACGTCGGTCCAGTAGAGGTCGACGTTGAACGCCGTGCGTTGCTCGCGGAAAGTCCGATTGAGGGCGCGCCCGAACGCGTTCGGCGGGCCGCCGTTCCAATACCCGTCGCCACTCGCGTTCGTGAACTCCCCTTCGCTCGCGTTCCAGTCCACGATGGCGTCCCTGAGCGTCCCGTTGGCCTCGGCAGCGTCCAACACGCCGACGGCGGCGGTCCGCTGTTGGTTGCCGACGTGCTGGTTCGATGTACTCGCGGACAGCGGCGTCACGGCGGTCGTCTGCAGGGCGAAGACGATGCCGCTCAACACGAGCAAGCCGGCGACGAACGCCTCGAGGGTGTGTGCCTGGGCGCGCATGGTCACCACACCCTCACGTAGAGCCGGTTCTGTTCGTCGTCGAGGAGGACGGCCCGGGTCGCGACGACCGTATCGTCGACCGTCGTCGGGGACGGACCGGCCGCCAGCCGCGTCCCGCCCAGCGTCCGGATACCGGCGTCGTCCCGCACGGTGACGTTCACTCGAACGCCGCCGTCGAGGCCGAGCGCCGGAAGCAGAGCGGCCGCGTCGTCGTCGTACCGGCAGGTCGCGGGGGCGGTCCCGTCGGCATCGAAGAAGTCAGTCGTGCAGTCGGTGTCCAGCACCGACGGGTCGGTCGGGGACGCGACCAGCGCGTCCGCGCTCAGTCGATCGGCCGCCCGGTCCGCGACGACGAACTCCGCGCCCGTGTCCGTCTCGAACGGGGCGAACATCGAGGGCATGAAGGCGAACGCGAGGACGACCACGCCGAGAAAGAGGCTCACTCCGACGGCGAAATCGAGTGTCGTCTGGGCACGCTCCCCGCTCATCCAACCACCAGCCACACGGCCAACGCGATGGTCTGGAGGATCACCACGAACTTGACGCCGGCCATCAGCTTCGCCGTCCGGATGTAGCCGCTGATGACCCCCGAGAGGATGGCCTGTAGGGTGACGGCGTGGAAGAAGAGCAACGAGAGGAGCTGGGTGTCGATGCCGCCGCCGAACTGTGAGGATCCGCCGCCACCGCCGCTACTACCCGCCTGCTCGGTCAGCCCCGCCATCACGTCGAGGAACTGCGTCTTCAGAATCGCCATCACGCCCAGCAGCGTGAGGTAGGTCATCAGGATAATCGCCACCTGCATCCGAGTGCGCGAGCGTCGCTCGCGTTCGATGTCGTCCTGATTCTCGCTGGCCTGGGCGGCCGTGGTCAGGACCTGCGTGATCTGACTCGACGCCTCCTGGGCCTTGCTGATGAGTTTGACCGTCCGAGCCAGCCGCGGGATGTGGTACTTGTTGTTGAACTCGATCAACGCCGTCCGCAGGCTCATCCCGTAGTTCACCTTCGCGTAGAGCACGTCGAACTCGTCGGCCAGCTTCCCGGAGGAGGTTTCGGCGACGGTGTTCACGGATTCAAGAAGCGTCTGTCCCGTGTCGTTCGCGCTCGACAGTTTGCGGAGGTTGTCCGACAGCTTCCCCGTGATCGCCGCCCGCGACCGGACGTTCCACTCGTGGAAGACACCGAGGGGGATCAGCGTCAGATAGAGCGGGACGTAGATCCACACGAACGTCCCCCAGACGGGCGCTTGCACCATCCCGTCCCACGTCGTCGGCGCAGCGCCGCTAATGACGGTGAACGCGACCAACACAAGCGCCGCAGGGACGGTCAACACCAGCGTGAACAGCGGGTTGTCGCGGAAGAAGACGTGTGGCTGCTGGAGGAACTGTTTCGTCCTGAACGCCCCTTCGCGGGATTTGATGCGGTCGAAGATGCCGAACTCGCCGACGTAGCTCTCGATCAGCCCGCGGTGAAAGAGGCCGCCACGGGTCGTCTCGGCGCCGCGGCCGCCGCCGTCCGACGGGTCGAGGTAGCCGTCGCCCGGTTCGTCCTGTTTCACCGTCGAGACGAGGACCAGAAACATCGCGCCGGTGATCGGAATGAGCCCGTACACCGTCGCGTACAGCATGAACGACTGCGCCTCGCCGAGCATGCTCATGATGACGAGGATGATGATCAGGAGCAGCGGGAACAGCGAGAGGGTCATATACATCTCGCCGAACAGCTCTAGAGTGTCGAGCGTGACCTCCTGTTGCTGTTTGGCGGTCCGCATGTGCTTGTCCTTCTTATCCGAGAGGAAGCCCTGCATGTTCCCGCCGGAGTTGACGATGGAGAGCATGTCGGTCAGGAACTGCGAGAGGTCGTCGCTCGGCGTTTCGATGGCCTGTTGCTGGATGGCGTTGCGGTAGTCGGTGCCGAAATACTCCGTCTCTTGGACGATGCTCTGGAACTCGCGGGCCACCTCGCCGTAGGTGTCCTCGGCCCGCGCCATCGCCTCCAGAATCTCCAACTGGTTCAGGCCCCCGACGGACAGGGCGTACATAAACGAGATGGAATCCGAGAGCAGCATGTTGATCTCACGCTCCCGCGACGAGGCACGGGAGTAGGGGATAGCGACCAGCGTGCCGAAGCCGGTCGTGAAGCCGATCGATCCCGCGACGATGCCGAGGATGCCGATGGCGGCGGGGACCTTGATCGTCTCGATGATGCCGACGACCGTCTCGTTCGGAATCCGCGCTCCCGTCGAGAACAGATCGGGGGAGACGATGCCGAGTGCGAAGAGGCTGTAGCCGACGAGCGTCCCCAGAGTCCAGAGGACGAGCCCGAGGAGGACGCCCACCGCGAGCGCCCGCGAGAGGTAGAGTTCGACGGTCGTCGCCATCCGGGCTTGGACCAGTTTCGTCTCCACGTCGCCGACGAAGTCACCGTCGTCGTCGAACAGCCGGCGGTAGAGCGGGTAAAACAGGTCACCGAGGACGTCGACGCCGCGGTCCAGTCCACCACCAGTGTCGAGACTCACGTCACACCTCCTCGTCCGCGTCCGCATCGGTCACGTCGCCGAAGCCCCACTCGTCCATGTCCGTGGACGGGTCGTCGTCGTCGTCCGGCCCGGCGTCGGCGGTCACGTCCTCCGGCTCGGCATTGGTGTTCGGCTCGGCATCGGCGTCCGGCTCGGCGTCGGCGTTGGCGGTCACGTCCTCCGACTCGGCGTCGGCGTTCTGCCGGTTCGGATCGGCCGTCGGATCGCCCGTTTCGGACTCGTCCCAGCTCAGGTCGACATCGGCGCCCGACTCGTCGGTCGGCTCGTTGTCGAAGGAGATGTCGAACCCATCGGTCCCCGGAGTCACGTCGCTCCCGTCTGCGTCTTGGCCCGCATCCGCGTCGACCAGCGAGCCGTCGTCCAGGTCGACCGATTCGTCCCCCTCGCCTGCGGCTCCGGGGCCGTCGTCACCGCCGTCGGCCGAAGCCGAGGCCGTCACGTCGGGCGCGGCGTCCATCCCCGTGAGCGCCGTGTCGATGCCCGGGACCGATTCGCCGCGATACTCCGCCAGCAACTCCGTGTCGGCCCGGTCGAGGATGTCCGCACACCGCTCGAGTTCCGCCTCGGTCGGGTCGGGTCGGGGGACCATCGCCTCCTTCTCCGGATCGATGTCGATGAGAACCGACTCCATCTCGCGGAGGTCCTCCAAACTGCGTTCGAGCCCGTCGTTCGCCATCAGCGCGAGGATGGTGTCCTCGTCGTTGATGAACGCCTGCACGGTTGCGGCGACCTGCGTGTAGGTGTTGAGCCCGTTCTCGATGAGGTACGCGAGGACGGCCTCGCGTTTGAACAGCTCCTCTTCCAGGGTCGCGCGGGTCCACCCGCGGTCGAACCTGATCTCGTCCAACGTGTTCGAGTTGCTCATTCGGAGGAACTCGTCCGTCTCGGCCTGCCACTGATAGACGTCCTGAACGTTGATCTCGTCGTTTTCGGCGTCGTAGAAGTTGATCTCGGTGAGGTTCTTGTTCCGACGGACCTTCCGGCCGCCCACCCTGGTCTGGGTCTGTATCGACACCAGATCCAGCGCGGAGAACATCGTCTTCGAGACGTTGATCGGGTCCGTGGTGAACCGCTTGAGCACCTCGCCCACGCTGTCGGCGTGGAACGTGGTCAGCGTGGTGTGCCCGGTCGACATGACCTGGAAGAGTGTGCGCCCCTCCTCGCCACGGATCTCACCCATGACGATGTACTCCGGTCGCTGGCGGAGCGCGGCCTCCAGCAGGTCGAACTCGTCCACGTCGCCCTGTTCGTCGTCGGAGAAGGAGGGCCGGGTGACGGAGGCGACCCAGTTCCGCTGGGGAAGTTCCACTTCGCGGGTGTCCTCGATGGAAACGATCTTGGAGTTCGAGGGGATAAAGAGGGAGACGGCGTTGAGGCTCGTGGTCTTCCCCGAGGCCGTGCCGCCGGCGAAGATGAGCGATTTGTTGTTCTCGATGGCGAGCCAGAGATACGCCATCTCCTCCAGCGAGAAGGTCTTCCAGTTGATGAGGTCGATGGGGGTGAACGGGACGTCCTTGAACTGGCGGATGGTGTAGTTGGTGCCGTGATCGGACACCTCCTTGCCGAGGGTGAGTTGGGCACGGGAGCCGTCCGGCAGGGTGGCGTCGACCTGTGGGCGGCGCTTGCTGATTCCCTTCCCCGACCGCTGGGCGAGTTTCACCACGAAGTCGTCGAGTTCGTCGTCGCCGTGGTAGATGTTCGAGATGATCTGCTCGTAGTCGCTGTGGTAGACGAAGACGGGCGAGTGGTAGCCGTCACACGAGATGTCCTCCACGTTGATGTCGTGTTTGATGCCGTCGATGCGCTCGTAGCCGATGAAGTCACGTTTGAGGTAGTAGAGGAGTTTCTCGACTTGGTACTCCGAGAGGTGGTCGGCGTCCTCCTCGATCAGGACGGGTTCGGGGCGGACGCTGAGCCCGGAAAGTTCCTCGTCGAAGTCGACCGGCGCCCGCCAACCGAGTTTCGAGAGGAGCCCCCCAACGGCGCCGTCGGCGTCCTCGACGCCGACGCGTTCCGCGATGGTGTCGAGCAACCCCGCGCCGGACGTCTTCGAGTAGAGATCGTACCGTTCGAGGAGCGCGTAGGTCTCGTCTTTGATCACGCGCTCGCGCTCGTCGAGGCCGCCCGCGACCTCCACGTCGGCGTATTTGATCGCGTTCTGGAGTTTGGCCTGCAGGAAGTCGAGCAGGTCGTCCTCGATTGGCGTGGTGTGGGGTTGGACCACGTAGTACTTCTTCTCGTTTTCCTTCCGCGACTGGAAGATGACGACGTAGGCGTAGGGTTTGTTCACCCAGTAGCGGTCGACCTCCTCGAAATGCGTCTTCTTCTCTATCGGGACCGTCTTCTCCATGTCGTACCGGTTGGTGACCGTCGTGGCCCCGAACTCCGTCTCGAAGAAGGCGTCCTCGTCGATGTCCTCGTCGATGTCGACCGTCCGTTCGTCGACGACTGCGTCGAGTTCCGTGGCGAGGTCGTCTGCGAAGGAGAGGACGTTCTCGGTCTTCTCGGGGTCGAACCCGAGCGTGTCGCGGGGGTCGAACGGAACCGCGTTCCCGTCCCCGTCGGTCGGGGGGTCGCCGTTCCCGTCGTAGTAGAACTCCCGCTTGTAATCCTCCCAGGTCCAGAGATCCTTGACGACCGGCGTCCCCTCGGCTTGCACCCGCGTAAGAGTCGTATCGAGTCGGCTCGCCGCCGTTGCGCCGGCGGCGAGAGACGCGTGAAGCTCCGCGTCGACCGCGTCGTGTCCCCGTCCGACGGCGGTCGCGCCGTCGAACCCCTCCGAATCGGAGCTCTCGGCGTCGTCGATAGCCATTGCTCGACTCAAGTTAGTCACAGATATAAACTCTGTTGGCCGATCTAGACGGATGATAATTGGACGCGAGAGACGGCACCATCTCGAACGTTTTTTGAAGGGGTATAACATACCGAAGCGCACAACCGACCATGACAGTTAGTCGCAGGAAAGTCGTCGCGGCCGCTGCCGGACTCGTTGGCTCACTCGCGGGGTGTGCGGGTGGTTCCGGTGGTGGCAGCGACGGCGGTGACGGTGGCGGCGAGGCGACCGAGACGGACACTCCCGAACCGACGGCGACGGCAACCGAAACGCCGACGCCGACGCCGTCCGGCCCGCCGGAGGACGCGCCGACCACGACCATCACCGTCGAGAACAAGACGTTCATCCCGATGGTCGCGGAGGTGGAACCGGGAACCGTCGTCGAGTGGGTCTACGAGGGAATCGGCTCACACAGCGTCACGTCGATGTCGCCGTCCAGTTCGGAGAGCGGCCGGACAGCGTGGAACCCGGACGTCGCCTCGGACTGGGAGATGAACGAGGACATTACCAGCGAGCCGGTCAGCCACTACTTCCCCGAACCGGGCGTCTACGAGTACAAATGCTCGTACGACTTCGGACACATCGGCGGGTGTGCCGCCGTCGTCGTCGGCGACCAGGACTACGATCAGGAGCGGCTCCCCTGCGAACCGCAGTGAACGGCGACTGACGGTCACAAGTCGTTTCCGCCAGTCGGCGGCCGGTTCGCAACGACGCTACTTCGTGCGGGACTCCGTTTTTCGCCGTTCACCGCCCGATCCGAGGGTGGTCACCACGCTCCGGTCAAGAGGGCAGCCACGCCGATACCGACGAGCGCGCCCAGCAGGTTCGCGAGGGCGTACCACGCCGCGAGCGCGCGGTCGCCCGACTCCCAGAGGCGCACGGTATCGACCGAGAAGGATGAGAACGTCGTGTACGAGCCACACGCCCCGGTCCCCGCGAGGAGGAGAGCGTCCTCGCCGGCACCGAGAAAGGTGAGCGACGCGAGGACGAAGGAGCCGACGACGTTGACGGTGAACGTGGCGTACGGGAACGGCCGCTGCCCCGCCACGCCGCCGACGTACTGTCCCGTGGCGTACCGGAGGACCGCACCGACGGACGCGCCGGCACCGATCAGATAGGCGGGATCGACCATCAGATCCCCTCCGCGAGCCGCCGAGCCACGGCCCGGCCGATCAGGACGGCGGTGAACCCGACGGCGTAGCTCGCGGCGACGTACCCGAGCCCCACCAGCGGCGCCGACTGAACCGTCTCCAGCGCGAACGTGCTGTAGGTCGTAAACGAGGAGAGGAAGCCGGTGCCCGCGACGTAGCTCGTCTCCCGAGCGACGACGCCGACGAGTTCGGCCTCGTACACCAGGAATCCGAGCGCGAAACAGCCGATGACGTTCGCGGCGAACGTCCCGCCGAGTCCGGGGACGAGCAGCGACAGAACGTGACGAAGATTGGCGCCGGCGAACCCGCCGACGGCGATCAAAAAGACGATTTCGGCCGTCCGCAGATGCGTCGGAATCCGGCTCATAGTGTGGCGTCTACGACAGCCCGATTCGGGGCAACCGATATTAATGTCGGGGACGGGAAATCGGACGACGGACCGTCGCTGTCGGTCGGGCGCTCGCTCCGGGGCGGTGAGGGGTGTGGCCGTCGACACCGATCCATGTCGGTGGCGGTTCGAACGGCACGAGAGGGATGGCGGGGGGAGAAACGGGGAGTCGGGTCCTGGGAGGCCGGCGTTCAGCTAGTTTTCTCGGTTTCGGCGGTCGAGGTATCGGCCGTCTCCGTGGTCTCCGTGGTCGGCGTTTCGGAGTCGGAGGCGGAGGCGGACTCCTCGGCACCTTCCTTCAGTTCTTCCTCGATCTCTTCGCGGCCGCGTCTGAACTCACCCATGGCTTGCCCGGTCGAGCGGGCCAGTTTCGGGATCTTGTTCGCCCCGAAGAGCAGGACGAGGACGAAGAGGACGATGAGCAACTCCGGCCCGCCGGGCAACCCGGGGAACAGTGGAACGATTGGGTCGTACATCACTACCTCCTGCTAGCCTGTTCGCAATTATAGGCTTTTTGCTGTTCGCGACCCGCCGAGGCGCCGTCAGCCATACCCGCCGGTATCAACAGGGGTAAGGCCGTTCTCCGTCGAATGGCGGTCATGGTCGATATCGGTGACGAGGCCCCGGATTTCACTGCCCCGCTCGCGAACGGCGACGTCGAGGAGTTCACGCTCTCGGAGCGCCTCGACGAGGCGCCGGTCGTCCTCGCATTCTTTCCCGCGGCGTTCACCAGCACCTGCACGACCGAGATGTGTACGTTCCGTGATCAGTTGACGAACTTCGAGGACATCGGCTCGGCGGTGTACGGCGTCAGCGTCGACTTGCCGTACACGCTCAACGAGTTCCGCCGGCAGAACGACCTGAACTTCGGCCTCCTCAGCGACGAACGCCGCGAACTGATCGAAGCCTACGGCGTGGTCGACCGGTGGGAGCCGTGCGACATCCGCGTCGCAAAGCGGGCCGTCTTCGTCGTCGACGGCGACGGCCGGATCACGTACACGTGGGTCGGCGACAACCCGAAGCAGGAACCGGACTACGAGGCAGTGCGCGAGGCGGCGGCCGAAGCGTTCGCCTGATAGAGGGTATCGTACGTCAGTGCCGGCGTGGTGCCCTCCGTTCGGCAACGGGCCGGTACAAAGTTACAGTACACACTACGAGCCGGACGGCGGAACCCAGCGAGCTTTTTTCCACGGCCGGCGAAGGCCGTCGTATGGACAGCGACGACGCGGACGGCCGCAAGTACGACCCCGACGCCCCCCACGCGTTCCCCGACGGAAAACTGAACGAAGTCCTACCGGTGCTCCTCGACGACACCGAGGTGGCGACCTATCTCGAAGCCCAGAACGTCAACGCCGTCGCGCGGAAGGGGTACAACGACCATGGTCCAAAGCACATCAGCATCGTCCGGAACCGGGCGCTTCGTCTGTACGAACTGCTGAAACGCGCCGACGTGTCGTTCAACGGCGCGAGCGATCAGGGCCTCACCGAGGCCGACGAACCGGTGATCATCGCGCTCGCGGCCACCCTCCACGATGTCGGTCACGTCGTCCACCGGGATCAACACGCCTACTACTCCATCCCACTCGCCTCGGACATCCTCGACCGCCTCCTCCCGCAGTGGTACGAGACGGCCGACGCGGTACGGGTGAAAGCCGAGACGCTTCACGCTATCCTCTGTCACCACACGGAGGAAGACCCGTTGACCCGTGAGGCGGGCGTCATCCGCGTCGCCGACGCCCTCGACATGGAGCGGGGGCGTTCGCGGATTCCCTACGAGAAAGGCGGGCGGGGCATCAACACGCTGTCGAGTCGGGCGATCCGTGACGTGACGCTCGAGGCGGGCGACGACACGCCGGTCCTCGTCGAAATCGAGATGGTGAACGCCGCGGGAGTCTATCAGGTCGACAACCTGCTGAAGGCGAAGCTCCGGGATTCGACGCTAGAGGAGTACGTCCGCATCGTCGCCATCAACACGAAAGAGGAGAGCGGGCTGGTCGAACGGATCGAACTCTAATCCACGACGGTTTCGGCCGTGACGCCGCCGAGGTCGAGCGAGCCACCGAGCGTGCGGTTCGGGTACGGGATGTTGATGTCCTCGTCGTCGAACCGCTCTTTGACCGCTGTGACGTACTCGCCGCGCGTCTTGACGAAGTCGGAGCGACTGGGGTCGTCGATCCAGATCCGCGATTTGAGCACGACTGAGGAGTCGCCGAGTTCGGTCAGGCGGACGGAGGGCGCGGGGTCGTCGAGGATGTCCGGGTGGGCGTGGGCCTCCTCGAGGATGATTTCGTTCGCCCGCTCGATGTCGTCGTCGTAGCCGATGCCGAACGGCACCTGAAGGCGAAGCTGTTTTTTCGCGACCGGGTTCTTGATCACGCCGTCGGTGAGGTCGGAGTTGGGCACCGTGAGGAGTTCGTTGTCGAAGGTTCGCACCCGCGTCACGCGAAAGCTGATGTCCTCGACGATGCCGGAGTTGCCGTCCCACTCGATCCAGTCGCCGATGCGGAACGGCTTGTCGGTGAAGATGAAGATGCCGGCGACGAAGTTGGCGATGACGTTCTGCATGGCGAAGCCGATGGCGAGCGTCGCCGCCGCGGCGACGGTGGCGAGCGACTGCAGGAAGCTCCCGTAGCCTGCGAAGCCGAAGGCGACGGCGATACCGACGAAGACGACGAGCGCCAGCGTCAGCTTTCGGAGCGGTTTGCGGGCGTGGACCTCAAGCCCCCGCGCGTCCATCACGCGGTCGACGAGCGGGATGACGACCACTCGCCCGACGACGTAGACGGCCAGCAGGGCAACGGCGAAGGCGATGGCCGAGCCGAGTGACTCGGCGTAGGGCACGTTGTTGGTCGAGAGAAAGCGGGCGATTGCGCCGCCCCCGGCCGCATCCCCGCCGTTCTGCAGGACGACCGGCGTCATCGATAGAGCACGGCGGTGTTGCCCCGCGTCTCGACGACCTGAGCCTCGACCCGCTCGGCCAGATCGGCCGCCAGCGACTCCACATCCGTGCCGCCGCGGGCCGCTCGCAGGAACTTCACTTTCACCAGCTCCCGATCCCCCAACTGGTCGCCGAGTTCGTCGACGACGGCCCCGAGTCCGCTCTTGCCGACCCCCACCGTCACGTCGAGGTCGTGGGCCCGCTTGCGCAGCGCTTGCGTATCCATACCCGCTACTGGACCCGAATCGGTTTGAAAGTTTATAATACGGTCGGCGAGCGGCGGGGCCGGAGCCTCGTCGCCGTCGGTGACACCGCTTATACTGGTTATTGTGACTGTGTGCCGGCGTAGCGCTGCTCGGTTCGGCACCACGCCGGTACTGACGTACGATACTCACGATCAGTCGTAGGGATACCGAGCCGTTGCCCCGCAGTCACAGCGGACGACGACGTGGCCGTCCCCCAGACGGACGCGGGCGTTCCGGCCCGGCACGAGGTAGGCGTCACAGGCGTCGCAGGTGAACCGCCGGAACGTCCGGGGAAGGGTGAGCCGGTTGCGCTCGGCGATGCGGCGAGCGAGGCGGACGTACTCCCGGGCACGCTCCTCGTTCCCCGCCCTGACGGCGTCGCGGGCGAGCGCCGCCAGTCGGTCGACGCGCTCCTCGGGAATGCCCATGATCGAAGCGGACCGCGGGTCGGCAAAGGCCTTCCGACACCGCGTCGGGGCGCGTGCCGTGGGGACGGGGACGCTATCGGTAGCGTCAAGGGAGCCACCGATCAATCGCCGGCCGTGCGGGTGTTGAACTACCTCGAACTGGAGGGCCGACTCGACCGAAGCGGCATCGGCACCGCCGCCGACCAGCAACGCGCCGCGCTGGCGACGACCGACGTATCGGTCGTCACGTCGCCGTGGGTCGGCGGGTCGCCGGCCGGCGCGGCCGCCGGCTTCCTCCGGGGCCGTGGCGCGTTCCGCGATTACGACGTGGCCCACTGCAACGTGATCGGCCCCGGATCGGTCGCCGTCGCCCGTCACGCCGGACGGACGGGGACGCCACTCGTCCTCCACGCCCACGTCACCGCCGAGGACTTCGCCGAGAGCTTCCGTGGCTCCACCTACCTCGCCGGCCCGCTCCGCCGCTACCTCCGCTGGTTCTACTCGCAGGCCGACCTCGTCCTCTGTCCGAGCGAGTACACGAAGCGGGTCCTCGAATCCTACCCCATCGACGCCCCGATCCGACCGATAACCAACGGCGTCGACACCGCATCGCTGGCGGGATTCGAGGACCTCCGCGAGGCGTACCGCGAACGGTTCGACCTCAATGGATTGGTGGTCTTCTCGGTCGGCAACGTCTTCGAGCGCAAGGGCCTGACCACCTTCTGTCGACTCGCACAGGACACCGACTACGAGTTCGCGTGGTTCGGCCCCTACGACACCGGGCCACAGGCCGCCGAGGCGGTGCGTCGGTGGACGACGAACCCGCCCGATAACGTCACCTTCACCGGGTGGGTGGACGACAAGCGCGGCGCCTTCGCCGCCGGCGACGTCTACTGTTTCCCAACCAAGGCGGAGAACCAGGGCATCGCCGTGCTGGAGGCGATGGCCTGCGGGAAGCCGGTCGTCCTCCGCGACATCCCCGTCTTCGAGGAGTTCTACACCGACGGTCACGACTGCCTGAAATGCGAGACGCGGACGGAGTTCCGCGAGGCACTGGACCGACTGGCGGCCGATCCGGACTTGCGCCGGCGACTCGGCGAGAACGCCGAGGAGACGGCGAGCGAACACTCGCTGTCGCGGGTGGGCGAGAAACTGGTCGACGCCTACGCGGAAGTCACAAGCGATTAACCCCTCCTCGTCGAATCGCCGGTGATGCATTCGGTCGCCGTCTTCACGGATACCTATCTGCCGACCGTCAACGGCGTCACCTACACCGTCAAGGCCTGGCGCGACTGCTGGGCCGACCGTGGCGGCCGGATGGACGTGGTCTACCCCCGGACCGACGGCTACGCCGCCCGCGCCGGCGAGTATCCGGTTCGAAGCGTTCCCTTCCCGTTCTACTCCGGCTTCCGTCTCGGCACACCCTGGATTCCGCGACGCGTCCGCGACGCCGAAGTGGTCCACGCGCACACGCCCTTCGCCGTCGGCCTCGCGGGCCTCCGACTGGCCCGACGGCACGACCGACCCTTCGTCGCCTCGTACCACACGCCCACGTCGGAGTACGCCGACTACGTGGCGCCGAGCGACCGAATCGAACGCCTCGTCGAACGCGTGAGCGAGCGCTACGAGAAGTGGTTTCTGGACCACGCCGACGCGGTACTCGCGCCGAGCGAGGCGACGGCCGCCCACCTCACCGACACAGTGGGTGTCTCGACGCCCGTGACCGTCGTCCCGAACGGCATCGACACCGAGCGGTTCCACCCCGTCGATGCCGACGCCTTCCGGTCGCGCCACCGCCTCGACGACGCCGGGACGCTGATCGGCTACACCGGCCGCCACGGCTACGAGAAACGCCTGGGGGATATCGTCGATGCCGCGGCGACCCTCGACGCGACGGTCGTCTTCGGCGGCGACGGGCCGGCCCGAGCGGATCTGGAGCGGCGGGCGGCCGAGCGCGGCGTCGACGCCCGCTTTCTCGGCTTTCTCGACCGTGAGGAACTCCCCGCCTTCTACAGTACGCTCGACGCCTTCGTCTTT
>Ga0102942_1000232_pt1 | contig 20313 bp, 22 predicted proteins | sample SalPon2_C_H2O_MG_FD_78171 | JGI IMG/M metagenome (GOLD analysis project Ga0102942, IMG submission 78171) | Salt pond water microbial communities from South San Francisco under conditions of wetland restoration - Salt Pond MetaG R2_C_H2O_MG | ecosystem: Environmental > Aquatic > Non-marine Saline... | reverse complement strand
TCGCCCTCGACCTCCTCGACGACGCGTTTGCCTTTGGGTTCGAGATCTAATCCGAGTTCCTCGTCGAGCTCCTCGGCGAACTCCTCGGGGTCCATCTCGTAGTACTCGTGTTCTGCGCCCTCCTCGCCGGGGTCGCCCTCCTCGTCGCCCTCACCCGGTTGGGGCGGGCCAACGGGCTGACCGGGTTGGGGCGTGCCGCCCTGTCCTTGGCCGACCCCGCCCATCGACCGCTTGTCGTAGCTGAACTCGGGTAAGTCGACGATCTTCACCGGTATTTTCACCTGATCCGGCCGCGAGCCCCCGAGGTCGCCGTAGCTGATGAACTCTTCGAGGTCCTGTCTGCGCTGGTCGCCGACCTCACGAAACCGGTCTACGTCGTCTCTCAGTCCCATTTGTGTCTCACCTCTCGCATCACGGCGCGCGTTGTCAGTTCGGCCGACGCTGGCGAGTACTGGTCCGCACACAGCGTGGCGATCGTTTCGTCTTTAAGCCGTTCGGTGACCGTCCCCGTCGGTGGCTCTTCCCACTGCCGGGGGTCGAACTCCGGATAGATCCGCTTGACATCCGCCCAGTCGTAGGTTTCCAAGACTGCACGAATCACCGGAATCGAGGTCAAGTCGACGTTGTCGATCGAAAAGCCCTCGTCGCGGTGCTCCCACGCATACCGGTTGAGCGCGGTGATCACCTTGTCGCGGCGGAACTGCTCGACGGCCGCCGAGGGCTCGTTACCCATGTAGTCGCTCGACCCGAACCGGCCGAGATGTTCGGTCTCGAAGACCTTCATCAAGAGCGGATCGGGGTCGACACGGCCGCGTTCGGTCTCGACCTGTCCGTCGCCATCCCACGCATAGACGTGTTCGACGTACTCGGCGACCGTCTCCTTCGAGACGCTCTTACCGGATAGCAGCGCCTTGAGAACGGCGTCTTCCTGCTGGTCGAGAATGAAGTCCTTCACCGCAGGGAGTCGGTTCTCGTACTCGGCGGCCTCGGCCCGCGAAAAGACCGGCGCGGTCGAGAGCTGCTTGGCCATCGCGTTCAGCACGTCCTCCGGCATCACCACGTCCTCGACAGGGTGGTCGGGATGGGCGCGGCCGGTCTCCTCGTGGAGCAGATCCGCAATGATGTCGCGGGTGTAGGTGACCGGGATCCCGTGGGTACCGTCGGATTCGACGGTGATCTCGAAGGCGTCGATCTCCCGGCGTTCGTCGCCGTCCTGCAGGTAGCCCTGCTCGAACAGGCGGGCCTTCTCGATCAGCGAGAGGTTCGCGGGCAGGTCCTCGCCGTCGAGTCGACTGATGACGCTGTACATCGCCGCCGCGCCGACCGCGAACGGCGCGAGCTCGCGCTGGCGTGTCTCGCCGCGGCCGTCACGGATCGCGATCGACAGCGGGGACCGCACCCGGCTTTCGATCTCCTCGTCGTCGAGATCCGCCCAGACGCTCTTTTCGGCGGTCAGCTCCCGCCGGATGAGTTCGGCCTCCAGCCGGCGGTTGGTCAGATACCGGAACTCGTGGCGGTCCAGTCGACGCTTGAGCGCCTTGAGTGGGTCCCGGCCGTTGCGGTCGGCGTACTGGTCGAGTTCGGCGTCGAGATCCGGGTTCGATATCATCACCAGTTGGGTGTCGATGTCCATCCCGATTCCCTTGTCCAGTTTGACCCGACCCTCGTCGGGAACGTTCAGGAGCTTGCGGAGCAGATCGGCATGCTGGCTGGCATCCTCGACGACCGTCAGCAGGCTGTTGCCCTGCGAGAGCACGCCATCGTAGCTGAACGCCTGTGGATTCTTCCGGCCGCGTGAATCGAGTTCGCGCAGCATTCCGGGCATCCACGAGCCGACCAGCCGCTCTTTGGGGCTGCCGTCGTCTTCGGAGTGGAGGACGCCGATTCCCCGCCCCACGTCGACGATGTAGTTGGTCACCCGGAGATGGCTTCGGTCGGTGATCGACGAGAACAGTTTTCGCGTCCCCGCCTGCCGGTAGTTGGATTCGAGATAGTCGTAGGCCTCCCGACTGAAGGGGTCGAGCCCGCCGTCGATGACGATCGGTGGCCCATCAGGGTCGAGGTCGTTGAGCCGGGCCAGCAGGTTCTCACGGACGCTCTTGGGGAATATCGTCAGCGGATGGACCTGGACGGGGCTCTCGTACCACTGCTCGTCGTCGCTGGCATCGTCGCCGTAGCTCAGCCCGCGACTGCTGTCCGCGCCGGTAATGTTCCACTCTAAGGTGTAGCGTCGGCCCTCTGGCGTCTTGGAGTACTCCCGCAGCCCATTAATGAGACACCGCTTGAGCTCCGATTTCCCCGTCGCCGTGGGGCCGTCGAACCAGATGATTTTCTCGCCCTTGCCCCTGTTGGCGGCAATGGTTCGAAGGTCGTCGACGAAGGCGTTGAGCACCGCCGTGTTGCCGAGCACCGCGTGTTCGCCGTCGTTGTGCGGGTCGTCGAAAAAGCGGTAGCGCTCCCGCTCTTCGCCCTCCTCGATCACCGTCCGGGTATCCATCGACTCGATAGCCGCCAGCAGGTAGCGGCTGGCATGCGCCGCGATCGAGGGCGACTCGAAGGCCGCCTCGACGTACTCGTCGAGGCTCATCGGCCCCTCGTAGGCCCGCTGCAGTTGGCGGTCGGCGGCGGTGATGTAGTCTTCAGACATCTTCTTCGAGCTCGCTTTTGGCGACTTCGGCCCCAGCGAACTCCAAGACCTCTCGGGCCCCTTCCTCGGAGTAGCCCTGCTCGCGAAGCGCGTCGATCCAGGCGCTGCGCTCGTCGTCGTCGAGCTCGTTGGCCGAGACCAGCGCCGAGAAGTTGATGTTGTGTTTCTTGTCCTCCCAGAGCTTGCGTTCGAGAGCGCGGCGGAGCCGGTCGTTGTCCTGCGGATTGAAGCTGATCCCTTCGCGGGCGCGCCGCGAGACCCAGTTCGACACTTCCTGTCGGAAGTCGTCCTTGCGGTCGGCCGGAATGTCGAGTTTCTCCTCGACCGACCGGAGGAACGTCTCGTCGGGCTCCTGTTCTCGACCAGTGAGCTCGTCGGCGACGGTGGCGTCGTCGATGTAGGCCATCACGTGGTCCATGTACTTTTCGCCCTGGCGTTGGATCTCGTCGAGATCATAGGCGAGTGCGTGGCGGACGTCCTCGATGGCGCGGTTTTTGTACTCCTCGCGGACCATCTCGAGGTAGCGCTGGTAGCGCTCGAAGTTCTCTTCCGGGATCGAGCCGTGGTTTTCGAGGTTCTCCTCGAAGTGGCGGAACGTCGTCAGCGGACTCAGGTAGCTCCGACCGCGGTGGGTCGAGTCCATGATCGCCTCGGCGATCTCGTCGCCGATGAACCGTGCCGAAACGCCATCCATCCCCTCGGCGATGTCGGATTGGGCCTCGCCATCCTCGCGGAGTTTCTTGACGTCGACATCGTCGTCGTCCAGCTCTCCGTTATACGCCTTGGCCTTCTGGACGAGCGTGACTGATTCGTCGTTGGGTTCGACGATCCGCGTGAGCACGCCGAACAGCCCCGCCATCTGGAGGGTGTGTGGCTCGATGTTCATGTTGGGCACGTCGGCGTTCCGGAGCATCTTGCCGTAAATTTCGGCCTCCTGCTCGTACTCCAGGACGTAGGGGTAGTCGATCCGCTTCGTGCGGTCGTTGAACGCCTCCATCTTCTCGTCGCCTTTCTTCTCGCGGTATTCGGGCATGTTCGTCCGGCCGACGATCACCTGATCGATGTCGATCCGGGGGTTGTTTTTCGGCTTGATCGTCTGTTCTTGGCTGGCGTGCAGGAAGTCGTAGAGGAACTCCCGCTGGAGTTTGAGGAGTTCCTCGCCGGAGAAGATGCCGCGGTTGGCGTTACAGAACGCCCCCGCGTAGTCGAAGGCCCGTGGGTCGGACTCGCCGTAAATAGCGAGCTTCGAGTAGTTGACATCTCCCGTTAGCTCTGTTTCGTCCTGATTCTTCTTGTCCTTCGGCTCGAAGGTCTCGACGGCCTGCCGTTTGTTCTCGCTGGCGACGAGCCGGACGATCTCGATGTGGTTGTTGAACACCGCCTCCAGATCATCGTCGTACTCCGCGAGTAGGCGGTCCATGTAGAACTCGCTGGCCGGGTCGAGATGTTGCTCGTTGCGGATTGTATAGGGCGCGTCGAGCTGCTCGTTGAGCCCCTCGATGATCATGTCTCGCTGCTCCTGTGGCAGCAAGACGAGTGGGTCCTGGTGCATCGGCGATTCGACGGTGTCGTCGGCGGGGTCCTGGTCGCGGATCACGTCACAGAGGTTGACCCACCGGAAGGTGTACATCCGGCCGCCCTCCTGCAACGTGTAGTTCTCGAAGTAGCGACGGACGAGCCAGTCGAAATGCGACTTGCCCGACCCCACGGGGCCGAGGAGGAGCTTGATTCGTTTCTCCGGGCCGAGCCCACGGGCACCGGATTTGACCTTGTTGACGAACTCGTGGATCGACTCGTGGACCTCCCGCCCGTAGAACACGTTCTCACCGTCGTGGAGGGGGTCTTCGGAGGCCATCGTGTACTCGACCACCCCGGCGTCTTCGTCGTAGGTGGTGCCGTAGTGGTCGAACATATCGGCAACCCGTTGGTGGGCGTTGCGGGCGATCCGTGGGTCGTCGGTCACCTCGTCGAGATACCAGTCGAACGTTTTGGCTTCACGGAGGTCTTCGGGAACCGATGCTTGGTAGTGCTGACTGAGGCTTTCGAGGGTTTGTCTGTCGTTGCTCATTGTATCACTGGCCACATTAGTCGACATCGGGCGTGTCGACCGACTGTGGCCGGAGGTAGCACGAAACCACGGCTGGTGGCGGCCACACGGACGCCGCAACCGAGTCTCGTTCGTGGCATGGGTACGCATACCACTCCACTGAGCCGAACACCCGGTCGGCAACGAACAACGAACGACATCGAGAACCAACGAACGGCGCGCGTGGAGAGGTGTGTTTGCCCGGTCGGGAGACCGAGACTATTTGCATTGTGTTTTTTGGAACGTATAAGGCTTTCTCCGAGATAGGTGGTCCGTGGTCGGAAGAATCGGGACACAGCAGCCCACCGCCTTGTGGGGGTAGTGGCGTGTAACCGATCGACCGGACTGTCGCGTCGGTTGGAAGTAGTCGTGTGACTACCACGGAAGGCAGTGCTTACGCGACGGTCGACGGGCCTTCGGTACACGTCGACGGCCTGCTGTCGCGGGGTCTTAGTAGGTCGGTGGCTAACACCGGGTATGAGTTTTCCCGAGTTGCCGTCGGGTTGGCGTGTCTGGAACGAGGAACCCGAAGGGAGGGTCATCTTCGCCTACCGGCCGGACGTCTTCGATTCCGACGCCTTCCCCGCGGCCTGTCTGCCGACGATCTACCTAACAAACGGCTCGCCCCAGCGTCGCCCTGGTGCTGGCTCCGTCGAAACCGACTACTGGCAGGTGAAACTGTTTCTCGAACCCGAAATCGAGGTGACTGCCACACGGTACGACGACCGCGAAGCGGCGATCGACGGCGCGATCGAAACCGCCCAACGGTTCGCCGATGGCGAGGTCGACTACCGCGACTGCTACCAGGTGCCACGAGAGACCTACTTCGAAAAACTCGATGAGCTGGTCGGCCCATCCGAACAGGGGTGAAGGTTAACGGGGTTCGGGCCGAAACTAGATGTATGTCTACTGTCACACTCATCGGTGATCGCCTCGCGGAGGTCGGTCGGGAGTTCGTCTACCGCGGCGAGGCCGACGGCTGTGCGGGCTGTCCCTACCGGAGCCAGTGTCTCAACCTCGAAGAAGGAAGACGCTACCGCATTACCGGCATTCGGGAAAACGCCCAACTGCTCGACTGTGCGCTCCACGACACTGGCGTTCGGGCTGTCGAGGTCGAACCCACACCGGTCCCGGCCAACATCGCCTCTCGGGGGGCCTACGCCGGAAGTAAAGCCAGCCTCGAAGGCAGCTGTCCCCACACGGAGTGTCCCAGCCACGAGTACTGTGTCCCGGAGGGCGTCGACTTCGACACCGAATATCGGATCGTCTCGGTCGAGGGCGAGCCTCCACACGATCACTGTCTGTTGGATCGTGACCTCACGCTCGTGAAGTTAGCCAACGACTAACGGCGGTTAGGCGACGTGGCCGACCGGTTCCGAGACGTAGCCGAAAATGTTCTCGTAGCCCTCTGCCGACAACAAAACGGGATAGAAATCGGACTCGGCGTGCAGCGGGTCGCCGTCGACCGAAGCGAACGCCGTTCCTTCGGTGACTAACTCGAAGTTGTCGACGAAGACATCGTACTCTTGGCCTGCCGGCTTCGGAATGGGCTGTTGGAGCCGGAAGACGTCTACCGTCTCGGGGGCCGGCGTATCGAATCGGCCTGTTGCCTCCGGAGTGGGGAGGGCTCCCGTCGCGGCCAGAAACGCCCGGACGAGCTCGTAGCCGGTTTCTGCGGCGGCCTCGGTGCCCTGCAGCCCGCACTCGACCTCGATCGTGTGGGGGTACTCAACCAGCCGCCCGTCGGTGTGGGAGTCGGTTTCGATCAGCACGTCGACCGGGAGCCGGGGGTAGATCGCCCGAGCGACCTCGTCGACCGACCGGATGACGCCCATCGGCTTGGGTGTCGACTGGGTCGAATGCAGCGCGAGGGTGGTACAGCCCTGGATCTCGCGGGCGACGTCGTGGGCGAGTCGGCGCTCGTGGGCCTCGGCATCCGCATCGCCCGGAAAGACACGGTTGAGATCGGCGTCGAGATACCGCTGGCCCGCTTCGAGGGCCGCCTCGTTCGCGATAATGAACTTGACTGGCCGCTGGACCGCTGGCTCCTCGGCGAAAAGCCGCTCGATAGCCAGTGGGCCACACGGCTCGTCGCCGTGAATCCCACCGACAACCGCAACCTCGGGCGTTCCATCGCCGAGCTCGTAAATTCTCATTGAAAGGGACAGGGAGCCGGGACATTTGAGCCCCGCGGTCTCGCTCGCCGTTCTTCAGTGGGGTAGCCAGCGACTAGTTATAACGGCAGATCAGTCGTCGAGATACTGGCGGTCCGATTCTTGAGCGACGGGTGTCTCGCCGTCGACCTGTAGCTGCCAGCCCTCGATCGCAGTCGGCTCGTCGAGGGCCGCCCGGAGCGTCGACCTGATGTCGGCGACGTCGACGCCGTAGAAGTCGCCGGGGACACCGTGGAGGTACTGCAGCGCGGTCTCGAAGAGACTCCGCATCCCGTCGTCGTTCTCGAAGTCGAAGTGTTTGTAGGCTCCGGCGGCGACCTGCACCATCCCGTGGAGGAACGCGCTTTCGGTGGTGCCGCTGCCGTAGTTGTACCATTCGTCCTCGAAGCAATCGTGGGAGGCGTGGAAGTCGCCCGCATTATAAAACCGGACGCCGTAGAGCACCGCCAGCCGGAGGGTGCCGTGGTTCCAGTGGCGGGTCTGAGGGTTCCAGCCCGTCGGCTCGCCGGAGAGTGGCGGCGCGACCGTCGGATCGTGGGTGTGGTCGTCCATCCCGCTCTATGGCTTTCCTGCGTGCCGACGCGCCTAACTCCATCGGTCGCGTGTTGTTCGGTCGGTCGCGTGTTGTTCGGTCGCGTGCTGTTCGGTCGGCCGCGTGTTGTTCGGTCGGTCGCGTGTTGTTTATCGGCGTCGAGCGGCAAGGCAAACCAATGAGGCGTCGACACTACGTTTCGGTCGTCGGTGCGGCGGCGTGCGGAGTCAGTGCTGGCTGTCTGGGCTCGGGTGCCGACACGGCGCTGCCCGATGGTGTCGTCGCCGAGACCGTCACCGAGGATCTCAGCAACCCGTGGGGACTGGCGTTTCTCCCCGACGACCCCCGGCTGGTCGTCACCGAGCGCGACACGGGACGGGTCGTCCTCGTCGACCGTGAGGACGGAACGAAAACGGCAGTCGACGGTGTCCCGACGGTCGATTCGGCCGGACAGGGTGGCTTGCTCGATGCGGCGATCCATCCTAATTTTTCCACCGAGCCGTGGCTGTATCTGACCTATTCGGCAGGAACCGGCGACGGCCGGACGACGACCCATCTCGGCCGCGGACGGCTCGATCCCAACGCCGGGACGCTCTCCGAGTTCGAGGTGCTGTACAGGGCCGAGCCGGTCCTCGATCGCGTCAATCACTACGGCTCGCGGGTCGTCTTCGGTGGCGACGGGCGGCTCTACATGAGCGTCGGCGACCGGCAGTTCAAGAACTTCAGCCCCGATCACGTCGCCCAAGACCTCACGAACGACCTCGGGACGACCCTCCGATTCGAGCCTGACGGCTCGATTCCAGCGGACAACCCCTTCGTCGACAGTGAGGAACGCAGTTCCTCGAGCAGCCGGGCAAAGCCCGGCGACAACCCCGACGCACGCGATGCCATCTACAGCTATGGCCACCGGAACCCACAGGGGCTGGCTGTCCATCCCGAGACGGGTGCGCTCTGGGAGTCCGAACACGGCGAGCGCGACGGCGACGAGCTCAACGTGATCGAGGCGGGCGGCAACTACGGCTGGCCGGTGGCGACCTACGCCTGTGAGTACGGCACCGACCGGCCGGTCGGCGACTCGCCTGCCGAGCGAGAGGATCTCATCCCGCCGGTCTACTACTGGGAGTGCGGTTCCGGCGGCTTCCCACCCGCGGGGATGACGTTTTATACTGGTCCCATCAACGACTGGCAGGGAAACCTGTTCGTCGGCAATCTCGCGGGGACGTACCTCGGTCGGTTTTCGGTCGACGGCACCGACGTGACCGAACGCGAGCCGCTGCTTGACGGTCGGGGCTGGCGGATGCGGGCGGTCGCAACAGCCCCCGAGACGGGTCATCTGTACGTCGCGGTCGACGCTGGCTCCGCGCCCGTCGTCCGACTTGCCCCCGAATAGTCGGTCGACGAGCGACTCTCTACCCACACCATCCGTCCGGTCGACTGTGGTCAGTGACTTCCAGCGGGCTCCTGACGGTCGTAGCCGTGGCCGACGTAGAACGAAAGCAGGTTTGCCGTGAGGAGTCCGGAGAAGACGAGCAGCTCCGTGACGGTCCCGACACCGAACACGAGCAGCAGGAGGGTCGGCACTGGGAGGGCGACCGCCGCCCAGAAGCCGACGGCTTCGATGGTCGACCGTCCGATCAGGCCGTATGCTCGAAGCCGCTGGACCGATGCAGTCGACTCGTCACCGCCGTTGGTGCGGGCAATGCGATCGGTGAGCGTTTGGGGGAGCCGCATTACAGCTATAACCTACATCTATGATAACACTCCACACAGTTATAATTATTCGGTTACTATCAGGATGTGTTTCTCGCGGCTGTTCGACTACTTACCCCGTTAGCGACTGGCTAACGTAGTGGTACCTACGCACCGCTCATCGTTTCGGTTCGTCATAGAAGAGCCGGAGGAGGGATCCGAACCCTCGACCTAATCCTTACGAAGGATTCGCTCTGCCAGGCTGAGCTACTCCGGCGCGCACTTCACAGTACCGCCATACAGCAAATAAGGGTTGCGAAAGCCGACTCAGAAATCGCCGTCTTCGTCGACGATTTCGACCACGCCGTCGACCACGTCGATGTTGATCAGCGTCTTGACCTCGTAGTCGGTGTCGTCGAGTTCGTTCGGACCGACCTTTTTGATCACGGCCAACACGTCGGCGACCTCCGCGCCCATTTCGCTCAGCGCATCCAGAATGGCGGTCATCGTCCCGCCGGTCGAGAGCACGTCGTCGAGCACGAGCACCCGGTCGCCTGCCTCCACGTCGTTGATGTACATCTCGGATTCCGAGTAGCCGGTGACCTGCGACAGCGAGACCTCGCCGTCGAGCCCGTAGGAGCGCTTGCGGATGATCGCGACCGGAATATCGGTCGACAACGAGACGGCCGTCGAAATGTGGATTCCCATCGCCGCCGGGGTGACGATCTTGTCGACGCCTTCGAGGTCGACTTCCTGAATAATGCGCACGGTGATCTCGCGAAGCAGTTCGGGCTCCAGCATCGGCACGCCATCGCTAATGGGATGGACGAAGTACTGATAGCCGTCTTTTTCGGTAATCGGGGTGTCGAGAAGCGACTGCCGGAGACGATCCATACGGTCACTTCTTCAGCCGAAACCTAAAGATGACGATCAGCCGCTGGCAGCCCTACGGAGGATCAAAGAGAAAGCCTCGGCAGTTGCGGCACCGATACCCGAGGCGGCTCCGGTGGTAACGACAACGGGTCGACTGCTCGTGGCCTGCATCGTGTCCACTGTGTTTCGACCAGATATATATAAACTATCTGCAGACCATCAGCTCTTGAGTGCCCCAGTATACTGGATCGTTTGCCAGACAAGTCCCCCGATTGCCGCCAGCGTCATCCCGACCACACCGAACAGCAAGGGTTGGGCGATCACGTCGTAGGAAACCACGCCAGTGACGCTCAGGTAGGGCACCGCGAGACCGACGACAAGCAGCCCCGCCCCGACAGCAGTCAGCACGGTGGGTACCCGATTCGCCCCCGTCTGTTGGGCGATCGCGTTGGTTGCGATGACGACCGCGCCGAGTGGCAACAGCCCGAACAGCCAGAGATACGTCGACGTCGGCTGGTCGCCGAACCCATCGCTCAGTCCGGCCCCTTCTTGAACGCCGGTCTGGAACAGATACCGCTGCCCATCGGCCTCAATGATGGTAAAGACCTCTCGAGGACTGGCTTCGCCGTACTGGAACTCCGCGGGTGGCTCACGAACCGAATCGCAAACAACCATCACGTCCCGACAGACCGGGAGTTCGTACCGGTGCCACCCCGCGCTGTCAGGCTCGCTGGCGATCGTTCGCTCGACGGCGAGCTGTCCCGTCGGCGAGAGCTCATCGACGGACGTTGCAGCCTCGGGATCGAACCCATAGAGGTCGACGAGGTTCCCGAAATCGGCTTGGTTTTCGTCGACGGCCTGCTGAAGGTAGGGCGCTGGCTCGCTCGTCTGGTAGGGTGACCCGAACATCGGGTATGGAACGACGCCACTCAGCAGCAACAGTGTGCCGACCACGAGTCCCGAGAGGAGCCGACGGCGGTCTCCATCCATACCCTTTCTCGGTGCGTCGGTGTCAAATCCGTTCCGACCGACACTGCGGTGCCCACGGGAAACGGTATTACGCCGGTAACAAAACTTGTTTGGGAGTGATACACGATGGGGCGTATATGACTGCGCTCGCCGAGCGGCTGGAACTCGACTCGCTCACGACGCTCGATTGGATCGGTATCGTGTTCGCGGTTATTACGGCAACTGTGCATTTCGTTATCGGCCTCACGTTCGTTCCCGAACCGGGTGGCTTCCTCTTTCTGCTGGCCGCTGGCGGATTCGTCGGGGCAATCGTTTTGTTACTCGTCGACTATCGCCGCCCGTTGCTGTACGTCGTCGGAATCCCATACACAGGTGTTCAGATCGTCGCGTGGTATGCGATCAATCGGCCTGCAGGTCCCGCCGACATCAGCCCGGCGACAGCTATGGATAAGGTCACTCAGCTGGCGCTGATTGTCGTGCTCGTGTTGCTCTACCAGTGGGAAGCCTGAATGGTCGAAATGCCAGCCGTCAGCGTCCGGGGAGTCACCGATGGCTCGTGAGTATCCCGCCGACCGCTCGGCGGGCCGGCAGCGGTGGTCGACCCCATTGCTCGGCATCGGAGTGCTGGTCGTTGCGTCCGTCTGGCTACTGCGAGTCCGGTTGGTTGCCGGGCTCTCACCTGTGTTCCTCGTCGGTGTCGCCGGTGGGCTGGTAACCGTCTCAGTTCCTGTCGGCTGGGCTGTCAGCCGGGTCGACGAGCCGATCACGTTCGCGACGGCCGTCACGCTCGCTCGGGGAGCCGCACTCGCTGTGTTCGCCGGGTTTTTGAGCATCGGTCTCCCGACCGGTCGGGCCATGTGGCTCCCGGCGGTACTGTTTGCGATCGCCGCCGGGCTCGATACCGTCGACGGGGCCATTGCCCGCGCGACCGACTCCGTCTCCGAACTCGGCGGGCGCCTCGACACCGAGATGGATGGCCTGACGGTACTGTTCGGGACTGCCCTCGTCGTCGCCACCGACCTCGTTCCGAGTGTGTTTCTGCTCGTCGGTCTCGCCCGCTACCTGTTCGTCTTCGGGTGCTGGCTTCGGCGTCGGCGTGGCCGCCCGATCAGCGACCTGCCGCCGAGTCAGCTACGACGAGTGCTTGGCGGACTGGCGATGGCGACAATCTGGCTGGCACTGCTCCCCGTTACCGGGCCCTCGGTTACCCGACCGGTCGCCGTCGTCGTCCTGATCCCGTTCGTCCTCAATTTCAGCCGGGACTGGCTCGCGGTTTCGGCGTGGGGCTGATCCGATGTTGGCTTATAAATAGTTGCCCACTAACAACAGTATCACCGAACACACGATGCACATTGGACTCGTCGTCTACGGTGGGCTCGATGAACGCTCCGGCGGCTTCCGGTACGACCGACGCTTGGTGGAGTACTTTCGGGAGCAGGGCGACACCGTCGACGTGATCGCACTCCCGTGGCGCACCTACTGGCGAGGCGTGGTCGACGGCCTCAACCCATCGGTCGCAACTCGGCTGAACAGGCCGGTCGATGTGCTGCTGCAGGACGAACTCTGTCATCCGTCGCTGTGGCGGCAGAACCACTGGCTGACTCGGCCGGGGGCGGTCGTCGCGCTCGTCCACCACGTGGGGGCCGACGATCACCACGGGCGGCTCCCGCGGCTGCGGCGCTGGATCGAACGCCGGTATCTCGACTCGGTCGACGCCACAGCCTGTACCAGCGAGTTCACCCGACAGCGGGCCGCCGCCCTCGGGGCTGATCTCGGCGAAAGTCTGGTTGCACCGCCCGCCGGGCGGGTCGAAGGGAGGGGGCTCAGTGAGACGGCCGTCCGCCGACGGGCCGTCGACGGGCCGCTCCGAATCGCGTTCGTCGGTAATCTCCTCCCGCGAAAGGGGCTCACAACGTTGGTATCGGCGGTCGGTACGCTTGCGCGCCGCCACGACTGTTCGGACTGGCAGGTGACTGTCGTCGGCAGTCACGAGGCGGACCCGGAGTACGCTGCCACAGCTGTCGACAAAGCCGCCGCGCTGGGAATCGACGGCCGTGTCGAGTTCACCGGCGCAATCAATGGTGACGACCTAACCGACGTGCTTGCGGCCAGTCATGTGCTCTGTGTACCCTCGCGGTACGAGGGGTTCGGCATGGTCTATCTCGAAGCCATGGAGTACGGCGTCGTTCCGATCGCCAGCGCCCACGGCGGCGCGGGCGAGTTCATTCGAGATGGTGACAACGGCTTCCTCGTCGACCCCGGCGATCACGGCCGGATCGCCGCCCTGTTGGCTGATCTCGCGGCCGACAGGGATCGACTCGCCGATCTCGGTATGGCGGCCCTCGATACCGCAGCGGCCCACCCGAGTTGGGACGAGACGCTGGCGGAGGTCCGGTCGCTGCTGGCACGGGTAGCGACTGATCGGTCGTCTTCGGCCGACAATGCGGCTCCACCGACCGATACACGGGCGGAACAGGGGGGTCGGCCGTGACTACCTTCCCCGAGTTCCTCACCGCAAAGCGAACAGTTGAGGATCGCGCCCTGAACCGTCGGGTGTGGGAACAGTTCGGTACCCAACTCGAGAAGCAAGCCGCGGGCGATCGCGACCCAGTCAGGATCGTCGAAATCGGTGCGGGAACCGGTTCGATGATCGCCCGATTGGCCGACTGGGAGGCGCTGCCCCCGACGGTCTCCTACCGCGCGGTCGACCTCGATGCCGACACCGTCGACAGCGCCCGAAAGCAGCTCCCGGAGTGGCTACGGGACGCGGGCTACACGGTCGACGAGCAACCCGACCGACTCCGCGCCCACCGGACCGACAGCGACGCCACTGACCGGACGATAGAGATCACACTGGAGGTCGGCGACGGCTTCGCCATCGACGACGAGGCGGATGCAGTCATCGCCGCGGCTGTATTGGATCTGGTCGAACTCGAACCAGTCGTTGATGAGTTAAAATGGCTCCTCAACGATGGCGGGGTCCTGTACGCGCCGATCACGTTCAACGGCCACTCCTCGTTTATACCGCGTGACCCGCTCGACAACCGGATCGAACGGCTCTACCATCGACATATGGATGAGATCCGCGATCAGCCGGGGAGCAGTCGAGCGGGCCAGCAGCTCTTAAAAGTGCTTCCCGCGGCCGGCTACACCGTTCTCGAAGCAGGCGGGGCCGACTGGATCGTCCGCCCCACCGACGGCACGTATCCCACCGGGGAGTCGACCGTACTGGAACACCTCCTTGCGACGATCGACGGCGCGCTGGCCGACTACCCGGCTGACGTGATCGATCCCGAAACGAGAACCGACTGGGTCGAGCGCCGGCGCGAGCAGCTGGCTCGCGGCGAACTCACACTTGTCGCCCACCATCTCGACGTGCTTGCGCGGCTGTAGCTATCGGCCGCTGCGGCATACAGCTTGGGTTAGCCACCGGCTACCGTCTCATGGTTGCCATCTTCGGCGGTCGAGATCGGTTCGTCGGCCAGCAGTTCGCGGAGTCGACGCTCGCCTTCTGTCGGATCGTATCCCTCTCGCCGCAGGTGGGCGAGTGGCGAGACGTTCGAGTTGCGTTCCCAGTGACACCAGAGCTCGGTACGTCCGTCGGCTGTCGGAAACAGTCGGAGGTGAAGCTGGTGTGTGCTGGTGATACCGTCCGGTCGGTAGACGAAGCTACCGACCTCGTGGACGCTCCGGCCTTTCCGGTCGTAGCAGTGGAAGTAGGCCCTGACTAACCGCCGAAAGCCGAACTCCGAGCGAAGCCTGCGCCGGGCGACGGCAGGGTCGACGTCCCAGACGCCGACGTACTCCGGGTCCGGTGGCGGGAGGACGCTGAAATGCCGTGGCATGGCGGCATCCGGAACCGCTGCCAACAGCCGCCCCGTGAGGAGTCGGAGCCGGTAAATGCCGACCCATGAGGCTACCGTCCAGCCGAACAGAAGGCTCGCAGACAGCACCGCTGCGAGCTGTCGACCCCTCATGTGTCGGCCACTGACTGTTCGTAACTGGCGTAGGCCTCATCGTCTTCCCAGAGCCGGACCCGGATTCGGTCGGGATTGGTGGGAGCTGCAGTCTCGACGATCCGTTCGCAGACGATCCGAGAGAAATGTTCGACGCTCGGGTTCAGCCCCTCGAAGGCTGGCTGGTTGTTGAGCGTCGTGTCGGCGTAGGCCCCGACGATGTCGTCGATGGCGGCGTTTATCGCGTCGATGTCGACCAGATAGCCGTACTCGTCGAGCGACTCGCCCTCGAACTCCACGACGGCCCTAAACTGATGGGAGTGTAGCTCACCCTCGGGACCGGGGTCGGGCACCGTCAGAAAGTGCTGGGCGATAAACGGCCGACGCACCGAAACCGTGTACATACTCCTAGGTGGAGCCGTCGTAGCTAAAGAGTGTCCCCACCGTCCCATCGGTCGACTCGGCCAGCGCCTCGTAGGCCGCCGGTGCGTCGGCGATCGGGTAGCGGTCGGTGAGCAACTCTCCAAGCTCCCGTTCCCGGAGCTGGTGCCACGCGAGTTCCAGCCGTCGCTCGCGATCCCACCGACCGCGTAGCGAGGGGTCGATCGTACTGACCTGACTGCTTGTGAGGGAGATCCGGCTGCGATGGAACCGCCCGCCGAGATCGAGTTCGGTCGGTTTGGTGCCGTACCACGAGCCGACGACGATCCGGCCGTCGTAGCCCGTCGCTGACACCGCCGCATCCAGCGCCTCGGGGTTGCCAGACAGCTCGTAGGTGAGATCCCCACCGGCTGACTCGCCCGCTGTCGGAGGGGTGTCGCCTGCTGGCTCGCCGGGCAGTGGCAGCACGTCGCCGATCTCGTCGGGGTGGACGCTGTCGGTCGCGCCGAGTTCCCGCGACCGTGCCCGGCGGTCGGCACTGTAATCGACGGTCACGAGCCGTTCTAGCGGGAACTGGCCGAGCAATGCGGTGGTCACGAGTCCGATTAATCCCTGTCCGAAGACGGCCACCCGCTCGCCCAACTTGGGTTCGCCGTCGTGGACGAGCGTCGCTGCCGTCTCGACAGTCGGCAGCAGCGTCGCTTGCGCCGCGGAGATCCCCTCGGGAACCGGGTGGAGTTCGCCGACGGTGGCACAGAAATGGCTCTCGTGTGGGTGGAATGCGAAGACGCGTCGCCCCAGCCAGTCGGCGTCGACGGCGTCACCGACTGCCTCGACGACGCCGACCGCGGCGTACCCGTACTTAAGCGGGTACGACAGCGAGCCCGATAGCGCATCGAGATTCGTGTCGGCGGCAAGCTCTCCCGGCACGTTGCCGTTGTAGACCAGCAGTTCGGTGCCGGGGCTGACCGCCGACAGCTCCGTCCGGACCAGCAGTTGGTCGGCCGCTGGCTCGGGGATCGGCTCCTCGCGGAGGTCGACCTCGCCGGGGGCGGCGAAGTAGAGAGAGCGTCGGGTCATGTGGGTGTTTGGGGTGATTCAGTCGTCGGTGGCCGGAACGTGTGGCTGTGCGAACTCGACGGTCGTTCCCTCGTAGCGGCAGTCTTCGAGGGCGTGTTTGGCGGCGATCCCGGCCTCGTGGGCGGTCTTCCCACGGCCCACACCGACCTTGAGGTCGACGCCCGCGTCGTCGGCGACGTGGTCGAGAGCCTCCTGATAGGCCTCCGCCGAGAGTTCGGGAAGCACCGCGATGATGTTGTCGCCACCGACGAAAAACGACAGCCCGCCGTGGGCCGTCCGGAGGTACTCCATCAACGAGGCGTAGCTCCGCTCGATGTGAATAAAGGAGTCGAACTCGTTGAGTTGGTCGGTGTATTTGCCGGTCGCGTCATTGACGTCGAAGTGGGCGATATGGACCGGTTCAGCGCCCGTTTCGCTCGGATCGAGGAACGTTCCGGCGAGGACTTCGGTTCGGGCTTCGTCCTGGGCGCTTCCGGCGGCCTGCAACCGCTCGGTCGCGCCGTCAAGCGCCGCCGCCGGTGTGTCGGCGACGTCGACGCCGAGGCTGACCGTCACCGGATACCGGTTGCCGATGGTCTCCTGGAGGGTAGCATGGGCCGAGCGATCGATCCCGTTTGTGACTGCAATCATGTTGTCGAACCGTGTGAAAAAGACGTAGCCGCCGCGGCTCCCGATGAACTGGGCGATATCCGCGAACAGCCGCGACTGCAGCGTCTGGAGGTCCATCTCCCGTCGTGGCTCCGGCGTCACCGTCCACGGTCCGTAGTTGTCGATCTGAACGAGCGTCAACTGAGTAATCGTCACAGTATCACAGCCTTCGAGAGCCTACACATTGTGTCTTTCCGTTTTCCAAACGACGAGTCACCGAACGACTCATCCAGCCTCAAGCGGACGATGAGTGCAGCAACGCCGCGGATACTCGTGTGGTTCGATTGCAGTCTACCAAATTTTTATAAGAGGATATCGATCCGATACGTATGATCGTCTCTCACAGGTGCACTTTTTTCTCGGCTCTTGTTGGCTCTTTTTTTCAACTGGCAGTCGGGGATTCGGAGACACCTCCCGGGGTCAACAGAGGCCGGTACCGATGAGCGGTCCTCCTCGTCGGTGGCACGGCCGCCGGCGGCTACGGCTGGTATCGGTTCGCTCCCTCGCCGCTGGAACGGCTCAAAGCCGACGCCGAAGAGATCGCTTACGAAGACCTCCGATCCAACGTCGAGGAGTATCTCGACACGCCGGTCTACTACGGTCCCGCCCGGGTCGCCCAACGCATTGACGCCGAGTCCGGCACCCGTCTGCGTCTACAGGTGACACAGGACGAACAGGGAGGGTGGCGCGACGATCTCTTGGGCCGGTGGGACGGCGATCCCTACTCGCCGGGCGATACCGTCGAGTTCTGGGGTGTCGTCACCGGCTCAGTGGGCTACGAGACCACGCTGGGTATCGAACGGACCGTCCCCGAGGTCGAGATCGTCGACATCGCCGCTGTCGAAATATAGCGCCCCACGCGCCGCTGTTGGCGACAGCTCACCAACACGACTGAGCAGTGCCGAAACCACGGGATTCAATTCTCCGAGGGCTAAGAGAGAGGTATGTCGTACAACGGGATTATTTTGGACGTCGACGGCACGGTCGTCCACGGCGACGAGCCGATACGGGGGGCTGCCGAGGGGCTCGCTGCTGTCGAGCGGGCCGGACTCGACCGGGTGTTTCTGTCGAACAACCCGACCAAGCGACCCGCAGCCTACGAATCGCGGTTCGCGTCGGCCGGGTTCGACGTCGACCGCGAGGAGGTATTTACCGCCGGAACGATCACCACCAACTACCTGTCGAGCGAACACGCCGACGACCAGCTGTTCGTGATCGGCGATCCGGGCCTCGATAGCCAACTGCTGGCAGCGGATCTCACTCTCACAGACGACCCCGAAGCAGCCGACGCGCTGGTGGCCTCAATGGACTGGGAGTTCGGCTACGAAACGCTGGTCGATGCCATCGTCGCCCTTGACCGCCCGATTCCGTTCATCGGCACTGATCCCGATATGCTGATCCCACAGACGGGCTACAACATCCCCGGCACCGGAGCGATGCTCCACGCCATCGAGGGGGTGACCGACCGGGAGGTCGACGTGATCTGCGGCAAACCTTCGCCGCTGGCCCGGCGAACGGTTCTCGACTACCTCGATTGCCCGCCCGAGGCGTGTCTGATCGTCGGCGACCGACTCGATACCGACATCGAACTCGGCACCGAGGCCGGGATGACCTCAGTGGTGGTCCGCACCGGCGTCACCGACGACCAAGCACTTGCCAACTCCCCGATCAGCCCCGACTACGTCCTCGATTCGCTTGCCGAACTCGATTCGGTCCTCGACGGTCGCGTCGACTGATTGCTGCCGGTAGCAACCGATTATGTACAGATACTCACGAAATTATCCTCGATGCCCGAAATTCCTTGTGTGGTATTGTCTGACAAAGATTTATAAACACCGGCGGTAAGGATGGTGTATGGAACCGAGTGACACACCGTACGTCTTCGGCGACGAATCGCCACAGCCACCCAGCCACGACCCCGAAGGACGGGATGTCGTCATTATCGACGGTCAGGCGATGACCTACCGGAGCTACCACCGCACTCGGCAGTGATCGACGTCGGCGCTATTTATGCTACTCAGTGTACTACTTAAAAAGAACGTGAGGACGGGCTGCGTCGACTGCGTTGACGCGCTGTCGTAGATCGACTGGTTAGAACGCGCCGCCGTGAACGTCGATCTCGGCGTGGAGTTCGGGTTTGAGGGCGGCGTGGACGTGACAGATGTCCTCGGCGCGGTCGACGATGGCGTCGAGCTCGTCGTCCGAAAGGTCGGCCTCGACGTGGATGGTAAAGTGGATCGCCGAGAGGTCATCGCCCTCGTCGATATCGGCCCCGGCGTCGATCTGGATCGTGCCCAGATCGTCGTGGCCTTCCTTGTTGCCGCCGACGCGGAACGCAGGCAGGAAGCAGGAGGCGTAGTCCGCGACGAGCACCGCGTTGGGGTTCGGCCCCGTCTCGTCGGTAGCATCGATCGAGAGTTCGAAGTCGCCGACCTGACTCGTGGTTGCGTAGCCTTCTTCGCTGACCGTGGTGGTTTCGATATCCGTCATGCGTTCCAGTCGACGCCCGCGACCATCCTAAACGTTGCTCACTCCCGACGGGAACGAAGACGGTTCTGGTTACGTATGGGTCACAGCGCGATACCGTCCAGTGTCGACTGACCGTTGAGGATCGGTCGACAGCAAACTCGTCCCCGACGAGCTACAGTTCGAACGTCTCGTCGCCCTCAAGAACGTGGGTTTCGGCGGTGCTGCCGGTGGCTTTGACCTCGCGGACCCAGTCGTCGATCTCGATTTCGACCGGCGGGAACGTATCGTAATGCATCGGGAAGGCATGGTCGACACCGAGCCAGTCGACGGCCACGGCAGCCTGCCACGGCCCCATCGTGAAGTGGTCGCCGACCGGTACGGCGGCGGCGTCGGGTTCGAGATACGCGCCCGTGACCTCCCGCATTTCGGTCATTAGGCTGGTATCGCCCGCGTGGTAGAAGGTGGTCGACTCCGCGTCGGTCCCTTGGGTCGGCTTGGTGTCGCCGATAACGAACCCTGCGGGCATCCCGCCCTCGTACTCGTGGCCGGTGTTGATCCCATTGGTGTGGTCGGCCCGAACCATCGTCACGAAGGCGTCGCCGCACTCGACGGTGCCGCCGAGGTTCATCCCGATGGCATCTTCGAACCCCAGCTCGGCTTGGGCGTAGCTCACGATTTCGGGGGTTGCGACCAGCGTGGCGTCGCTGAACTCGGGGGCGTGGGCGATGTGATCGGCGTGCCCGTGAGTCACCAGCAGATAGTCGGGCGTTTCGACGTCTTCGGGGTCGAGATCCGTGTGTGGATTGTCG
>Ga0102942_1000228_pt1 | contig 20551 bp, 20 predicted proteins | sample SalPon2_C_H2O_MG_FD_78171 | JGI IMG/M metagenome (GOLD analysis project Ga0102942, IMG submission 78171) | Salt pond water microbial communities from South San Francisco under conditions of wetland restoration - Salt Pond MetaG R2_C_H2O_MG | ecosystem: Environmental > Aquatic > Non-marine Saline... | reverse complement strand
TCGCCGATCGGGACTGGCGGATCCGGGCGGTGACGGTCGGCCCCGACGACGGACTCCTCGTGGCGGTCGACGCCGACCCCGGGCCGTTGGTTCGGGTGTCGCCAGCGTGAGTTGGCGGCCCGCAGGAGCGAGACGACCGTTCAGTCCGCCCCGGTCCCGACCCTGAAACGCTCCGACCGCTCGTCGGAGTCGGGCGCGGTGACGAGCGACACCCCCACCGTGAGCAGCAGCGACAGCGCCATACCGTAGAGCGCGACGTCCCAGGTCAGGTAGGTCGACCCGAAGACGGTCACGCCGCCGATAGTGGTCGCCGGGACGAACACGTGGGCGACGTAGAACACCTGTGACCCGCCGATCCCGGCGAGCATCCCCCGTCGGGTGGTGTTCGACCAGTACAGCGCCACCAGTACCGGAAGCGCGAGTTGGGCGTAGCCCCCGAAGGCGGTGCTGCCGATCTCCACCAGCGTCCCCGGTCGGAACAGGCTGGCGACGAACGTTCCGATCGCGAAGGCGGCGACGCCGATCCGGGCGAGCCACGCCTCCCGCTCGGCGTCGGCAGCGGGGTTCACGAACGGCCGGTAGAGGTCGCGGGTGAGATACGACGACCCCGACAGGAGCATGGAGTCCGACGACGACATCATCGCCGCCAGCGCGCCCGCGATCACGAGCGCCGCGAACCACGCCGGGGTGTAGGCGTTCAAGAGGACGGGGATCACGTTCGCCCCCTCCGGGACCGCCACACCGAGCCCCGCCGCCCACGTCCCGAGCAGGAACGCGGGGACGAAAAGCAGGAGCACCAGGATGGGCCACAGCGTGAACGAGCGCTTCAGCACGCGATCGTCCCTCGCCACGAAGAACCGCTGGTTGATCTGCGGGAACATCGTGACGCCGAACGCGATCGTGACTGCCTGGGCGATCATCCACTGCGGGGAGTAGAGCCCGCCGCCCAGCGCGAGGAACTCGGGGCGATTCGCCGACAGCGATGCCGACACCCCGGCGAACCCGCCCGCGCTCGACAGGACCCACCCGACGGCGACCCACACGATCCCGAGCATGAACACGCCCTGGATCGTGTCAGTCCACGCGACGCCGCGGAGTCCCGCGAGCACGACGTAGACGATCATAAACAGGGTGATGAACGCCGCGCCCGCCCAGTACGGCACTGCGCCGTCGGTGAGTCCGACGATCGCCTCCCCCGCGCCCATCTGCTGGAGCATCACGTAGGGGAACAGCCAGAACAGCGACACGCCCGCCACCAGCGCGCGGAGGCGCTTCGATCCGAAGCGGTCGCCGAGCATCTCCCCCAGCGTGACGTACCCTTCGACGCGGCCGATGAGCCACTGGCGGTAGCCGATGGCGTACCACAGGATCGCAAACAGCAGGCCGTCCATCACGCCCATCACGAGGATCCACTCGGGGCCGGCGTTGTACGCGAGGTTGGGGCCGCCGAAGAACGTGAACGCCGAGAGCAGCGTCGCGAAGGTGGTAAACAGAAGCACGACCGTCCCGACCGATCGCCCGGCGAGGTAGTAGTCCTCGGCGTCGCGACCGGTCAGCCGGTAGGCGGCGATCCCGACCCCGAGTGCGACGACCAGATACGCCCCGAGCACGCCGAGCTGGACGGCGAGTGCAGACTCAGTCATCGGCGCCCACCCCGTTGAGGTTCATTCCACGGTCCCACGCCCCCCGGGTGAACCCCGCGAACGCGATTGCGGCCAGCACCATCCACCCGATGTGCCACCACAGCCACACCGGAAGCCCCGCCCACGTCGCCGCGGATCCCCAGAGAAACCACGGGATCCCCAGCGCGGTGAGTACTCCGAAGACGCCGACCCAGAGATAATCCGTCTTCCGTCGTTGCATCGAATGGAATTATGCACTTCATACTCGTAAGTATTCTCTTTTCAGATTCGAATACGAGTCTCGAAGAGATATATTTTTCATAGCTGCTGACCGAACGCATTACCTCTCGTGAAACGGCGTCGGAGTCGCCGCGCCTGCCGGGGGTGCGACGCCGGGTCCAAAAGTACGACAGTTATTTGCCGGGAGCGGCCCGTATATAAACACGTCATCGGGTTTCCCATGACGCGCACATCACCCACACGCCCCCACAGGGGGATTCACAAATGGAAGACACTGAAAAATACCTCATCCACGCGGCGATCACAGCGGACGGTGTCGTGGAGCGGTCCGACGTCGTCGGAGCCATCTTCGGTCAGACCGAAGGCCTCCTCGGCGACGACTTGGACCTCCGCGACCTCCAGCAGTCCTCGAAGGTCGGGCGCATCGACGTCGAGATCGACTCCCAAAACGGGCAGTCGTTCGGCACAGTTACCATCGCGAGCACCCTCGACCGGGTCAAGACCGCGATCCTCGCGGCCTCGCTCGAGACCATCACCCGGGTCGGGCCCTGCCGGGCCACCGTGGAGGTCACCGACATAGAGGACGTCCGGGAGGCAAAGCGGCGGGAGGTCGTCGAGCGCGCGAAGGAACTCCTCTCGGACTCGTTCGACGAGAGCGTGATGTCCTCCGCAGAGATCTTAGACGAGGTCAAAGAGAGTGTCCGGATCGAGGACATCAGCGAGTACGAGGGTCTGCCCGCAGGTCCGCGAGTCGGTGACTCGGACGCGGTCGTGATCGTCGAGGGTCGCGCCGACGTGTTGACGCTTCTCCGCTACGGGATCAAGAACGCCGTCGGTGTCGAGGGCACCAACGTCCCCGACGCGGTGGCGGACCTCACCCAGGAGCGGACCACGACCGCGTTTCTGGACGGCGACCGCGGCGGCCGGCTCATCCTCCGGGAGCTCACGCAGGTGGGCGACGTCGATCACGTCGCGTTCGCGCCTGAGGGGCGCTCGGTGGAGGACTTAGAGCGCCACGAAGTGTTTGCGGCGCTCCGGGGCAAGGACCCGATCGACGCGGTCGAGACTGACCCGTCGCGGCCGTCCGACTCCGACGACGAGGGACGGACGAACGGTGAACCGCCGGACCCTCCCACGGGGTCGCCGACGACTGAGTCGGCGGCCCCGCAGACCGGCGCCTTGGACGCCCAGGAGTACGAGTACGACGCCCGTGACGGGTCGCGGGGGGCTCATCCCGACGCCGACGCGTCCTCCGCCGAAGCCGACGCGTCGGTCGCACGGGACGGCGTCGACTCCGCGACCGACGCGTCGGATATGGAGCCGGCGTCCACCGCCGCTGCCGCAGACGACACGAGCAGCGGGGAGCCGGCGTCGAACGGCACCGTCGGCGGAACGGCCACCGAGGATCCCGACGCCGCGGCCCACGACGGCCCGGATGGTGTCGGAGACGACGACGCCGACGACGTGACCGGCGGTGAGTCGCCGCCGACCGCAACCGCCGACGGCGACGCCACCGACGCCCCACAGTCGCTTGCGGACCACGTCCGGGAGGTCATCGACGCCGGCCAGGAGACCGTCCGGCTGCTCGACGCCGACCTCGCGGCAGTCGCAGAAGTCCCCGCCGCCGACGCGTTCGACGCCATCGCCGACGCCGACCCCGCGCCGTACGCGGCTGTTCTCGACGGCGAGTTCACCCAGCCCCTGCTTGACGTCGCAGCCCAGCGCGGTGTCGACCACGCTGTCGCCGCCACGACCGGCGAGTTCGTGAAAAAGCCCGTCGGCGTCCGGCTCCGGACCGCCGACCAGCTCGCGAACTCCGTCGCGAACTGAGGCCCCCCGGCGATCCGCTCACGACTGGTCGTCGTCCTCCGGCACGTCGTAGGCGTACACCACCGCTTCGTCGGTACAGCCGCAGACGCTCTCGTAGAACTCGGGGCGGCGGCCGACCGGCTCGAACCCGGCCGATTCGTACAGCGACCGCGCGGGGTCGTTGTCCGCCGCGACCGCGAGTGTCATCCGCGTCCCGGGTGCCTGGCGATCGAGGGCGGCGTCCAGAAGCGCCCGCCCGTACCCCTCGCGACGGTGGTCGGGGTGGACGACAAGCTCCGCCAGGTGCGTGTCACTCTCGCCGAGTATCAAGACGTAGCCCACCGGACGACCACCGGTGCCGGGGCGCTCCGACGGGGCGATCCGCTCGCCCGCCCCATCGACGGCGATCAGACACCTCCCCAGGGCCCCGACCGTCGCGAGCAGTCGGGGCGACGGTGCGGAAAGATGCGATTGTAGCGCCGCGACCGCGGCTGCGTCGCCGTCGCGTGCGGTTCGGATCACTGCGGAGTGAGGATCACGAGCGCCGCGACCGCGCTGACGACCGCCCCGACCAGGGTGGCCGCGAAGTTGACAGCCTCGTTCCCGACCCCGGCGCCCTCCACTGTCGCGCCCAGCAGGCTGTCGACGGTCATCCCGATTAGCCCGCCGGCCGCGACCGCGGCGGCTCCGAGCGGCGACACCTCGGGAAGGAGCCCGAAGGCGACACCGGCGACGACCACCGCGCCGAACAGCCCGAAGACCTCCCCTTGCCAGGTGACGCCGCCGTCGGTTCCGGGCGGTACGCGTTCGAACGTCGTGATGAGCCGCGGGTTGTCGTAGAGCCCGCCGAGCTCCGAGGAGAGGGTGTCGCTCAACGCCGCCGCCATAGAGCCCGCAAAGGCGTACTGAAACAGGGTCCCATCCACCGGGAGCGACCGGCTGGCGGCGAAACAGAGCACACACACCAGCGCGACGGCAGCGTTCCCGAGCACGTTGCTGGTGCCGCGAGCCCCCTCGTTCTCCTCGGCGATCCCGCGGCGCTGCTTCTCGTCGTAGCGATACTTGGTGGAGAGCGCGCCGGCGCCGAAGAAGGTGATGAGCACCGCGAACCACCCGAATCCGCCGAACACGACGACGAGCAGGCCCAGCAGGACGCCCGACAGCATCCCCGCCACCGACGCCGTGCCGAGCGCGTAGGACGCGTAGCCGAGCGCGACCGTGATCACGAGGCCGGCGGCGACGTCGACGATGCCGACGCCGGTCGCCAGCCCGTCGAACAGCCACAGCAACAGCCCGGTCGACAGCATCACCAAGGGGTCGTCGCGCTCGAACAGCATCTCGCGGAACAGCGCGGCCACGAGCGTCCCGGCGACCGCGAGGAAGGCGAACCGGGCAAGCAGGACGGGCGACGACGTCAGCGACGCCACCGCGGCCTGGCCGCCCACCCCCGCCGCGCTCCCCACGGCGACGAACCCCGCAACGCCCAGAAACGGATTGTCGGAGGTCTCAGCGACCAGTCGCTTGCCGAGGTTCCCGTACGCCAATACCAGCACCGCGGCGACGAACAGCCCCATCGGCAGTCCGAGCTCGGTGGCCAGAATCGCGAGCCCGGCGGCAGCGAGTGCGAAGCCGGTCAGCCCGTTCAGGCGGCCCTCACGCCTGTCGGCCGGTCGGGCGAAGATATCGAACAGCGGCCCGTCAGTGATCACGAAGGCCGAAAGCAGCGCCACGGCGGCGAACGGGGCGAAGGCGGCCCGCCCCAGCGCCGGCGCGGCCACCGCCACCGTCCCCACGAGGGCGAAGCCGCCCGCCCGCCGAAGCGTCGGTTGCACACCTTCGGCTACCCCCGACTCGCACTTAACCCTCCCGACATCGGGTGTTTCGTCGCGATTCCGTCCTTACGAGACGGTCGGATCCCACGCCAGTGTCGGAGTCCAACCCCGAGACATATATCTCGGAAGCTTCCACTTCGGGCTGTGGGACTGTACGACCGCTACCTCGCCCTCCGACACCGGTTCTACGATACTGATCCTCCCGAGCACGTCGCGGTCGTGCTCACCGAGCGTGACCTACTCGAGCAGGGCGCCTACGCCACGCTCTCGGAGTTTCTGGAGTGGGCGTTCGAGTACGGCGCCACGCGAGTCACCGTCTCGGTAAGCGTGCTCGACGAGGCGGTGGTCCCCACTCTCGCCCGCGAACTCCGGTCGATCGACGCGCCCCGGCCGGTCGCGGTCCGGGGGCCCGAAGACACCGAGCGCGCCGACGCACCGGTCCGGATCAACATCGGCCTCGGCGGCAAGCGGGAGTTCGCGGCCGCAGTCCGGAGGATCGCCGAGTCCGTCGACGCTGGCGACCTCGACCCCGACGACGTCGACGCCGATCGGATCGAGGAACAGCTGGTGTTCGACGACGAGCCGGATCTGCTGATCAAGACCGGGGCCGAGCGGCTGTCGGACTTCCTCATCTGGCAGTCGGTGTACGCGGAGCTGTACTTCACCGACGTGAACTGGCGGGACTTCCGGCGTCGAGACTACCTCCGGGCGGTGCTGGACTACCAGAACAGACAGCGGCGGTTCGGCCGGTAGCCACTCACTCCGTGCGTTCTACTGACTCCGAGCCGCGCTGCCGTTCGAGCTCCGCGGAGACCTCTCGGGCGCCGGCGGAGGGAAGCTGGCCTCGGAGCCGCCCGGCGACTGCGGCCGCGTCGTCGAGTTCGGTGCCGGCCACCGCCCGCAGAAGCGCGACCGCGCGCTCGGTCCGGGACTGTCGCCAGGACTCCTCACGGGACTCGTAGGTCCGGAGGCCACGCAGGAAGTCGGCCTTCGAGAACTCCGGCCAGTAGGGCGCACAGAAGTATGCCGCGGCCTCGTTGCCGTTGGCGTGCCACGGCAGGAAGTTCGAGGTCCGCTCGTCCCCGCCGGTCCGGATGATCAGATCCACGTCGCGGGTGGTGTGTTCCGCCAGCCGCCGCTCGACCGCGTCCGCGTCGACGTCGTCGGGATCGAGGTCGCCGGCGGCGACGTCCGCAGCGACCTCCCGGGCAGCGCCGAGGAGCTCCGCCCGGCCGCCGTACGCCAAAGCGATGTTCAGCCGGAGGGTGTCGTACGTCTCGGTCCTGGATTCGGCGTAGTCGACCGCGTCGCGGACCCGTCGTGGGAGCCGTTCGACGTCCCCGATCGCGCCGATCCGGACCCCGTTGTCGTGGACCCGGTCGGCGTCGGCGAACTCATAGAGCTTCGATTCGATGAGGTCGAAGAGGGGGTCGAGTTCGTCGTCGGGGCGGTCGAAGTTCTCGGTGGAAAAGGCGTACAGCGTCAGCTCTTCGATTCCGAGCTCTTCGCACCACTCCAACACCCGTTCTGTGGTTTCGGCGCCTTCGCGGTGACCGTCGGGGGCGTCGCCCCCGCGCTCCCTGGCATACCGGCGGTTGCCGTCCTGGATGATCGCGACGTGCGCCGGCGCGGTCCCGAGCTGCTGGCGGAGCATCCGCTCGTACGCGCGAGTGAGGCGTCGCCGCAGCCAGTGTGCCATACTCGCTACACTTCGTCACGGGATATGTGTCTTTTCGTCATCGTCTCCCTGTGGGCGCGACGCCGGCTGCCGGCGCAGTCGACCGCGCCCGCGGATGCGACACGGTTTTGCCGGATCCCGGCGAACCGCCGGGTATGATCGGGAGACAGTTCCTTCGCGAGAACCCGGAGACGGTTCGCGCGGCACTGGAACAGAAGGGGGTCACGGACGTCGATTTAGACCGGATCCTCCACGTCGACGCCGAGTGGCGCGAATGCAAGCAGCGCGGCGACGACCTCCGACACGAGCGCAACGAGATCTCCTCGGAGATCGGCGCGCTGAAGGCCGACGGCGAGGAGGAAGCCGCCCAGGAGGCCATCGATCGCTCCCAGGCGCTGAAGACCGAACTCGAGGCGGTCGAGGAGCGGGCCGACGAACTTGAGGCCGAACTCGAGGCGGCGCTGCTCGAACTCCCACAGATCCCCGACGACGACGTGCCGGTCGGCGACGACGAATCGGAGAACGTCGAGCGCCGCCGCGAGGGGTTCGACGACCTGCGAGCGCTTCCCGACCCGGTGGTCCCCCACTACGACCTGGGCGAAGAGCTCGACATCCTGGACTTCCAGCGGGGCGCAAAAGTCACCGGCGGCGGCTTCTACTTCACCAAGGGCGACGGCGCGCGACTGGAGCACGCCCTTGTGCAGTTTATGCTCGACGTCCACCGCGAGCAGGGGTATATGGACGTCTTTCCCCCGATCCCAGTGAACTCTCGATCGATGGTCGGCACCGGACAGTTCCCCAAGTTCACCGAGGACGCCTACCGGATCGGCGAGGCGAACGACGAGCCGTGGGACGACGACGACCTGTGGCTCTGCCCCACTGCCGAGGTGCCGGTGACGAATATGTACCGCGACGAGATCCTGCTGGACGACGACCTCCCGTTACAGATCCAGGCGTACACCCCGAACTTCCGGCGGGAAGCGGGCGAGCACGGCACCGAGACTCGCGGGATCGTGCGCGTTCACCAGTTCAACAAGGTCGAGATGGTGAACTTCGTCGCGCCCGACGACAGCGAGGAGCGCTTCGAGGGGCTCGTCGACGAGGCCGAGGAGGTGCTCCGCCGGCTCGACCTCCCCTACCGGATTCTGGAGATGTGCACCGGTGATCTGGGGTTCACACAGCGGAAGAAGTACGACATCGAGGTGTGGGCGCCGGCCGACGAGATGGACGAGGGCCCCGAAGAAGGCGGTCGGTGGCTCGAGGTCTCGTCGGTCTCGAACTTCGGGGCGTTCCAGGCGCGACGCGCCGGGCTCCGATACCGGCCCGAGCGCCACGAGTCCGCGGAGTACCTCCACACGCTCAACGGGTCGGGACTCGCGATCCCGCGGGTGATGGTCGCGATCTTAGAGTACTACCAGAACGACGACGGAACCGTGACCGTCCCCGAGGCGCTCCAGCCGTACATCGGCGGCACCGAGGTCATCGAGGGTCACACCCCTGTCGGAGAGTCCGCGGTCGGGGACGGCACGCGGGACTGACATCCCCCCACGGCTCAATCCGTGAGGCCCCCGGTCACGAACCGGGTAGACCGCGGCGGGAGCCCCTCGATCGTACGCGGTGGGGTTGCGGACCGCTCCAGTACGACCCCGACCGGGCTAGCGCGCTCCACTTTTTCCCAACGGTGTCTGCTCGTCTCGGACTCGGCAGCATAAGTCACGAACGCTGACACGACCAACGGTTCATCGGCTGTCGGCGTCACCCCACGTCGCCAGACTGCGTCTGGCGGGCAACCAGAACCCGAAGATTTCCGGCGGCGGCTGCAGTCGCGGGGCTTCGCCTCGAACCAGCGTAGCCCGTCACGACGGGGACTTAACCACACGTTAATCCACATATTCGGCTGAATCGGGCCAAAGTGCGCTGCAGCGTCGACCCGTTTCTTGTCCGTAGATCCCCGACCGGTGTGTATGTCAGATACACCGTCCGAGGCCGGCCCCGACGACTCTTCGGGGTGGGAGACTGTCGCCCACCACCACTTCGGCGGCGTGGCGGAGCTCGACGCAACGATCGCAGCCGTGCTCGACGGGCAGCGCCAAGACCAGCCGCTGTACGCGGCTGCCGACGTCGAGCTCGCAGAACGGTTCCTGACGTCCGCGAACACCACCGACGCCAGCGTGGTCTTCCACGTCGCCGACCACGACGTTCGGGTGTCGGCCGACGGACAGATACAGCTTCGGCGGACCGCCACCGGGTCAGCGACCCGCGACTGAGCCGCGGGCTCCCGTCCCGCAGGCTCGTGAGCGCCCCGACACGAACCCGGTGCAGGTCCCCGACGAACGGCTTTTCTCCGCGGGCCGCGTCGTGTGGGGTGTGACCGCCGACCCCGACGACCACCGGGCCACCGTCGACGCCGATTCCTCGGGGGCTGTGCCCGCCGACCCGACGCTCCACGTCCGGTACGAGGGCGACGACGACCCCGAGAAGTGTACGGCGCGGAAACTCGCCCGGTTCGACCTGGCTTCTCTCCACCGGTCGGACCGCAATACTCCGTACGGCGTCGTCCTGAACCCACACGCCGAGCGGGCGCTGTCGCCGGCGGACGCCGACCGGGGCCGGCTCGTCGCGCTGGATTGCTCCTGGGAATCCGCGGGCGAGGCGCGCTTCTCGCTCCCCGGCGAGCACCGCGCGCTCCCGTACCTCGTGGCGGCCAACCCGGTCAACTTCGGTCGCCCGCTGCGGTTGACCACCGTCGAGGCGCTCGCGGCCGCGCTCGCGATATTCGGCCGGCGCGAGCGCGCTGAGACGGTGCTCTCGAAGTTCACCTGGGGACACACCTTCTTGGAGCTCAACGACGAGCCGCTCCGGCGCTATGCGGCGTGCGAGGACTCGGCCGGAGTGGTCGCCGTCCAGCAGGAGTATCTCGACCGGGGAGATTGAACGCCCCGAATCCGGCTTCGGGCCGAATGCTCAGCGGTTGAACACCCCGCCGATCGCGCCACCGATGGCGCTATCGATCGCGAACAGCAGCGTGACGACGATGCCGACGAGGAAGACTCCCGCCCCGCCGAGGACTCCGCCCAGCGGTCCGCCCACGAGCCCGACCGCTCCGCCGAGTACCGCGGCGAGCACCGACACTGCGACCCCGGATATCGATCCCGCGACCAGCCCGTGCCACGCGCCGTTGCCCACTCCGCCGGCGAAGTAGCCGGCGACGAACCCTCCGACGAGGCCAGCACCAATCTGTCCCACGACCGGGAGCCACAGCCCGAACGTGCCGACGACGAGCATCACAACGAAGCCGATACCGACGGCCCGCCAGTTTGTACCCATACCGGCGTGGACGCGGTCGACGAACAAAACCCTCGCGTATAGTCGTGAGAAACTCGTAGACCGCCGAACGGACGCGCTTTTAGGGTTCGGCGGTGTAGCGTGCGTACTATGATCTTCGAGTCCCTGCCGACGACGCCCCGGTCGGAGGAACTTCTCGACAAGGCGTTCTCCCGAGCGGCCCGTTCGGGGCGCTCGAAATCCGGGCTCGAAGCCCAGCAGTCGATGCTCCAGACCGCGTCGTCGATCCTCGCTGACAACCTGGAGAACGTGGTCACGCAGTGGCCCGACTTCGGGACCGTCGACCCCTTCTACTACGAACTCGCGGACGCGATCGTCGACGTCGACGAACTCAGACAGAGCCTCTCGAAGGTGACGTGGGCCAGCCGGCAGATCTGGCAGCTCCGCGAGGAGTACCAGCCCAGGCTCAGGAAGACCGACCCGGACAAAGCGCGGAAACACCGGAAGCAGGCGTTCGCGCGGATGGCTGACGTGGTCGAGGAGGTCGCCGAAGAGCTCGAACGGATCGGGGAGGCTCGGGACGCGCTGAAGACCCTCCCCGACATCAGGCCCGACGAGCCCGCGATCGTCGTCGCCGGCTACCCAAACGTGGGGAAGTCGTCGTTCGTCAACCGGGTCACCCGCGCCGACAACGAGATCGCACACTACCCGTTCACCACCCGTGGCGTGCACGTGGGCCACTTCGACCGCGACCGGATCCGATACCAGATCATCGACACGCCGGGGCTGCTCGACCGGCCGGAGGACGACCGGAACGACATCGAACGGCAGGCGGTCAGCGCGCTCGAACACCTCGGGGACGCGGTGGTCTTCATCGTGGACGCCAGCGAGGCGTGTGGCTACCCGTTGTCGGCGCAACTGGCGCTCCGCGACGCCGTCGCCGAGCGGTTCCGGGAGCGGAACGTACCGGTGCTCACGGTGAACAACAAGAGCGACCGGTCACAGGACGTCGACGCCGACCGCCAGATGAGCGTCGAGACCGACGAGGGTGTCGACGGGGTGCTCGACGCCGCCGTCGACGCAGTCGGGTGGCGTCCCGACATCCCGCCGTCGCGGCAGGAGTAGATTCCCGCTCACCGCTCGCAGGGCTCAACGACGACTGTCGATCGAGTCCGACGCCCCGTCCGAGTCGGCCTCCGGCGGTGCGGTCGTAGCGTGTGGCCGACTCCTACTCCGTTGCGACGTATGTCACGTCGACGCTCGCCGTGACCGTCACCGATCCGGTGTCGAACGCGGTCCCGGCGTCGCTGGCGGTTTCGCGCGCCTCGTACACGGGCCTGACCCCGCCGCTAGTGCTTGCGGACTGGACGCCCGTGATCGACAGCTCCGCCGCCGAGGCGACTGTGTCCGCGTCGGCCCGCGCGGCGCTCATCGCGCGTTCCAGCGCCTCCTCGCGGAGCTCAGCCCGCGTTTGGTCGCTCAGCGTGAACGTCACCCCCCGCACCTCGGTTGCGCCGTTGCCGACGGCGGTGTCGATGACGGTTCCGGCGGCGTCGGCAGCGGTATCGATCCGGTAGGCGTGAACGGCTTCGTAGCCGACGAGTGTCCGCTCGTCACGTTCGCGATCGATCTCGAAACGTGGTCGGACCTGATAGGACGCGGTCGTCACTGCGTCGTCGTCGACACCGGCCTCACGGAGGGCATCGCGCATCCGGGTCGCGTTCGTTGCGACCGCTTCCCGCGCCCCCTCGGCGCTTTCGGCACGGGCCGTGACGGCGACCCTGACGACCGCCCGGTCGGCGTCGGCCGAACCCTCGCCGGTGCCGCTCGTCGAGATGGTCCGCTGTGCGTCTCCGGCATCGGTGCCGTTCCCGTCGGTTGCCTGTAACGCCGCACCACCCCCTGCGAGCAGTACGAGCGCCGTCACCGTCACCGCCACAACACCGAGTCGGACGTTCATACCCTGTTTAGGGCGGGATCGATATTCAATGCGCGCTTGACACAACTGGTTCGTTGTGCCTTCCCGTCAGGCACTCTCCGCTGGACGGTCGACCCCGACGTATCTGATTTCGACGCGGATGTCGCTGTGACCGAGAGCACCAATCGGGTCGGGGGCGACCTCTTTCACCCGGTCGCGTATGCTGTCACCAACCGTGGGCGGCGACGAGGTAGGGGGATATCCCACCGTGACCACCACTACTCGCGGCGTCTGCAACGGGAATCCTTCGTAGGTCACCTCCAGGTCGAGCACGGTCGCCTCCGGGGGGAGTTCCGCCTCGATCGCGGCGGTCGCATCCTCCTCGAAGTCGGCGGTCCGGTACGAGCTGTAGGTGAATCCCCCGAGCAGCCCGGTGAGAAGCAGGAGCACGACAGCAAGCGCGGCGATCCGTTTGAGCGTGGTAGCACGGGCCTCGTCCTCGCGAAACCAGAGCCGCGGCCGGTAGCCGTACCGCCACAGCACCACAAGAGCGACGAGGTTGATCGCGAGGACGTTCACCAGCACCAACACTCCGGACCCGAGAACCGTCGCCGGCTCCCCCCACGCGATCCCGATGCCGACGACGGCAGTCGGCGGGACCAAGGCGGCGGCGATCATCACGCCCACCAACGCGGAGGAGACCCCGGACGCCAACGACACCGCCCCCGCGGCGCCCGCCCCGAGCGCGATCACGAGCGAGAGGACGTCGGGTGCGAGTCGCTCGTTGACCTCACCGATCGCGAACACCTCGTCGGCAGACAGCGGTACCACGTTCGTCAGCCGAATCAGGAGCGCGAACGTCGCCGCAGCACCGACGGCGACGACGCCGCCGAGCGCCTGGAGCTTGACGCCCCGAAGTGCGAGTCCGGGGTCGTCGACCACAGTCCCGACGCTCGTCGCCATCGCCGGACCGATGAGCGGTGCGATCACCATCGAGCCGACCACCACGGCGGGCGAATCGAGGATCAGGCCCGCGGTGGCAACGACCGCGCTGACCGTTGTCATCAGCACGTACGGTTTGATCGTCGGCGCCATCTCGTCCGCGCGAGAGACCAGCTCCTCGCGGGCGATCCGGCGGCCGTTCCCGGTGTCGTCCTCGTCCGATTTGTACCGCTCCTCGAGCGCCTCGAATCGCTCCGAGACGACGGTTTGGGCCTCGATCACGACGGTGTAGGCGTTTTGCTCGATGCCGACGTCCCGGAGCTGGTCGAGTATCGGCTCCACTGCCGACGTCGGGAGCGGGAAGGTAACGACCGCGGTGTAGTCGCGTCCGCTGGTCTCGTCGGAGAGGGCGTAGTCGACGTCCTCCTCGTCGAGTACCCCCAACACGGCTTCGCGTTTCCCGGCCGGTATCATCACCTGGACGAGTCGCACGTCCCTCGATCACGCTCGTTGGACAAGAATCCGACGGGTGCCGGTTCGATCGGAATGTGAACAGCCGGCACGTCGGTTCCCGCGTCGGTGTGCCGGGCACTCGCTGGCCGACGCGGGACGATGGCTACGTCACGGGGGTCGTGGTCGCGGGTTCGGACATAAACTTACGCGACGCGCCCGAGGTACTGTTTAGTTAGGAGTAAAATCAAGGAGATGAGTGTGGAGAAGCCCGCGGCCCCTTCCAGTCCCGCCCGATGGCGGTGCTCCGGTCAGTCGTCGCTTACCTGAACACGACCGCGCCCGACGCCCAAACGCTCATACCCGTTCGCGTCCCACGTCCCTTCGATGCGGCCGGTCTCGCCCTCGACTCTGATCACGCCCTTCGAGAGCGGCGCCCGGGCGGTCGTCGCACAGCACCGGTCGCTATCGGCGCCGGTCACGGACCTACTCGCGGTGGTGGTGTGTGCGGTGTACGCCGGCCAGGCGTTCCAGGCTGTCCGGTGGGGTGCACCGTCGGTGTTCGTCGCGACGAACTACGCGTATCTCCGCGTGCCGTGGGTGGCGTGGCCGCTCTCTCCGCTGCTTCACGGCGGGCTCGTCCACGTCGTTCCCAACCTCGTCACCCTGCTGGCGTTCGGGCGCGTCGTGGAGGCCCACCTCACCACCCGCCGGTTCGGGGCGATGGCCGCGGTCGCCGCCGTCGGCTCGATCGTGGCGCTTGCGGGGTGGGGGCTGGCGTTCGGGTCGCGCCCCTACGTCGCGGCGTACGGGATCAGCGGCGTGGTGTTTGCGGCCGGTGGGTTCGCGGTCGTCCACCTCCCGGTCCACGAGCGGGTGACGGACCTGGAGCTGCTGGCGGTCCTCTTCGGGGTGTGTGCGGTCGCCCTGGTCGCCGTCGAAGCAATCAGCGCCGCGGTGTCGCTCTCGCCGGCGAGCGTCAACGTCGGTCACGCGGCCGGACTCGTCGTCGGTCTCGTGACCGCCGCCCTCGCTCGCGACTGCGCGGACGTGCCCGTGGTTGGGGGAACGTCGGTTGAGGCGTCTGCCCCGGCGTCGTCACCGAAACCGACGGGTGCAGTCGAACCGTCCCGAGCGAGCGACGGCGACGGTCGGCTATCGAGTGACGATGACGCGTGAGTGTCGTCGCATAGGGAGCGAACGAAACGAACGGGGAACGAGACGAGCAAAGCGAGTCGAGCGATCCGCCGGGAGTAGAATTATGCCGCATCGACGTGATAACCGGAACGATGGAGGACAGCGAGTACGAGGAACTCACCTCGTCGTTGACGCCCCACGAGTCGGCGGGCGGGGTGACGACCTACCGGAACACTGTGAGCATCGCGTGTCCAGCGTGTGGTGACCCCTTCGACGACTTGGTCATCTGCGAGGACGACTACAATAGCCTAGAGCTCAGTATGCTGTTGGATCTCTGCGTGACGACACACGAAGACGAGGTGCTGCTTTTCACCCACAAGCAGTAATCCCGTGAGAGCCGCGGCCGCAGCCTACCCCCGCAGATCGATCCGCTCGGGCGGCAACCCCCGTTCGTTGACGACGTCACCGTCCTCGTCGACGGTGACGACGCCGCGGTTGTTGACCGCGTGGGGGTCGAGACCGACTTCCTCCAAGAACTGTTTGTACAGCCGCTCGGCGGTCTCACCGTCCTTCTGACGCTCGGAGGCGCGGTCACAGAGCTCGACCAGGTTCTCGGGCACGTCGTTCTCGTGGACAATCCAGTGGTTGAGTAGGTCGGAGAGCCGTCGGATCGGCGAGGTGAAGTGGCCGTAGATGTCGAAATTGAGCGCGTAGTGCCCGCCGAAGGGGTCGTTCATGTACTTCGCGCGCGGCATCACCTTCAGGACCGCCCGCTGAATCTTGTTCAGGGCGCGCTTCTCGGAGTTCTCCAAGGCGTCGTTGACCGCCTTCCGCGGGTCGTCCCACGACGCCCCCGAGATGTTCACGCCGTCGAGGTCGTTGATCTCCCGGAGCGCGTCGTCCCACTGGTCGGGCGTGGGCTGCGGGTGGACGCGGTACATCGCCTCGACGCCGCGAGACCACATCAGTTCGTGCGTGACTGCCTTGTTGGCCTTCAACATACACTCCTCGATGATGGTGTGGGCGCGGTCACGGCTCGGGTTCAGTACCAAGGATCCGTCCTCCTTCCGCTGTTCGTGGAGCTGCTCTGCGAGGTTGTAGACCAGGACGTTCTCCTCGTGTAACGCCGCGTCAGGCTCGTCTAAGCGGTGCTCACACTGCGTGTAGGTCAGCCGTTCGTCGGAGTGGATCACCGACTTGTAGATGTCGACCGTCTCGAACGAGAGGGTGTCTTTCGCGATCTCCATCTCCACCGTGTGGGCCAGCCGGTCCTCCGCGGGGACGAGCGAACAGACCGTCTCCGCCAGGGTCGGCGGGAGCATGTGCACCGTGTAGCCCGGCAGGTAGACCGTGTTCCCCCGCTCGATCGCTTCCGTCCACATCTCCGAGTCGGGGTGGACGTAGTGGGTCACGTCGGCGATGTGGACCCACAGGGTGTACGTCTCCTCGTTCTCACGGATGCTCAACGCGTCGTCGAAGTCCTGCGCGTCGATCGGGTCGGTGGTCCAGGTGGTCAGCTCCCGGAGGTTCTGTCGGTCGTCGAGTTCCGCCTCGATCTCGTCGTGGACGCCCTCGGTCCGGGCTTCCGCCTCCGACTGGACCTCGGGGGGGAACGCGTCGCGGATCTCGAACTCCTCGAAGAGCTCCTCGTGTTTCTCCTGGAGCTGCTTGGCGAGGTCGATAGAGATCTCGACGGGGCCCTGCCCCTCGGGCGTCCCGGCCTGCGATTGTGCGTCGTTCGACATACCGATGCCTACTGCGGAGAGGTAGTTAGTGGTGTCGCACGCATACTACTCGAACGCGAGTGGAACCGATCCGAACAGTGGCGTGACGTTCTCGGAACCCCCCGCGTTCCAGTCCCACCCGACGACGGGTTTCTCGTCTGTCGTCGCCAGCAAGCGACGGCGGCAGTTCGCACGGGGGTCCCGATCCCGGCCGCGAAACAGTAGCGGTTTACTCGCCCCGCTCGGAGTCCGCAGTGTGTCCCGCTCGCTCCTTCCTGCCGAGGCCCGCCGCGGCCTGCGCGACGTCGCGCCCATCCTGCTCGGGGTGGCTCCGTTCGCCCTGGTGGCGGGTGCGACCGCCGTCAACGCCGGACTGTCGCCACTGCAGGCCGCCGGACTCTCGCTCGTGGTCTTCGCCGGCGCGTCCCAATTGGCGGCGATCGAACTGCTCGGCGACAACGCTGAGCTCCTGATCGTGCTCGCAACCGGCGTGGTGATCAACCTCCGGATGCTGATGTACTCCGCGTCGATCGCGCCGCATTTCCGGGCGTTCCGGACCCGGTGGAAGGCGGCCTGCTCGTACATCCTCACCGACCAGGCGTACGCGCTGTCCGTGGCACGGTACACCGGCGTCAGCGCCGACCTTGACCCAACGGCCCGGCGGTGGTACTACCTCGCAGTTGGGGGGTCGCTGTGGGCGGTCTGGCAGCTCTGTACGCTCGTCGGGATCGCCGTCGGCGCGCGGGTGCCACCCGCCTGGGGACTGGAGTTTGCGGTGCCGCTCGTCTTCCTCAGTCTCTTGATCCCGGCGACGACGTCGTGGCCGAAACTCGTCGCGGCGGCGGTCGGCGGCGGGGTCGCGGTCGCGGGGGCGGTGTTCTCGATCCCGCTCAACCTCGGGCTGATCGCCGGCGGGATCGCGGGGGTCGCTGCCGGCGTCTTCGCCGACGAGCGACTCACGGGAGATGGCGCCGAAAACGCCGACGCCGCGGGTCGCGGAGGGAGTCACTAATGGCCACCGAGTACGGCCCGGCAGCCGTGTGGGGTATCGTGATCGCGCTGGGGGTGGCCACGTTCGGGATCCGAGCGTCGTTCATCTACCTGTTCGGCCGGGTCGATGAGGTCCCCGACCGGGTGACGAACGCGCTCCGGTTCGTCCCACCGGCGGTGTTCGCCGGGCTCACCGTTCCCGCGATCGTCGCCCCGGAGGGCGCGATCACGATCGTCGGCAACGAGCGGGTGGTGGCAGGACTCGTCGCGGCTGGGGTGGCGTGGTACGTCGACGACATCCTCGCGACCATCGTCGCCGGTATGGCCGCCTTCTGGCTGCTACGGTTCGGGCTCTGACCGGCGCGCCGCAGCGAATCCGCTCCGCCGCGACTGCTCTAAGGCGGCCGGCCCCGGTGTCCGCGTGCCGCGCCGTAATCTGTAGATTTATTCGGCTTCGCGGATCTACTTCCCACGTGGAGGTGACATAATGGCCGCCACCGGCGGGCCGAACCTGATCGCGATCGTGGCCGCGATCATCGGCATCGGCGTGATCGCTCAGATCCTCTCGGACCGGTTCCGGATCCCGAGCGTCGTGTTCCTCATCCTGGCGGGCGTCCTGCTGGGCCCGGAGGTGCTCGGCGTCGTCGGCCCGGACTCCTTCGGGAGCGCACTCGGCGCGATCGTTGGGCTCTCGGTCGCGATCATCGTCTTCGAGGGTGCGTTCCACCTCCGGCTCGCCGACCTCCGAGAGGCACCGGGGGCGACGCTGAAGCTGATCACGGTCGGTGCCGCGATCGCGCTGGTCGGGACGGCCGTTGCGGTCCGGTTCCTGCTCGGCGCGGCGTGGGACGCCTCGTTCCTGATCGGCGCGCTCCTCGTCGCGACCGGTCCCACAGTCGTCACGCCCATTCTCGAAGTGGTGCCCGCCCGCGACCGCGTGGAGACCGTTTTAGAGACCGAGGGGATCGTCAACGACGTCACAGCGGCGATCCTCGCGGTCGTGATCTTCCAGGCGGTCAACCTCGGCACCCGCGAACCGCTCGAACTCCTCACCCTGTTTGCCGAACGCCTCGGTATCGGGGTCCTCGTCGGCGGGCTGGTTGCGGCGGCGCTGTTCTACGGCCTCCGATACATCGACCTCTCGCCGGGGAGCGCTCCGCGAAACGCCCGGCTTCTCGTGCTCGCGGGCGCTTTGGTGGCGTACGGTGTCGCAGACACCATCGCCACCGAGGCGGGCGTCGCCGCCGTCGCCACCGCGGGCATCCTGCTCGGCAACCTCGACATCCCCTACGAGGAGGAGATCTCCGCGTTCAAAGGCGACGTGACCCTCATCGTGCTATCGTTCGTCTTCATCGCGCTGGCGGCGCTGTTGCAGTTCGACATCCTGGCGACGATCGGCCTCCGCGGGCTCGGCGTCGCCGTGGTCGTCGCGCTGGTGCTCCGACCGATACTGGTGTTCGTCTCGACGGCTGGCGACCGGTTTACCACCGGCGAGAAGTGGTTTATGAGCCTGGTCGGCCCCCGCGGGATCATCCCCGCGTCGGTGGCGACGCTGTTTGCGATCCAACTCCGGAACTCGGGGCAGGCCGCCGCCGCCGACCTCCTTGTCGGGACGGTCTTCCTCGTCATCCTCGTGACCGTCGTCTTCGAGGGCGGGTTCGCCAGACAGATCGCGGAATACTTCGATATCATCCCAATGCGCGTACTCATCATCGGAGGCGGGAAGGTGGGCCGCTCGCTCGCCGAACGCCTCGAAAGCCGCGGCGAAAACGTCGCGATCATCGAACAGGACGACGAAACAGTTGAAGTCGCACGGAACGCCGGATTCACAGCCCACCACGGCGATGGCACCGACACCGACGTGCTCAGCTCGGCGGGTGCGAACAACGCCCGGATCGTCGTCGGCGCGACCGGTGACGACGACGTGAATCTGCTAGTCTCACAGCTCGCCCGCTCGAAGTTCGACCCCGAGACCATCCTCGCGCGGGTGAACAACCCCGACAACGCCGAGGCGTTCGAGGAGCTCGGTGTCCGGGCGATCTCCGCGACGCTCGCGACCGCCCAGGCTATGGACAACTACATCGAGCGCCCGTCGATGATGGACTGGATGGCCGAGATCGGACACACCGGTGAGGTCCAGGAGATCGACATCACCTCCGAGGACCTGATCGGACGGACGGTCGGAGAGGTCGGCCCCGAACTCCCCGAAGACACCCTCATCGCCTTGGTCCAGCGGGACGGCGAGACCAGAGTCCCTCAGGCGGAACTGACTCTCCAGCGCGGCGATCGCCTCACGATCATCGGCGGGCGCGAGGAGGTTCACGAGGCGTTGCGGTTCGTCCACCCCGACCGGTGACGCGACCGGGCTCCGACGGCAACACGCTCGCGCCGCGCCGATCGTCCTCGACGGCTTCTCGGGCTCTCGACGTCGTCACGGCGTCGTCGACGCCGCCGTTTCGACGCGCTTATGCGAGTCGGTCGGCAACCTAATTGGGATGAGTAACCGGGCTCTCGAAGTAGTCGAGTTTCTCCTCACGGCGCATCTCTACACCGAGGATCGTGGTCTCGACGCGAACGATCTGCCGCCGCGATACCGACGGGTGTTCTGGACCGAGCCGTCAGACGAGGAGGAGTCGGGCGACGCCGACGACCCCGACGTGGTCGACATCGAACGCCCGCTGGTCGTCACCGACACCGTCGCGCGGAAAGCGACCGGCGTCGAGCACCCCTGGGATGCGGTTTCTGACCTGCTTTTCACCCAGCGAGAGGACTTTTCGGGCCGGCTATCGGTCACCCAACCCGACATGGCGCTGGAGTGGTACCTCGATCACGCCGACCGCGACCGGCTCTCGACCAATCCCACCATCGCCGCCGCCGCCGAGGACCGCGACGACGTCGACGTGACACACGCCGACGCCAGGGAT
>Ga0102942_1000227_pt1 | contig 20567 bp, 11 predicted proteins | sample SalPon2_C_H2O_MG_FD_78171 | JGI IMG/M metagenome (GOLD analysis project Ga0102942, IMG submission 78171) | Salt pond water microbial communities from South San Francisco under conditions of wetland restoration - Salt Pond MetaG R2_C_H2O_MG | ecosystem: Environmental > Aquatic > Non-marine Saline... | reverse complement strand
GTGGGCGACGAAGTCAGTCTTTCCGGTGTCGATGCCGTACTGGGTGGTCTCAACGGCACATACCTCTCCCACTTCTCGGCGCACCTCGTATCCTGACTCGGAGAAGTAATCTCGAAGGCTCTGTCGCACGCGGTCACGGAAATCTTCCAGCGGCTGGTACTCGTAGAAGTCCGAGCCGATTGCTTCCTTGAGATGCTTGATGTCGGTGGTGATCTTATCCCTGAAGTCATCTTCGAGGAACTCTCGCCACGAATAGCGATGTTCCCGTTCCACCATCTGTTGATCACCGAAAAACGAGACTCCGAACTCCATCGCCTGCGGCTTGAAGTCGTACTTTTCCATCTCGTTTCTGTCGAAGAAGCACTGGAAGGTGATCTTCGTTCGTTCCAGCCATGCCTTCAGCACGTACCTCGTGGAGTCGACCGTCTCCAGTTCGACGGAGTCGAAGGTATCGGTGTCTCTAACTGAGGTTACCCATTCCTCGACGAGGATTTCGGGATTTAGGTGGTAGATGGCGGCCTGTACCTGTCGTGACTCACCGCACCCGCAGGAGGACGTTGGGATGCCGTGCTTCTCGCACCGCTGTTCCTCGGATATGGAGAAGTAGGGGCGAATGTCGGGGATGATGTCACGCTTGATGTGCAAGTACTCGGCGTAGTCCTCGAGGTCTTGTTCCCGGTATTCGAGGGAGGATACGTCGCTCACGTCGGCCCGAAAGAAGGCCTCTTCCAGCACGTCGGCCTCATCAGCTAAGATCATACAGGTTTATAGCGTGTTCGATGATCTCGATCGGACTGTCCCAATTCTGTTTCAGAAGGTGGTCAAGATGATTGGAAAGCTCATCGAAGTCGATGTCTGTCTTTCCGAGTGAGCGTTGCGAGTAGTCTTGGAAGAACTCCTCTATCTTCCCCTCGAAATCGTAGAAGTCGTTCACCTCAGCGACCTCATTCACGTCATCCGCAGCTGGTATCCCCTCGTCGCAGAGTTTGATGCCGATGTTGGCGATCATCGACTTGTACAACCGGAGTTCTTCCGTCGGGGTCTCGTCTCGCTCGAAATAGTCCTCGATGAGGTCGTTGAACGCACGGTTGGTCGCGCTGATGTGGCTGTTCCGCATCGTGGTGGACTTGCCCCTAAATTTCTGCCCCACGTAAGAGTAGATGAGTTCGCTTAATGGAGTCAGGAACTCGCTGTAGCCTCGGATGTTGTGAATCTGCACGACCGTAGCGTTGAGGAGTTTCGCCGGCACCGGCTTGGAGGTGGTAAGGTGGCCGTCGTCGAAGATGCGTAACATCACATCGCGATCGTCGCCCGATTCTGCGCCGGGGTGATCGACGTAAAACTTGATCTTCCGGATGTGGCCGGCCTCGTCGGCAGCCCGGATCACGTCGGTGTCAACCATGTCCTCGTCGCGTTGACCGGTGAAGTCAGCAGTGTCCACGCCAGCGATTTCGAGGGTGTATCCAATCCCAGAGATATCGCCCTCCATCTCCTGTAGGAGGAGCAGGAGTTCCGTCTCATTCAACCCCATCCGGTTGGTGTCGCCCACGCCGCCCCCACTCCTGCTTCGGGCCATCTCCGTGGCCGTCTCCGCGATGTCCGTTTTCAGGCCGTCCTTGATCTTTGAGTAGTTCGACACCGCGATGATTCCAGTCTCCGTGTACACTCTCGCCTCGACGCGATAGCGGGCAGGTGCCTTGATCCGGTAGTCCGGGCCGTACTGCTTCACGGTGTTGCCGGTCTCGGTGTCGATTATCTGAATGGGTATCTTCTCGTCCGGGTTAATGTCCTCAAGCTGCGCCGTTGTCCGGAACTGCAAGTCGATGTAGTCGTCCTTGACGTCGCTGTCGGCCAAGACGATGGGATCAGTGAGGGTAGTAAAGTCGGAGTCGATTCGCTCCTCGTAGTACGCCTCGGCGTTCGATTCGAGGCTATCGTGGGAGAGGTGTTCCTCAGCGACGAAGAGCTGCATGTTGAACTTGTCTCCCTTTACTCCGTACTTCCTGAACAGCGTGGAGATGAGGCGGCGGTACTTCGAGTCGGAGAGCTGATCGTCGGCCTCTTCAAAGAAGTCGCTCTTCCCGAGGCGGCTCACTTCTCTTTCGGAGAGGGAGAGGTCATCGAGTCGGCTGTTGACCTCAGGCGTGTCAGCAGAGATTCGTGCGGTAGGGATGCGGCTGATTCTCTCCGAGATCGTGTATTCGTCCCGGAAGAGGAACTCGTCAGCGGTCATATCTATTCTCAGCGTACAGGATGGATTGCTCCACCTGTCTGTCGAGATCGTCCTTCATCCATTCCAGCTTGTTTGCCGTCTGTTTGATGAGGTCGTGTGGCTCCGTGAGCTGGTCTATCGCGTGTTGGATGTCTTCCTCTTGGACTGTTTTTCGACCCTCATCTTCGGCGTGCTTGCCAGCTTCGAGCCACAGACGCTTGGCGGTGAACTCCAAGTGACTCTGGAGGAGATCGATAGAATCACCTCCCGCCCGTTTATCCGAGTGGTGCTTGACGAATTTCTTCAGTGACGTTGGCTTGACCGGAGGTGCAATGTCTTCTGTGTCTTTGTCATCGGTATCCGCCTGTTCGGAGTCCTCTCCCTCAGCTGCCATGACTTCATCCTATCATTACGGCCAAATAGAACTTTCTACGTTCTGAAAGCGTTAAATTATAGACTGAATTGCAACTTTTCACACAATATTAGTTCCTCTCGAGGGGTATCGAAGTATCGAAATCCGCACCTCATTAAGATATTTGCTGACTCACAGCCCTCTCGGTTCCAATGTATAGAGCATAGATGGCGGACACCCATCTCGATCCGCCTATCGCAGTTCTTCGTCCAAGACCGGCGTCAGCTGCTTGTGGAATTCAACCAGTGACACATACGGTTCAGTCTTGTAGTCTCCCCTCTGAAATTTCAAGAGCTAAGGTGTGGAGACTTAATAAACAGACTGCAGCCTGTTCCCGAGAGTTTTCGATGACTTCTCCGTGAGCCGTTTTATCTCGAAGTTTTTTGACTTCGTCTTGTAAGAAGTCCCCAAACCCACGAGGGAGAAAAGTATCAATTAAGGCACCCAAACCTTTCGGAATCAAGAGTTTATCCCCTCCTGATTCTTTCTCAACCTCCACATAGGGACGGCCCTTCTCCCATACGACGGAGTATTCGTTCTTTCTTGCCCAGTCCATAATAAATCCCTCAAACTGAGGTGTTGCCCCATATATGAACAGACGGTAGTTTTCCTCACGATATTCGTCAGCAAGATCCTCTATGATATCCCACCGTTCCGTATGAAGATCACTTTCTCCGATACGTTCAACCATCTCTTTTAGTTGATCTTCATGGAGACGATCCGCGATAAAGCCCTCAGCGCGCTCCTCATCCGAGTCATACATATCCTTGAATTGTTCGTACTCCGCTGGAGATAGGAACCAAGCCCACGCAAATCGATCGTCGGGATCCAGCAGAGACTCCAGAGCTTCAGAGGTAGAAGAATCACGACATCTTTCGATGACGGCCTCATCGATTTTTCTCTGTTCGCGTCGTCTGGATGCAGGAAACCCGAAGTCATCGAGACCCTCTTCTAACGGGCCAGTAGCGATAGGGAGTCCCCGTAAATCCGAAAATGGGATTGACTGGTATGGGGTGCCATGATTATGGCCGTAATATTTTAGCAGTTCTTGATACGGTTCTGAGTTGAGAAGAATGTGGAGCTGGTCGGCGACCTCGGACTCACATTCGAATATAGACCAATGCTGATCCACGAGTACATCACGATTCTGTAACCGGTGCCAACTTCCGTCAGAGAAGCGCCTGAAGAGCAGTGACTCAACTGAGCGATCGCGAGTTTGGAACGGACAGAACCAGACATCATTTCGGCCAAATGGTCGATTTTCACTCACCTTACGGTTGTCTTCAATGTAGTCGACAAGAGTGGTGTAGCCATCCTGTTGTAATGCCTGTAATACCGACTCCTCAGTAATTTCGGTTCCCCTCGTCTCAAGCGTCTCGAGATATTCCCGCAAATCAAGCGCGTAGTGACTCGTATCCTCCGTGGTGAGACAGAGCGACGAATCCTCCGGAGGGTGTTTGAGGATAGGGGTTAGAAATCGACGTGGTATGCCTGAGTTTTCTGATTCCTCGTTTTCGAAATAAAAGAAGTCGTTCGCCCCAGTTGGTCGGTTTCGACGAACTTCGCCGACAACATCCTCAAGGGGCTTTGTTTCGTCGGCACGGAGAAATGGGGCAAGTTGTGGCTCATATAGGATGAGCCGTGGCTCTAATTCTACAAGATCATCTGAAGGAATCTCCCGGTACTCAACTCCATCGATGTTGGCGGTGTCATCTGGATTCACTTGTTCAATTGGTGCCTGAACCAAACGATTCACACGGGGGTCAAATTCGCCTGAAGTAATCTCCACAACTCTGACCTCTTCAGTTTGCGCTGTGGTTGATGACTTCTCGAAGAGAACAATGACTTTAGGATGTGACGACCGGTCATCAGTCGGTTCATCAGGCCGACCCAATAGGAGCAAACTCTCGACGCGTCCCTGTTCAAAAGCGCGGCTGAGCACGTTGAAACGAGTCAGTTGATTGAGAGTGAGAACGAACGCTCCCCGACCGCCCTCAGACAGTCGATGCATGCTTTCTACAGCGGTATATGTAGAAAGCCCGGTATAGGGTCTTGAAATTCCCAGTTGCCTCATCCGATTCCGGATTTGGTCGCCCGCGTTGTTGATCGTATCAGGTATAAGCCCACTCACTATGGCATCAAATGTTTCCACGGAGCCGATCGAATCGGATTCGTTGAGAGTCTCATCTTCGAAATCATCGGGCTCCTCCTGCACTTGGTCGTTGTCTACATGAACTGGGTAAGAGAGTTTGTGAACGTTCTCTGTAGAAGCACTTGGATATCGATAAGCAGTCATCAAACGCCCAACTCGCGCATTACGAGTGGGCAAATCTAAGCAATACAACGGTACATCGTCAGCAAGTCTTTTCGAGAGGGTGCCGGTCAAAGCATCTCCGCCGGAGCCAAAATCAGCGACGCGTTTGGGATTGACACGGAGTATCCAGCTTACGACAAGGTCTGCAATTTCCGATTCCATTTCAATTGGTAGCGCAGGTTCGAACCCATCTGGGTTCTGACCGTGGCTACCATTATGGTCAGTTGGGCGATTATCCAACGGTGTGAGAAGTGAGTTGAGCAGCCTTGAAAACTCTCTAAAACTCGGTTTCGAAAAATCCTCAAAATCGGCCTCTGATATTTCGGCAACAATTTCACAGACCGTATCTACTATTTCATCTTCTTCGCATTCGGGGAAATATATGTCAGCATAGTGAATATTACCGATACTAATAGCGGCCAGTGTAGGTGGGTCAACGAATACGACTCCAGTGGTATCTTCACTTAGTATTTCAGTGGCCCGTTCTACCTGCTCATATCTTTGCCCTTCATTAATCTCCCCACACAGCAGGATTGACCGGTCTTGTCCGTTTATTCGAAACCATCCATCCTCAAGCGTTGTCACAGATTTGACTGCGTGCAAATCGCGGAGTGCGCGAATGATAGTTTCTAATGAGATCACGTCCGAGATCTCGTCCATACTACGCTGATTCTCCCTCAAGATACATAAACTCGTAAGAGGCAGAAACAGCGCCTCAAATCAGGTTTCTCACCTTTCCTGTGGGATTTAGATATGTCCGGTTCAGATATTCATCCAGAGTAGCGCCGCCCAATTCAATGGTATCGATACTGGGAACCGTTCGCAAAAGACACCCGGAAACCGGTATTATACCCATTCCAATCGGCTAAGCGAGCATCTCGCTTTGTCTTGAGAGTTCTTGTATTGGGGAGTGGGTTGAGGTACTGTTGTGGGGATTAGTTTCGCTAGCGAAGTATTCAACACACATACTGACAGACAATAACTATCGAATGGTTGGACTCGACCCTCTTGTCGACAATAGCAACCGCACACTTGAGGATACTTTTAAACAAGTAATTCCCGAGTGCGAGGAAATACGAATCTCTACTGGCTACTTCTACGTTTCCGGGTTTGATCTGATAAAGGATGATTTAGAGAATCTGCGGGATCCAGATAAGATGGCCCACTCCCCATTCCGTATTCTGATGGGGCGAAAAACCAACCAGCCTACAGCGGATCAGATCACTGAGGGGAAGAGTCTCTCCGAGAAATTCCAACAGGAACTAAGAGAGGACATTCGGAACTTGAATAACGCTCAGGTTGAGCGACTGGATAGACTACGTGATTTCATCGCTAATGGCTTGGTTGACGTCCGAGTACGCGATCCAGAGCAAGGGTATTTTCACGCCAAGGGAGCATGCTTCCGTGAGGCTGTTGACGACCCTAGTTTGCGTGAAGGAGACATTGATCGACGTGAGGTAACTACCATCGTCGGCTCATCGAATTTCTCGCAGAGCGGGCAACGCCATAACATCGAACTGAATCTCACCAGCAAGGAGAGAGGCGACGGAAAGGCTTTCGAGGAATGGTATGATAATCAGTGGGCAAACGCTGAGGACTTTAGCGAAGAGATTGTCGAGATTGTCGAGAATAGCGACCGGTATCAGGAATGGCAGGAACAAAACGAGGATGATACCGATACTGAGGCAAAGAAGGGGACGTACATCGAGCCATTTGAGATGTACAAGCTCCTTGCTTATGACGAGCTAAGTGGTAACGTCGGCACGCGTGACAGTCCTCTCTACTACTTTCAAACACTTGGGTACGAGAGCGCCAAAGAGAAATTATCGCGGTATGATGGTTGCATTATTTCCGACTCAGTTGGTCTCGGGAAGTCGTTCATAGGTGGCGAGCTCCTCTACGACCACCGACAGAGAGGCGACCGCTGCTTGCTCATCGTGCCCGCCAACCTGACCGAACAGTGGCGTGACCTCCTGCAGGACGCCAAAGGTGAGGATGGCGACCCGTACTTTGGACTTGAGGTCAACGGCACGCACCTTGACCTGATAAGCATCAGTAAGTTCCAGAACCTTTCTCACGAAGACGTACAGGAACTTGACGATACCTTCGACGTAGTGCTAATTGACGAAGCTCATCGCTTCCGGAACCACGGCAAGTGGCGGCCGAATCCCGACCACGATGATGATTACAAAGGGACGCGCCGGCATGCCAACCTGCGGTTGCTCCGTGGTCAAACGATGATCATGCTGACGGCAACGCCAATCAACAACTCTGCGACCGATCTGAAGAATCTGATTGGGCTATTCACCAGCACAGAGGAGTTGGTGAACAAGGCTTCGCTTGATTTCGACGCATTTGACCAGTACATCGAAAAGTCGGAACGTCGCAAGCGGATTGCCGCGGGCAAGGAAGAGGTCACCGACAATGAGGAGCAAGAGTTGACCGAGCAACTCCAGCGCCACTCCAAGGAAATCTCTGAAATCCTGAATGAAGTCATGGTGCTCCGGACGCGTAAGCACGTCAAGGAGACGATTAAGGAGGACGAGGATTTCGAGATGAGCTTCAAGCCGCCAAAGCTTCACAAGGAGCAGTACAGCCTCCCGCCGGCTTACCAGCCAATCTACCGGATGCTCCCCGACGTGATGGATGCGCTCCACCTCCCACATATCACCATTCGGAATCCACAGGCCGGGGGGACGCTGAAGGCCCTATACAAACTGAACCTGCTGAAGCGGCTGGAGTCCTCAACGTACGCGTTCGTCCAATCAATCCAAACGCTCCACGAAAGCGAGCGAGCGTTACTGAGCTTTCTCAGCGACCTCCCGGACGAGGAGGACATCGGTGTACTTCGCGCAGTGAAGAACGACGAGGCTGCCGCGACGCTGGACGACTTCGTCGAGGGGGAGGATGCTGCCGAAGAGCTGGAGCAGACGCTCGAGGAGTTCGGATTCGACACGGGTGCGCTCCGTTCCGATGGAGGGGACGAGGGCGAAGATCTCGAACTCGCCGATGCCACGGTTGGAGAGGTGAAGACGTACATCCGCGAAGACCTCACGCTGATTGCGTACTTCCTCTCGCGATTCATCGGCCGCGTGGCCGAGGACGCCGGCGGGGTTGCGGACGCAGAGGTGGAACTGGAGCAGTGGCTCGCCGACAACGGCGCCGCGGTGCTACCGGACGTACCAGAGGACGATCCGAACCCAATCCTCTACCCGAGCAGTGACCTGTCTGACGCCGATGTCGCCACCTTGGACTTCTACGAGGCGGTGTTTTCGCTTCGAGAGTTCCGCGACCCGAAAATCGACCGATTGGCCGAGGTGCTGAATAACTACGACCAGAAGGTACTCGTCTTCACTCAATACCGCGCGACGGCGGACTACGTCCATCGGACGCTCGTCGAGGATCCGGACTCTCCACTCACGGCCGGGAATAGCGCCGTGGTCAAGGGTGGTGACGAGAACAAACAGGACGTCATCAAGCGGTTTGCACCTGAAGCGGCGGGGTATCAGCAGACATTGGCCGAGAGCGGCGAGACGGAGTTACAGTACGTCGTCGCCACCGACACACTGAGTGAAGGGGTCAACCTACAGGACATCGGCGTCGTCGTGAACTACGACCTGCCGTGGAACCCGATGCGCATCGTCCAACGCGTCGGCCGGATTGACCGAATCGGGTCGACAGCCGACAAGTATGTCCACAACTTCTACCCCGACGGCGACATAGAGGCCGCGATCAAGTTGCTGGAGCGCCTGCAGGCGAAGATCGACGACATCGCACTAATTGTCGGAAAGGAGAATAACATTCTCGACCCCAACGAGGACGCGGTGCTGGAACGGGCAGGTGTCGAGACCGAGAAGACCATCGGCGAGCTGGAGGTTGATGAGATTGAACAGTCGCTGCGGCAGTCCCGGGAAGTCGACGACTACAACGAGCTGGACGACACCTCAAAGAATCCCTTGCTGCGTAACGCTGGGAGCGACGAGAGTGCGGCCTTCGAGCGGTATTTGCTCAAGCAGGAATTGAACGAAGACTACGACCTCGATACTCACGACTTCGAGTTCGCCGAGGAATATTTCGGCGACACGCCCGGTGAGCGCGACCTGCTGTACACGAACGCGGTCGGCCATGAGACCGGCCCCCAGCCGGGTGTGTTCGGACTGGCACACCTCTGGTTCGAGGGCGAGGAGAGTGGAGAAGCGGAACCGGCCCCGCTCGGACGCGTGCGGCGTGCCTTCTACTACAAGCCGTTCAGGGGTGATGTCAAGGAACGACCGGTGCGACATTTGGGAATTGAACCCGATACCAACGGTGAAGCGATCAGCGGAAACACGGATTCGGTGCTGTCTAACCGAAGTACAATTGAGGAGCACCTGCAAAACCGTCTGGAATCCATCCGAGAGGGGCAGGTCGGTGCTGCATTCAAGCAGGGCGAACAGTTGTCAAAAGAGCAGGAGACGATTTTGGACTTCCTCAGCCACTATCTCAAGCCGAACCACGGAGAGGAAAACGCCCCTGTCGATGCCCACGAGACGCTAAGTGAGTGGGCCGATGCGCTTCACGACCAGTTGAACGACGTCAAGTTGGAGAACACAGACGAGGATCGCATCCTTCGAGAGACGTTCCGCCACCATCTTGAGTACGAGTCGTTCACGGAGTGGCCACCGGATGAGTTCCTCGCTGAACTGGACGCGTTCCTTGAAGAGAATATCGAGGCCTCCTCGGAGTATCAGGATACGCTGGTTGGTGAGAGTGCTGTGCAGGCTCGGCTGGTTTGTTGGGGTGTGATTGGACGGTAGTACTCGATCACCAATCGATGTCGCCGACTTTTGTTCGTCTCAATTCGGATAGACTCATCTCGTGTTCTGGGTGCCGCCAATACGGGTAACCGTTGACGTTGAATTCCCGTCCAGTAACCCGTTCCATGACCTCCTGTGCCAGCGCAGTGAACGAGTACTCTGAGCCGTTCTCCAGCCATTCCACATTATTACTTTGGCCTGTTTTCCCGGTAATCCGCCCACGCCAGAAGTCGTCATCTGCATCGTAGGACTTCTCGCTGTCGTCAGGTACCTTGTCTGGGTCAAACACAACAACGTCTCCTTCCTGAACGAGTCCAGCTTCGAGTAGAACTGTAATCGCCCGCTCGGCCCGGCTTGTGGATCTACTTTGCTGTCGTTCTTTCTGCCGGCGCTTGGCCATATACGCCTCCGCCTCCGGAACGGGGAGGACGCGTCTGGAGCTGACGAACACTTCCTCGTCTTGCTGGTGGGCCTCCAGCTCGACACAGGTGATGTCCATTCCGAACTCGCGTTCGAGCCAGACTACCGGCGTGGTGATTTCGGGCCCGAAGCTACCGGCGGCCAGCAAGATTCGTGGCCGATCGTCGAGAGCGAAGTCGGCGTACCCTTCCTCTGTCGTCGCGATATCCTCGCCGAGGAAGCTTCTGAACTCGTCACCGACATCCTCTGGTGTCAACTGGTCTTCCTCGTCTCGACGCTCATTCCAGAACCCGCGATAGTCCTGTTGTAGTTCTTCGGCACTGATCGTTGAGCAGTAACTGGCGTACTTGATCGCCTGCAAGTCGGTGGTCTTGTCTGCTCGGTCGCGCTTCAATTCGATGACAACCAGTTTTCCGTCGGAATCAAGCGCCAGCACATCTGGCCTCTCTGCGGTTCGATCGAACTTTGCATACTGCGAGGCGACCACAATTAGATTCTCGCCGAGTATTGACGGCGTCTCGATTACCCACTCTTCAATGTCGGACTCTGCGACATTCAGGGCATCAAAGCTGGCGGGCTCAAGCGCATCGATACCTGTCCCGTCGACGTGGTAGACCATCGTTCTACTCCATAGGCCCTTTGTCTTCGAGGAGATCGAACTTCTCGAACACCATGTCGAAGTACTCCTCGGTCATCAAGCGAGGATTTTCCACTCTGTGGAAATCGTCAAGGACGAACTCTACGTCTCGACGTTCAAGTCCGTAAGCGTGGAATGCAGCAGCATCAATTTCTGCTCGCAGCTCATGCCGCTCTTGCTGTTCAGTTGCCGGGTTAATCCCACCGAGCCTCTGCCGCATTTCGGCGAAGTCATCTCCATAGCAGTTCAAGCGAGCGGCGCGGTCGGCAATATACTGGAACCAATCGTCACCCTCTGTCAGACGTGGTACCTTCGCTTCTAAGAACTTGTATTTGACAATGTGTGTGTCGACCTTCGTTCGCATCAGGAAATCAAACGGGATACTATTGAGGAGTCCGACTGCTGTGAAGAGTTCTCGATCTGTGAATACTCTGGTGTACGCGTCGTGAAGCGGGTAGTCCGAGAGTGACGCCTTCTCTGGTTCGATTTTGTACGGTTTGATTGTTTGAAGGGTATGCAAGCAGACAATATCCTTTGGAATTACTGTTGCAATTACAGAGCGTTCGTCGGTTGCTCTTGCCACGTCACGATATGCTATGCGGTATTCGGTACAATCAAGAAGTACGTCCTCCTCTGACAGAGGCTCACCTCTTTTGTCCTTCAACAGGTCATCGACGAATTGTATCTGAGATTTACTGGTCTCATCCCCACCGAAGGCCTTGTAAATCGCCTTCTTGAGATTCCCCTGATTGAACTTTTTCTCTCGGATTCGTGCTTTGGCGCTCTTCTCTTGGTCGTAGAAATCTCGACTCCAGTAGTGCGGTGGTTCCAGATCCGACTCGAATTCGTTGTCGTGGGCAAATTGATGGATGTTCTCACCGCCGTAGACGGGATAGTCCCCCTCTTCTTCCGAGTCGACGAAAAGATGTTTATCGGATGGTTCATGCAGCTCCTTCGTCAGGACGCTCACGTTCCATCTATCGGAAACTGTGTCGCCCAAGGCAGGGTTGGTGAGAAGGCTTGCCAGTACATCGGCCTCCTGTTGGGATGTAATCGACGGAAATATCCCCGCTTCTGGGGAGTACTCGGTCAAAACTTCGCGAGGGATGTCCGCGGCGACTTCGTCAACGTTTCTGAGAATGTCTGTACTCATCTGTGCAAAGATCCCCTCAATACCCTCGGTCACACCGTCATTCCGGCTGGTGACAATCCCAAACCGGTAGCGGTTATCGATTTGCTCGAAGATACCCTTGTTCTCAAATCCGACGACAGTGTCCAATTCCGTATTGTCCAATAGGTGCCGACGCAGATCCTTCGCGATAGCGCCGCTAAATACGAACCCGGGGAGAATCAGGCTAACGTAGCCATCTTCGGCGATCAAATCGAAGACCCGCTCAGTGAACAGTGCAGACAGGTCGTTTTCGCTAGCCACAGTCCTGCCAGCGACTTTCGGCGATTGAAGCTCGTAATCCGGACTGTTGTTGAAGTATTCTGCTCGCTGTTCCATCTTCTCTTGGTACTCTTCCCACTCGGAAGCGATTGTAGAGTCTTCAAGGAGGCGTTCCTGAATCTCGTCTTTCTCTTCGGACTCGTGCTGGCGGAACATCTCGTCATATTTGGAGAAGAAGTCGTCACGATTCGGGCTCAGAACCTCCCACGGCGGATTCCCAATAATAACATCGAAGCGGCCTTCGTCCCACACTTCCGCGAATTCGAGTATCCAGTGTAATGGATCGAACGACTGCAGTTCATCCGTGGTTAGATCATCGACTCCGGCATCTCGGACGTTTTTGGCCAGCTGTTCGTCAAAGTCTGGCCGATGGCGATTCATCCGCTCTTCTGCAACCTTTCTCCAGTTTGCAGCCTCTGAACTATCCGTCGCCGATCGATGGTTCTGGACAGCTTCGATGATATCTTGATACTTTTCGCGAATGTTCCAGTCGTCCAACGTGGTCTTTCCATCGTTCGACGGCAGTTCGTCGACGTAGCCAATGAGCGAGTTACCCTGCCGGATGTTGAAGTCGATATTCGGTAGCGGATCAACCTCATGGGGCTCATCTTCGATGTCGGCGACCATCGAAAGCCAAAGCCGGAGTTTGCAGATCTCGACAGCCCCCTCGTCAATGTCGACACCATAGAGGTTGTTTAGGATGATCGATCGCTTCGCGTACAGCGATGGGCCGCCTTGACCCTCTTCGATCCTATCCAGTTCGTCCCGAGTCCGACTTTCTAGTTCCCATCCTTTTCCTTCGGTGTCCAGTTGCTGGAAGTACTCGATGCACTGCATGTAGATATCCAGCAGTACTTCCTGCGCTGCGAGGAGGAACGCCCCACTCCCTACAGCCGGATCGAGAACGCGTGCTTCTGTTAGTACGTCGTGGTACAGCGTCTCTACGTGCTTCGTCTCGACATTCCCCGTCGGGGCTTGTTCGGTAACCGCGCCTCCATCCGCGAGTGCTGTCGCACCTTCCTCAGCGTCCACTGCAGGGAATCCAAACACGTAGTCAATTTCCTCGTACTCGGCGTCTACGGCCTCGTTCAGTTGATCCAGAAGGTACGGATGAATCGTTCGCCGAGCCATGAACCCGGTGATCTCTTCGGGCGTGTAGTACGCGCCCATCTCCTTCTGGTTGACTGTCTGCTCGAAGATGTGACCGAGAATCGCCGGCGAAAGGTTCTTCGGATCAACGATGTCCAGCCGTTCGTCGACGTTCCAATTCCAGTCCGATAGGAAGTCAAGGACGTCCCCGTACAGTTCATTCGTCCGCTCGGACGACTCACCCAGCCGGGCGTATTCGAATTCTTCTTCGACCGGATTCCTCGAGAACAGACCACCGTTCAGATAAGGCAGACTCCCGAAGTCGGGGTCTTGTTTACCTTCGGCGAGCATTTCGAAGAACAGCGGGTGATAGAAGTCTTCGTAGACGTCACCGCCGTCCTTGACGACTTCCTCGTGCTTTTCGTGGAGGTAGTCGATGTCGCGGTCGAGCAGCCGCTTCTCCTGAATGAAGTAGAGGAATATCATTCGGTCGAGGACAACTTGCACGTACCGCTGCTTGGCATCGCCGCGGTCGTCAGGAATACCGGAAACCTCCCGCACGAGGTCGGTACGTAGCTGCTCGAACTGCTGGTAGAACTCTTTGACTACTTGCTTTGTATCGTAGAGCGTGTTTTGAATCGCTTCGACAGATCCGTATTCGATACTGTTGAGCTTCTGAAGGACGGTATTCTTTTGTCCTTCATCGCTCGTCATCTGCTCTTTCGTAAACGAGAGCTTCTGGTGTTTGATCCGGCCGTGCTGTTGCCCCTCCCAACTGCGAATCCGCGTTAGGAATGTGAAATCCTCGTAGTCGTTCGTGGCGACGAGGTTCGTTCGGCGGTTCCGATTGTCTGGCTTGAAATCTGTCGCTGACTCGCCCGGCCCCGCCTCAACTAACTTGATGAACTCCGCATCGTCAAGCTGGAGTATCAGCTCATTCTCATCACCAAGCTTCGGTCGCTCTCTCAGCCCTCGCTTCTTGAACGATCGGGCAATATCGTCGAGGGTGTCCCAATCCGCGATATCATGCGCCTCAATCTGCTGCAATGTCCCGTTCTCCCCATCCATACCAATCAGATAACCGTATTCTAACTGCCAACTATCTTCATAGTTAGGGTTAATCAGATGCGATAACCAGCCGAGGGCCACCATCTGACTGGTATAATAGGGATCCGATTCACAACTGATTGTAAACGCTCTACCTACACTCAAGATATCACTCTGGCCTGTTGGCCTACTACCGTGAGCCGCTTTCGAAGGCCAACTTCATCGCCGAGGAGTGCTTCTCATTATTTCTATTCTTCGACCCCACTATCTGCAAGAATCGCTTCTGACAGCCTCATCAAGTCGTGGTGCCGAGTTGCGACCCTCCCCGAGACCGTCGTAGCATTTTCGAGGGGGTCATCGCGAACCTTTTCAACCAGTTCATGCACGTCTTCTTGGCTTTCGAGAACGCCTTCATCGAGAAATAGAACGAGATTCTCGCAGAAACCAATTTTCAGATACTCTTCCACAAGTGCTATATCGACTTCATCCTCGATTGAATACTTCGAGACTATTGCTTCCGCTGCTTCTTGTACCGAACCGAATAGTTCGTCGATAACAGCCTGTGCGATTTCGTAATCCTCAGCGAGTGCTTCTTCTGCTTCACTGGTCGACTCGAACTGAACCTGTCGCATACTCTGTCGACATCATCCCTGTAATAAGAATGCCGGCCTGCCATTGTGCTTGCTATCTATACCTCCCTAAGCAGGCGTAAACACCCTCGGGGCAGCGTTTTTGTTTTGTCGCTTGGAGTGACTAAGTGCCGGGCTACAACGAGGGGCTGGTGGAGTCATCACGTTTCTCGCTCCGACGTCCTCGTCGTATCCCGGCGGTGGTTCAGGAGGAGTCAGGCCGCCCCAACAAAGGGCGGCTTCAGCTGTCGAGGCATGGTTTTTTCAGTCAATTCGAACTCGCGAATTTGACAAAGAGACTATATACTGTCCCTCGAACTCTGGGCCCAGCACGAGCCGTTGCTGAGGCAAGTGCTGCAGTAACGAGAGCAACAGCCAGCAGATGGACAATGACAGGCATGTCTGTAACCACCCACGTCAAATCGTCGTACGGTTTCAGGAGTACCACCCAGAGACAATGAGATATCTGTATTCACCTTTTGAAAAGGAATCCCGTCAGGCTCTACCACCAACGTGGCAGCGTTCAGAAGAAGTGATTATCGAAGAATATGATTTCATCGAAGAGCATAGGTCATGGTATGATGCACGGAAAAAATACGATGAGTGGTGCGAGTACATCGAAATAAAATCCTGCGCGACCCGATATCAAAACGGACAGGTTGGCGAGTTCCAAATTTGGGATCGCCAATATAGAAAACTCAGTGGACAGGGTAAATTCGGCTTGCTCGTATATCGTCCCGGTACACACCGCATCATCGCGACATGCATAATACGCCCATTTTTAATCGGTGAAAATGGCGAGTCGAGGTTCAGGGATCATCCTACAATGGGCTACGGACGCTTGTGGCACGTGCCTTGGCCGAAGGTAGTCCCACTGGAGACTATGGACGTAGATGTTCGCGACTACTGGACAGACCGCTATTACGACGAAAAAGTGGATGAAACGTTTACGCCTGAACGCCGATAGTAGCGCGATCTTGCATGACGAAATCGGGACGGAGTGCCCCTTCGATAGAGATGAAAAGAAACACTCATTGAACGTATTGAGTTCTTTCTCCAGAATCTCCTCGAAGTCGCTAACGACCCTGACTTCAACCTGTTCGTCTTCATTACCTTGCTCGACAAGAATCAGGACATCAAACGGATTCGCGACCGGACTGATCCCTGCGGGGAAGATCTGAATTCGACGGCGACCGCGAGGGCAATACTCTCCACCAGCTGTTCGAAACGCGGCGCGACGAAGCCCTTCTACCAGCGGGGGATGATGAGACTGAACTCCAGAATATATTCAGAGGTGTCGAAAAGAGTGGCGCAGGTACGAGAGCAATTTAAATGTCATCTCTTAGACGTTCAGAATGTTGACGTTAGCCCAATTGAGATTTTGAAAAGGTGCTATCCACGGCACTTCCACTCTGCCGTTGGTGAAAATAGTCTGTTCTGTGATTGGTATTTTAGTAATTAAGATGATACATTCTCGATATCTCGAAAGTTGCTTGGGAAGCCTGACAGACATCTATCATTCCCAGAATACTCGCGAGTCTGAGTTCTTGTAGACGGGAAAGTCAAGCGCAGTAGAAAGATATCAGCCAATCGCATGACGGCGCCGGCCCGGGTTGTAAACGAAATCGTCGAAGTTTACAAGGTGCTAATTACCTATTCAAGAATGATAGGAAGAGAACCTCTACTTCTTCTTTAGGAATTAGCCATTTGAATCGTCTTTGTTTATTCCACTTATCTTGTAAATACAATTATACCATGGCAGCGGGAGTGTAGCCAACCAAATATCAAGATGATATCAATTTTTCGCGAGGATTCTAAAAAGATTGAGATACTTATATTTTGAGTATCTACAATAGTTCGGTATGGTAGCCTAGATTACACTTGGGTGCCGGCCCAGCGGGTGAATATACACCTTCAGCTAAGAGTATATTGTGGCGAAAAGAAACCGCTTATTTGTTGTTTAAATTGGCTCTCGACCGTGCTTCCTCTATGCCACCAAACCTACTAGTATAAGTTGTCGATGAGTGATCCCCGTGGTGCTGTATTTCCCGCGTGGTTGGTGGATGTCCGAGTTCATCCGCCAAATCACGGAGGTCATCCAACAGCTCTTCGTCCGATAGACGTCGTTTTCTCTTACAATATGGTTCGAAGCCAGCGGCCCGCAATGCGTTATTCCAACTACCGAAATGTTCTATATAAGTGGAGGCACCATATTTTCCTCTGGTCTCCATTTCTCTCAATTTGGGTGGTCGATGTAGTGCTTGTGAGAGACGTCGCAATTCGTCAATTAGTACTTCATCTGGAATACGCCCGCTTGGATGTCGCTCAGTAGATCGATTTGTAGCTTCGAGAAGCGGTTTTAGACTACTAACCACTGAATAGCCGAGCGCGTTCACAACGTAATCGATACTGAAATCTGACTTTAGAAGGAGTTTGCCGAACGTATCGCGAAGAGTGTGAGTTGTCAGTTGCTCTGCTCTATCAATATTTGTTTCTTGAGCTATCTCCTTAATGATATTTGCAACCGTGCCTCTACACGGATTGGAATCGTAACGGGAGAACCACCACCCTATTGTGTTCACAGCGGGGTCAGCCGTCACGTGAATCCGTCGTTCCCAATTATCGAATGGCGTACTCCAACGATCTTCTGGACTACAAACCGGACAGCCAGAATCACGATGCTCCATTGTCTGGCCCGGTTCGGGACTTATTTTGGTGAATTTCAGAGTCCCCTCACATTGAGTCTCGTCAGGAACAACTATCTGTAGTTCATCAACGTTATCAAGATTGTCTTCAGTGGGCTCCAAAGTCTGTATCCAGTCACGGTGAAGATGCTTGAACTCGGTAGCTCGCAGTCCAGTGAACGGGAGAATATGGCCTGCCAGTCGACACCGAGCAGACATCCCACTAGCTGCCTGAATGAACTGATGTAACTCGTCTTCAGTAAGAGGGTCAGCTTCCCGCATGTTTACCTACGAGTAGAGATCAAAATCCCACTTCTTGTTGAACTCCCGCGCAATATCCCTACCCACAAACTGGATATAGGTCAATGCCATATCCAACGTACCGTGCCCCATCACTGCCGTGATGACGTGGGCACTCATCCCCATGCGAGCGAGCATGGTGCCATAAGTATGTCGGAGATCGTGAGGCTTCACTTCACGAGAGAATTCCGCCGCTTCTGCAACCTGCTGAACACGTTTTCCAACAGCCTCGTGAAGTAGTGGCATTTGTTCGTTATTCCTGAACCAGTGTTCTATAGAGTCGTAGATTTCCTCCTCCATAATCGGCAGTGTGCGGACTGAGTTCTGCGTCTTTGGTTCCCACGACCCGTCGCGGCCTTCACGACATTTATAACAGGGTTCCCCACGTTCATGCAGGTTTTTTCCCTTTGGATTCCCTCGACCGGTCGCACCAGCGCCACCAATACATTCCTCTTCAGCAGGAATGCGAAGGACTGGTCGCCCCTCCATCCGCTCGTTTGCGAGCCAGCTTGATTGCATATGGGCGAACTCTCCATTTCGTAGCCCCGTGTGGAGAAGTGTCCGAGCAGTCAATTCTGTGAGGTTATTATTGGCATTCTGAGCGGCCTGATCAAACTCACCGATCTGCCCCTTCTTTAGCGGCCGAAACCGCTTGCCCTGATTTTTACTCGTCATTGTTGGATTCCGTTGAATCGTCGTCCGCTTCGGAGCCGAATACACTATCCCACTGTTCGTCGACAGGCGCCTCAATCTCGTCATCGGCAAAATTGATCAGGGGCACCGTCATTTCGCGACAACCGCGGTATTGCGTTCTTTCCATGGATGGGCCCCACATTCCATATATAATAAATGCTGCGATAGTTTTGGCTTATTATTTGAAATTAGAACTATTTTCTAAGTTGGATAGGATATCTGATATTGGTCAAAGCAGAAGTAATAAGATAGTAGTAGGGCATTCTATAAACTGAACTATTAATTATGTTGTTTTCAAACCAGAAGTTTGATAATAGTAGTTTACTGGTATTCTCGCACGCGTAGCGGTGATTCGATATTTATGTAGTACAATCGCGACTTTCAGATCGAAGTCATTCCGCGAACAGATTGGGGCTGGTAATGGCCTATTCAGATCTAATCTCTGCGCTGGCAGGATACTTGTCCCGATGACGGTTCTCAATCTCGGGATAGTTTTCCCTGAGCCAGTCGGCATCTGTTTCGTCCATCGAGGGGTTGTTTGCTGCCCCTGTGAGGTCTATATCAGGTTCCTCAACTGGCAAACCGTTGATGCTGTTCCGGAGCAGGGCGATAGAGTAGACGTCCAACACGTGTTCGTAGTAACCGGGTGGAACTTGTGAGAGGTTGGAGGGGGGTAGGTCGTCCTCGTAATGCTCGCGGATGGGATCATCTTCCTCAGCAACCTTCCTGTAAATTCGCCACCAGCGTGGCTGTCCATCCTGCTGACGCAGTGAGCAAGACGGGCAGTAGTCAGCGTTGTTGTCAACCATCGTCCCACAGCGCGGACAAGAGTTCTGCTCAACTGCATCACTTCCCTCTGCGGGGTTGTGACCGTGCTTTCGAAGAATGCGTTCGGCCTCGTCGACCTCGGTTACATGTTCGTAGCGGCCGTGCATTGGCGTCCCCTCCTCCCAATCGAGGATCTGCTCAATGTCCTCTTTAGAGTATTTATCAGAGGCTCGCATTTCACTGGCGCGACCGTGTTTTAGCGTATGAGGTGATATATTTGAGACATCCACATCGGGCGTTCGACGAGCAATGCGCTTGAGTTGCTGATGGATACTGTGAGGGTGAAGGTGTTCAGCTGGATCATCCTGCGCTCTGACGCCGTGAAAGAGCGGAGCATCTGGGTCGTCTGCCCGGGCGTGTTCGGCGAGCCAATTATCCAAGTAGCCACGAGCGAATGTCACTGGCTTAGCGGAGTGTTCAGCGCCTTTCAACCCTTCAACATGCGCTCCCGGAATCTGTATAATGCCGTAACTGTCCTCTTTAGGCGTCCAGTGTTTGATTTTGAGTGAGCAAAGTGCAGTAACTCGGCACCCGGATTCCCACAGGACAGTGAAGAGAGCTTTGTCACGGATACTCTCTCCGTCAATGAGAAGTAGGAGGTCTTCTCGGGTAGGTACTGTTTCTACGTCGACTGCGGCGTTCTGTTGCCCGACCTGTGGGTAGTCAATGCTGGTCGCTTTTTCCACCTCACCATGAGCGAGGAAGTGATTACGAACAGTAAGACAGTAGTCCCGCTCGCATGAGCGTTCCCAGTCGCGCTCAATGGACATCTCGGTAATCAATTCGGTCACTTGTTCAGGGGTAAAGTCGAGCAACCGATTTGGGTAGTTGTTCCGCCCCCTCGTCCCCGCCCATGTCGTCCCCTCATACTCAGCCTCGTCCAACCCCTGAATTTGACCAGCGAGGATGCGTAGGTTACGTGCGTTGTTCAGAACTGTTCCTTTAGACCATGGAGGCTTTGTCCGCTGGTTTGGTTTCGGCGAGTGGATGTTTCCCCGCTGTCCCTGACGAATGGTCTTGAGAATGTCTGAGCGATTCGGTTCGCGAACGCATTGC
>Ga0102942_1000225_pt1 | contig 20579 bp, 20 predicted proteins | sample SalPon2_C_H2O_MG_FD_78171 | JGI IMG/M metagenome (GOLD analysis project Ga0102942, IMG submission 78171) | Salt pond water microbial communities from South San Francisco under conditions of wetland restoration - Salt Pond MetaG R2_C_H2O_MG | ecosystem: Environmental > Aquatic > Non-marine Saline... | reverse complement strand
CTCTCGAAGGTCGTTCCGATACCGCGACGCATCGAACGCCGCGAGCGATTTTTTCAAGCCGAGCGGTATTCGCCGTGTTTCATACCCAGCGCGAACGCGATGAGGCCGAAGACGAGCATCGACGGCGCGACCATCATGAGCGTCGTCCGAAGGGGCATCATGCCACCGCCGATGAGGCCACCGATTCCGATGACGATGATCACGAGCAACGCGCCGAGCGAGACCGGGAGGTTGTAGTCCATAGTACTAGGTGAGGCTTACGGGCGTATAATCCTTCAACTTCCGGCACTGTCGCATGGCGTGCGATGACTGTCACGCTGTCGGTGTGGCCGACGGTCCACTCCCGTTCCGTAGCCGCCGCCGTGAACACCCGGTGTGGTGTCAGCTCACGGAGTAGCCGCCATCGACGACGAGGCCGTGCCCCGTGACGAACGAGGCCTCCTCGGAGAGCAGGAACGTGATCGCGTCGGCGATCTCCCGGGGCTCGCCGAACCGACCCAGCGCGTACTGGCGTTCCGCCCGTGCTTTCGCTTTCTCGGGATCGGGGGCTTCCTCGAAGTAGTGATCGCCCATCGAGGTTTCGACGAATCCCGGACAGACCGCGTTCGCTCGGACGCCGTCGCCGCCCGCCTCGGCCGCGATCGCGCGGGTGAAGTTCATGACCGCCCCCTTCGTCAGCGAGTACGCCGACTGCTTCGGCAACCCCAGGAACGACGCCAGCGAGCCGACGTTGACGATCGCTCCCCCGCCGCGTTCCTTGAAGTGCGGCAGCGTCGCCCGACACCCGTTCCAGACGCCGCGGACGTTCACGTCCATGATCCGCTCGAAATCCGAGTCGGGCAGGTCCTCGGCGTCGGCCAGCGGGTGAACGATCCCGGCGTTGTTGACGATCCCGTCGAGTCCGTACTCGTCGATCGCCGTCTCGACGACGGCTTCGAAGGCGTCGGCATCGGTCACGTCGAGTTCATGAAAGACGGCCTCACCGCCTGCGTCCTCGATCACTTCGGCGGTTCCCTCGCCGCCGTCCTCGTCGACATCGGTCACGACCACGAACCCGCCGTCTTCGGCGACACTCAGTGCGGTCTCGCGTCCGATCCCGGAGCCGGCACCGGTGATCAACACCGTCTCGTTTTCGAATCGCATGGTTTCGCGTGGGCCGGCGCTGGCATAAATACTGGCTGATCGCGCCGTAATTTCGACGTAAGCTATATCAGCCCTCTCCCAAAGGTTACGGCGCGGAGTACCTATCTCTCATGCGTGAACTGGTGTTCGAACTCAAGTACGACAAAGGGGTCGACCCACTCATGGACGTCTTCGGGGACTGTCCCGAACTCACCTCCACGCTGATCGCGAGCCTCGTCGATCACGACTGTTGTTGGATCGTCGAGCGGTTCGTCGGACCCGCTTCAGCGCTCGATCAGATCGAATCGATCAGATGTAAAACGGGAGAACCGAGAGAAGAAACGACGGAGACGACCTGCGAAGCCGTCCGCCATCCGACGATACTCGAACGCTCCCCGTCGACGCTCGTTACGCATCTGTTCGTCGAATCGCTTCACACCTGCGACTCGATATGGGCTCTTGCCGCCAGACGGCTCCCGCCGGGTGTCGTGATCCAATCACGACGACACAGTCACCACCAAGAGTTCCGACTGCTCGTTCGTTCCGAAGAGAACGTCGAGGTGTTCTACGAGCGCTTCCAAGATCTTCTCAAGGACGGAATCTCTGCCCAATTCGGGCATCTCGGAAGCGTCGATCAGTGGGCGTACGACTCGCTGTCCGGGGTTTCACTCCCCGAAGAGCAGCGTTCGACGCTCCGGCTCGCGGTAAAAAAAGGGTATTACGAGACACCGCGTGAAACCACACTCGATGAACTCGCCGAAGAGTCTGACCTCCCCCGATCGACGGTCTCTTATCGGCTCCGACGGGCCGAGGCGGCCCTCACGAAAGGGTATCTCGGTCGCTTGACCCCCCCCGCAGCGGAGTGAACGAGTCTCCAGAATATAGGAAGTGACACGGCTGTCGGCCGTGGCTGTCGTCTTCTCCCGTCAGGACGGTTGTCCGACGCTGGCGTCGTCCTCGATTTCTTTGCCGGTCTCGGCAGCGTGAGACTCCAGCAGCCTGATTTCGAACTCGACGCGCTCGCCGGCGAGTTCGTGGTTAAAATCGATTGTAGCCGTTTCCTCGTCCACGTCGACGATCCATCCGACGTCGCCGGACTCACTCTCGACAAGTTCGTCGACTTCCGCGGTGGTGTCGCTGCGCTGTTCGAGTTCTTCGCGGGCGATGGTGACTATAGCGTTCTCATCGACCGGCCCGTAGGCGTCTTCAGGATCGAGGATGACCGTTTGGGTGTCTCCCACCGACATGTCCCGGACTGCTTCGTCGATCCCCGGGAGCACGTGCCCCTCCCCGACACGGAACTCGAGCGGCTTGAAATCGCGGCTGTCGTGGTAAATACCCTCGTTGAGTGCGACGTCGACGTCTGTCGTCTCGAATACTTTGCCGGCTCCGGGACCGTCGGCTAGCCGGCCGGTGAGGTGGACGATAGCAACTTCTCCTGGTTCGACCATTCTCACTCCTCGACCGTACAGTCGATGGCGTGGGGCATGTAGGCGTTGAGGCCGTAGCCGCTTTGATTCCAAGGGTACTGGTCGTCTTGGATGCTACGGAGTTGATCGTCCGGAGCGGAGATCGTGGCCGGCTGGGTGTAGCCGCGCTCGTCGGTCGCCCGCGAGACGAGCGTGTGCTCGCCCGCCGATGGATCTTCCCAGACGTAGCGGAACTGCCGCCAACCGCCGGCGTTGCCCGTCATCGGCCCGAAGAACTCGGCCTCACCCCACGTGTCACCGCCGTCGGTCGACACTTCGACCGTCTCGACGGCATCATCGCCAGCCCACGCGACACCGATAACCTCGATGGTACCGGCGGGCGAGGTCGAGACCGTCTGGCCGTCCCCCGGGTATCCGATGAGGGACTTCTCCAGTTGGTCGTTCATATAGGCGTTCTCGATCTCGCCGGTCTGTTCCATCTGTTCGCGGGTGTCGTAGACCGGGATGTCCTCGTAGTGTGTTGCCCGAGTGTCCTCTTCGGGAACGACCCGGTAGGAGTACTGCTGCCAGTGGGTGTAGGTCCGCTGGCCGTCCTCGGGGGCCCCTTCCTCTTCCCACTCGTCGCCGATGACCATCGTTTCCATGACGTGCATCCGGTTCAGCCACTTGACGTTGTTACAGCCGAACCAGCCGGGGACGAGCAGTCGGACCGGGAAACCGTGATCGGGAGAGACCGGCGACCCGTTCATATTGTAGGCCAACAGCACGTCGTCCATTACCTTCTCCATCGGGATCGACCGCGTGAAGATGTCTTCACCATCGGGATGTTCGCCGCCCATCGCGGTGAGGAAGTACTCCTCGCTCGTCTCGGCCCCGTAGTACTCGAGAATCTCGGAGACGGGCGTCCCGGTCCAGACGGTGTTTCCAACTGCACCGAAGCTCCACTGATTGCCGCCGACCTGCGGATCGAAGAAGCTTCGACCGTTGCCGGAACACTGCATCGTGTGGGTCACTGACTCGGTGCTGAAGGAGTGTTTGATCTCCTCCATCGACAACTCGATCTCGCTGTCGACGAGTCCCGTCAGCGAGACGCTCCACTCCGACTCCTCGATATCGGGGGTCGGGTAGTGGTTCCGGATGTAGTGTTCCTCCCGTGGCGTGATGTAGTCGGCGTAGGTGGACCTGGCAGCAGCCTCGCCGTTCTCGGGTTCCGGCGAGAGGATCTTCAGTCCCGGGTATCGCTCCGCAAGCGAGGGTTCGCTGTCTTCTTCCTCTTGTTCCTCTTCCGTGTCCGTCCCGTCTCCGCCGTCTTCCTCTGAGGACTCCGGCTCCTCGCCGTTACCGTTGCCATTGCCGTTGCCATTGCCGCCCCCCAGACAGCCAGCTAGTACACCGACTCCGGCCAGCGAGCCGGACGTCATCATGAACCGCCGCCGATTGACAAAACGGTCCCGAACCGAGCTCGTTTCGTCCTCGCCGTCTATCTCGCCTGTGTCTCTAGCCGTATCCGACTGTGACATATACGTCCAAATCCACATGGATGTTTATGAAATATCGTTTGGCACACGCCAAGAATATGATCCGCCCTGTTGTGGCCGGTTCGTCCCGGCGCCGTCTGTCACTCGTTGACGATGACGGTGCCGACCATCCCCTGGCCTGCGTGCGGCGTGCACACGTAGACGTACTCACCCGCAACGGTGAACTCGTGTTCAAACGTTTCGTCAACTTCCATGATCGCGAAGTGTTCGTCCCCTTCGTAGGACGTAAACGGTTCGGCACCGTCCGGATTTTCGCATTTCGGCGACGCTTCCGGATGGCTCGTGACGTTGTGTCCCTGGCTCTGTGCGGTCCATCGGACAGTATCGCCGACGCTGATCTCGACTTCCTCGGGCTTGTATCGAAGGCGCTTTTCAGGTCCCACGTCGACTTCAGTGACGCTGCTCCCCGATTCTTCTTCTCCGCTCTGTTCTCCACCACTCTCTTCGCTTCCTTCAGCCCCCTCTCCACCGTCCTGGCCTCCGGAACATCCGGCGAGTGTCGTCCCGATCGCTACTGTACCGACCGTTCGAAGCACGTCTCGTCGTTCGACCATCGTGTAACCGCGCCAAAGTATCGTGGTATTATATAATGTAGTTTGTCGCACGACAACTATTTCGCCGACCCTTGAACCGTGGCCGGACCTGTGGCCGTACTCCTTCCGCCCTGTCCTATGACTCGGTCTGGGCTCCGCCAAACCCCGGCACCGGAGCGGGCGGCTCCTCGGCCGGCTCTCTCGCCGACAGCACGAGCGTCGAGAAGTCGGTCTCGGTGAGGTTCCCGCGGTCCAGCGCCCGGAGCCACCCGCCCCGGACGAGCCACTTCCCGTGGAAGCCGCCCTCGGTGTCGAACACCCAGAACTGACAGTCCTCGGGCTCCCAGCCGTCGTCCTGTGCGTCTCTGAGCTCCGTGCTGACGTGGCCGAGATCCGCCTGCGTCAGCCCGGCGTCGGCGGTCTCGTACTCGACGTGGAGTGTCCCCGACTCGCGGGCGTGTCGCTCGACGTAGATCCCGAGGCTCATCAGGTTCAACTCGAGCCGGGCGACGATCTCCGAGGCGTCCATACCGAACGGTCGGGGAGCGACCGAAAAGAAACTGCCGCCATGCCGTCGGCCGATCCCGGTCCTACGCCCCCTCCGGCGGCACGTCCTGATAGTCGAAAATCGCCTCCCGGAGCTCCGCTGGGACCTCGGTCGGTGTGCCGGACTCGTCGACGACGACGTGGACGACCGATCCCTCGACGAGGCGTTCGTCGTCGGCGTCGCGGCACTCGTACTCGAACTCGATGCTGGAGCTCTTGATCCGGCTCACCCGCATCGCGTTGTAGAGCCGATCGCGGAACTCCGCGGGGCTGTAGTAGTCCAGTTCCATGTTGACGACGTGGACGTCCCAGCCGAGTTCGCGCATCTCGTCGTAGGGATAGCCGATCGCCGCCATGTACTCGGTGAACGTCTCGTCCTGATACGTCGCGTAGTTGCCGTAGAAGACGATCCCCTGGGCGTCCGTCTCCTCGAACCGGACGGTGTTCTCGTAGACCGTGTGCATACCCCACGACCGGACCGCGGGAAAATAAGACTGTAGGTCGATGCCGTATCGGCGCGCGATATCGCTCGGGTGATTATATAATCCCGATCCGTTATCCCCGACAAGTACGCACCCCCATGACCCGAACTGTGCTCGTCGTCGACGATTCCTCGCTACAGCGGACGATCATTACCGGTGCGCTCGGCGACCACTTCGAGGTCGTCGGCGAAGCCGAAAACGGTCGTGAGGCCGTCGAACTGTTCGAATCGACCCGTCCCGATCTCGTGACGATGGACATCATGATGCCCGAGATGGACGGCGTCGAGGCGACCGGCCAGATCAAATCGTTGACCGACGAGACGAAGGTAATGATGTGTACGAGCGTCGAGCAAGCCGAAAAAATGAAAGAGGCCGTCCGTGCCGGTGCCGACGAGTACGTGACCAAGCCGTTCGACGAGGACGACCTCCTCGATACGGCGACGATGCTTCTGAACTGATACGGTCGATACGCCGGTCTGTAACGGACGATCTGACCGGTGGGATGTCGGTGGGCAGAATATAACAGCCACCGCTCCGTGCGTGAACGCATGCCCACACGCGATGACGAACTCGATCCACAGGCCGCCGCGCTGCTCGAAGAGCTCGAATCGGGAATCGCGCCGCCGTCTTCGACGCTTTCGGTCGCGACCGGCCGCCAACTCCTGGAGGAACTCTTCGCCGTCGAGGATCCCGAACCGGTCGGCGAACGGACCGATATCGAGATCCAGGGCCCCAACGGCCCGATCCCCCTCCGACTCTACGCGCCGGCCGGCGAAGGGCCGTTTCCAGTCCTCGTCTTCTTCCACGGCGGCGGCTGGGTCCGCGGTTCGATCGAGGCCTACGACGGCCTCTGTCGCCGACTGACCAACGGTGGCGACTGTCTCGTCGTCTCCGTCGAGTACCGACGCGCCCCCGAGCACCCCTTCCCGGCGGGCTTCGAGGACTGCTACGCCGCGACCGAGTGGGCACAGCGCCACGCGGCCGACCTCAACGGGGACCCCGATCGAGTAGCGGTCGGCGGCGACAGCGCCGGTGGGAACCTCGCTGCCGCGGTCACCCTCGCTGCCCGCGACCGCGGTGGCCCGGCTCTCGCCCACCAACTACTCGTCTATCCCTCGGTCGGCCACCCCGAACTGCAGTGGTACGACTCCTACGACGAGAACGGCACGGGCTACTTCCTCGAGATCGACAGCATCGAGTGGTACCACGAGCAGTACACCGATCCCGCCGACCGCGGCAATCAGTACGCCTTCCCGATCCGGGCGCGGGACCTTTCCGGGCTGCCGTCGGCCACCGTTCTGACGGCGGGGTTCGATCCCCTCGTCGACGAGGGCAACGCCTACGCCGACCGCCTCGAATCGGCCGGCGTCGAAACGACTCGGCTGCACTACGAGTCACAGATCCACGCCTTCCTCAACCTCTATGAGCACCTCGACGGGGCCGATCGAGCGATCGACGACGTCGCCGCCGAACTCCGGACGGCGCTCGGCGTCGATCAGTCGTAGGTGTCGGCCATCGTCTGATCTAGGAGGCCGTCGGGTTCGAGGACGATGTAGACGACGACGAACGCCTCGTCGGGATCGAGCACCCACACCGAAAACGGCGGATTGGCGTTCTCGGCGGCCCGGTCGACGAGCGGTTCGAGCGGTTTCGTGCCGTCTTCGAACTCCGAAAAGAGGTCCCGTCCGCCGGGCTGGGCTGCGAACGTGTAGACGATTCCGTTCGGGTTTCCGTCGGTGTCGTACGTCACCCGCGAGTTCATCGGATCACCCGACGCCCGGGCGGTCTCGAAGCAGGAACTCGCGGCCTCGAAGATCGGCTCGTTCGTCCGACGGAACCGGAACTGGGTCGCCGATTCGACGCGTACGTCCGCGAGCGTCGGTTCCGAACCTGTCCATTCGAGTTCGCCGTCGATCCGGTTCCCGACCGAGACATCGGGAAGCGACGCCCCGGGCACGGAGACCGGATCGGCCGACGCGACGTCGAGCAAGAGCCGTTCGTCGTCGTTCCGCCCGGGCAACACTCGAAACGGGCCTTCGAGGTGGTCGGTCACCGTCGCCCTCCGTACTCGACTCGGATCATCGCCGCGACACCATCGCGCGGAGCTGTTCGATCGAAAATAGCGACGTCGGCCGGTCCATGTGGACACCGATCTCCCCCGAGAGAGCGCGCATACCGGCGCGCTGGATCGGCTCCGGGAGCGAGTATCCCGCCCGTATCGCCGCCCCGATCGTCTGGTCGCGGCCCAGTTCCGACCGCCAGGCGTGTTCGTACTCTTGGACCGTCGCAGGGTGATCGGGATCGACCGTCTCGGCGGCGACGTCGGCCGCGCGCATCCCATAGAGGATGCCGCCCCCGGTGAACGGCTTCGTCTGGCCGGCGGCGTCGCCGACGAGGAAGCTCCGCGTTCCGACCGTCCGGTCGGGCGGCCCGATCGGGATCGCCCCCGAGCACCGCCGATCGATGTTCGCGCCGTAATCGTCGACGAGCTCGTCGAACCGTCCGGCCGCGTCCTCGCCGGGTTCGACCGCCAGCCCGTACTCGACGCCAGCCTCGCCGCGGGGGATCCGCCAGGCGAAAAAGCGCGGGACGGTCAGGTGAACGTCGACGAAGTCGTCGTGGTCCGGTTCCGGATCGAACCCCAACACGCCGTGCAGCAGTTCGGTCGGCTCCGGCAGCCCGAGTTGGCTCCGGACCTTCGATCGGGGGCCGTCGGCCCCGCAGAGGATCCGCGCCTCGAACCGCTCCTGGCCGTCCGGTCCGTTCGCCACCACCTCGACGTGATCCGATCGCTCCTCGACGCCAGTGACGGTGTGGCCGGTCCGGACGGTCGCACCGGCCTCGCGGGCGCACTCGGCGAGTGTTCGGTCGAGTTCGACCCGATCGATCGCGTTCGAGACGACCGCCTGTTTATAAAATGGGTACGCCCGACTGTCGGCGCTGCCGAGATGAAACCGCGCCCCGTAGATCTCGTTTTGTTGGAGTTCCTCGCGGACCGGATCCGGGACGAAATCCCAGACGTCGAGGCTGACGTGGCCCGAACAGGCCAGCGGTCGGCCGATCTCGCCCTTCTCGACGACGAGCACGTCGTGGCCGCATTCGGCAGCCGACCGGGCGAACCGAGACCCGGAGGGGCCTGCCCCCACGACGACGAAGTCGTACATACACGATATGGGGCGGCCAGCGGGCAAATATCCACCGCAACAGGCCGCCCACGACCGAGCCGGTCAAACGAGCGAAACGCGATCGACCCGACTGGCCGGCCCAGAAAACGTGACCGACCCGATCAACCGCCGTGCTTGTCAGTGTAGTCGGTCGGACGCCTGACGTATGTGTACTCGATCGATCGCGATTCGATCTCGGAGGCGACGTTCCGCTTGATCGCGTCGAGTACCGACTCTGCCCGCGCCCTGGCTTCGGGACCGACGTCGGGGTTTCGGCTCATCGACCGCAGTTCCGTTTCGAGGGCTTCACCTTCGAGCCGTCGAAGGTATGCCGCCGCGATCCCGGCGACGGTCTCGTCGGTGCTTTCGAGCGGTTCGACGAGTTGACGATGGACCTCGTCCCGGTTCGTGCGATCGGCAGCCTCGCCGAGCAGCCAGACCGCCTGCTGTCGAACCTTTAGTGGCTCTCCACCTGCTTCGTTTTCATTTTCGGTCGCGACATCGGCCAGTAGATCCGACAGTTCGACGAGCGCGCCCGCTTTCGAGTCCTCGAGTAGTCGGTCTCGGACCGCCGCCGGACGCACTGACGTGCCCGCGGTGGAAAGCCGGATGAGCGAGCCGAGCGCCTTCCGCTGGACGGTTCGCGATCGATCTCGAACCGCTGCCGTGAGGACATCCGCAGTTCGCGGTCGATCGAGTCGATAGAGCTCTTCGGCGGCGATCCGTCGCAGCCGGTCGTCGTTCGCGTCGGCGGCTGCCAAGAGCGATTCGAGCGCCGTTTCGGTTCCGATCTCCGCCAGCGCCTCGGCGGCGGCGCGGCGGACCATCGGGTCGTCGCTCCGGAGAGGGCCTTCGAGCGGTTTGGCGTCCACCGCGCCGTCGAGTTGGGTGTACGACTCGATCGCAGCCGATTGTATCCGACGGTCCACGTCAGTGAACGCGCTCTTGAGATCCGAGGCCGCCTCCCCGTTGCCGATCGTTCCCAGCGCGATGGCGGCGACCAGCCGAAATCCCGGCTGATCCGCAGCGAGCCACCGGCGGAAAAACGCTATCGCGTCGGCGTTGCCGTTCCGTTCGATTGCCGTCCGCATTGTCCCTACCAGTTGCTCGACCTCCGCAGGATCGTGGCGATACAGTGCGTCGATGGCTTCCGCCCGCACGTCGGGGTCGTCGTCCGCGAGGATCGCCCTGGTCAGTCCGTCGATGAGACGAGTGGAGTATTCCGTCGCCGTATCGGCCAGGCTGCCGAGCGCCTCCGCTGCGCTCTGTCTGATCGCCGGTTGCTCGCCGCCGTGCAGGAGACGGCACAACTCGGGAACGTCGCTTCCGTTGATCGGCGGCCTGAGCACGCCGCCGTCGATCCCATCGTCGTTCTCCGAGAACTCCGCGTCCTCTAGCCGATCCAGCCAACTCCCGGATCCCTCGCTGTTCTCGGGACTCATACTGTGTGTTCCATCGCCACATATCCGGCGTCTTTCGCTCCGCTGTTCGCCGGTCCTTCTTCGACACCCCCGTCCGTACCGCGGCGCGTACCGGTCACGGTGTTTCTTTTGCTGTCGCGTATTTTAATCTACGGACAGTATCGGTCGTTCCCATGGTCTCAGGCAGTCGGATCGCTCGCCGATCACCATAGAACCCCACGACGGCACGGGGGATCGGCAAGCGATACCGTCCAACCGATTAAATAGCACCGATCCGATCCATCGAACAAGAGCGGCCTGGGTAGATATGGTTCACAAATGGCGATGCCGACACTGTGGGTTTTCCGCCTGGTCGGACAGGCACGAACAGCTAAAGCGGACAGTCGGCTCACACCTGTTCGATCACCATTCCGGGCGCGTGACAAAAGCGGACTTCCGGCTGCAGTGGGCGTGTCCGTACTGTAGCGCGACCGGGAAGGCACACGGCGAGGGAGAAATCGTCGAGGAGTTCAAAGAGCACCTCGGGGACCACGGCACGAACGCGATCGAGCGAAACGCCCATATCGCGTCGGAGATCGATCGGAGCGGAAACGTGCTCGTGAAAGCGCCGACCGAAAGCGACGTCGCGAACAACGCCCGGGTGCATTTCCTTTCAGGAAGCGATCTGGCGATCGTCGTGACGAAACGGCCGAAAGAGCGGCTGCGACTCCTCGACCGGCGGCTGGAGCGATGGCCCGGACGAACCGTTGTCATGACGACGAAACGGCGCCCGCTCGAGGGATCCTTCGAACTTGATCTCTCTTCGGTTTCGATAGAACTCGTCGAACTCGACCGACGGCTCGGCCCGAGCGAACTGGGAGAAACGATCTCCCGCGTCATCGATGTCCACCATACGTCCGACGATACGGTATCAGTCGAGTTCGACATCCTCTCTGATATCGTCAGGTCGTTCGATCTCCAGACGACGTACGATTTCGTCAGCATGCTTTCCCGGCGGCTCGGCGAGGTCGGCGCGATCGCCCACCTCTACGTCGCGGCGCGACCCCAGCTTTCCAGCGCGCTCAACGTCCTCGATGACAAGATCGACCTCGAACTGGACACCGAATCGCGGGTTTTCACCGCCGAACCCTGACACCCCTGGTCACGCTTCGTCGCTGTCCCCGAGTACCCGCCCGATCCCCGGCAGTAGTGTCGCGAAGCGGGCGACCCACCCGAGCTTGAACAGCCCGATCTGTGAGAGCACGCCGAGAACGAACAGGATCCCGAAAAGCGGCAGCTCGACGCCGACGATCGGCGTCGTGGCGAGCGGATCGAAGAGGATCGGATCGAGCGCGAAGGCGTCCCTGACGGCGGTAAAATCCGACAGCGTGACAGCGCCGGACGCGAGCGCCGATCCGATAAACGCGGTGATGAACATCAGTGCGAACTTCGTGAGCGTAAAGCCGAGCAGCGCGCCGACAACCCCGCCGAGAATCATCACGAGATACCGGACAAGCCCGCCTTCGGTGAAAAGCGGTGTGACGACGTACAGCCCGATGTAGGCTCCGACGACGAACGCGGGGATCGACGTCGCAAACGAGAGCGCGACGTACGCCAGCGCGGCTCCGAGACCACCGCCGACGATGACGGCGACGGCGAGTCCGACTGGCCCGCTGGCACCGAGCGTACCCAGCAGCTGCGGTGCGATGACGTAGCCCCCGAAGCCGCCGATGAGAAAGCCCAGGAGTGCGGTCGCATACACGGATAGCGCCGCGCCGAAGAACACGAGCGCAAGCCCCGCGAGGATCAGTCCGATACTGACGAGTTCCATACCGGCCCCTCACGGTCCAGCGGAATAAGTTTGCAGGCTCCCTCGTCGACCATTTGGGGTCAACTGTCCGGAGTCTCTCAGCAATTTCGAGGTGGAGCCCCCGGCCTCAAGTAGCGACGTGCGTGTACATGGTGGGATGTTGAACGGTGACGGCTATCGGCCAACCGCCGAGAGTTGATCGCCGGGAGTCCACATCAAAGCCCCTCCCTCAACGAGCGAACCGCGTCTGCGGTGAGCGAAGCAGGGTGGGGTCGTTTACACGAAGACGAACGTCGCGGTTCCGACGACGAACAGCACGGCGGCGGCGGCCGCGGTCGGCCGGTCCCCGAGCGAGCGGCCAAACTGCGTCTCGACGGCGGTTCGTACCGGCGGCAACACGACCAACCCGGCGAGAATAAAAAAGACGCCAGCGCCGGCGGTCAGCGTCGTCAGTCCGGCGACGATCGCCACGTATCCGAGGGCGTACTGGAGCCGATGCCGGAGATCACCGGCTCCGTAGCCGCCCCCCATCGATCGGGCCCGCTTGTCGATATACTCGTTGAGCCGTCGGCTCGCTTCGTCGTTCTGCGGCGTCGCACACGTGGGACAGAAGTTGTGACTGTCCCTGACTTCGGTGCCACAGTTCCGACACGACGGCATGGTTGTTCGGATCTACTTCGCCGGTATAAATCAAGTTTCGCTCTGACTCAGTATCGAAAACTGAACCGCGACAACAGTTGATAACCGGACGCGAAGAAAGTCACCATAGACAGCCGTATGTCGACGCCACCCTTCGGTCCCCGCCTCGTCGGACGATGTGGTCCCGACTCTGCCGAGCAGTCCGGTCGGACAGCATCACCCGCCGTCCCGCCGAGCGTCCGCTTCGGACTCGCGCTGTTCGTGGCTCTCGCGCTCTTCGTCGGCACCGTCTCGGTCTTCGCCGGACCGGCAGCCGCGCAATCGACGGTCGATTCGGACAGCTTGAACGGCTCAAGCACCAACGTGGCGTCCAAAAATGTCACGTACAGTACGAATAAGGAACGGATCGCCTCCGATTCGAGGGTTATCGTCGACCAGCGCGGGCTAGAAATCAAAGCCTCGAACCTCGAAGCCGGAACTGAGTATAAACTCTACAAGATCGATTCCAACGGCAACCTCAATCAAGTTCCGTTCGCCGCGGTGCGCAAGGACGGGACAACGGCGACGATTGAAACGAGCGGATGGGCGGAATCGGGCGAGTACATCGTCTCCGACAGCGATGATGTCGCCCCCACCGCTGAGAATAGCTTTGAGCTATCAATCGACGAGCTGACGGCGACACAGGCCATCGGGACGGTCGACAGCGGCGGTCCCGGTGCAGAGACGAGCGTGAGTTTCAGGCCGAGATCCTATGATGACCGTCAGAGTGTCGACGTGTACGTCTCCGCGGAGACGCTAGATGCCGGCGAATTATACGATGTCTTCGAAGGCGAAGAGAATCGTGACGTCGAACACGTCTACCGGAGCGACTCGAAGATCGTGATCCGCGGCGTCGAACGCGGCGAATCGGTCCCGATGACCCTCGATCCCGTTTCCGAGGGCACGTACAACTTCGAGTACGAGACAGTGAAAACAGCCGCAAGCGATACGACGTCGGTAAGCGTCGAAGAGTCCGATGTCGACGCCGAGTTCAGCCAAGACACTTACGAGACAGAAGCGGGAAACATCGTCGAAGTCGACCTCTCGCTTGAGAACACGAACGAGGCGTACATCATGATCGGCGGCGATCGGTTCGGCGAGGACCGCGCCCCGACGAACTACTTCGACATCCTCCACGTCGAGGGCGACACGACGATCCGAATCAACACGCGGTTGCTCGGCACGAACGTCCGCTCGGAGGAGGCCTATGCGGCAGAAAGCGGTCAGGTGACGAGCTACCTCCAGAATCCGGGTCACGAGGGCTTCGACGACGTCACCTTCGAGGGCGGCGTCAGCGACCTCCAGGGGTTCCGGTGGGTGAACGGCGTCAGCCCGCTGTCGCGGCCGCTCCAGCCCGAACGGTTCCGGCTCGTTGCCGGTGCCTGGGGCTCGGTTGTCGTCCGCGACGACGGGGTCCCGGACTTCGAGCGCCCGCTCGACCGATCGAACCTTCGTATCACCGAAACGGACGGCTTCGGCAACGTCACGACGTACGTCGCTCCGGAAGGGCGGGCCAGCGAGTACGAAGGCGAGTCCGAACTCGGCGAACTAGAGAGTTCGCTGACCCAGCGCCGGACCGTCGCGAAGGGCGATCGGCTCGTTTTCGAGATCGAGGCCGACGGGCTGACTGGCCTGATTTCGTGGCTCGACAAGCGACTCGGTGACGAAGAGGACATCGAGATCGACCACGAGACGCTGGAGACGCTGCTCGAGTTCCCCGACGGATTCATGCTTGAGGCCGAACAGACGAATCCGAACCCGAATACGGGCGAGCGCGCCGCGAAGTTCGATCTCGACGGAGCCACCGACGGTGACCTATACATGGTCCACGAGCCGATGGCCCAGAACGGCAGCCAGTTCGTTATCGATCGGTACTATCTCGTCATCGACACGCGTGATTCGGGGCCGTTCGACCGGGACATCCGACCCGGCGACGAGTACCGGTTCCGGTTCGGCTACGCAGCGACCGGCGAGACGGACTGGTTCGAGACCGTCGATCACGCCGGCGTCGACGCTAACGACGCCGCGCCGCACTTCCCGTACTACGACGCCGATAGAGAAACGCGCCCCGAAACCCGCCTGGTCACGGTCGAGGAACGATCGGTCAAATACAATCAGACCGACAGCCGCGGTAGACCGGTTATCCGCGTCACGGAGGACGGAACGCTCTCGGGCCGGACGAACCTCGCACCGGGCACGGAGATCTCGATCCAGTTGGTCGCGGACAACCGAACGGAGCCGATCCGGGCGATGATCAACGAAGTGGAACTCGACGAAGACGGGCGGTTCAGCGTGGCGGGCGATTTCTCCGAGTTCGGTCGGGACGACGAGATCGACGTGGAGTTCTACGTCGACGAACAGCTCCTCGACAAGCGCCCGGCCGTCCCCGTCGCCCCCGACACGGAGCTCGTCGACTATCGGATCGTCGAACACACCGAGGCGGCGACAGTCACACGAGGCGTGACGCCGGCGAACGTCTCAGCGACTGTCGAAAACGCCGGATACGTCCCCGACACCCAGACCGTCACGCTCTCCGTGGACGGGCAGACCGTCGACGATCGAACGCTCGAACTCGACGAGGGCGAGTCGGCGACCGTCGAATTCGACGAATCGATCGATCTCGAACCTGGTGAATACACCTACACGATCGCGACCGACGACGACGAGGTGACCGGCCAGCTAACGGTCGAAGGTGACGGAAACGAAACCGACACCGGTGGCGACGGCAATTCGACGGCCGGAACGAACTCGGACGACGACGGCGATGACGAGGGGTCTCCCCTTGGAAATCTCCTCGGCCCACTCGGATCTCTCGCGGGAGCTGTCGGCACTCGACACGCGATCGGCGGCGCGGTCGTCGTCGGGGGCGCACACGTTCTCGGATACTGGAGCTGAGATCGGCGGCTACGGTATATCGAGCGTTCACGCTCCGAGAACGTCGTAACCGACAGGAAAACATCAGGTTGACTCCCGATCTCCCGCGTCAGTCGTCGCCGGCGATCCGGCGGCCACCACTTCGGGGGCCTTCCAGATCGATCGCTGGGAGGTGATCGCGGAGATACCGTCCCGTGTGCGAAGCGTCCGTCTGGGCGACCGCTTCGGGCGTCCCCTCGGCGACGAGTTCGCCACCGCCCTCGCCGCCCTCGGGCCCGAGATCGATGATGTGGTCGGCGTTCTTGACCAGATCGAGTTCGTGTTCCACGACGACGACAGTGTTGCCGTCCTCGGTCAGCCGGTGGAGGACGTCGATCAGTTTGCGCTCGTCCTCGCTGTGGAGGCCGGTCGTCGGTTCATCGAGCAGATACAGCGTCTCGCCGCTGTCGCGTTTGCCGAGTTCCTCGGCGAGTTTGACTCGCTGGGCTTCTCCCCCCGACAGCGTCGTCGAGGGCTGGCCGAGCCGCATGTATCCCAGACCAACGTCCTTCAGCAGTTCGAGCCGGCGACGGATGCCGCTGTGGCTCTCGAAGAAGTCGTATGCTTCGTCGACCTCCATATCGAGGACGTCAGAGATCGTCGCGTCCTTGTAGGTGACCTCCAGCGTCTCGTCGTTGTAGCGGGCTCCCTCGCACTCCTCGCAGGGAACGTACACGTCCGAGAGAAAGTTCATGTCGATCTTGACAGTCCCCTGTCCACCACAGGCCTCACACCGGCCGCCCTTGACGTTGAACGAAAATCGCCCCTTCGCGTAGCCCCGCTGTTTCGAGAGCTTCGTCTCGGCGAAGAGTTCGCGGATGTGATCGAAGACGCCGGTGTACGTCGCCGGGTTCGACCGCGGCGTCCGACCGATCGGGGACTGATCGATCAGCCGGACGGTTTCGATCTCGTCGATTCCCTCGATGTCGTCGTGTTCGCCGGGGAAGACGTCGGTGTCGTTCATCCGACGGACGAGCCCCTTGTACAGAAGTTCGTGCAACAGCGTCGACTTGCCCGACCCGGAGACGCCGGTAATGGCAGTAAAACAGCCGAGCGGGAAATCGACGTCGAGATCCTTCAGGTTGTGCTGGCGGGCCCCCCGGACCGTCAGATAGCCGTCGGGGTCGCGCCGCTCGTCCGGGACGGGAATCACCCGGCGGTCGGCGAGGTAGTCGCCAGTGATCGATCGGTCGGTGTCCATCACGTCCTCGACGTCGCCGTTGACGACGACTTCGCCGCCGCGCTTGCCGGGGCCGGGGCCCATGTCGATGACGTTGTCGGCCCGCCACATCGTCTCCTCATCGTGTTCGACGACGACGAGCGTGTTGCCCAGGTCACGCAGTCCTTCGAGAGTGTCGAGCAGTTTGTCGTTGTCACGCTGGTGCAGCCCGATCGAGGGTTCGTCGAGAACGTAGAGGACGCCGACCAGCCCGCTACCGACCTGGGTCGCCAGCCGAATCCGCTGGCTCTCGCCGCCCGACAGCGTCGAGGCCTCCCGGTCGAGCGTCAGATACTCCAGGCCGACTTCCTCCATGAATCCGAGGCGGGCGCGGATCTCTTTTAAGATCTCCTCGGCGATCGTCCGCTCGCGCTCGTCGAGGTCGGCGTCGAGGTCCTCGAAGTGCCCCAGGGCGTCCCCGATCGACAGGCGGTTGACTTCGGTGATCGAGGTCCCGGCGACGAGCACGGCGCGGGATTCGGGTTTCAGCCGCGTTCCCTCGCAGGCCGGGCAGGTCGTCGTCGCCATGTAGTCCTCGATGTGCTCGCGGGTGCTCTCGGAGTCGGTCTCGATGTAGCGGCGATCCAGGTTCGGGATCACGCCCTCGAAGCGCTTCTCCTTGCGTCTCGTGCCGTTCTTGGTCCGGCGCTCGAAGACGACCTCCCCGTCGGTTCCATAAAGGAACTGCTCTTGAACGTCCTCGTCGAGCTCCTCGAAGGGCGTCTCGACGCTCACGCCGAAATGTGCCGCGACGCTGTCCAGCCGGGTCCGGTAGTACGATCGGTTGTAGCTCCAGGGCTCGAAGACGTCCTTGATCGGCTTCGAAGGGTCGGCGACGACGAGTTCCTCGTCGACCTCCTTCGTCTCGCCGATGCCGTCACACTCCGGGCAGGCTCCGTGTGGGGAATTGAACGAGAACGACCGCGTCTCGATCTCGGGGAGATCGATCCCGCAGTGGGTGCAGGCGAGCTCCTCGGAGAACTCGATGACGAGCCTCTCGTCGTCCTCGCCGGCCAAGTCGCCCGTATTCCTGGCCTCCGAGCCGAGATCGGCGTCCGCCGGCGGGTCGGGGAAGACGACCTTTAGAACGCCGCCGGCCTCTTCGAGCGCCGTTTCGACTGAATCCGTGATCCGCGAGCGGCTGTCTTCGGAGAGTTTCACGCGGTCGACGACGACGTCGATCGTGTGGTCGTAGTTCTCGTCGAGGTCGGGTGTCTCGACGGAGAGATCGTACTCTTCGCCGTCGACCTCGATCCGGGTGTACCCCTCGCCTATCAGTTCCTCGAAGCGGTCTTCGAAGGCACCCTTCTGGTCTCTGACGACGGGTGCACAGAGCTTTGCTCGGGTTCCGTCTGGAAGTTCGAGCAGCCGTCGGACCATCTGCTGGGCGCTCTGTTCGCCCACTTCCCGCCCGCACTCCGGACAGTGCGGCGTCCCGACACGAGCGTACAACAGTCGGAGATAATCGTGGAGTTCGGTGACGGTCCCGACGGTCGAACGGGGGTTGTTCGCGGCACTCTTCTGATCGATAGAGATGGCCGGCGACAGCCCCTCGACGTTCTCGACCTGCGGTTTGTCCATCTGCCCGAGGAAATTGCGGGCGTAGGCGCTGAGCGATTCGATGTAGCGGCGCTGTCCCTCGGCATAGACCGTCTCGAAGGCGAGCGAGGACTTGCCTGACCCCGATAGCCCGGTGACGACAGTGAACTCCTCGCGTGGGATGGACACGTCGATGTCCTTTAAATTGTGCTCGGAAGCACCGCGGACGACGATGTCGTCAGTCATTATCGAGGGGAAGGGTCCACGGGGGGAAATCCTGTCGGTTGCGGCCGCCCGATCGGGGATTCGGGATCGCGTGCGGTCTGTCCACTACCAAACAACAAGAGTTAATCGGCTTCCACACCCGTCTCCGAACGAGCATGACCAAGGTTAGTATCATCGGTGCCGCCGGAACCGTCGGCGCTGCTGCAGGTTACAACCTCGCGCTGCGCGATATCGTCGATGAACTGGTCTTCGTGGACATCCCCGAGCAGCGGGAGACGACGATCGGCCAGGCCGCCGACACGAACCACGGGATCGCCTACGATTCGAACACGACAGTCGTCCAGGGTGAATACGAGGACACCGCCGGCTCCGACGTCGTCGTCATCACCGCCGGAATCCCGCGCAAAGAGGGCCAGACCCGGATCGATCTCGCCGGCGACAACGCGCCGATCATGGCGGACATCGGCGCCTCGCTCGACGAGCACAACGACGACTACGTTTCGATCACCACCTCGAACCCGGTCGATCTGTTGAATCGTCATCTCTACGAGTCGGGCGATCGCGACCGCCACTCGGTCATCGGGTTCGGCGGTCGACTCGATTCCGCACGGTTCCGGTACGTCCTCTCGGAGCGGTTCGACGTGCCGGTCCAGAACGTCGATGCGACGATCCTCGGCGAGCACGGCGACGCGCAGGTCCCCGCCTTCTCGAAGGTTCGCGTTGACGGAACCGATCCGACGTTCGACGCCGACGAGAAAGAAGAGATCCTCGGCGACCTCCAGGAATCCGCGATGGACGTCATCTCGCGGAAGGGTGCCACCCAGTGGGGTCCCGCAACCGGCGTCGCCCACATGGTCGAAGCGGTGCTTGACGACACCGGTGCGGTCCTTCCCGGGTCGATCGTACTGGACGGCGAATACGGTTACGAGGACACAGCCTTCGGCGTACCGGTCAAGCTCGGCGCCAACGGCGTCGAGGAGGTCGTCGAGTGGGAACTCGACGACTACGAGGCCGACCTGATGGACGACGCTGCCAAGAAACTCTCCGAGCAGTACGAAAAGATCAGGTGAACAGCCGACGACAGTTCATCCGCGGTCGGCGTTCGGCGCTGCCGGTTCGTACTCTTCCGGAAGTCGATCGCCCGTCAGCGATGCCCATTCACTAAGTCGTCTGGTTTCGGAGTCGTTTGTCCCGGACATCGTGTGATCCCCTCACATGAGTGCTTACGGCGGAGCGTGATAATCGTTACGCCGACAGGCAGTGGTTAGACGATCTGTTCGCCGTCCTCGTCGTAGATCTCGATCGCGTCGACCGGACAAGCGCGAGCAGCGAACTTCGCGTCGAGTTCGGCGTCGCCCGGCACTTCACACTCGAAGACGTCCGGCTCGACCTCCTCACTGTTTTCGAGGTCGGCCTTGCCTTCGTCTTCGTTCCGCTTGAACGCGTCCCACTCGGCGGCACACTGGAACATTCCGATGCACGTCTCACGATCGAATCGAACTCGCATACCTTCCCTTCGATCGAGGTGACCAAAGGCGTGACGGGCCGGCGGCGTTCGTCACCGTCCCGACGTCAGTTGAGCAACCGGACGCCTGATATCTCGAAACGCGCGCCGCCCGGAGCGCTCTCCGTCACGTCGATCGCCCAGCCGTGTGCCTCGACGATCTCCTTGACGATCGCGAGTCCGAAGCCGGTTCCGTCCTCGGCGGTCGTGTGACTCGGCTCGAAGATGGTTTCTCGTTTGGCTTCAGGGATCCCCGGGCCATCGTCCGCGACGTAGAACCCCCCTTCGGTCGTCCCAAGACGAATCTTCGTTCCCGAGCCGTCGGCGCCCGCGCCGGCCTCCGTCCGGGCGCTCGATGAGCCGTGCTCGACAGCGTTCACGAAAAGGTTCTGTAACAGTGTCCGGAGCCTGTCTTCGTCGGCGCAGAGCTCCACGTCGGCCTCGATTTCTAGTGTCGCCTCGCCGGTCTCCGACGT
>Ga0102942_1000222_pt1 | contig 20704 bp, 15 predicted proteins | sample SalPon2_C_H2O_MG_FD_78171 | JGI IMG/M metagenome (GOLD analysis project Ga0102942, IMG submission 78171) | Salt pond water microbial communities from South San Francisco under conditions of wetland restoration - Salt Pond MetaG R2_C_H2O_MG | ecosystem: Environmental > Aquatic > Non-marine Saline... | reverse complement strand
TCGGGAACTTGTTCAATTCCACGAAACCTGATCAAGATTTAGATTCTCAGCGGGACGTACAATCAAACGGCGGCGATAACCACCCCGAAGACTATCGAGAACCCCGATCACGGGGACACGATGAAAACAACTCCAAGAGGGTAAGAGATCAAATGGACGAGAGCGATCATGACAGCGAGACTGAGTCAGCGAGCGGAGACACTCCCACGAAAGATTCCGAAGAACATGGAGAGAAGGCATCTGTAGATGAACCCAGTGAGCAAGATGCAGAGGCTGAGAGTCACCCCAACACTGATAAGTCTAAGCAAAATCCGCAAAAAAATAGTGGTACTGATGAGGAGGACACTTCCAAAAAGAATTCTTTGGATGATGAGCCCGCGGGATCAAGCAGTTCTGTGACAGAAGCCGCTGATCAGACGAGTAGCTCAACAGCCCACAACGACCCCAATGACACCCTGACAGCTAACGATGACAACCGATCCGCTAATAGCGGAACGAGTGGCACCCCCTCGGCGTGCAGTTCGACCAATGCATCCGATCCAGACGGGGCTGACGGCAGCAAAGAGCCGAACAAAGGCCAATCACAGAGCGAGGAACCTGCGAGGAGAGCATTTAAATCTAGACGTGGCGATGCTGTGGAAGTAGATCAGGCATCGGCCATACGCGACGACAACGAAGCACTGGATGCCGCGATCCGGAGAATAGATAGCCCCGATGCTGAGTTGATCGAACCAATAAATAGCGTTCCACTCAGCGGATTGCTCCCTCGGTCGAGGTACATCACAGAACTGGAAGAGCATGTCCGGGTACTTGAAGCGACAGTCGACGAGCGGGATGCCATCATCAAGGATCAGCAAGAAACCATTGCTGATCTCAAATCGCGGGTATCAGAACTGGAGACGACCGAGCCAGAGCTAGAGAGCATCCAGCAAGACGAGGTCCCGACCGGTGAGTATGTGTCTATGCTTGAGACACATATTGGGGATCTTGACTCTAAAATAGACAGAAAAAACCGCGTCATTGAGGAACTCAAAGACGAGCTAGATGAGGCGGAAACAGAGACCTATCAAGAGACGGTCCGGGAAGTTATTTCCGAGTTCGTTTCAGATGTTCGGGCCCCACTCAATCGTGGCCTCAAACAAGGCGGTGGTGGGACAGAGGGTGTCGGAATCATTATTGACCAGTTTGATGATCTTGTAGCAGATTATGATCTTTCTCTCGTTGATCCATCGCCGGGGGATCCTGTAGACAGAAACCGCGTTGAGGTCAGCCAGATAGTTACATCCGAGTACGAAGAAGGGACTGTCGCCAAAGTTTACGAACGAGGTCTTGAGGACGACGGATCAATTATCAAACATGCTGCGGTCGCAATGAGCGAGGGCAACCCAGTTGACGAAACTGGCTCCGATGCCGGTGATAAAAACAAAGACGAGCCAGTGAGCGATCCGAAAAAAAGCGATACCTCCAACGGAAGTTTAGATTCTGAGCCCGGAAAGACAGCTGACATTGAGTCCAAGGGAATGATAGCCGGGGAGGATGATCGTACAGACACGGACACGCACAATGCTGAAGACGAGGATCGAGACAACCCGACTGAAAGCGGATATACCACGGAATTGAATTTGTCGGTCATATCGGAACAGATTCGTGTCGGCAAACCGGTGCAGTTTTCAGTTACCGATGCTGAGAATAATCCCCTCAATAGCGTGATGCTTGTAACGAATTCTGGCAAGCAGATTCAAACTAATCAACAAGGTCGTGCGGCATTCGTTTTTGAGTCTGAGGGCTCTGTGTCGGTACAGGCCAAAATACAGGATACAGTTGTGGATACGGTCACCGTCGAAATCGACCCCGACTAACCAGATATTGGCTTTAGGATTTGCGTAGCAAGCACTGCTAGATTGGGCCTCTCTTTTTGAGCGTTTCGAGTGACGGTTGATTGTTAAGAGCGTGGTAGCTGCAGTATTGATTACAGTAAGCAGCGTAGGCAGCTAGCTGACGCTCGGCGCTGGTGTGACTACCGTTCCAGTTTCATGGAGGCGTTCGATCCACATGGAACAGGTCAGAACAAGCTGCTTAACGGTGTTTTGGTCAGTATTGCTGAGTCCATTTACGTCCATCGCTCTTACCTAGAAGATTGTGGACACAGTCGATACGATTTGATCAAGAGCGATAATCGGGTTTCTAAGCGCCCGTGACGTAGACTCACGATTTAACCTATTCAACCACTAATCGCAAGACTGCAGTTCATCAACAATCTACGTCACAAGAGCGACGTCCATTCAATCAATGAGAAACTCCGCCTCAGAGACGTGGAGGTTTTTTCTAAGATTTTTAAAACTGTTCAACAGGATCTCGGCATTCTGCTAACGAGGCGGCTCCAGCATGAGCTGCGCATGCTAGCGTGATCAGCTAGGCTGGCGGACGCGTTCAATCACTGTGCAAAAACTTCACATCCAAAGGATCCGTTACATCAAGTCGGAGTTCTTCGAATTGCACGTCCCCCACCCCCCGAAGAACTCCGTTCAGTTCAACCCCAATCTATCAGTGTCCTAGCGATGATGACTTATCGTGTTTGTTGCACTGGATACAATGTAGTTTCAGCAAACTCTATTATTTTCACATTCAGAGAATCACTTTTTGTATTTTATACTGTATATATATCGGGTTTTAAACTCTCTTGTGCCAGATTTCGGGTAGTTGCTCTACCAGATTGGGTAAGAACCTTACTCACGTAATGCCTCCAGTAAATTGTTCGATAACAACCCCGATGGAACAAGCAGGACACGATTTCCCGACCATCTCTTGTTCTGTATACACTTTGTTCGCGTCACACTCCGGACAATTTCGTCCCTCATGATCCATATCTAGCTCAAACTGGGCACTACACGCAAGACAGAGGCAATATGAATTGAAGCCTGTATACGCATCTACAAACTCAGTTGATGCATTTGAACATAGAACATCATGAACGGTAACCGACTCCATTGGGTGGTGGCACGGCACACGTTCGTATACTCGTTCTTCGTCGCTGATTTCGGTCCCACATTCGTCACAGGTGTCGGCACCAGGCCGCATGTGTTCGCTACACGTTGGACACTCAATCCCGACGACATACATATAGCCCCCCTTCGCAGAGATCGGCATACTGAAATCACAGGATCCCTGCGCACAGACACGCATTAAGAGGTCGATCTCATCTGCCTCAAAATGAGTTACTAGATTCTCGATCGCTCGTTCAGCGTCCACACTTTCAATTTCTGCGCTCCATTTAGGGAGTTCCCAGTGTTCGTCGCCGAACGGCTTATCAGGAGTGGGCTTTCCGAGGTATTCTTCGAAAATCATCAAAGGAGACTCTGGCTGCATTAAGACCGTTTGACGATTTTCAAGCTGCTGAGCAGCTTCAATACACTCTATCGTGAGATTATCAACCTCATATGCTTGTGATAGTGCTGGAGTCAGACCATCTGTTAGCTCTATTCCTAATGCATGCAGCCGCTCACGAAGATCACAATTCAAACAGAGGTATCGATTGATTTGCACAGCCAAGGATTCATTAGAACTAATAAGAATGCATCGCTGAAAATGTTGAATATATGCCGATTATTCAACAAGTTATGTTGAAATTATTTTTAATAATAAACAACAGTGACCGCCGAAGTTCGGGGAATATGTCGAGCTAATTTGACGCCGGCGGGAAATATTAAAGTGGCTTACAGTCGCGTGGTACACTACATGGTAACAATCGGGATTGATCTTGGGACAACAAACAGCGCAGTGGCGTATAGCGAGGGTGAAGAAGCTGAGATGATTGAGATTGACTCGGAGCGGACAATGCGATCCGTTGCGACATTTGCTCGTCGAATATCAGGGGATCAAGACGAAGTGATCGTAGGCAACAGTGCGGTTGATTATCTCCAAACAGATCCCGACACGACCGTTGCTGCAGTCAAGCGACATATGGGCGATGACCACCCATATACGTTTGACGGGGAAGATATTGAATACACCCCGGAGATAATTTCTGGGCTCATTCTCAAGAAGATCCGTCAAGAAGTAGAGAGCGAAATTAGAGGAGTTGATGAAGTCAACGAGGCAGTTATCACTGTCCCGGCACGGTTTAGCGAGGTGGCACGAAGTTGTACGGAGGCAGCTGCTCGCTATGGGTATATCGACGATGTGCCGCTTCTCCTCCCCGAACCAAGCGCAGCCTGTGTAGCATACAAAGTCGACGAAGGCTCCGAAGACATTGAACGCGTTGCCGTGTACGATCTTGGGGGAGGGACCTTTGACGTCAGCATTGTCAATATCGTCCCCGACAGCGATGGGGCCACAGACTATGTTGTTGAGTACAATGAGGGGAAACAACAACTCGGGGGCGAAGACTTCGATCAGCGCCTACAGGAGTATCTCATTGAGGAATTCGAGGCCGAGACAGGAGTTGATCTGGACTCAACTGAGGACTCTCACGAACATAAACGACGTGTACGCGAGGAGGCGAAGGGTGTCAAAGAGTCGCTTTCGTCATCCGAACGCGAGACTGCGACAGTTCCGTATCTCGCCGGCGAGAATCTCGAAGTTGACGTCACTCGCGAAAAGCTAGAGGAACTGACCGGCGACCTCGTTGACGAAACTATCGACATCTGCCAAGAGGTGTTCGACGAACTCGGATTTGGCCCTTCGGAGGTCGATACTGTGCTCACGGTCGGTGGGTCAACGAAGATGCCTCAAGTGCAGGAAGCCGTCAAGGACTACTTCGGGCAGGATCCCGCTGGTGGTGTTAACCCTGACGAAGCGGTCGCTATGGGTGCCGGCGAACAGGCCGAAGTCATTGACTCACGGCCTACACTTCCATCTGGCGACGACGGCGACGACGGCAGCGACACAGATGGTGCACTACCCACAGGAGGTGGCGGCATCACGCCAGTAGTCCGCGATGACGTTGGGTTCGAACTCGCGGATGGATCTCTCGAAGTACTTATCGAGGACGGGATGAACCTCCCAGCGACGGGCGAGGGTACGTACACAACAGAAGTTGATTATCAAGAATCGGCCCAGATCCGTATATTCAAAAGCGAAGCCGGAGAAACTGATGAAGCCGTCGCCGAAAACAATCAACATATCAAGACGTTCGTTCTCGATAATATTCGGGAGGCTGAACAGGGCGTCCCCGAGATTAAGGTTCGCTTCGAGATGGACAAAAGTGGAATCGTCCGTGCGGAGGCGTGGGACGAATCGATTGAGGATCGAGTGTCCAGTGAGACCGACGACGAACTTGAGGTTGAACGGAAAGGTGGCGGAGACGGCGATGCCGATGGTCCCCGAGACGCGTACGCACCGCCGACTGTCGCAGAAATCGATGACCTTCGTGAAGACCTACCGCCGGTCAACTAACGGTGAGACACTCACCCAAACACAAAGCAGGCATCTGCCGCGTTTCGGAGACGCCTGACAAGGGTTGCCCGGAATAATCTAACCCGAGCGAGGTCATAGAACGAGATGGATCCTGAAGCTGATGACCTTTACGACCGCTTAGGCGCTGATCCAGCAACACCACATGCAGATTTAAAAAAGAAAATTTCTGCGTTTGCAGCGAGATATCATGGAGGAGAGTACACCAAAGAATCCTCCGAGATACAGCGCCACCTCAACGATGAAGAAAGCCGTCGAGAATACAACCGCAAAAAATGCTATCCGGTCGACTGGGATGTTGACGAAGTCATAGACTTGACAGTAAAAGGGCCAGATATTGTCGAAGTCTCAGAGCCGGTGACAATCTCCGTTGTAGACGGTGACGGCGATCCAGTTGAGAACGCCGCGGTTACAGTCAGTGGTACTGACCTCGGCACGACCGACGGGCGGGGCCGGTGTTCGTTCGCTTTCGATGAAACCGGCACTACGAGTATCAAGGTGGACAAAGACGGAAGCGAAAAAATCCGTTATCACAGCGACGTCAGCGACATTGAGGTAACCAAAGAGCGCCGAGAGTTGCATATCAGCGCGGATACGACCGAAGTCTCTGTCGATGAGCCAGTCAGGTTCTCGGTTACTGACGCCGATGGCGATCCTATCAAGAACGCTGTGGTGAAACTTCCAACGGGTCAACGGACCACGGATGCAAGCGGCGAGTGTACCTACACTTTTCGTAGCGCTGATTCCTTCGAAATAGAGGCCGCCAAGGATGACGACGGCGACATCACATATGCCTCTGCATCAAACACCGTCCGGGTTGAACCTAAAATAGTACCGCTGTCTGCGTCAGTCGATTTGACGGAGATCACAGTTGGGGAACCAGTGTCTATCACCGTTGTCAACCGGCGTGAGGACACGCCGATTGAGAACGCAAGGCTCTCTTATGCTGGCAGAACGGAGAAAACTGATAGCAACGGTCGTGCGACCATCGAATTTGATACAGCCGGATCAAGAACTATCGAAGTGACAAGGCCGGACGACCGGGACACGACCTACAAGAGCGATTCGGTGACTATTGAGGTGGACCGGCTTGAACGCTCGTTGTCGATTAATCCACGCGACAGTGCTGCGACCGCTGGCGATCCGATTACAATCTCAGTTACGGACAGTACCGGCACGCCGATCGGTGATGCGGCAGTCTCCGGCGGTGGCAAGTCGGCTACGACCGACTCTCGAGGGACATGTACGCTGACGTTCGCGGAAACTGGGACGACTACGCTAACGGCGAGCAAAGATAAGACGCCGGCGGCAACGTTCGACGGAGACAGAGTAGATCTGACTGTCGAGAAACGCTCGGAACGACTAAATGTTGAAGCGGAGTCCACGACGGTTGATGCCCACGAACCGGTTGAGATCAGAGTTCAGGACTCGTCTGGCGATTGGGTACCTGACGCGATAGTTGAGACGCCTAGTGGCGAGCGACGCACCGACGACCGGGGAAAGTGTACGGTCAAATTCTCGACGGTTGGCTCGGCGGAGGTGACTACACGGAAACCAGACACTGATGTGGTGTCCTACGCCTCCGACGAGATCTCTATAAAAGTCCAAACTCGGAAAGTAAATCTCAACGTTTCGACAAATGTTGATACGATTGAGGCTGGTGATCCGGTTTTTGTCACGGTCCGGGACACTAATGGGAATCGGGTCAAAGACGCCATAGTTAGTGCTGGATCCACGAATGCACGGACAAATGACCGTGGTCGCTGCACGATATCACCCGCTTCTGAGGGTATCGTCAGGGTTAGCGCAGAGAAAGAAGACAAGCCGACAGTTGAATTCAATGAGGATACGACGACTCTGGAAGTCCTGCTAGAGGAACGTGATCTACACATTGAAGCGCCAGACGAAGCACCGGCTGGTGATTCGGTATCCGTGATAGTTCGTGATGAGGAGGGCGAACGTATTGAGGGTGCGGTTGTTTCCTCGCCGGCTGCCGAGGCCCCAACTGACTCGCGAGGGACCTGTGAAATAGCACTCCCCAACGCAAACGTTGCTAACGTCACTGCCCGTAGATCGGCCTCTGATGGGATCCGCTACACTCGCGATACTGTCCGAATTGACTTGACCGGCGCAATGACCGACCCGGGCAGCGACGAGGCGTCCGCCAACATGAATCCAGTGATACTTACCGTCGCTGTTGGTTTTATAGCTGTGATCCCGGCTGTTGGTGCACTCTTTGTTTTCGACTTTGGTATCGGTCTCCCAGTGATCTTCGGAACCGCAGTCGCAATCGTGTTCGTTCTCACTTTTATTTTGTTGGCGAGTCGATAACAGTCACAGAGTAAATTACCTCGAGTCCGCTCCGGAGCCCTCGCTCCGCTCAGGCTGTAGATTACTTGATATTCTCATACCGTTGGTACGCATCCGATTTGCTGAACTCGTTCGCCTCTTCGTCGCTTTGTCGGAGCATTGTCTTGGCACGGTCCCGAATGTATCGCTCTATTTCTGCCTCCAGTCGCGAGGATATCGCGTCTTGCAATTCGGTAACGATACGGTCGGTTTCTTGGTCGACCCCGAGTTTAATCGGGGATTGGTGATCGTTCCCACCGGTTAGGCGTCCGATCAGGCCCGACTCCTCGTCAACGAGCTGTTCGACCTCTTGACTTGGATCAACTCGGGCGCGGTGGAGTCGAGTGAACTCACGGATATGCTCCTCAATCAGCGGTTCGACCTCCTCAACGAAGAACTGGCCCCAGTTCTCGTGCAGTCCATCCGTGTACTCAATTTCCTCTTGTAGGCGCTCAACATTGCGGTCGAGTTCTTTTTTGAAAAAATACCGATGCTCTTCTTCGATTGACGGTAGATCGTCGAACTGAATCGTTTTGCCGGAATTTGAGTCGATTTTTCTTAAAAGCTTCAGTAGGCGACCCTGCCGTCCTTCGTCAAACTCGGGAGGGTCGCCGCTTCGAAGGTAGAATTTGCTGACATTATCTGAGTCTGTATCGATGTAATTCAGCTTCCGCAACGAACCTCGGATTTTTGATTTGAAATAAGATACTTCGTTAAGCTGAGCGGTGATTGGGGTGTCATCTCGTCGGTACTGGTCCCAGATACGAGCGACTGTCTCCAACGAGTGGGGTGAGGTCTCGGTGTCGACCATCGTCGATTCGTTGAGTTCGACGGTAAGTTGTGGTTTGAATTCCGCGTCAGGAGAAGATACTGTCTCGCTCCGCAAATAATTGTGAATACTGACGAGGTCTAACTTTTCAGCAAAGCCTATGTCACACTCGAACACATTAAAAAAGTACTCTCCATCTCGAACGCCCGGTTCCGACGCGTCACGGGGAGTGAGGAATCCGGTAATGAATATATCGTCTATTGAGTCGAAAAAGTAGCCCCCGACCTCACGGTTCACGTCGGAATCGACGTTATGAAGCAGGCTATCTAAATCCGCTGCGGCCTCGTCTGTTTTCAGCTCCGCTGTGTCGTTATCTATTTTGACTGGTGCGAGGGGGTCGCCAGCAATAACGTTCCGGCCAGCGCTCAGTGTTGAGTGTACGATAGTCACTGTTTCAGCCATTCTATCACCGTCCCGAAACCCCGCGGCTCTATCTCACCCGCGTCGTTCGTTCGAATGTTATCGCTCACCGTTGTGTCTTCGGCAGGGACCGAGACACCGAAAAATGAAAAATTGCTATCATTTCGTAGTACTTGGTTGAGCATCGGGCTAACCCCATCATCCTCCTCAATGGAAATAGAGTTCTGTATTTCTCGTGCAAGCTTTGTATCGCGTATTGCCCCGCTGAGTATCGATCCTTGCCCATCGTCAAACATTTCCGGATCGTAGCCAACCACATCGCAGGCAGTCGCGAGGATAAGCTTTCGTCGCTTCCCACTGGCGACGCTCAGTATGTCTTGCGAAGAATTGATTATTCCCGGCGACTCGCTCATGTTCTGTAACTTGTGTAGATTTAACATAACGATTACCGAGTCGCTCCGGAGGTATCGGTACTGGAAGATTCGTTCCCATTCACGTGTGGTTGGCTCCTCAGTGGGGTCGTTCATTTTTGGTTTCAGATCAGTAACATATTCATCGATTAGCTCTTGACGGGCCGACTTTTTCCCCGGGATTAGGCTCGCTAACCTGCCAGTTATTGAACCCTCTACAGCCGCCGGTTCTTGTTTCTCACCGGGGATATCCATGATATCAATCGTTATTTCTTGTGGAAGAAAAGTTCCTTCGTAGAGATAAATACGAACAAGATAGGGATTTTCCGTCTTTTCAGGATACTCATGGACTCCTGTTCGCCACATCGGATCGATTATTTCCCGTTTTATTACATCTTCGTTATACAGAAATTCAACATCGTAGTCGGCTCCCCGTGAGAGGGAACTCGTGTTCTCAAGATAGTAGATGAGTCCGCCAGTGAATGTAGATTTCCCGGCATTTCCGAGGCCTAAAAGAAGGAATTCAGAACTCACGCTTCGATCCTCCGGAGCCCTGCTCGCTGGTACTCAGAAATAAAGACCGATCCGACACCAATCCCGATTATCGTCGCCCCAATTAGCGGCACGAAGCTCACCGCATCTTGGGTTTCGACGAATACGAGGTAGATATATGCCACTGTAAAACAGTAGAGAATGATTACGAGTCCTACAACGCTCAGAAGAAATACTTCTTTGGCCCGATCGACATACTGCGTCACCGGGACAGACACGAGCGCGAATATCACTAATAATAGCAAATTGATACCGTCAAGATAAATGACCGTCCCAGTCGCGTCAGTCAGCGGTGCTAGTACTGCGACCGTGCTTCCGAAGACGAACAATCCAATAGCGAAAACCCGCGGTTTTCTGTTTGGACACAGGTATGCCGTCGCAGGAAGGATCCCTAGTAAAATAAACGCGATAGACCAAAAGAAGACATTCAGATTATATGGGAAATCAACATAGGGGACACGTCCCATCAACCTGACGCCTAAAAGCGCTGTGGTAATCCCAACCGCAAACAAAAATGCCAGTTCGAGAGTATCCCGTTGGAACTGACCGATACTCATTGCGTTATCATCTCCGAATTATTTAATAATTCTGTCGCGTGGACGGATGGTTGGCCCGTATCATCTACTGAGAATTCTTCCGAGCAGGCTTGGCTCCCGCTATCATATCGCCCCAGTGATTCGCCCGACTCAGAGTGGTGTTTCCCATCCATATGAATTAAATTTTCAGTCTTCAGTAATTTTACTCACTCAACATTGATTTGCTTTGAGTCCGATTGGTAGCCCTTATCTTTCTTGACGGTGATTGTCACTTCGCCAGGAGTGTCAAACGTAAACTGACACTGTCCACGCGAGTCAGTCGTTGCTGTCTCTCCCGCTGCCGCAACCGTCGCATTTTCTACTCGGGCTCCAGTTTCATCGCGGATAGTTACTTGAAGACGCGATCCTGCCGAAATATGGTCATCAGTTATAACGGCTAGAGACGTCAAATCTTCATCACTTTCTTCGTCCGTCCGCACTACTCCAGGTGTATCGCTACCGCCATCGTCACCGTCATCGACAGCAGCTACACTTGGCGGATCGTTATCTCCCGTCTCGCTGGCTTCAAGTTTCTTGACCGCCGGTCCATCATCCTCTTTTTTAGAGTCTGGTTGCGGGACCCTGTCGCCGCCTGCCGTGCAATCAGGATGGAGCTCAAAATGGCCTGGTACGGATACAGAGGCTGTGTCACTAGCAATCTGATATCCAGGAGCGTCAAACGTTATTTTTGTGTCGGCGGTTGTTCCGGGCTTAGTGCAGCTGAAGTACGTAAGGACGTACGTTGACGCCACAAGCGACGTGATCCGATTGAGCACCCGTTGAAAATTCTCCGATCCGGTGCCACTCGAAAACACACCAGATCGCAAGTCGCCAATGTCGGTCCAGAGGCCGCCTACTTCGCCAGCGAGCGACTTGAGGCTGCTCTTTCTATTTTCACGGTCCGGACCGACCGAAATGAACGTCACATCGGCTTTCTGAAGATCTCTTGCGACCTCTTCGAACGTGTATTCCGAGAATCCGCTGCCGTCACCCCGATAGTGGGAAGCCGCGTCGGTGATATCGACGATAACTTGTTGGGCGTTCGTCCGCCAATTCAGATCAAGTGCTCGCTCAATAGCGTCGAAGTTCGCCTCTGGGGCGTCGCCGCCGCCTCCCGCTCTGAGCGCGTCGACTGAGGATTTCAATGATCCCGCACGCTTCGTAAACCGCTGGTCGATCTCCACGTCATCTTTGAAGCTCACCAATGCATACCGAGCGTCAACTCCTGTCTTGTCAATTTTGTCAGTCAGGTCAGTGACTCCCGCCTTGGCCCCATCTATCTCGCTACCCATGCTTCCGGTATCGTCGAAGACAAAAACAAGATCAAGGGCGTCACTCAGATAATCAAACGAGATCACCTCTCTCGCTTCCCCATCCTCAGTGACGCTGAAGTGTTCCCGTCCCACGTCGTTGATGGCCCCGTCAGTGGACTCCACGTTGACGTGTGCGGTTACCTCCGGATACTCTTCGGTGTCAAGATCGGTTGTGTCGTCGGGTCGCATGAGTCGTGCCGGTCCATCCCGATCGGATTCGTCAGAGGACCCCTCACCAAGCGACGACGAGACGATCTCGATTGTCGCGTCTGTAGTCATATATTCGCTTTCACCCGGACAATATTTATGATTTTAGCCACGGAGCCTTTGTTGTCTAATGTACATAAGACAGCGTAGTACGGTCTGTCCCCGAGTTGACCTATCTTCTAACAGCGAGAGGATCCAGACATCACGCCGGTTGTGAATCGCGACACTACGGTGCATTCTTGATTTTTTATAATTATATGCACACCCAACCGGGGCGGCACGACCACCCCCATGTCGGGACACTCAGACAATCTCGGGATTCTACCCCAACTCCTGCAAGGTACCCCCTACTAGGACGGTTAGGCGACCGACGCAAAACATTGACCTCCTCCTCCGCGTGAACGCGGAGGGATCCGACCATCGGATTTCCGCCAAGCGTGGCGTTTGAGGTTCCAACCCGCACTCGGAGGGAACCGGCAGCATACCGGGGGAACTCTCGTTTGTCTCCCTCGCTGTAGGGCTGTGGTCCGGTCAATGAGGCTCCATCGGATTCCGTGTCATCGCCGTGGAAACCACCGCTGGTTCCCCGCTCCTTGTAGTTCGGAACCGGCATCTCACCAAATCTGTAGCATCGTATACTATGAGGGGCCACAAAAAATGATTGCGGTGAGAAATCCAGCAGCCGACGCCGATATGTTGTTTGCTGGAGTGTCCGCTCGCCCCCCGCCTGTTCGCTCCTCGGTTCCGACTGCAGTCCGAACCCTCGTCACTTACGAAAGGACGGGGGTATGCGCTCGTATCTCTATCAGGTACTTCCGAATCCCCCACCAGATAGAACTAACGGGGCATGCACTCGTCGGTGTGCGAACGTACGTTTCCACCGCTTCCACCTTCCGGCGGGAAGAGAAGCCGTACCTTTCACGCCGCGGAGGATGTAATCAATGGCGATTGTCTTTTTTGTCTTTCATCGCTACGCCGCCTAACATCCGGTTTCGGCGGTGGCTTAGGCAGTCTAGGTGGTTCAAGCATTCTTCATCACTGCTAGCAGGCTCTGATCGGGCCCGTGTTTGCTTGGGGGAACCTACAAGTAATTTCCCCGCGTGACTGTCGTTATCATGACCATCCATCTATCTGCGGAGGTAGGTAGCGACACCGTCTCAACTGACGGCGAGGAACTGACCTGCCAGACGACGATTCGGACGGACGTCGATAAAATCGACTCGGATCTACCAAAGCACCTGGCTCTGTGTATCGACTCTAGCAACTCAATGGAAGGTCGGAAGATCAAGCACGCTCGAGAGGGAATAAAACGAGCCGTAGACGTGCTTGATGATCATGATTTCGTCAGCATTGTAGAATTTAGCGGCAGCGTCTCAAGAGTGTTGGATCCGACGCAGTGCGGACCGAACCGCCAGCGAATCAAACGGGAGGTCGATTCGATTAGCACCACAGGCGGAACAAATATTATTGCTGGAATGAAAGAAGCAAAGTCCGCATTAAAAGAGAAGTCAGGCAGCGGTCTTCTCAATACTGTACTATCTAATGATGAGGAATTCATCGAGTGGATCGTCCTCGTCTCGGATGGCAATCCAACAACGGTTCCGGATTTAATTTCGACGTTGATGCCTCATAAGGACAAGACGGACCGTCATATCTCCGTTGCCGAAGAATTTGCTGACGACGGGTTGACGATCCAATCAGTCGGCGTTGGAACTGACTACAACGAGGAAATCATGCGGGGCGTTGCCGAGGCGACTCGCGGCAAGATGGAACACATCTCAGAGCCCACAGAGATACGAACCTTCCTTGAGAGTATCGTTGGAGAGGCGGATGATATTGTCGGGATAAATCCGACGCTCAAGATCCAGCCGAAAGATGAAATCAACGTCGGTGAGGTGTATCAACACGAACCTGTCCTTAATGAGTTTGAGATGGATCGACATCGAGGGGCGTTGGTGACTGGTCTCCCAGACATCGGAACTGACGTCGATCAAGAGATTCTCATCGAGTTTGAAGTACCGCCAGACGATCCCGGTGTTGAACGCCTTGTGCTTGAGATTGAGCTTGACGCAGATGGCGAGACCGCCAAAGATTCGGTGGTGATTGAGTATTCCGAAGAAGAGACGGGAGGACTCACTTTAGAGGATCAAAAGCGAATCGATACAAAAGCACGCCGTCTCGCAGTAAACGAATCACCTGACGCCGCGATGTCGTACCTGGATCGCCACGATGAGGCAGTCGTGCTTGACGAAACACGCGATCATATCGAGCAACTGCAACGAGCGGAGGGGAACGATGATAGGACGCTGAAACTCAAAAGCGATCTCACTCGTCCCGGACTCACAAAACCATCTGATGCCAGTACTTCCAGCGAAATCGACACAGCCACCGATGCTGGTAAATCAGCCGAATCCGGGGAAACAAATCCATCTGATACCGATGACGCGAGCATAGAAGGGGAGCACGCAGACCCTAAACCCGAATCCGGAGCGGAGACGACTGGCGAAGATACGGACAGTACCACCAGCGATGATCCTACAGTCGAATCCATTGACGCTGACCCGAGTGACCCAAGCATGGAGGAGCCATCAGATAGCGACGACTCCGGTCGGACTGCGCTGGCGCTAATTCCGTCCCAAAAGACGATCAAAGTCGACAAACCGCTGGATCTGGAGGTACGCGATGAGACGGGCGCACGCGTCGCCGACGCAACGATTGAGTTTCCTAGTGGGACGACTTCGACGGACGATCGCGGGACCTGTACGGTTCGACTCGTGGATCCTGGTGATACCGACCTGCGAGTCTCAAAAGAGGGTGCTTATAGTACCGATACAGCGTCGATAACGGTTGAGGGAGGGACCGCGGTGGATGATGGCGTCAATACTGGGGAGGCCACCGATCCAGAGTCCGAGACCGACGGTCACGAAAAAAGGACGGTAACTGGAGCAAACGACCGAGAAACAACGACAGAGGATGACGGAGACGGATCGGTTGATACTGATACGAAGGAAGCCGCAGAGGATGAAAAAAAATCGAGCGGATCCACGTCTGTTGCGCCTGTTCCAGAGAAGACGACAATTGAATCGGGCGAAACCGTCGAATTCACCGTTCGCGATGCTCAAGGAAACCGGATAGCCAACGCTGTCGTTGAGTCAAAACATGAGTCGGAAAAGACTGATAACCGAGGACAGTGTCGTCTAACGTTCGACTCAGCGGGTACCTACGAGGTGTCGGTAGTTGATGGACCCGGAGCACCTTACGAAAGCGACACTGTATCTATAACTGTCGAGTGATGGCGGACAAAACTCCCAACAGTCTCACACGATCGATCGAGCTACCTTTACTGGGATCGATAACGAAACGCTGACTAACCCGGTCACGAGCACGTACGCTACGAGTCCAAGCGTTTTGACCCCGCTGAGGATGCTTCCGAGAGTCCCGGTGTCCTCGACGGGCGATTCGGTGAAAACCAGCTCTTGAGCGAACTGCTCAAAGTACGCATTGACGGCGACGCCGATTGCTCCGACCCACGTACCAGAGATTCGGGATGTCGCTACAACAGCTGAATAAAACAGGAATCCCATGAAGACCGCTATTGCCTTCTTTCGAGCCTCCTGTTCAATTTCTGGATCTGGCGCGTTTTCGTATTGGAAATGAAAGTACCCGTAGACGAGCAATAGTCCGATTCCTGTAAGATTGATCACGTCCGGGACAGTAATTCCACTACTGCTGCCAGCCATCTGAAGTGCCGCAGCAATCACGGTTCATCACCTGCCAGTTTTCGGCCACAGTTCTTGCAGTACTCATCGGACGCTTCATTTACCGTCTTACACTCGCTACAAATATTGGCATCCCACCCAGCGAGTCGGCGGATTTTTGTATTTATTCGTCTTAAGAGCGGTGACGCGATCGGAACCGATCCACGTCGGTGATAAACAACGGCGACCGGCGCGAACAGCGTCATGAGGCCAAATGCAAGGAGCACAAATTCAAACAAAATCATATAGCTCAGGGTGACTGCGAAGGCCGTTACGAGGGCAAATACCGGGCTTCCAGTGGAGACGAACCCTGCAATTCGATATGCGGCGACGAATGTCAGGAGTATTGAAAAAGTTCCAAGCAGTGCGGCCAACTCTGCCATCAACCTCACCTGCGGAGAGGAGTGCCGTAATTGTTCGGGTGTTCAGCTTAATTCGAGCTGGCTCCTACGCGTTCAGACAACGAGTGAAGTACCTCGGGGTCAAGCCCCGAGGCACTCTGCCTGTTAATCTGTAGATCAGGGGGAGGAGCCGACATAATTGACAACACTACAACGGTAGTAACCAAGCTCACGAATATTTTTGCGATAATATTTGTATCATTCAAATTCACAGCTGTTAGGACGCCACTACCGGACTCTGCCCGGTTTTAAATACCCGGGAGCGGCAGGAACGAATATCATGTCTAGCGAAGCCAGAAAGGTGGTGGAACGTATCGCGGACGTGGTCGCCGAGAGCGCCCTTGATATTGAGAGCGGCCTTGCAACGGCCCGCACCATGACGGCGGATAATAATCCAAGCGGAGATGTACAACTTGACGCGGATATAATCTCAGATAAGCAACTAGCGAACACGCTTACCGACATCAAGTCTGTAGGCTGCTATCTTAGTGAGGAGCGGGCAGAGGGAATTGAAACGACGGGCTCCTATACCGTCGCCGTTGATCCGCTGGACGGCTCGAAGAACATCCGATCGGGTAACTGTGCTGGTATCATAGTTGGTGTTTACAACGGCTCGCTTCCGCTGTGTGGTCGCGATTTAATTGGAGTGACGACAGTCACTTTTGGCTCGATCACGCTCCAAACGACGGCTGTGGATGACGTGGTGTCGCAGCGAGCGCTCAAATCAGCGGCATACGATGTTTTGGAAAAATCCGTAGAGTTGCCTGACGAACCAGCAGTCTACGGTATCGGCGGGCGGCCCGGGGCACGAAAAGCAGCAGTTGACGACTATGTCGAAGTTATTAGTCACGAATTGAAGTGCCGGTACGGTGGAGCGATGGTCGCAGATGTGAATCAGGTTCTGGCCTTTGGCGGGGTATACGGCTATCCGACCGTTGAGGGGTATCCTGACGGGAAGTTACGCGGATTAGTAGAGGTTGCTCCGATGGCCTACATTATCGAAGCCGCCGGCGGCGTTTCGACTGTTGGTGGACAGTCTGCTCTTGAGGTTTCGTTTGAGGGGCCACATGAACGAACACCGGTTCTGATGGGCAACGAAACTCTGATTAAGCAAGCCCCAGATGCGTTGTGACCTGACCTCCGCCCGTCGCTCCCAACAGATGTGGGATGAATTAAGTGGATATCAACCACCTTCGATATTATGACCCGTCGTGAGGAGCTAGCAGCCATTGCACTCGCTGAAGCGGATGATACTTTCCAGTCCATCACTGATCTCGATAGTATCTGCGATACGACCCTCATAGCAGTTACTTTCCTGCTGGCAGCCATAGCAACGTGGACAGCGTTCGCGTTCGGTCGGCTCGCATCAACGACCTGGGTACAGTACCTGTTCGCGTTTGCTGTTGTAAGCACAGTGGTGATCGTCGCCCTGAGCGTGAACCAGCTTATCCGAGCACTGTTCCCCCGAGCCTTTGCTGGCCAAGCCGTCGGTGAGCGCTTCGCAAGTGGTCGGCTTCTTAACTGGAGACAAGAAGCACCAGATACCGACTTCCAGTGGTTTGAACAGGTGACTCAAAAACAGGACGAATCAAATCTTGAAATAGAGTTAGAGGAGTGGTTGGATGATTATGCTCCATCAGAGGTAGACGATATAGATTCGTATCAATTTGCCCGCATGTTTAATTATAAAACCGTGGCACGACGGAAGGCACACCACACTGCACGTGGCTTAGCTTGGTTTCGGGTATCACTCATCGCCTTCTTATTAGTTGTTATACTCGGGCTGACCGGAACGCTTCTGTTATGATATAAATAATTGATTAAGTTATAAGCGCAGACTCCACCTTCGTGGTGAGTGACGAGTTTTCCGACACGCTGTCGGGACTGAGGAGCAGACTGGCGGGGGAGCGAGCGGAGACAGCGCTCACAATCCACGAACAATGGCTGGTTTGGATATCACAGAGAAAACATTTTTGCAACCTGAATAGTACAAGACGCTACAGATTGACATCCTCCTCCGGGTGAACGCGGAGGGATCCTTAGCGTTGGAGATTTCAGGTTTACAGTCTCATCGACCCCCGATACGCTGAGAATTCGTGTGGGGTTCACGGGCTGTGGCGGGTAGGACTGCTGGGAGTGGCAAGCCCCCGGTACTCCCATTCTCCATCGTGTTCGGACTCCCAGAGTTGTTTTTTCCTCAGGGAGTCCGGCAGATCTCAACGGAGTTGGAGTTACTTCCTGTAGGTGTCCAACAGTCGGGCACAGCATCGGTTTATTATCGGAATCGACCGTTCACCTGACTGGTTCCGAGTATTGTCTCATTGCTTGGGGCCGACAGGCCGCCATCGTAAGGTGGTTCGGGATCTGCTCCGTTCCGACCGATTCCTATACCATAGCCGGTCGGTCTTTAAATATCAGCGTGGGAAACTCAAACCAGGCGTCTGAACAGTGGCGTGTTTCTTCGAATGACGGCGCGTATCCGCACCGTGAACGGCATGATATTGGGCCCTTTCGGCAAATAAGTGAGATGCCGGTTCGAATCACAAGGGGTGGCGAACTGGCGGCGCACGGCGATGACACGAATCCCAACGGGGCCTCATTGACCGGGCTACAGCCCTATAGCGAGGGAGGAAGTGAGGGGTCCGTCGTGGGCAGGGGTAGTCACAATTCAAGTAGATTCAGAATAGTTTTTTCTGTATGCGGAGGGTTGTCAAGGCGATAAATTCAACGAAGGTTCGTCTTGGGAGTCTTGCGGTTATGGATCTACTTTGGCGAGTCCCAGCAGCTACTCCCGGCGATGGTAGCGTGGCAGACGTCGTTATCGCCGCTGTAGCACTCGTTATTGGAGAAGTAACGATTCTACGGTCGGTGACAACTTGGATGTTGATCGGATACGCTGCTTACGCTCTGACGCCGAAGGCGTACCCTGGTGTATCGTTCCCACGAGAGGAACGAGGATTTCGATTTCTTTTCGCGTCAGCAACTGCCACAATGGTGTTCGTACTCCCTGTCGAAATAAGTGGAACTGCACTACCCCCTCGGTTACTTTTTCAATTCTTCGTGTGGATTATTATCTTTGCTGGACTTTTTATATTGTATTTATATTACCGTGGCTGGCAGATGCAGCCAGATTTCGATCCGATGATTGAGGTTTTTGATAGAATAATTCCTGCTACGAAAAAGAAAGTACGACAGGAATTGCATCGAGACCTGACTGCACCGGGGTGGCGTGGGAAAGTGGGCCGAGCAATAGGGTGGAGCTTGCTTGGAGGGATCTCAATTGTTCCTTGCTTTTTAGCTGGTCTTGTTGCGACCTCTCTGCTAATTTCGTCTCCATTCGGAGAACTTCTGTTCCTTTTTGCGGTTGTGACAAGTGCTGTACGCCAGCGAATCACTCTTGGGACAAACCGCTCTCCTCCGGAGGTTTTTGATCTCGAAACTTACCTATATAACTCGATCTCACACTCCCTCCGAACCTCTCATGGAGTCTGGCTGCTTCTGTGCGAATTATATTTATTGTTCTTATCGCTTGGAGGATTAGCCCTGAGTCTGCAGTTCTGGCCGAGTATCATTGGTGGAGTGGCAGATCTTCTTTTCAATAACAGAGGCTCTCTCGCTGGCCGGACCGAATTGTACTTGATTCTTTCGGCTGGTGTTGGGGCTATTACTCTCACTGTTACTGGTTGCGCATACGCAACTTGGGCAGGTATCCGCGAGATCCCCCGAATTGCTGCTTTCGTTGATATTAAACAAGACCAACAGCCGCGACCTACTCCAAGCCGTCCAGTCGGATTTGTTCTCCCAGGTCTTTCTATGATGCTGCTGTTCTGGTTTGTAATCAGTTCAGTAACTGAGCCACCGATATTAATTGTCCCATTTGAAATAAAACTCTTTGCCGTTGGATGGCCGCTTCTCTTCGGGGGTCTCGTTTGGTGTTGGTGGCTGACCCACCGTCGAGGTGAAATGCCTGTTACAAACGAATATCATGTTGTCGTTGGTACAACAGCACTGATTACCGGGGTGCTTGTCTTCATTATTTACGAGGCCGCTCTCGGTAGCGCACTCATGTGGACGGTGATGACTCTCGGTTTAGGTTATAATGTGTACGCAAATAAATATGCAATCAGGCACCTGGACCACAGACTTCTACAGCATACCCACTATGTATACATTATTCTATTAGGTGTAGTTTTATTTGCTGGTTCTCATATATTTGACAGTGTCGGTGCGGAATACACACAGCTGTTTGGCGTGGGTGCGATAATTGGTGGGATAATTGGCATTTCTTTAGGGCTGATTGAAACGACGGTTGATAATGACCTGACTAATGAAAATCAAAATAATGGGTAAGAGCAGAGTACGCTTCAACGGTTGGGTAGTATCTAACTATCCACAACTTTGTATTAATTATTGGTAGGTACTGTCTAGTTGAGCACCACCTCGACAGGCGTTTGATTATCTAGCGCCTGATTCGGTCGATCGTGGTTGTAGTGGTGGCGAAATCGGCGTAACCAGCGTCGGGCGCTTGATTGACTGCC
>Ga0102942_1000221_pt1 | contig 20902 bp, 15 predicted proteins | sample SalPon2_C_H2O_MG_FD_78171 | JGI IMG/M metagenome (GOLD analysis project Ga0102942, IMG submission 78171) | Salt pond water microbial communities from South San Francisco under conditions of wetland restoration - Salt Pond MetaG R2_C_H2O_MG | ecosystem: Environmental > Aquatic > Non-marine Saline... | reverse complement strand
CATCTGGTCGACCTCGACGGCGCCTTCGAGGGCGAACGCGCCAACGCGGCGGCGGTCGAGGCCATCGTCGACGCGGTGGACGTGCCGCTCCAACTCGGCGGGGGCATCCGGACCGCCGCGGACGCCCTGTCGCTGCTGGATCGGGGCGTCGACCGCGTGATCCTCGGCACCGCCGCCGTCGAGAACCCCGACATCGTCCGGGCGATCAGCGACGAGCGACCGGGAAGCGTCGTGGTGAGCCTCGACGCGAAAGGCGACGAGGTGGTCGTCTCGGGCTGGACCGAAGGGACGGGGCTCGACCCCGTCGCGGCCGCCGAGCGCTACGAGGAGTTGGGCGCCGGCGCCATCCTCTTTACCGACGTGGACGTGGAAGGGAAGCTGGAAGGGGTCCGGACCGAGCGGATCGAGCGCCTCGCGGACGCGGTGGCGATACCGATCATCGCCAGCGGGGGCGTCGCCACCCTCGACGACGTGCGGGCGTGCCGGGAGGCGGGCGCCGCGGCCGTCGTCGTCGGTACCGCGCTGTACGAGGGGGCGTTCACCCTCGAAGCGGCGATGGACGCGTAGGCGCAACCGACTTACGCACGCCCCGAGAGGATCGGATATGGACCGCACGGCCGCCCGGAGCCGCGAAACCGCGGAGACGACCATCGACCTGACCCTCGACGTGGACGGCGAGGGCGACGCCCGCGTCGACACCGGCATCGGCTTCTTCGATCACATGCTCGAATCCTTCGCCAAACACGGCCTGTTCGACCTCACCGTCGACTGCGACGGCGATCTGGAGATAGACGACCACCACACCGTCGAGGACGTGGCGCTCGTCCTTGGCGCGGCGTTCGACGAGGCCCTCGGCGACAAGCGCGGCATCCGCCGGTTCGCCGACCGGCGCGTCCCCCTCGACGAGGCCGTCGCCAGCGTCGTCGTCGACGTGAGCGGCCGGCCCCTCTATCGCTTCGACGGCGCGTTCTCCCAGGAGCGCGTGGGGGAGTTCACGAGCGTCATGGCGCGACATTTCGGTCGGTCGCTGGCGATGCAGGCGGGGCTGACCCTCCACGTCGACGTGACGGGCGAGAACGCCCACCACGAGGTCGAAGCGCTGTTCAAGGCGCTCGCGCGCACCCTCGACGACGCCACCCGGATCGACGACCGGCGCTCGGACACGCCGAGCACGAAGGGCGAGCTGTAGAGTTCAACTACTGTCGTAGCTTGTTTCGACACCCGTCGTTAGTTATTTGATCGAGGGGGCCGAGTAGGCGGGTATGCAGGCGTTCGACAGGCTCGACAGCGACACCTCGAAGCTCGTGGTGCTGTACCTCCAGCGCGTGGGTGACGCGACGCCGGATCGGATCGCCGAGCGGCTTCGACTGCCGCTTTTGACGGTGCTCGCGACCGTCCGGTATCTGGCCGAGGAGGGGCTGGTTCGGCGGCTTGACGGCTCGGATCGGGTCGTGCTGGCCGAGACGGCGCGGCCGCGGCCCGCTTAATCCAGGACTGCCTCGTTCACCACGTACGGCGGCACCTCGTCAGCGAGCGCCGCCGCGACGTTCCGGGCCGCCTTCTCGCGGAGTTCGACGACGCTCTCGGCGGAGTTGTAGGCGGCGTGGGGCGTGAGGATCACGTCGTCGAGGTCGAGCAGCGGCGAGTCGTCGTCGGGCGGTTCCTCCGCGAGCACGTCGAGGCCGGCGCCGGCAATCTCCCCCACCCGAATCGCGTCGGCCAGCGCGTCCTCGTCGACGATACCGCCACGGGCGGTGTTGAGCAGGAACGCCGTGTCCTTCATCCGGGCCAGTTCGTCCGGGCCGATCAGCCCCTCCGTCGCCGGCGTGAGCGGGGCGTGGATCGAGACGGCATCCGATTCGGCGAGCAGGTCGGCCCGGTCGTCGACGAGCGTCACGGCCTCGTCCGCCACGTCGCTCTCGTCGAGGTAGGGGTCGTGGGCGAGCACGTCCATCCCGAGCGCACGGGCCTTCTCCCCGACCGCCCGCGCGATGTCGCCGTAGGCGATCAGGCCGAGCGTCTGCCCGTCGAGGCGGCGCATCGTCCGCCCGGCGGTCACGTCCCACTCGCCAGCCGTCACGCGGTCGTTGTAGTCCACGACCTTCCGCGCCAGCGCGAGCAGGAGGGCGATGGTGTGGTCGGACACCTCAGGGATGCAGTAGTCCGGAACGTTCGTCACGTAGACGCCTCGCTCGGTGGCGGCGTCCAGGTCGACGTTGTCGAAGCCGATGCCGGTCCGGGAGACGACCCGACAGTTGGGCATCAGATCGAGCAGGTCGGCGTCGGCGTCCGCGTACATCACGATGACACCGTCGGGGTCGGCGTCGGCGAGGACGGTTTCGAGCGAATCGTCGCGTGCCTCCGCGTCGACCAACTCGGCGTCGACCTCGTCGAGGATGGCGCGCTCGATATCGAGGTCGTCGAAGGTGTGGTCGGTGAAGACGACGGTGTGGCGCATGGCTCGCCCATCAGCGGCCAAAAAGTAGTATGTGTCGAAACGACGGACGGGGAGACGTTACGGCTCGTCGTCGGTCAGTATTGTAAGTCAGTACCGGCGTGTTACCGAACGGGGCGACAACACGCCGGGAAACGGGGACAATACGGACTATCAGTCGTCGTCGGCCGTCACGTCGTCCGGGTTGTCGTACTTCTGCTCGCGACGTTCCTCGACGTTCTTGATGGCGTGTTCGGGGGGCACGTCCATCGAGGGGTTCTCGTCGAAGAAGTTCACCGGTTCGAGTTTGAAACTCGAGATGTGGACCGGGAGGATCGGCCAGTCCTCGGGTCGGGTGATGTGGTTGACGCCGAGAGTGTACCAGAGGACGAGGTCCTCACCGTCGAGCGAGCGGTCGGCCTCGGTCCAGGCGGGGAGGCCGTCGCCGCCGGGGTTCTGGTTCGGATACTCGCCGGCGGGGAAGCGTTCGTCCTCGTCGTACGGCGTCGCCCAGATGTGGTTGTCGATGAACGTCGAGCGCTCGTGTACGCTCGATCCGGGCTGGGCACACGCCTCGACGTTCTCGCCGGGGACGAGTTTGTAGCCCGTCGGCTTGTCGAGTTCGTTCGTCTCGTTCGGATTCACCACCTGCCAGTACCGACCCTTGTGCGGGTCGGTGAGTTCCTGGGCCTCCTGTTCGCTCGTCAGTTGCGTGCGGTCGGCGTAGAACGCCTGTCCCGCCGGGTTCATGTCCGACTCCTCGCCCGGCCACTCGTTCTGGACGCCGTCGGGTCCGACCGGCACCGTCTGGTTCTGGACGCGGTAGAGTTCGTTCTCCTCGCCGTCGACGTCCATGTCCAGCCGGAAGTTGAAGAAGTGCTGGTGGATCATGCCCTTGACGCCGGGCGCCAGCATCTCCGCGAAGCCGGAGGCGTCCTCACCGGGCGCGACCAGGCCGTTGCTGTCCACGCCGGTCAGCCGGACCTGCCCCTCGGCCGAGCCGTCCTGGTAGAGATACCAGTTGAACTGGTAGTCGTAGTTGCCGACGGTGGCGACGAAGGAGATGACGAGCCGACGGTTCCGCCGGACCTCCGTGTTCTCGGTGCGCCAGTTGGTGTGTTTCCAGAGGGTGCCGTAGTCCTCTTCGTGGAGACAGACCGCGTTGGGGATGGTGTTCACTTCGCCGTCGGTGTCGTTCATCACCGCGTCGAAGTAGTGCATGTAGCCGAGGCAGTCACAGCCCTCGGTCAGCGAGTTGGCGAGGCGACCGATGTTGTACTCGCCCACGTCGAAGGCGTTTTTCCAGTTGTGGTTCGGGTCCCGTTCGCCGTACGGGACGGCCATCTCCGCACACGACGCGCGCTCGATGATCGACCGCACCTCGCCGTCGTCCTCGTAGCCAACGTCGTGGAGGACGAGCCCCTCCCGCTGGGTCCAGCCGACGCGGAGGTGCCAGTTCTGCCACTCGACTTTCCGGCCCTCGATGGACCAACTCGGCCCCTCGGGCTGATCGACGTTGTACGGCTTCAGATCCGTCCGCAGGTCCCGATCCTCGGCCCGGTAGGGGGCGGCTTCGAGGTTGTCGACGACGTTCGACTCCTTCACGCCGTTGTCGATCACCTCGACGACCTCCATGTCGTCGAGGTCGACCCAGGTGTGTACCCCGTCGATCGGGCGGGCGTAGCCGTTGTCCTCCTCGCTCGTCCGAATCCACGTCATCCCGTGAGCCAGTCGCCGGTCGGTGTCGATTCCCTCCGGAACGAGCTGATGACCGGCCGACCACGGGTCGACGATAGCGAGCTCGAAGTTCTCGACGCCCCGTTTGGCGACGGCCTCGCGCCACTCCTCGTTCGCTTTCACTGCCTCCTCGCAGGCGTCGAACTCCTCTAACGTGATCGACGGCTGGACGCCCTCGACGTTCTCCCACGAAACGACGGTCGATTCGTCGAGGGAGACGACTACCTCGTAAGTGGTCTTCTCGACCGGGTCGCGGAGGATGACGAAAGCGCGTCGTTCGACCGACGCCTCGTCGCTGGCCTCGCGTCGCTCGGCTTTCGACGGCTCGTCGAGAACGATCTTCACGTACCGAATCGCGTCGTCTACGTCTCGCTCGGACTCCAGAATGTCACGGGCGGCGTCTATCTCCGTCGGCGCGAGTGGGTCGAGGGGATGCTTGACCGTGGATTCTACTTCGGTTGCCATAACGAGGAACGTTTCAAGCTACTCTCGCATATAGTTTTTCACCCAGGTATTATATCCGCCAATTACTGGCCACGTGTTGAATTAATCGTCATCGACGTTCACTGGCGAATATGTTGCTTGTGACAAATATGATAGACGATCGTTCACAGACAACTCCCAAAAGTATAAGTATGGAAGGGAGAGACTCGGAACCGATTAGATTTGCAAATGTGTTCCAGATTTCGAAATAGATTATAAATCATGCTCACGTTACAGAGTGTAAGTAAAAATTTCGGAGAATTGACCGCCGTTGACGACGTGAATTTCCAGATCGAATCCGGAGAGCTCGTCACGCTCGTCGGACCGAGCGGCTCCGGGAAATCGACGGTGTTGAACATGATCGCGGGGCATCTGGAGCCAAGCGGCGGCTCGATCCTGCTGGACGGGACGGACATCACGAGGATGCGTCCCCAGGAACGGCCGACGAGTATGGTGTTTCAGTCGTGGGCGCTGTTTCCGCACATGACCGTCCGGGAGAACATCGAGTTTCCCATCGAAGCCAACGGGGGCTCCGTCGACGGACAGGTGGCGTCGCTGTTGGAGCAGGTCCAACTCGACCCGACGGAGTACGCCGACAAGAAGGCCGACGAGCTGAGCGGGGGGGAGCAACAGCGGGTGGCACTCGCGCGGGCCATCGCCTACGACCCCGAGATTCTGCTCCTCGACGAACCGCTGGCGTCGCTCGACTACGTGCTCCAGAAGGAACTGCGCCGGGAGCTGAGCGACCTGAACGAGGAACTGGATATGACGTTCGTCTACGTCACGCACTCGCTCGAATCCGCGCTGATCATCAGTGACCGTATCTTCGTGCTCGATCAGAGTCAGTTGGTGCAGTCGGGGACGCCAGCCGAAATCTATCAGGAGCCCAAAAACCGATTCATCGCCGAGTTCATGGGCGACGCGAACGTGTTCCCGCTCGATTCGTCGGCGACGAACGGCGACGGGTTCCAGCTCGACACCCGCGACGACGAACCGGCCCCACTCGCCGACGCCGACGACGGCGAGCCGCGACATCTGGTCGTCCGCTACGACGAGACGACGGTCGCCCCGACCCTCGAGCGGGAGTTCGGCGTCCGCGGCACCGTGTTCAACAAGCTCATGAAAGGCAACGACACGCTCGTGGAAGTCGTCGGGGCGGAAACCGGGGAGCAGTACTTCGCCGAGATGGAGTACACCGACGCCGAGCAACTCGAAGACGGCGACGACGTGTACGTCCAGTGGAACCGGGCCGACACCGTGGCGGTGCCGGAGTAACCCATGTCGGTAATCGACCAGCTCCGTCGGGACTTCGAGTCCGGATCACGGATCGGCCGCCTCTACCGGACCGTCGACGTCCGGCACGCACTCGTCAGCCCCATCGTGGCGGTGTTGCTCTTCATGTTCGTCGGGCCGATGGCGATTCTGGTGCTGTTCTCCGTCCAGTCCGGCAACAACCTAGTGCTGGATCCGACGACGTGGACGCTGGCGAGCTACGTCGAGTTCGTGATGGGGATGGTCACTGGCTCCGGCGTCTACGGCAAGGTGCTCGCGACGACGACGATGATCAGCGTCTCGACGGTGGTGCTGACCCTCGTGTTCTCCTTCCCGGCGGCGTACGCGCTGGCACGGAAAATCCACCGCTTCAAGACGGCGCTGCTCGTCGCGTTGATCCTCCCGCTCCTGACGAGCGTGACGATGCGCGTGCTCGGCTGGGTGATGTTCCTGATGAAAGACGGCGTGCTGTCGGGCATCCTCGACCCGGTCGGGATCACGGTTCCGTCCGTGCTGTACCAGGAGACGGCCATCATCCTCGGGACGACGTACGTCTACTTGCCGTTCATGCTCTTTCCGATCTACCTCTCGATGCTGTCGATCCCCGAGTCGCTGTACACCGCGGCGTCGGACCTCGGCGCGAGTCGCCGAAAGGTGTTCACCGACATCGTGTTGCCGATGAGCAAGCCCGGGGTCGTGATCGGATCGCTGTTCGTGTTCGTGCTGTCGCTCGGCGCGTCCGTCGAGTCGGAACTTCTCGGCGGCGGGAGCGCGTTCACCATGGCCACGAACATCCAGTACTCGTTCGGCATCGCACAGAACTTCCCGCTCGGATCCGTGCAGGCGACGTCGCTGTTGCTCATCGCCGGCGGCAGCGGGATCTACATCCTGCGCAACCTGGACCTCGCCGACATCGCGGAGCGAAGCGGCGGGGCGAGCGGCCACGCGGCGACGTCGAACTCCGACCTCGAGAACGTCGTCTGGTACGGCTACGTCCTCCTCGTGGTTCTGTTTCTCCTCATTCCGATCGTCGCGATCGTCGTCGCGTCGACGCATCAGGCGCGCGTGTTCGCGTTACCGTACGAGTTCACCCTCGACTGGTACGTGCAGGTGTTCGGCAACCAGGCCGTCCGCGGGGCCGTGATGAACACGCTCAGGATCGCCATCCCCGTGACGATCATCAGTACCGTGATCGGCACGGCCGCGGCCATCGTCTACACCCGGTACACGTTCCCCAGGCAGGAACTGTTCAAGATATTCGTCCTCCTGCCCATCTTCTTCCCCCTCATCCTCATCGGCCTGGGGATGTCCATGTGGACCAGCACGATCGGGTTCGGCTACGGAATTCCCCAGACCATCGTCGGCGAGGTCGTCTGGATTTCGCCGATCGTCATGTTCGTCGTCTCGATCACCGCCCTCGGCATCGATCCGAACATCGAACAGGCCGCACGCGACCTCGGCGCCGACACGAAGAAGCTGTACGCGGACATCGTCCTCCCACTCATCGCGGACGGCGTGATCTCGGGGGCGATCTTCGCGTTCGTCCTCTCGTGGAACAACTACTACATCGCCTCCTACATGTCCGGGTCGAACATCCTCGTGACGACGTGGATTCACAGTCGCCTGACACAGGGGTTCTCCGCGCTCGTTCCGGGCGTCGCGGCGGTGCTGTTCTACATCTCGCTGTTCGGCGTCGTCAGCGCGTTCGGCGCCATGCGGCTCCTGTCGCGGCGATAACCGGCGAAGCTGGCGTTCGTTTTTTTTACAGGCGGTCGAGGCGAATGCCCCGGGGCTTGACCCCGAGGCGGTTCACGGCCACAGGGAGAGCCCCGCCCCGTCGGTGGCGAGTCGGAAAAATCGACGTACCGCAAAAATCGACGCGCCGGCGCCGTGCCGGCAGCGGTCCGCGTGGACCGCCGGGCGTTACACGAAATCGAGGAGAAAGCCCACGACTTCAGTCGTGGGAGAAGTTACATTCGAGCCTTCGCCTGCCGCCACATCGGCTGGAAGCTCTCGAGGTCCGGGACGCCGTCGAAGAACACGGAGTTGGCGAGGATGTCGTCGAGGTCGTCGGTTCGGAGCACCTTCTTTTGCTCGTCGGTGTACTGGTCGAACGCCGACGCGTGCGGGACGACGTTCACGCTGCTCGCGCCGGTCGGCCACGAGAGGTTGTACGCCGCTTCCGGCGTCTGCATGTACGCGACGTAGTTGTCGGCGAGCGGCGAGAGTTCGCCCTTGAGGAAGCTGTCCTCCTCGACCCAGATGATCCCCCCTTCGTCGGGGATGACGTTCTTGAACTCCATCCGCCCGTCGCGGCGGAGCGTTCCCTGTCCGAAGTTGCTCGACATGAGCAGGATGTCGATTTCGCCGGATTTGAGCGCCTGGTTCTGTGACGCCACGTCCGGATAGATCGCTTTCGCGTTGTCGAACAGATCGAACGTCGACTGCTTGACCTGCTCGATTTCGTCGTCGGAGTGCTCTTTGAACGGGTCGATTCCCTCGCGGAGCATGATCACCTGGACCATCCAGAAGAACCAGTCCGAGAGGCCGACGTTGTACTTGTCCGACCACGCGATGTCGTACGAGTTCCAGTCCGACTCGGGAACGGTGTCGAGGTTGACACACATCGACACCCAGCCCCACCGCTGGGGGAGTGCGTACAGCTGGCCGTCGGTGTCGAACTCGCCGTCCTCGTTGACGTGACCGTACTTGTACCCGTTCTCCGGTTTGAACAGGTCGAGATAGTTGTCGAACGTGTACGGCCGCCACGACTCCTCGTCGAGGGGGCGGAGCAGGTCTTCCTCGACGGCGTCGGCGATGAACGCGTTGTTGGGCGTGAAGATATCGAACTGTTTCCACTCGCCCGCGCTGAGGCGGTTGATCGCCTGTGGGTCCTCCGTGAACAGGTCAAGCGACGTGTTCGCGTCGAACTGCTCCCGGAACGGCTGTTGGACGTTCTCGCCGTCGTAGCCCGCCCACGTCAGGTGTGAGACGGTGGTGCTCGCGCCCAGTTCGGCCTCGGTCGGTTCGAGCAACTCGGGGTGTGATTTCGCCGGGACGGGCGCCATCTCCTCGGCCTCCCAGTCCTCTTGGAGGCCGCTCCCACCGCCGCCACCGCCACCGCCACTCCCCCCGATACAGCCGGCGAGTGCGGCGCTGCTCGCGCCGACGGCGACGCCTTTGAGATATCGTCTTCGCTTGAGATTCTTTCTCATGCAGTCGTTGCATCGGTGTGCGCCCCCATTAGTTAACTTCTTTGATTCTGGCAGGAATAAACCACTCATGTATCCACAGTTTGTCGATATTATTTGACTATATCTCCTCTGAATCCACCAAATAGACAATAAATGACCAGTATAGATATAAGAGGAATCGCCCGGGGGCCGGACACCGGTTCGAAGCGCCGATCGAAACGCCCCACGTTCGACCGATTCCGACGCACAGTCGGACGAAACACGCCCGCTCACGGCCGATTCGAGCGCGCCGGGGCCGATCGGCGAGGGGGGCACGGCCGGCGGACGAAACCCAACACCGAAGCGGGATGCCTGCGAACCCCCTCGTCATGTTCGACGAGATCATGGAGAAGTTCGAGGGGAGTCCGAGCCAACAGGCGGTGATCCGTCTCCTCCTCGAACGGGGCTTCTCCGTCAACGACGAGGGGCGAGTCGTCTCCGGCGGGATCGAGATTCCCAACACGGGGATCGCCCGCGAAATCGACGTCGACCGCCGCGTCGTCGATTCGACGACCGATGTCATCCTCGAGGACCCCGAACTCCGCCGCATCTTTCAGAACATCACGGCCATTCCGAGCCTGATGGATCTGGCACCGGTGCTCGACCTCTCGGTGCTCACGGTCTGGGTCGACGACGAGACGGAATCGGGCATCGTCGCCGACGTGACGACGGCCGTCGCGGACCGCGGCATCTCGATCAGGCAGGTGATCAGCGAGGACCCCGAGTTCGTCGACGACCCCAAACTGTACGTCATCACCGACGCCGCCCTGCCGGGGGACCTCCTGGTCGAGATTCGCGAGTTGCCGTACGTCCGCCGGGTCGAGTTCTGATGGGCGAGGCGTATCTCACCGTCGCGGAGCGGGCGCAGGCCGATTTCGAGGTGAAGGGCTCGGAGTTTATCGGTCACGTCGCCCCCGCCGACTCCGTCGAGGCCGCCGAGGCGTTCGTGAGCGAGGTGCGCGAGGCGCACGCCGACGCGACACACAACGTGCCCGCCTACCGCGTTCCAACGGGCGACGGCGACATGCTCCGCGAGTGGTCGAGCGACGACGGCGAACCCACCGGGTCGGCCGGCAACCCCGCGCTGAACGTCCTCGTCCAGCGGGACCTGCGAAACGTCGTCGCAGTCGTCACCCGCTACTACGGCGGCGTCAACCTCGGCGTCGGGGGATTGGCGCGGGCGTACGCCCGGGGCGTGAGCGACGCAGTGACGGCGGCAGGCGTCGTCGAGGAACAGCCCCACGAGCGGTTCGTCGCCACGGTCGACTACGACGACTCCGGGACCGTTCGCGGCATCCTCGAAAGCGCGGGCGTCGAGTTCGACGCCACCTACGAGACACGGGCGAGTTTCGAGGTACGCGTCCCCGTCGAGGACGGACCGGGCCTCCGGGACCGCCTGCGGAGCGCGACCGGCGGCCGGGTCGAACTGTCCTAAGGAGGGTTACGGACCGGTATGGAGCCGTCCACGGGTCGGTTTCGGTGGAGATTTTCGACGCTCGAAGCCGGCGTAGTCGGCCGGTTTTCGACGTGAAAGGGAGGGGTTATTTGGTGCGGAACGCCCGGTCGCCCGCGTCGCCGAGGCCGGGGACGATGAAGCCGTTCTCGTCGAGGTGGTCGTCGATGGCGACGGTCAGGAGGTCGGCCTCGGGGACGGCCTCGCCGACACGGAGGAGGCCGTCCGGGGCGCTCACCGCCGAGAGGACGAAGAGGTTCTCCGGGTCGGCGTCCTCGAGGACGTAGTCGAGGACGGCGCACATCGTCGACCCGGTAGCGAGCATCGGATCGGCGACGATGACGGTGTCGGTGTCCTTGATCTCGGGGAGTTTCACGTAGTCGACGGTGATGGGGAACTCGCCGTCCTCGTTCATGCCGGCCTCCTCGTCGCGGCCGGCGCTGATGACGCCCTGTTTGGCGCGGGGGAAGGCCTTCAACAACCCCTCGACGAACGGCGTCGCCGCACGGAGGACGTTGATGATCACCACGTCGTCCAGACCCTTCACGCGTTCACCGGTCGTCTCGGCCAGCGGCGTCTCGATGGCGACGTACTCGGTGTCCATCGCGCCGTCGATGATCTCGTAGCCACAGATACGCCCGAGTTTCACCAGGCCCTTCCGGAAGGCGACCTGCTCGGTTGTCACGTCCCGAATCTTCGAGAGCGTATCCTTGGCGAGGGCGTGCGTGACGAGATACGCCTCGTCGCGGTCCTCGATGGTCATACACCTACACCGCGAGTCGAGGCTAATAAAACGCGCTATCGTCGTGTCCGCCCGAACGGATCGGGACACCCCCGCCTCACCGCGTCACGAGATACGTCACGGCCATCAACAGGAGCGCGAGCGACGCGACGTTCCAGACGGTAAACCCCGCCAGACCGATAAACGAGAGTCCCCAGACGACGCCGGCCGCGAACGCCGAGGAGAAGAGGAGATTCATCACGAAGAGCACGCGCGGGTCGCCCTGCGAGGCCATGTCCCGTGATGTTTCCGGGGCGGGCTTAAACCGTCGGGTGTTCGGCTCGTCGTCTCGGGGAGTTTATGTGCCGACCGGCCCCTCCATACTGGTATGAGCGAGGCCGAGTCCGGACGGGAAATCTGGATCGAGAAGTACCGCCCGGAGACCCTCGACGACGTGCACGGACAGGACGACATCGTCGACCGACTCGGGAGCTACATCGCGCAGGACGACCTGCCGCACCTCCTGTTTTCCGGGCCGGCCGGGGTCGGAAAGTGCGTGACGGGCGAGACCCCGGTCCTGACGAACCGTGGCGTCGAACGAATCGGTGATGTCGTCGGTGAGGTAGACGGGTTTGAAGACCCGGACGCGGGGCTGGAAGTGTTGACGTTCCGTGACGACGGATCGTTCGAATTCACGACGCCGTCGCACGTCTTCGGAAAGACGACGGACGACCTCGTTCGAGTCACGACGCGGGACGGAAACGAGCTGACCGTGACGCCGGAACACAGACTCCTGACCGTAGCTCACGACGGACTCGAGTGGGTGCGTGCCGGTGACCTCGCCGCCGGGACCCGCGTCGTTCGTCCCCGCCGAACATCGCTGCCCGAGGGCGACGGTCGCCTCGACTGGATCGACGCGATGGACGGTGACCGAATCGTCGTTCACGTCACGGAGTCGTTCGCCGCCGACCACGACATCCCGGCCGAGGAGAACTACGTCGGCAAAAAAAAGCGCGCTGTCGCCGGCTTCCGACGTGGGGAATCGGACGCCGCTATCGCGGACGCCGCCGACACTACGAAGAAGACTGTCCGGTCGTACCGCCGGAATCTCGACGTCGTGCTGGACGAACCGAGCACCATCTGTTCGCTGTCGTACCTCCGCAGTCTCGACGTTCCCCGCAACGAACTACGCACGCACGTCACCGCCGTCCAGTACGTCACTCGGAACAACCAGCGCTCCGATCCGATCACGCCGCCGTGGGAACTCACGCCTGCGCTGGCGTCTTTCGTCGGACTGGCCGTGAGCGAGGCCCGAATCGACGGCGGTCGGGTGAAGTTCTACAACACGGACGACGGCCTGCTCGACCGGTTCGAGACTGCTGCCGAGTCGGTTTTCGGTCTCGAACCGCGGGAGGGAACACAGGACGGCGTTCCGTACCGCGAGCTTCACACGCGGACGCTGACGCACTTCCTCGAAGCCTGTTTCGATGTCGGCAGTGGGACGGCCGGAATCGGTTCCACGCTCGTTTGCGCCGACGAGGCGAGCCGGGCGGCGTTCCTCCGTTCCGTCTTCGACGCCGAGGCGCACGTCACCGAACACGGGATTATCGAGTTGACACAGAAGGACGAACACCTCGTCACGCTTCTCTCGTACTTACTCTCGGGGTTCGGCATCCCGAGTCGACGCAAACGCGAGCAGAAGACGCCGACGAACGGTTCGGGGGCTGCACGCGAGTATCACACCCTGTACGTCTCCAGCGCCCGCCATCTCGAACGGTTCGCGGAAGACGTCGGCTTCACGCTCGACGAGAAAGTGGAACGGCTCGCCACTAACGCTGCCCGCGACCCGAATCCGAACGACGATACGGTTCCGACACAGGCCGCCGTCGATACGCTCTGTGAGCGGCTCTACCTGACGAAAGGCGACTTCGTCCCCGACAGTCTGAATCCCGAATCACCAAGTCGTGAGCGGTATCTCGACTGCATCGATACCCTCGTCGACGCGGCGACGGAGCGTCTCGACGACGCGCAGCGAACGCTCGAACGGATCGACGAACTCACCGCAGACCTCGATGCAGTCGCCGCGATTCCCGCGACGTGGGTCGGCACGCGCGACGAACTGGAGCCAATCGAGACACGACGAACCCTCGCCGAGCAGGTCGGTGTCCGAACCGACCGACTACTGGAGTACGCAGACGGCCGCCGCACTCCCGGCAGCGACCGAACGGTCGAACTTCTCGATCAGCTTCACGAGGATAGCGCCGACGTCGACATCGGGCAGGTTCGAGCGACGCTCCGGAACGCCATCGAGACGCTTGACGTTCCCTACGCACACGTCGCGGACGGAACGGACATGCACGGGACGGACGTCCGGAGCCTACTCGACGGCAGCAACGACCTCGGATCGCTGACGCGGTTCCGAACCATCGCGGATCGCGTTCGGTCGATTGCGTCCGGACTCCCGTCCGCGGAAGTCCTCGACGCGCTCGCGACGTTACACACGCTTACCGACGCCGACCTCTACTTCGACGAGGTCGAATCGATCGACTCGGTCGACGAACCACGTCGAGTCTACGATCTCACCGTCCCCGAAACCCGCAACTACGTCGCCGGTGGCGTGCCGTCAGTGATGCACAACACCACCTGTGCCACGGCCATCGCCCGCGAGGTGTACGGCGACGACTGGCGGGGCAACTTCCTCGAACTCAACGCCTCCGACCAGCGGGGTATCGACGTGGTGCGCGACCGGATCAAGAACTTCGCGCGCTCCTCGTTCGGCGGCTTCGACTACCGGATCATCTTCCTCGACGAGGCGGACTCGTTGTGCGTACCACCGGGAACTGAAGTGGTCACCGGCTATCCGTCGAAACCGGAAGTGAAGCCAATAGAGGAGGTATGTGACGACGGTGAGCCGATCCCTTCCGTTGACTTCGAGACGAACGAGATCCAGTCCGATAAGGGCAAACTCGTCGATTCCGGCGTCGCGGACTTTTTCGAAATGGAACTGGTCGACGGTCGGACGATCACGGCGAGTTTGACTCACCCGTTCTTCGTGGTCGACGAGGACGGGAAACTCATCGAGAAGGAGCTACGGGAGCTGTCGCCCGGGGATCGGATCGCGGACTTCAAAGACGATATCGGCGTGTCGCGGTGTGAAATCTGTGACGCCTGGACCGCGGGACGGTTCTGTTCCGTCGAGTGCAAGAACGAGGGACACAGCCGCGATATGCGTGGCGAGAAGAACCCGATGCACGGAACGACGTGGTCGGACGAACGCCGACGAAAAATCGTCGAGAAACTTTCGGACGGACGATTCGCAGGCGAAAACAATCCGAACTACGGCGGAGAGTTCCACGGAATTCACGTCTGGGAGATGGACGAGGAGACGGTTGAGCGGGTCCGCGAAACGATCAGCGAGATGCGGTCCGGAACGTCGTGGGAGGAATGGGTCGTCGACGCCGACCCCGATCAGGTGAAAGAGGACATCGGGCAGGCGGCGTCCGAATGGTGGGCCTCTCTCAGCGATGAAGAGAGGTCTGCGGTAATCAAGAAGAGCGTCCGGAACTGTGATTATCCGGTCTGTGATATCACCGGCGACGACAACCCGATGCGTGACCCCGAGGTCGCACAGAAGGTTTCGGACGCGCTGCAAGGGCACGAGCCGACGGGCGGCAACATCAGACATAGCGAGGAACTCGGCCACTTGGTCCGGTCCGATTGGGAGTACGAAGTCGGGAAGGCGCTACAGGACGCCGGTATCGACTACGAGTACGAACCGTCGTTCGAACTGTCCGATTCGGTGTACCACCCCGACTTTCTGCTCGACAAGACGGTCATCGAGGTCAAGGGAGTCGCCGAACTGTGGGGACAGACTGAGAAAGTGAAAGAATTCCTAGACATCTACGGTGACGAGTACACGTTCGTCGTCGTCGGCGACGAGGACCTTCCGCACCACGAACACTATGAGCGGACGGAGTTCGAGCCTACGGTCCTTTCGGACGGTGGCCTCCGAGCGGTTCGAACCACGGAAATCAGCCGCATCGACTACAGTCACCGCGGCGAAGCCTACAACATCAGCATGGAAGGGACGCCGAACTTCATGCTCGCCAACGGGATTCTGACTCACAATACTTCCGACGCCCAGTCAGCGCTCCGTCGCACGATGGAGCAGTTCGCGGACAACACGCGCTTCATCCTCTCGTGTAACTACTCCAGTCGCATCATCGACCCGATCCAGTCCCGGTGTGCCGTCTTCCGGTTCTCGCCACTGCCGGACGAGGCCATCGCGACACAGGTCGAGGAAATCGCCGCCACGGAGGGCATCGAAATGACCGACGACGGCCTCGACGCCCTCGTCTACGCCGCGGGTGGCGACATGCGCCGCGCCATCAACACGCTGCAGGCGGCGGCGACGACGGGCGAGGTGGTCGACGACGAGGCGGTCTATACGGTGACGAGCACCGCCCGGCCCGAGGAGATCGAATCGATGGTCGAGGCAGCCATCGAGGGTGACTTCCCGCGGGCGCGGTCGACGCTCGAAACCCTCCTCGTCGATTCGGGGATGGCCGGCGGCGACGTGATCGACCAGCTACACCGGTCGGCGTGGGAGTTCGACCTCGACGAGCGTCGAACGGTCCAGCTGATGGAGCGGCTGGGCGAGGCCGACTACCGCATCACCGAGGGGGCGAACGAGCGGGTACAGTTGGAGGCGATGCTGGCGGCGCTGGCGCTGGAAGACGGCGCCGCTCAGGACGGATAGACGATTACCTGCCGGTCGTCCACGTCCCGGCCTTCGGGCAGGACGCCGAACGACCCCTCCCTGGCCGTGAGCGCGAGCACCGCCGCATCGAGCACGTCGTCGAGGCGGCCGGACTGGATGCGGTGGTGCCACTGCGAGTCGTCGCGGCGCGAGTCGACGAAGCGCCGAACCTGCGTGCCGAACGCCCCGTCGACGGTTTCGAGGATCGATAGCCGGGCGTCGAGCCCCGCCGCCTCCAGCTTCGATCCGGGGTCGTCGGCGCCCGTCCGGGCCGCGAACCGCGTGTAACACACTTCCGGGTGGCTCTCGTACATCTGCTCCTCGGCCTCGGGATGGGCGTCGAGAAAGCAGTCGACTTCCCGGATGCGGGGGACGAGTCCCCAGCTCTGACTGCCGAGTCGGCCGCCGTTTTCGGCGCGGGCCGTCTCGTAGCCGTCGGCCTCGACGGCCGCGCGACGGGGCACGTCGAAGACGGAGCTGTGGCGCTCGCCGAGCAGCGAGGCGGCGGCCCGGTCGCAGTCCCGTGGCGGCGTCTCCGGCAGGCCGATGGGGATGTCGACGAGGATGGCGTCGGCGTCGCGGTGGGCCCGCCACACGTTGAGGACGGTCGGTTCGGTGGTGATCGTTACGTCGCCGTCGTCGACGGCGACGACGACCCAGCAGCCACGCGCCCAGTCGGCGCCGAGTGCCGTGGTCATATGCGGGGTGGGGCGGCCAGCGTCATAAGTCGTCGAACTCGGGGGGCGTGAACGTCGAACTCGGGCGCGACGCCCGGTCCCGGAACTGTTTTAGGCGGAGACTGGCCAAAGAGGAGGTAATGAGCGAACTCGAAGAGGCCTATCGTCTCGACTACTTCGAGGAGGAGGGATTCACTCGACAGGAGTGTACCTCCTGTGGCGCGCACTTCTGGTCGCGCGTCGAGCGTGACACCTGCGGCGAGCCACCCTGTGACGACTACAGCTTCATCGGCAATCCGGGCTTCGACGGGGAGCGCACGCTGGAGGAGATGCGCGAGGCGTTCCTCTCCTTTTTCGAGGAGAACGACCACGAGCGCATCGACCCCTACCCCGTCGCGGCGAACCGCTGGCGCGACGACGTCCTCCTGACCCAGGCGTCTATCTACGACTTTCAGCCCCTGGTCACGTCGGGGGAGACGCCGCCGCCCGCGAACCCACTGACGATCAGTCAGCCCTGCATTCGGATGCAGGACATCGACAACGTGGGCAAGACCGGCCGGCACACGATGGCCTTCGAGATGATGGCCCACCACGCCTTCAACGTCCGCGAGGACGCCACGGACGACTACGCCTACGAGGGCGAGGTGTACTGGAAAGACGAGACGGTCGAGTACTGCGACGCCTTTTTCGAGCACATGGGCGCCGACCCCGCGGAGGTCACGTACATCGAGGACCCGTGGGTCGGCGGCGGCAACGCGGGCCCGGCGTTCGAGGTGATCTACCGCGGCCTCGAACTCGCCACGCTCGTCTTCATGTCGATGGAGCAGGACCCCGAGGGCGAGTACGAGATGAAAGACGGCAACCGATACAGCCCGATGGACACCTACATCGTCGACACGGGCTACGGGCTGGAGCGGTGGACCTGGATGACACAGGGGACGCCGACGGTGTACGAGGCCGTCTACCCGGAGATGATCGACTTCCTCACCGATCACGCGGGGATCGACCACAGCGAGGAAGAGCGGGACCTGATTCGCGAGGCCGCCCGCCTCTCGGGCTACCTCGACATCGACGAGGTGGAGGATCTGGCGTCGGCTCGCGCGGAGGTAGCGGGGGAACTCGGCGTCGACGCCGAGCGCCTCACCGACCTGCTCGAACCCCTCGAAGACGTCTACGCCATCGCGGACCACTGCCGAACCCTCGCATATATGCTCGGCGACGGCATCGTCCCCTCGAACGTCGGCACGGGCTATCTGGCGCGGATGGTGCTCCGGCGGACCAAGCGGCTGGTTGACGGACTCGGCATCGACGCGCCGCTCGACGAACTCGTCGACATGCAGGCCGAGCGGCTGGGCTACACCAACCGCGATACCATCCGCGACATGGTGCGGACGGAGGAAGGGAAATACCGCCAGACGCTCGAACGCGGCCAGCGAAAGGTCGAAGGGATCGCTGAGGAGTACGCCGAGCGCGACGAACCCATCCCCCGGGAGACGCTGATCGAACTCTACGACTCCCACGGCATCCAGCCCGATATGGTGGCCGAAATCGCCCGCGAGTACGGCGCGGCCGTCGACGTACCCGACGACTTCTACGGGCTGGTCGCGGCGCGACACGAGGGCGAAGGGGCGTCGGAGGCGGCGGCCGAACGCGACGACCGCCTCGCGAACCTCCCCGAGACCGACCGCCTGTTCTACGACGACCAGGAGCGCACGGAGTTCGAGGCGGTCGTCCTCGACGTGTTCGAACGAGAGGAGGGGTACGACGTGGTGCTCGACCAGACGATGTTCTACCCCGAAGGCGGGGGACAGCCGGCCGATACGGGCACCCTCTCGACGGACGAAACGACGGTCGAAGTCACGGACGTCCAGCGCCGGGACGGCGTGGTCCTGCACCGGACCGACGGCAACCCCGGCAAGGGCGAGTTCGTCCGCGGTCGGATCGACGCCGAGCGCCGGTTCAGCCTGATGCGACATCACACCGCGACCCACGTCGTCGGCTACGCCGCCCGGCAGGTTCTGGGCGACCACGTCCGGCAGGCCGGCGCCCAGAAGGGGACCGACCAGTCCCGCCTCGACGTGCGCCACTTCCGGCGGATCAGCCGGTCGGAGGTGAAAGAGATCGAGCGCGTCGCCAACGAGGTGGTGACGGACAACCGGCCGGTCACACAGGAGTGGCCGGATCGCCACGAGGCGGAGGCGAAACACGGCTTCGACCTCTACCAAGGCGGGGTCCCGCCGGGCCAGCAGATCCGTCTCGTCCACGTCGAGGACGACGTGCAGGCGTGTGCGGGGACGCACGTCTCCCGGACCGGCGACATCGGCGCGATCAAGATCCTCAAGACCGAGCCGATTCAGGACGGCGTCGAGCGCATCGTCTTCGCGGCAGGATCGGCGGCCATCGAGGCGACCCAGCGGACCGAGGACGCCCTCTACGACGCGGCCGACGTGCTCGACGTGTCGCCCGGGGAGGTGCCCGAGACGGCCGAGCGCTTCTTCGAGGAGTGGAAGGAACGGGGCAAACAGATCGACCGCCTCAAAGAGGAGCTCGCGGAGGTGCGCGCGGCCGCGGCCGACGCCGACGAGCTGGAGGTTGCCGAGGGCGTCACGGCCGTGATCCGGCGGATGGACGCCGACGCCGACGAACTCCGCGCCACCGCGAACGCCATCGTCGACGAGGGGTCGGTGGCCGTCCTCGGGAGCGCGCAAGGCGGGAGCGCCCAGTTCGTCGTCGGCGTGCCCGACTGCGTCGACATCAACGCCGGGGAAGTCGTGGGCCGGCTCGCGGGACAGGTCGGCGGCGGCGGCGGCGGCCCGCCGGACTTCGCGCAGGGCGGTGGGCCCGACGTGGACGCCCTCGACGACGCCCTCGACGAGGCGCCCGAGGTGCTCCGGGCGACCCGGAACGCGTAGCGGGGGCGATACCGTTCTCCCGGGCGAACCTGCGGCCGTGAACCGCCCGACTACGCCGGCACCGCGAATATCAGTACTGAATTTCTCGGACGAAGGTTCATACGTGAGAGAGCGAACACAATCGGTGTGAAGTCGTCGCCAAACGCCTCGCGTGCGTCGGTCCTGACGGTGTCCGGGCTTCTCGTGCTCGGGATTGCGGCGCTCACGACCGTCTCGGTGCCGGGGGGGTCGCTGTTCCGGGAGGTGACGCTGGTTGACCTGCTGAGTGGGATGAGTCCGGTCCACCTGCCGTCGCTGGCCTACAGCGGCGGCCTGCTTCTCATCGGCTTCGGGGCCATCGTGATCGGACTGGTGCTCCTCGTCGCGCGCGTGTACTGATCAGACTACTTTCGACACGCCCTACTGTCTCGCCGCCGTATCGCCGGCCATGCCCACCGTATCGAACGGGTCCGTGTCGCTGTACTACGAGGCCGACGGCGGGGGGCGTCGTTCCACGAGCAATGGGTCACGGACCGACGACGGCGGGACGGTCGTCTGTCTCGGCGACGTGGGCTACGGCGCCTGGCAGTGGGGCTGGCAACACGCCGGCCTGACCGGGCCGTTCGAGACGCTGGTGACCGACCTTCGGGGCGCCGGGCGCTCCGACGCCCCGCCCGGTCCCTACGCCGTCGACGACTTAGTGGCCGACGTGCAGGCCGTCCTCGACGACCACGGGGAGCGGCGGGTCCACGTCGTCGGCGCGGGGTTGGGCGGGATGGTCGCGCTCGAACTCGCGCGGATTTCGACGCGGCCCCGGTCGCTCGCCCTCCTCGGCACCGCCCCCGTCGGCGCCGACCTGACGCTCGACCCCCTCTTCGGCGCGCCCGGCGACCCCGACGCGCTCGAGTCGTCGCTCGCGGCCGCCCTCTCCCGGGACTTCCTGGACGCCAACCCCGACGTCGTCGAACGGATCGTCGAGTGGCGGGCGAGCGAGGACGCGACCCGGGAGGCGTGGGACGCCCAGGCCGCCGCCGTCGCCGCGTTCGACATCACGGATCGGCTCTACGAGGTCGACGTTCCGGCGCTGGTGCTCCACGGCCGCGACGACGCGGTGTGGCCGGTCGAGTACGGCCGCCGTCTCGCCGAGAACCTGCCCCGCGGCGAGTTCGTCCCCCTCGACGGCGGGCACCTGATCGGGATCGAACGCTCCCGCGCGGTGAACGACCGGCTCTTCGGCCACAT
>Ga0102942_1000212_pt1 | contig 21466 bp, 16 predicted proteins | sample SalPon2_C_H2O_MG_FD_78171 | JGI IMG/M metagenome (GOLD analysis project Ga0102942, IMG submission 78171) | Salt pond water microbial communities from South San Francisco under conditions of wetland restoration - Salt Pond MetaG R2_C_H2O_MG | ecosystem: Environmental > Aquatic > Non-marine Saline... | reverse complement strand
CAAAACACCATTGCATGGTCTATGTGGTGTCCGAGTCAGCCAGCGACCTGGATGACACCGAACGACCACGGCTCACATCAGATTTCCTCTTACGCCGGAGCGCAGGGGGCGAAATCCTCATATCGGTGAGTCGGCCAAACCGACTCTGCGAAACCGGGCCGAGTTGAACGGCCCGAATCCGCGGTGCGTTCTTCGCGTTTCAACCGAACGGGCTTATACACTTAAGCACGTCGGAACGCTTCGACCGGCCGCGGTGCGGCCGGCCGTTGTCCCCCACGCCGGGGGACCTTCGCATTCAACACGAATCCCGGCTTATACTTAACCCCGTCGAACCATCGCCGCCTCGTCATGCGGTTTCAATGAGACCGGTTGCCACGGCAGATCACGGATCGGGCGCGAACGCACCCCCTCAACGACGTGGCGTGCTGTCGCGCGGTCAAACGCGATTCTCGCTGAATCACATGAAATTTGACAGTAAATCGGCCGGGGGATCTCCCCGGTGTCACGGCCCCTGTTCGATCCGCTTCGAGGGCCGCCGTCCACCGGTGAGAGTGAAGCGAAACGGTGAAGCTGGGCTATCAAATCTCGCGATAGTACGTCGTGCCCTATCACGACGGTCGCTCCCCGAGACGCCTTGTAATCTTCTACGTGCGCACACGCGAAGTCGCGAGAAACACACGGTAAGCGAGCGGTCGTTTATACCACGGGCGTTTATAAGGGAGGGGGACACATATAAAAGCGAACGATGACGAACCCTGCTGATTCGATCGAAATCCAGAACGTCGTTGCATCGACTGGGATCGGCCAAGAGCTCGATTTGGAAGCGCTCGCTGAAGACCTTCCGGGGGCAGATTTCAATCCGGACAACTTCCCCGGGCTCGTCTACCGGACGCAGGAACCGAAGGCGGCGGCGCTCATTTTTCGGTCGGGGAAGATCGTCTGTACGGGTGCAAAGAGCATCGACGACGTTCACGAGGCCCTCGGAATCATCTTCGAGAAGCTTCGCGGACTCCAGATCCCGGTCGAAGAAGACCCGGAGATCACGGTGCAAAACATCGTCTCGAGCGCGGACCTCGGCCACAACCTAAACCTCAACGCGCTGGCGATCGGGCTCGGACTGGAAGACGTCGAGTACGAACCGGAGCAGTTCCCCGGGCTCGTCTACCGGATGGACGAACCGGAGGTCGTCATCCTGCTGTTCGGTAGCGGAAAGATCGTCATCACCGGTGGGAAACGCACCGACGACGCCGAGGAAGCCGTCGAGGAGATCGTCGAGCGGATCGAAGGACTCGGCCTGCTCGGGTAGGCGTTCGCTCGATCGGATCGGCTCGATACGTCGCGAGACGTCGAACCAGCAGCACGGACACGGGAAGAGGAGTTTCAACGGGAACAGTCGTCAGCGCTGTTTAGCAGACGAAACCGCTGACCGGCCACGCGGTACCTACGTGTCGTTGTTCTCCGTCAGTACGTCCTTGACGACGGTCGGGTCCTCCAGCAGTTGATGTTTGGTGTAACTGCCCTCAGCGCTACCGCCGCTGTGTTTCGACTGCTCGATGATGTCGAGGAAGGCGTGCTCCTTGAGCAGATCGCGGACGCGACGGAGTGAGAGGCTGTCGGACCCCTCCTGCCGACAGATGTTCTCGTATATCTCGTACACGCGACTGGTTCGAAAGCCGTCTTGGCGGCCGTTCGAGAGCGAGAGCAGTGCGAGTGCTTGAAGCACGTACCGGGAGTGCGGGGTCGACCCCCGTATGAGTTCGCGGAATCGATCCGTCTCGGCGCGTTGACGGGCCTGTGTGACGAACTCCTCGCGGACGGTCGGTTCGTCGTTTCCCTGAGCGATCTCACCGGCGTACCTGAGGATGTCGATCGCCTTCCGGGCGTCTCCGTGCTCTCGCGCCGCGAGCGCCGCGGCGCGCGGAACTGTCGAGGGTTCAAGTACGTCGTCGTGGAACGCGTCCGCGCGCGCCTGCATGATTTTCCGGAGCTGGTTCGCGTCGTACGGTGGGAACACGAACTCGCGTTCACAGAGGCTCGACTTGACTCGCTCGTCCATGCGGTCTTTGTACTGGATCTTGTTACTGATCCCGACGACGCCGAGTTTGCAGTCGGTGATCTTTCCGGCCTCGCCTGCTCGCGAGAGCTGCATCAGGATCGCGTCGTCGTCGAGCTTGTCGATCTCGTCGAGGATGATGAGGACGACGTCGTACCGCTGGTCGAGAATGCGCCACAGACGTTTGTAGTAAGTCGACGTTGAGAGTCCCTTGTCTGGAACATTGATATCCGTGGCGTCGGGGTCGTTCACACTGTCAGCGATAGTCTGTACGGCCTGTGTCTCGGTGGTGTCCTGCGCGCAGTCGACGTATGCGAAGGTGGCGTTGACGCCCTCTTCGCCCGCGGTCGAAACCAGTCGTTTCGAGACGTACTTCGCGCAGAGCGACTTCCCGGTCCCCGTCTTTCCGTAGATGAGCACGTTGCTCGGACTCTGTCCGAAAATAGCGGGGTTGACGGCGTTTGCGAGATCGGAGATCTCGTCGTCGCGACCGACGATCCGACCCTCTCCGGGAAGGTGGCTAATTTCGAGGAGCTCCTTGTTCGCGAATATCGGGTCCTCCCGAGTGAAGAGGTCGTCCGCTGCGTCCATGGGATCGACACCGGGTTTCCGGTGAAATGCGTTCCGTTTCGAGCGTGTGAGTAGAGAGCCGATCGAGACACACACCGGGTTTCCGGTGAAACGGAGGCTAGGTGGGGGGTTGAGTGGGATCGATGAGTGGGGTCGGGTTGGTACAGCGAGTGGAGACCGAGATGACCGAATAAACCGAGAAGAAACAGAGCGGCCGGAGCCGGAAGCGCAGATCTCGATGTCGGGTCAATTCACCGGAAACCCGGTGTCTGATGGAATCCGCGGATAGCCGAAACCAAGCACGAGAAGGTGTAGTAACGCAAAATTCGAACCGTGTGGAACACCCCAAGATTGCAGGCCGAACACCAGAACACCCGCAAGAGAGTCAAGAGAGCTCTCCGAGTCCAAATCTGGTCCCGGATGCCGCTCGCCAACTGCTCTCGAATTTCGGATTTTCCGACCCGTCGTCGCTCTAGCAAACCTGACATCGCTTTGGCAACTGTCTTGGCGCGGGATTCTCTCAGTTTCGAAAACGTTCACGATAGAGCGACTCCGTAACCTGAAACCCACATTCGAGTCGGCGGTAAATCGCGTCGTGCCGGTCACCTCGTTTCCGATGAAACATCTCTCAGCTATGAGTGAGAATATCTCTCAACTAAAGGAGTCAGTGGGTGGTACTCAAAACGAGTTTATAGTTCTTTTGAACACCTGTGGACAGAGAGTGAGACCGATTATTGATATTCAACCGACAGAACGGGCTCTCCCTGAAACGAACCCCACCCACACTCCCCCGTTTCACCGGAAACCCGGTGTGTCACTCCCTGTATTCACTGCGTCCAGTGGAGACCGTTCACTCCGAAAAGCTCCCGACGCAGCGACCGGCTCAGACCGTCGACCGGTTGGTCGCGCGTTACTCTTGAGCGTCGACGACCGCCACGCTGGCCAGGTTAACGATGTCTTTGACTTCGTCGCCGCGCTGGAGGACGTGAACGGGCTGGTCCATACCGACCAGCATCGGGCCGATTGCTTCTGCCCCGCCGAGGCGTTGAAGGAGCTTGTATCCGATGTTGCCGGCCTCGAGGTTCGGGAAAACCAGCACGTTCGCGGCCTCGTCGAGTTCCGAGAACTCGTACGTTCCGTTGAGGATATCGTCGACGACGGCGGTGTCGGCCTGCATCTCCCCGTCGACCGGGAAGTCGACCTCGTCGTCGCCGTGGAGTATCTCGACCGCTTCGCGGGGTTTCCGCGTTCCCTCGTTGTCGACGCTGCCGAAGTTGGAGTACGACAGCATCGCCGCACGCGGTTCGACGTTGAACCGCCGCGCGAGGTCCGCGGTGTGCCGCGTCACCTCGGCCAGCGTCTCCGCGTCCGGATCCTGATTCACCGTGGTGTCTGCACAGAAGATGACGCGGTTCTTGAACGTCAGCATGTACACGCCGGCGACGGTTTCCGTGTCTTCGGCGGACCCGATGATCTGCAGCGGCGGTCGGAGCGCCGACGGGTAGTGATGGGTCAATCCGGTTAGCATGGCGTCCACGTCGCCGGATTTGACCATGACGCTTCCGAGGTAGTTCGTGTCCCGCCGAACGAGGTCGTTCGCCTCTCGACGCGTGATCCCCTTCCGCTTTCGGAGTTCGTGCAGGCGGTCGCCGTACGCCGAAACGTCGCGGTGTTTCGGATCAACCACCTCCGGCTCGAAGGAGAGTCCGAGCCGGCTCGCCGTTCGACGGATCTCGTCCGCGTTTCCGAGCAGGACGGGCTCCGCGATCCCCTGCTCCGAGAGCTGATAGGCCGCGCGAATCATCTTCTCGTCGGTGCCCTCTGCCAGCGCGATGCGTTTCGGATCGCTCTTCGCTTTGTTCAGCACGACGCGCATCATCTCGCGGGACTTTCCAAGTCGCGCTTCCAGTTCCTCCCGGTACTTTTCGAGGTCGATCTCGGTCCGCGCGGCGCCGGACTCCATCGCCGCCTGCGCGACGCTCGGCGCGACCTCGAAGAGGACTCGCGGGTCGAGCGGTTTGGGAATCACGTAGTCCGGACCGAACTGAAGCGGATCGTCGCCGTACGCCTTGACGACGGCGTCGGGGACGTCCTTCCGCGCCAGTTCGGCGAGCGCCTCGGCGGCGGCCGCCTTCATCTCCTCGTTGATCTCTGTCGCGCGCACGTCGAGCGCGCCGCGGAAGAGGAACGGGAACCCGAGCACGTTGTTCACCATGTTCGGGTAGTCCGAGCGGCCGGTCGCCATGATCACCTTGTCGTCGCGGGCGTCTTTCGCGTCTTCGTAGGTGATCTCCGGGTCGGGGTTCGCCATCGCGAAGATGATAGGGTTGTCAGCCATCGACTGTACCATCTCCTGCGAGACGATCCCGCCGACGGAGAGTCCGACGAAGACGTCGGCGCCCTCTATCGCGTCCGCGAGGTCTCCGCCGGGACCGTCGCTGGCGAACTGGCTTTTGTACTCGTTGACGTCACCGTTGGCAGCACGTTCCTCCGTGATAATCCCGGAGGAGTCACACATCGTGATGTTCTCTCTCCGCGCGCCGAGCGAGACGTAGAACTTCGCGGTCGCGATGGCGGACGCGCCCGCGCCGGAGAACACGATCTCGATCTCCGAGAGGTCCTTGTCGGAGATCTCGACCGCGTTCATCAGGGCGGCGCCGGAGATGATCGCCGTGCCGTGCTGATCGTCGTGGAAGACGGGAACGTCCATCTCTTTTCGGAGGCGCTCTTCGATCTCGAAACACTCCGGCGCCTTGATGTCCTCGAGGTTCACGCCACCGAACGTCGGCTCCATCGCGGTGACCGCCTCACAGAACGGATCGACCTCCTCGATGTCGAGCTCGATGTCGAAGACGTCGATGTCGGCGAAGCGTTTGAACAGCACGCCCTTTCCTTCCATCACCGGCTTCGACGCCGACGCGCCGATGTCACCGAGGCCGAGGACCGCGGAGCCGTTGGAGACGACCGCGACGAGGTTCCCTTTCGCGGTGTATTCGAACACCGCCTCGGGGTCCTCGGCGATGTCGAGACAGGGGGCCGCGACCCCGGGCGAGTACGCCAAGGACAGATCGCGTTGCGTGTTCGTCGGCTTCGTGGTCTCGATCGCGATCTTTCCGGGCGGCTCTTGTCGGTGGTATTCCCGCGCGTCGTCATCCAGTCCCATATGCTCCTCAATTCACGAACGGAGTAAAAAGGTATGTGAACCAGTCGAATCGTCGTTTCGACGTTCGACGTGAGCCGGAACGGTGTCCGGATCACAACCGAGCCGACCGAACCGAGTCGACTGAACCGAGTCGACTGAACCGAGCCGATCGAATCGAATCAAACGAATTGATCCGACCGAATCGAACCAAACGAACTGATCCGACCGAATCGATCCGACCGATCGAACCAAACGAACCGGTCCAGTGCCGCCGGTGGCATCGGTCAGCGATACGCCGACCGCGACCGCTCGCCCTCTGACGACTTCTCAGCGCCCGGCGCCGTCTTCGCCGGTCGACTCTCCCGATTCGTCCGCTCCGGCGTGGAGGTCGGGATGGAGGAGCGCGAGTTCGGGATCGACGCTCCCCAACGTCGAGACCTCGTAGATGAAGCGGTACGAGAGCGTGAGGACTTGTACTGGTAACACGAGGGCGACGAGGGCGAGGACGCCCGCGGTCGCCACGAGCGCGATCGACGCCGTCCCGGCCGTCGTCCCCACCAGCGCGCCGAGTCCGCCCAAGAGAGCGGCAACGAGGAGGAGCACGAGCCCGCCGACCGTGGCAACGAGCGCGAGACCGAGGAGGGCCGCGACGCCGGTGACGACCGACAGACCGACCGAGACGACGACGTGAACGGCGAGGTAGACGAGAAACTCCGCCCACTCAACGCGCAGCGTGGGGAGGAATCGCCGCCAGCCACCGATCACGCCACTGTCCGTAACGACCATCGTCGGAACGACGAACTCGTAAGTGAACCGGAGTGCGAGCGCGGCCACCGCAGCGGTCGCGCCCGCGACGAGTCCGAGCGCGACGAGCGCCCCGGTGGGCAAGGCAGTTATCGCGCCGACCGCCGAATCGACCGCCGGAACCCCGGTCGGCGCGTCCGAGACGAGCGCGACGACGAGCGCGAGGGCGACGGGCGCTGTCGCGGCGACGCTCAGCGCCGCGGTACATACGAACAGGCCGAGCGACTGGCGGAGCCGAGCGAGAAACGGCGCGACGATCCGGACCTCGTCGTTCTGAAGCGCGTCGTAGAACACGAGTCGGAGCGAAAGCGACGCCACCGAGATCCCGACGATCAAGAGGACGAGACCCGCGGCGCCGACCGCGAGGAGCTCCGGGGTGACCGCCGCCGCGATCCGGTCTGGCACGCCGAAGCCCAACCCGCCGCTACCGGTTTCGGCTCCCGCCGGCCCCGACCAGACCGCCGACGGGGTCGTGGCGGCCGAGTCGGAGGCCGCCGGGACGGACGCGTTCGCGCTCACACCGCCGCCGCCCGTGAACAGCGCGAGGAGGGCGAGCTTCGTCCAGCGAACGAGGCTGAACGGGAACAGGAACCGCCGTGTGGCGTCGACCGCGTCGTCCACGGCGTCGACTGCGTGCCAGCTCATGGCCGGCGGTTCTCACGGCGGGCATATATACCATGTTACGGACCCACCGCGCAGGCGGACTCACCCCACGGCCCGCCACCGCACGGATGGGCCCGCCCCATGGCCCGCCACCGCACGGATGGACTTACCCCACGGCCCGCCACCGACCACAGCCCTTTACGCCGGACGGGACGAGCGACTACCTATGAAGGTTCGCGGCGAACGGGAGTGCCGGGAGTGCGGGCGGCGGTGGTCGTACTACGAGACGGGCAGCGTCGAGTGTCCGGACTGCGAGAGCCTTCGGAGCGTCGGCGTCGACGACCGAACCGCTCACACCGACGCCCCCGCGTCGCTCGACCTGAGCGGCCATCGGGCTCGGTTCGGCGAGGCCAGCGGCACGCTCCCCGCAGAGGGCGTCGACGATCTGAAGACGGATCTCCGCGCGTACGTCCGCAAGCGCGGGTTCATCCGCGGCGGGGAGCTGCTCCCGCTGGACGCGACGTACCTCGCGGCGAGAGAGCTTCTCGAGGCGGTCGACTGTTACGACCGCCTCCGGGACCCCGCGGACTCGGACCGGGCGTACCTCCTCGACCTGCTGGGCGGTGCCGACGAGGGCGCCCGACCTCCGACCGCGAGCGTCCCCGAGCGGCTGCGCGAGGCCCGCGGAATGGCGGCTGCTCGCGCGGTCGGCGAGTACCGGGGCGACCTCCTCGCGTTCCTCGACGAACTCGCCGGTGGGTCGGGAGACGGTTCAGAGGACGAGGCGCCCACGGTCTCCGTCTCCGCCGGAAACGTCGAGGGCGGCGAGAACGCCGCAGGCGCCGAGACTCCCCGGGACGCCGCGGGCGTAGTGGCGCGAATCGAGGCGACGAGGGCGGTCCTCGACCGACTCCGCGATCTGGTGAAGCGGGTCGAAGCGCTCAACGGCGACGTCCCCGCCGCCGACGCGGACGCGCTCGTCGACGCCGCCGACTCGCTCGGTGAGTACGTTCGGACCGGCGACGGCGAGGCGATCGAACGGACCCGCGAGCGTCTTAGGGACCTGGACGCCTGACGCGTCGAGGCGTCCAGCGGAGCTGAACGCCCGGCGCACCGCACCGCGATCCGAACGCCCGACGCACCGCACTGCGCGAGGCTACGCGAGCGCACCGCGTGAGTCCACCCGACCGCGGCGCGAGCGTGACGGGCGACCCGCCGTCGAATCAGCCGTGATACTCGCGGGGACAGGTTCAACTCACCGTCGCGCAAAGGCGCCGCCATGTCGCGGTTCGACGTCCACGACCACCGCCACGCGCTGAAACAGCTCAGAGACACCGGTTCGACGAAGCTGTGGGAGAACCGGAAGGACGTGGAGTGTCCGGTCTGTGACGCGCCGTTCGTTCGGCTGTTCACCACGCGCGAGGCGGGGACCACGTTCCCCGAGAACGACGGCGCTCGGTTCTGTCTCCTCCGGGACGACGACGCGATCCACCTGTTCCGCCACTGACCGCGAACCGGCTCGTTCCGCGACGGCGACCCGACCGACGGGGCGGAGTCCGCTCAGTCGCTCGCGACCGGTTCGACCTCGGCGTCGGCGTCGTCGATGTACCGCTCGGTCCACGTCCCGCGGGCGAACCACGCGACGCCGATCACCGCGCCGAGAACGTTGCCGAGCGCCATGCCGACCCAGACCCCCGTCTCGCCCCAATCGGCGATGAAGACCAGGTAGCCGACGCTGGCGACGCGACCCACCCAGAGGGTGAGTATCGAAATCACCATCGCGGTCTTCGTGTTACCGGCGCCGCGGAACGCGCCGAGGATCACCTGCGAGACGCCGATGAAGGCGAACTCGACCGACCGGATGCGGACGTACTCGACCGCGTACGACACGGTGGCGGGCGCGTCCGGCACGTCGCCCAAGAAGGCGCCGACGATCGGCTCCGTGAACGTCACCGCGACGACGGCGACGAGGAACATCACGCCCGCCCCGGTACCGGCGGCGAGCTTGACTGACCGCGCGGCGCGGTCCGCTCGGTCCGCGCCGAGGTTCTGCCCCACCATCGTATCGATCGCGCGCCCGAGTCCCATCGCGGGGAGGAAGACGAGCGAGATGAGTCGGTTCCCGAGCCCGTAGGCCGCCACGACCGGCGGCGAGAACGTGACGATCATCGCGGTGAGCGTGATCATCGCGAGCGCGCTCGTCGTCTGCTCGACGCTGGAGGGAAGCCCCAACTGGAAGATGTCGCGGATGAAATCCAAGTCCGGGACGAGGTGGCTCACCGAAACGGCCGGTCCCAGTCCGGTGGCGAACAGCAGCCAGATCCCGATGGCGGTGGCGACGCCCCGAGAGAAAATCGTCGCCAGCGCGGCGCCCTCGATGCCGTACCCGGTGAACCCGGTGATCGCGAATAGCGAGGTCTCCAGCGCCATCGGGTCCAGCGCGGCGGCGACCGGGACGCCCGCGAGCCACTCGAACAGCGGGTTGTCGGCGAACCCGAAGATGAGAAACGGGTCGAGGAGGACGTTCAGAATCACCGAAACCAGCATCACCGCCATCGGCGTCCGGGTGTCGCCGTAGCCGCGCATCAGCGCGGAGAAGACGAAGAAGCCGAACATCAGCGGGATGCCGACGAAGATGACCTCCATGTAGTCGGCCGCGAGCGGGATCACCGTCGCCGCCGTCTCGGCGTCGCTCGGGAGGAGCTCGAGGGCCGGGCGCGTGTAGAAGTACCCCCCGATCCCGATGAGCACAGACAGCACGGAGACCGTGAAGATGGTCTGTCCCGCGACCAACCCCGCCGACCGGTCGCCGTCGGCGCCGGTGTACTGCGCCACGAGGATCGCGCCCGCGGTGGTGAAACCGCCAGCCACGGCGATAAGTAAGAATATCAGCGGGAACGCGAGGCTGATCGCCCCGACCGCCTCGGCCGAGAGCCGACCGAGATACAGGGTGTCGACGACGTTGTACGTCACCTGCAACAGCTGGATGACCACGATGGGCCAGGCAAGGTGGAACAGCGGCCGAACCAGGCTCCCTTCGGTGATCGACTCCTCGGAGATCCGATCGGCGGCCTCGCTGTCAGGGCCATCGCCGTCGGGACCGCCGTCAGGACCAACGGGGTCGGGACCGCCGTCAGGACCAGCGGGGTCGCCGCCGAGACCGTCTTCAGGGCCGGCGGGGTCGCCGCCGGAGCCGCCGTCGGAGTCGTCAGGGCTGCCACCGTCAGGGATCGGATCGTCACCCGCGTCGGGGGAGTCACCGTCGTTCGAACCGTCGCCGTCGCCGCCCGCAGGAGGTGTTTTCGGCCGATCGTCGGAGGGCTCGTCGCTCACTAATTTATAAGCGGCACGCTCGGTCAATCAGGCTTCCGATTCCGGCGGCCTACGTGCCGTGATCGTCTCCGTTCCCGTCGCGATCCGCCGAGGGCTCCTGCTCCGAGGCCGCCGCGCTCGGGGCGTCGCCGGCGGCGTCGCTCGCCTCGGAGCCCTCGCCGTCAGACGGCTCCGCCGCCTGTCGAGCCTCGGGTTCCGCGTCCTCCGGAGCGCCGACCCGCGCCACGCCGGAGGTATCGTCGAAGACGAGGTGACGGTGCGGGTACGCCATCTCGACGTCGGCGTCCGCGAGCCGCTCGCGGATCAGGGTGTTCACGTCCGACTGGACCTTGTTGAGCTTGTACGGCTTTTTCACCCAGTACCGGAGCCGAAGCAGGATGCCGTCGTCACCGAACTCGTGGAGCCGACAGTCCGGGCTGGCGACGTACCGCGCGACGCCGACGCGGATGTCCGGGCCGCCGTTGATGACGGCGTCGCAGCCACGAGCGGCGCGCTCGATGAGCCGGCGGGCCTGCGGAATGTCGCTCTCGTAGGTGACGAGCACGTCGATCGTCCGCCGGGTTCGCTCGTCCTCCGCCGAGAAGTTGGTCACGTCGCGCTCCCGCATCGCCCCGTTCGGAACGACGAGGAAAGTGTTGTCCAAGGTGAATATCTTGGTGTATCGGATCGTGATGTCCTCGACGAACCCGGTGGTCCCGTTCTCTAGTTCGATCATGTCGCCGATCTCGAAGGGCTGGTCGGCGAGGATGAACACGCCGTTGATGAAGTTCCCGACGAGCGGGGCGAGGATGATACCGATCACGGCCGAGAACACCGCCGTCCCCACGAGCAGGTCGGTGAACTGGAATCCCGCCGCCCGGAGTCCGATCAGCAGCGCGATGGCGATCGTTCCGACCCGGACGCCGCGGACGATCGTCTGGGCGACGCTCTGCCTCGAGACGCGCCGCGCCACGGGCCGACCGATGAGTCGGACTAAGAACTTCGAAAGGACGGTGCCGAGCGCCACCGACAGGGCGACCAACAGCACCCCCGACCCGGGGAGGGCCCCCAGCCGCGCGGCGAGGTCAGACACCGGATCGAGGAGCTGGCCCAGGATCGGCGCCACGCCCGCGGGCTGTGCCATAGCCAATGCGCCGTCGCCCACCCGAAAAAGCGTTTCTCCCTGCGAGCGGCTCCGGGGGGACGACGGTCACGCCGGAGACCGATCTGACAGCCCGACCGGAGACCGATCTGACAGCCCGACTGGAGACCGATCCGGCCGTCTGACCGAAGACCGACCTGGCCGTCTGACCGGGGACCGATCCGGCATTCTCACCGAAGGCCGACCTGGGTAACCACTAACACCTCTCCGACCGAACTCGGTGCCATGCCAGACACCCTACCCGCGAAGCCCTCGTTCGACGTCAACCACGACGACGCCACGCCGGGCGACGCCTTAATCACCGGTTTCTCGTCGTTCGGCCTCGCGGGGCTGACGGCCGTGGACTACCTGATCGACAACCTCGACCTCGTCGAGACCGGTCACATACAGATAGCGGGGCTGCCGTCGATCACCCCCTTCGCGAAGGGGCGACCGCGCCATCCGATCCGGCTCTACTCCGCGGACAGCGTCGACGTCACGGTGCTCGTGGCCGAGCAGTTCGTTCCGCCGGCCTCGGGAGAGTTGCTCTCGCGGTCGATCCTCGACTGGACGGAGGGCGCCGGCGTCTCGGAGATCGCGGTGCTGTCCGGGGTCCCGATACCGCACGGTCCGGACGCGCACAAGACGTTCTACATCGCAACGGACGACTACCGCGAGGCGCGGCTCACGGACGAGTCGGTCCCGCCGATGGAGGCCGGCTTCCTGGACGGGACCGCCGCCTCGCTGCTCGAACAGGGAATGGAGTCGCCGCTCGGCGTGGGCGTGTTCATCACGCCGGTGCACGCGCAGGCCCCCGACGTCGAGGCCGCGGTGCGACTCGTCGACACGGTGGACGACACGTACGACCTCGGCGTGGACTCCGAGCCGCTGGCGTCGTTCGCGGCCGAGATACGCAAACACTACGAGGGGCTCGCCGAGCGGATGGAGGAGGCCGAGCCGGAGGGCGCCTACGACCGGATGTACATGTGACGAGCCGGAATCGACTGACCCCTCGCCGCCGACGGCCGTCGACGGCGTCGGTGGCGGCAGTGATTCGACCCGGGATCACGCCCCGGGAATCCGGCTCTGAAAACGCGTGCAACTCGACTCATAGTAAAAACCTATATCGGTGGGCCGTGTCGCCTCCGGTATGACGGACGACCTCCGCGACACCCTCGATCACGTCGGGGACCGATTCAATCTCGGCGAGTACGAGATCGACGCCTACCTCGCGGTGTTGGAGCACGGCGAGCTGACGGCGAGCGACATCGCCGACCGGACGGACATCCCCCAGCCGCGCGTGTACGACACGGTCCGGAGCCTCTCGGACCGCGGGCTCGTCGAGCTCCGCGAGTCGCGGCCGATGAAGATCGTCGCCGTCGACCCGGAGGACGCGTTCGGCGACCTCCAGTCGTCGTTCGCCGAGATGGTCGACGAGCTGGAGGCGCGGTACACCGCGCCGACCCGAGAGACGGAGGCCGTGTCGCTGGTGAAGTCACGCTCGACGATCCTCCGCTACCTCGAGGAGATCATCGCCGGCGCCGAGTACGAACTCGCCGTCTCGCTCACCCCCGGCCTGCTCCGTCGCTTCCGCGACGAACTCGCGGCGAAGGTGGCCAACGGCGTCAGCGTGGAACTGCTCGTGACGCCGGCGTCGAAGGCGCCCGACCCGGACGAGTTCGACTACCTCGAGGTCGCGACCATCGCCCGCGCGCGGCGGGGGATCACCACGCCCATCCTCGCCGTCGCGGACGGGGAGTACTCCGTCTACGCCACGCAGGACGCCCTCCGCGACGACCGCGAGCGCTACGGGGTCATCTTCAACCGGTCCGCGCTCGGCTTCCTCGTGTCCGGCTTCTTCGGGACCGTGCTGTGGACGACGGCGGAGACGCTGGCCACCGACGGCGCGGCGCGCCCGTTCCCGCGCCGGTACGCGTCGATCCGTCGAGCGGTCAAGGACGTCAAAGAGCACGGCGACGAGGCGTTCTACGCCACCGTCGAGGGGCGCGACATCGAGACGGGCGAGTCGGTCACCGTGCGCGGCCGCGTCGTCGACCTCGCGTTCGAGGACACGGAGGAGGTCGCGTCGCTGGTGGTCGAGACCGCGTCCGGTCGCGTCGAGATCGGCGGGCGCGTCGCGGCCCTCGAAGACGTCGAGGGACAGGAGATCGTCATCGGCCGCGACGAGCCCCCGGCGCTGTAGGTCGGGTCGGTAGTCTTCACTTATAAAACCTGACAAGGCGTTTTAAACCCTCAAATCGCCCGCGCCACCACGACAGTCACACCCCGTTCATCGCGTCGTTTTATAAAACGGGCCGGCAGTCGATCGGTATGGAGTACACCACCTTGGGCGACACGGGGACCACCGTCAGCGGGCTCGCGCTCGGCTGTATGAGCTTCGGGAGCGAGCACGAGTGGATGCTGGACGAGGACGAGGGCCGCGAGCTCGTCGAGCGGGCGATCGAACTCGGAATCACCTTCTTCGACACCGCGAACGTCTACTCGAACGGCGAGAGCGAGGAGATCCTCGGCGACGTGCTCGCCGAGTACGACCGCGACCGATTCGTCGTCGCGACGAAGGTGTACGGGGAGATGGACGCGTCGAACCCGAACTCGGGCGGGCTCTCGCGGAAGGCGATCGAACAGGAGCTGTCGAACAGCCTCGACCGACTCGGGATGGACACGGTCGACCTCTACCAGATCCACCGCTGGGACTACGACACGCCGATCGAGGAGACGCTCGCGGCGCTCGACGACGCCGTCCGCCGCGGACAGGTCCGCTACGTCGGCGCCTCCTCGATGTGGGCGCACCAGTTCGCGGAGGCGCTCCGCGTGAGCGAGCGCGAGGGGTACGAGCGGTTCGTCACCATGCAGAACCTCTACAACCTCGCGTACCGCGAGGAGGAGCGCGAGATGGTCCCCCTGTGCGAACGAGAGGGCGTGGGGATGATCCCGTGGAGTCCCGTCGGGGCGGGCTACCTCGCGCGCCCCTTCGAGCAGGACGACGCGACGGCTCGCGGCGAGCACGAGACCGCGCTCGGCCGCCCGTATCGCGAGGGCGGGGGCGAGGAGATCAACCGCCGCGTACAGGAGTTGGCCGAGGAGAAGGGCGTGAAGATGGCGCAGATCGCGCTCCGGTGGGTCGCCGGCAAGGACGTCGTCGACGCGCCGATCGTCGGCACCTCGAGCGTCGAGCACCTAGAAGACGCGGTCGAGGCGCTCGACGTCGACCTCTCCGCGTCGGACGTCGAGTGGCTCGAAGAGCCGTACGAGCCGGTCCGCGTCTCCGGCCACGAGTAGGCGACCGTCGTCGCGGTAGGCGCATTTCCGCCGCGACGCCGCCGATCCCATCCCTGTGTCGGCGTAACACACTTAACAGATCGCTCTGTAGTAGGAGTCAGTGGCATCCCGACAGGGCGGGCCGGGAGACACGGAGTCATCTCGTCCCGGATCGACGGAACGTCGGACCGCGTCCACGACCACGCCGGCGGGGGCAGGGCGGCGCGCGACGCGCTCGGACCCGTTTCCCGCGGGAGCGGAGACTGCCGATCCGCGGCCGCGCGGGCCCCCCTCCGACCGCCGGTCCGCGGTCGCGCGAACCGCGGAGGACCCGCCGATTCGCGACCCCGGGCGGTATGCGCTCACAGATCACTTCCGAGAGCGACTCGAACAGCCCGGACGCTACGTGTCGACTCGCACCGTGAGCGACGCGATCCGCCGCGGACAGCTCCGCTGGAACCGGACGGACGGCTGGCGGTTCGCCCTCGTCGAAGGCGGGATCCGATTCGTCGTGGTCGTCGGCGACACCGAGACGAACTCCCCCGTCGTCGTCACCGGGTGGACCGAGGTCGCCGACCGCGACGCGGCCCTCGACGCCCGCCGGTGGGACCCGGTCGACGTCGACACCATCACCGTCCGGGCGGCGCTCAGCGAGTCGTCCTCGACGCCCATCCCGGACCGCATTCGGCCGCGGACCGTGACCCGACCGTTCGTGGTCGGCGACCACCGCTTAAAAACCGAACCGGGCGATCCGTACGTGCGATGCGCCGACTGCGGCTGCCGGTTCCGCTCGAAGGACGCGATCACCTCCCGCGGCTGTCACGGCCCCTCGGGCCAGTGACCGGCTACCGGTCGTCGTCCGACGGCCACCGGTCGCCGTGCGCCGGCCGCCGGTCGCCGTGCGCCGGCCGCCGTTCACGGACGCTATCCCTTTCCGCGTCGCGCTCGAACCGGGCGTAATGACAGACGACGCCGGCGACGCCGCCGCCGGAAGCGACGCCGCATCTGACGACCCCGCCGAGGGAACCGGGGCTGAGACGACCGCCGACCCGGACGACGACATCTCGATCGACCGCTTCCACGAGGCGCTCGAAGCCGAGGAGCGCCCGATAGCGACCGCGAGCGAGGTGGCCCGGCGGCTCGGCACGACGCAGGCGGTCGCCCGCGACGCGCTGGGGACGCTCGTCGAGCGCGGGGACGTGGACCGGCTGGACGTCGAGAGCGATCCGGTCGTCTTCTACCCGACCGACTGGGGGCGCCTGGCGACCCGCGAACGAGTCGTCGCCTTCCCGAACCGCCGCGAGATCGTCGTCGACCGGCCGACCCAGTACACCCGCGCGCGGCTCTCCCAGTTCGCCTACCTCGTCGACACCACCGGGACGGAGCCCGGCACCCGCGGGTACCTCTACCGGATCCGTCAAGAGGACGTGTGGGCCGCGCCGTTCGACGACGCCGACGCGCTGATCGCCAGCCTCCGGTCGGTGCTCCCGCGGCGGTACGAACACCTCGAAGAGTGGGTCCGGGACCAGTGGCGCCGCGCGCACCGCTTCCGCCTCTACACCCACGGCGACGACTACGTCGTCTTGGCGGCCGCCTCCGAGAGCCTGATGGGCAACGTCGCCGACCAACACCTCGACGAGGACCACCTGCGAGCCCCCATCTCGGAGACGGAAGCGTGGGTGAACGAGGGCGCCGTCGCCGAGATCAAACGCGCCCTGTACGACGCGGGCTACCCGGTCGAGGACGACCGCGACCTCGACGTCGGCGACCCGGTCGACATCGACCTGACGACCGACCTGCGCCCGTATCAGGAGACGTGGGTCGAGACGTTCCTCGAACGCCGCTCCGGGGTGTACGTCGGGCCGCCCGGATCCGGCAAGACCGTCGCCGCCATCGCGACCGTGGCGGCCGTCGGCGGCGAGACGCTCATCTTGGTCCCCTCCCGAGAGCTCGCCGGGCAGTGGCGCGAGGAGCTGCTCGCGCACTCCACGGTCGACCCCGCCGACATCGGCGAGTACCACGGCGGGCAGAAGGAGATCCGGCCGATCACGATCGCGACCTACCAGACCGCCGGGATGGACCGCCATCGCGGCCTCTTCGACTCGCGGAAGTGGGGGCTGATCTGCTTCGACGAGGCCCACCACATCACCGCCCCCGTCTTCTCCAGGTCGGCGGAGCTACAGGCGAAACACCGGCTCGGCCTCTCGGCCACCCCGGTCCGCGAGACCGGGAGCGAGGAGGAGATATACACCCTCATCGGCCAGCCGATCGGCGCCGACTGGGACGAACTGTTCGAGGCCGGCTTCGTCCAGGAGCCGGAAGTCGAGATCCGGTACGTCCCGTGGCGCGACGAGATGGCGCAGAACGAGTACGCCAGCGCGGACGGCCGCGACCGTCGCCGCCTCGCCGCGGAGAACCCCGCGAAGATCGAGGAGATCCGCTACCTGTTGGCTGCCCATCGCGACAAGAAGGCGCTCGTCTTCATCGAGTTCCTCGATCAGGGCGAGGCGATCGCCGACGCCCTCGGCGTGCCGTTCATCAGCGGCGAGACGCCGCATCACGAGCGCGCGGAGCTGTTCCGGCGATTCCGCGAGGAGGGGGGAGACGGGAGGGGCGGCGGAACGGGCGAGGCGGACGGCCCGGGCGGCGACGGCCTCGACACCCTCGTCGTCTCCCGCGTCGGCGACGAGGGGATCGACCTCCCGAACGCCGAGGTCGCGATCGTCGCCAGCGGGCTCGGCGGCTCCCGTCGGCAGGGCTCGCAACGCGCGGGCCGGACGATGCGACCCGCCGGCTCGGCGCTCGTCTACGTGCTCGCCACCCGCGGCTCCAGCGAGGAGGAGTTCGCCCAGCGACAGATGCGACACCTCGCGCGCAAGGGCGTCCGCGTGCGGGAGACGAACGTCGCGGAGTAGCGGTGGCCGACGGCTACCACAGCGCGTCGCGCAGCGCGTCCGCCCCCTGCCGGATCGACGCGACCGGGTCGGCGGGATCGTCGTGTTCGTAGACGAGCCACTCGGCGTCGGCGCGCCGCGCGCTCGCGACGACCGCGTCGAGGTCCACGTCGCCGTCACCGAGCGCGACCGACTCGCCCCGCTCGACGTCGACGTCTCCGGCGTGAACGTGGGTGATCCGGTCGGCGTGCTCGTCGATCAGCGCGGCGGGGTCCGCGCCGCCCGCCAGCGCCCAGCCGACGTCGACCTCGAAACCGAGCCGGTCGTCCGTCCGTGCGAGCAGCCGTTCGATGGCCGGCGCTCCGTCGACGGACGCGAACTCCTGGTCGTGGTTGTGGTACGCGAACCGGACGCCCTCCGCGTCGACCGCGGCCGCGAGGTCGTTCAGCCGCGCCGCGGCCGCGTCGACCGCGGCGGCGCTCTGGAAGTGCTCCGGGTCTAGCCAGGGGACGACGAGGGTGTCGACGCCGAGTCTATCGTACAGGTCGAGCGTCGCCTCGAACTCCCCTTCCAGCCACTCGGCCGGAACGTCTTCCAGCGCCTCGATCGGGACGTGTGCGGAGGCGGCGTCGAGCCCGTTCCGATCGAGGGCGGCGAGCACGTCGTCGATCGGCGGCTCGCGCACGCGGTAGGCGAACTCGACTCCGTCGTAGCCGGCCTCTCCCACGCGGTCGAGGAGGGCCGGGAGCGGCGCGTCGAGCGCTCGAAGCGAGTACAGCTGAACCGCGATGTGGACCATGTCCCCACTTTCTCATCCACCGACGTATCGGTTCGGGTGCCTCGCGGCCGGGGCGATGGGGCCCGCCGAAGGTTTCAACACTCGGTCCGTCGACCTCGGGGTATGGACACCGACGAGTCCCCGTCCGGCGACGAGTCACCGACCGAGACCGGTTCGGGCGAGGACGACGCCCCGACCGTCGCCGAGGCGGTCGTGGACCACATGCTCGACCGGGGGATCGACGTCGCCTTCGGGATCCCCGGGAAACAGACGCTCCCGCTCAACCGGGCGCTCGCCGACCGTGACGCCCGGTTCGTCGTCGCGCGCCACGAGACGGCCGTCACGCATCAGGCGTGGGGGTACGCCGAGACGAGCGACCCGGGGGCGATGGCGGCGACGGTCGTCGTCCCGGGTCCCGGCGACATGAACGCGATGAACGGGCTGAAGAACGCCCTGAACGACTGCGTCCCCCTCCTCCACCTCGCGGTCGAGACGGAGCGGGAGGTCCGCGGCGGCGACGGGATCCACGAGACGCCGCCGGAGACGTACGACACGGTGGTCAAGGAGAACGTCCTCGTCGACTCCCCCGCGGGCGCGGTCCCGGCCGTCGCCGAGGCGATCAGCGCCGCCCGCGAACACCCGCAGGGGCCGGTCCGCGTCGGGATCCCGAAGGACGTCCTCGCGAGTCGGACGCCCCAGCCCGCGGTCGGCGTGCGCGAGCCGAGCGCGCCGCCGGCCCCGCCGTCCGAGGCGGTCGACCGCGCCGCGGCGCTGCTCGGCGACGCCGAGGCGCCCGTGATCCTCGCGGGCGGCGGCGTCCGACGCGCCGGGGCGAGCGACGCGCTTCGGAGCGCCGCCGAGGCGCTCGACGCGCCGGTCGTGACTACGTATAAAGGAAAGGGGACGCTGCCGGAGACGCACCCGCTCTCCGCCGGCGTGCTCTGCGGCGGGGCGAGCACGGACCTCCGAGCGTTGCTCGCCGGGGCCGACCGCGGACTCGTCGTCGGCTCCGACCTCGACGCGGTCGCGACGGCGACCTGGTCGGTCGAACTGCCGGACCGGCTCGTCCACGTCACCCTCGACGGCGACGACGTCGGATTCGGCTACGACACCGAACTCGGGGTCGTCGCCGACGCGGACCGCTTCCTCCGAGCGCTCGACGACCGACTCGCCGGGAGCGACGAGGCCGACGCGGCCCGGACTCGGTCCGGCGCCGAGCGCGCCGCGGCGGTCAGATCGGCGGACGAGTCGCGGTTCGCCGCGCTGGCGGACGACCGCGCTCCCGACGCCCCGCCGCGGTCGGTCGAGGTGCTCCGCGAGGTCCGCGAGGCGCTCCCGGAAGAGACCGTCGTGACGGCCGACGCCGGCGGCTTCCGGCTCTGGACGCTCGTCTCCGTCGCGGCGGCCGGCCCCCGCTCCTACGTCAACCCCGGCTCGTGGGCGACGATGGGGACGGGCCTGCCCTCGGCGATCGGCGCGAAGCTCGCGAACCCCGACCGCGACGTGGTCGCGCTGACCGGCGACGGCGGGCTGATGATGTGCGTTCACGAACTGCACACGCTCGCGTCGGAGGGGGTCGACGCGACCGTCGTCGCCCTCAACAACGACGACTACGCGATCATCAGCGAGGAGGCGTCGCGCTCGTACGGGTTCCCGGACAGCGCGTACGGCTGGGCGGAGGCGGGGCTCGACCTCGTCGCCGTCGCGTCCGGGATGGGCGTCTCGGCGGAGCGCGTGACCGACCTCGACGCCGTCGGCGACGCGGTCGAGGAGGCTCGACGCCGCGACGGTCCGGCGCTCGTCGAGGTCGTCACCGACCCGGCGGAGCCGCAGGCGAGCGAGTGGATGACCCGCGACCTCGACACCGGCGGAGCGCGGTAGCGCGGCGTCCGGCGCGGGGTGCGCGCCCGCCGGTTTCACCGCTCACGTTTCGGGTATCTGAAGCGAGATATATGCCGGCCGGGCGACGACGGCCCGTATGCGCAATCCGTGGGTCCACGACGACGTCACGACGAGGCCCGGCTCCGTGCCCGGCGGCCGAGTTCGACTGCTGGGCGCGGTCGTCTGGGGGGCGCTGCTCCTCGGGGTCGGCGGGACGGCGCTGCTCGTCGGGACCGGCGCGGTCGAACTGGCCCTCGCGGCGTCGGTCCGGTCGGCCCTCACGTACGTCGTCGCCGGGGCGGCCTTGGTGCTCCTCTCGCCCCTCCTCCTGCGGCTCCTCGCGGTCTCGCGGCTCCTCGCGGCGGTCGCGTTCCTCGCCAGCGGCTGGCTCCTCGGCGGCTTCGTCTGGAGCCGCGAGGCCGAGCGGATCGGGCGGCTTCTCCCGAGCGAGTGGAAGTCCGAAGCCGGATCGGCGGCGCTCGGCGGGGCGGGCGAACTCCTCGACGCGCTCCTCGCGTTCCTCTGAAACGGCGTCTGTCGGCGCCTCAGTGCCTGAAACGGCGCCGAACTCGGAGCGTGAACCTTAACAACTTTCGTTGTGAATTCCGGCCATGACTCACGCGAACGACGTCGCCGTCGGCATCGTCGGGCTCGGCGGAATCGGAAACCACCACGCGACCAAGTTGGTCGAGCGGGGCGCGAACCTCGTCGGCGGGATGGACATCAACGCGGACGCCCGGCGACGGTTCCACGAGGAGTTCGGCGTCCACGGCTACGAGAACGAGGCCGACCTCTACGAGCACTGCGACGCGGTGCTGATCACGACGCCGAACCGATTCCACGAGGAGTACGCGGTGTCGGCGCTGGAGGCCGGTCTGGACGTGCTCTTGGAGAAGCCGCTCGCGCACAACGTCGAGAGCGCGGAGCGCATCGCCGCGGCCGCCCGCGACGCCGAGGGGTTCTGCATGGTCGGGTTCAACAACCGGTTCGCGGAGCCGGTGCAGGTGAT
>Ga0102942_1000209_pt1 | contig 21507 bp, 35 predicted proteins | sample SalPon2_C_H2O_MG_FD_78171 | JGI IMG/M metagenome (GOLD analysis project Ga0102942, IMG submission 78171) | Salt pond water microbial communities from South San Francisco under conditions of wetland restoration - Salt Pond MetaG R2_C_H2O_MG | ecosystem: Environmental > Aquatic > Non-marine Saline... | reverse complement strand
ACGACCTATTCGAGATGACCAAAAAGACCAAGAAAGAACACCTGTTCTATGACGGCGACGATATTGTTAATATCGACAGCCGCCTACACCGGAGTCTTGAAAAGCACGACCTCGGCCACTTCACTGACACGGAGGCTTACGAAGTCGAAGAAAAGAAATGGCCAAGGACAAAACCGGTAAAATGGGACTTGAAGTGTCTCGTCAGGGATCTGTTCTCAGATCATCCAGAGCTTCAAAAGGGTTTCTTGAGTAACATCGAGATAGCCGAAACTGGGGAAACTGTTATGTCCCCTAATGTGAAGGTCAAAGAGACACAAGTTCCAAAGCCGCTGGATGAACAAGAGCCGGACAGTGTTTTCGTGGAAGACTCCGAAGAAATGCCAGCTGTTGTTTTCAGGGTTAGTTTGAAAGACTGCCCTGTTAAGTTCGCAACAGCGGCCAATCACATCCTGCCGGAAATGATGGCTGAGATGTTGATAGACTACGAACCAGTTGAGCGTATCCGTTACGTTAACTGTTTCAAGGAGCAGAAAGAGACATTCACTTGTCCAAGAGTCTAACACTCTAATGCCAAGATATAGAATCACAGTAGACGGAACGGGAATCGAAGAAATGTACGAGTTCGACCAGTTTCTTGATGAAGATGAAGTCAAGGACATTTGGTTTCAGGACGTTCGCCAACAGCGAGGGTCTTTGATAGCTCGGACATTCAAAGGCAGTATCAATGTCGAAAGAGTAGGAGACGGACCTGACGGTGAATTAGAATGAGTGGACCAACATTCGACCAGATCGGGACGGATCAATCGGCTCCAGAGAGCAAATCAAGCTCTACCACGAGCCGAAACAGCGGGGACAATCAGCTGTTCATCAAAGGACGCTGGGGCACCGAAGTTCATCGTAGCGGTGATGGGTGTGATCGGTGTAGCCGTAACGCCAGTTGCGTTGTGGTTGCTCGCATGAACGACGACAAGGGCGAGATTCGGGCTTCTGTTAATGCTTGTGACGAACACAAGGATCAGATAGTCCGTGAGCTTGAGAACCAGTACGATGCTATGATCGTTGTGAGGGAATACTGATGGTAAAATACGAACCAACGGACTACAGATGCAAAGACTGCGGGAAGTTCTACCACTCGGAAGAAGCGCGGGACTTCTGCGAAGCCAGTCACGAATAGCACAGGGCGAAACGGGGGCGCAAGCCCTTCGTCGTCTGGGAGTTAGTCGCCCCGGGCCATGAAGATGCCCACGACTTACTGGGAAATATTATGATAGGAGTGTGTACGTATGAAGGTAGCATAGGACAGATTGTACCACAAGCGTCGCCGGACGCCATGATAGAAAATACGGACGACAACTAACTACAATGGACGCATTTAGCTCCGAGAACGCAGAGGAGAGCAGTGGCGGTAAACCAAACTTCGTCGCACGAATCATTCGGTCCGAGCCGCATGAGAGTGAAGACGGAATCAAAGAGGAGTACAAGAACGAGGGAGAAGACTACTACGAGTTCCTGTACGAACTGGACGTTCTCGACCACGACTGGAGCAACCTTCGACAGTACGGGGTGCGTATCACCACGAACTTCGAGTCGAAGTGGATGGTCTTCGTCGGTCATCTGGAGAACATTCACGGCCCACTGGCAGAGAACGACATTACGGGACCAGACGACCTCGCGGAAGCACTCGAAGGCTCTGTCTACGAGTTCCGGGAGATCACGTGGCAAGAAGACGAGGAGTTCACGTGGGAACATTCGCCGAACAAGAAGACGCTGAAGTTTTCGGAGATGTTCTCCAACAGCGAGAATCCACCAGCTGAACTGATCGTCCCAGTTCGGAAGCTGTCCGAAGAAGAAGTGGATGAACTCGACGGAACCGACTCGGATGAAGAAGTCGAAGAAGTCGAGCTGTAAGGGCGACTAACCAACCCCCTGATGGGGGCGTTCACGGGAACGGTCAGACACTTTCCCCGGAGACAAGTCACACGCTCCAAAATTGTCTTTCCGTTCTCGGCGCAACCCCCATCAGGGGGAATAAGGTGACATTTTCGCATGGAATTTGACGACCTAAAGCGACAGTCTAACCTCAAGGTTCTACTTGAGGGTCAGAGCGGTACAGGGAAAACTATTAACGCGGCGAAGATAGCACTCGGTGTGCTTGACAACGGAGGGTCTGTTCTATACACAGACACCGAAGCAGAGGGTTCCGAGACGATTGTGAACCTGATTGAGGATTCGGACTATGACGAGTCTGTTGTATCCAATCTTGACTACGAGCGTGTAGGGAGCTACGATGAGATGGTAGCTATCTTCGAGAAAGCTGGCCAATACGACTTATTGGTTATCGACACTCTCGACCACAAGCACACGTTCGTTTTGAAGGCTGTTACCGACGCAAAGCGCGACGGTGACGCTGATTGGAACGAGTACGCGACCATCTACTCCGAGGAGAAAGAGTTTATGGGCGAGATCGGAAGTCCAAAGACGAACATTGTGGCTACTCTTGACCCGGATAGCGGTAAAGATGGCAAACCCAAAGGGGCGCAGACAAACGTTCGTGGCTATTTCAGTGCAGTCATCCAAACTAAGAAGACTGGCGACAGCGATTGGGACCATAAGATTCTCAATTGGGTCGGTAAATCTGATTGGATTGGTAAGAAATTGCCTGAAATGCCGAAGGTTGTTGCAGACGAGATAGCAAAGAGGCTGGAGTAAACATGGAACAGACAGAAATGCCAGATTTCATCGAGTCAAAGGCTGTTGTCTTCATTGACACAGAACGGTCGAGTCAGTACAACATTATGATGACCGCTTTTGAAGGGGAGAACGTCGAAGCCCTGAACGAAGCGGGTTATAGGGGTGATTATGTGCAATTCTCACTCCTAGGCGGTGGAGTAATGGAGTCTTTCACCGACCCGTACAAGTCCGAAATTCTTGCACGGGACGGGAAGACGTTCCAATTCCTCCTTGCAGTCAGAGAGGGGTACAGATCGGATGGGATGGCAGGCATCCCATGGGAACAATTGCGACATTCGGGGGACTACTATCCCATTGACTTCCCCGACATATTCACAGATGCGTAATAATGGCAAACAGATCGAACAAAACATTCAGCACGGATGAAGAGGTGGACCAGTGGCTTGACGAATTTACTCAAGGAGAAGAATTTAACCGTAGCGACGTGATGAACAGGGCGGTAAAGGTGTACGCGGCGAAGCTCGCTTCGGGCGAGTGGAACGATCCCAAATTCAGGGACAAGATCGACGAGAAATTCAGGCAACTACGATGAGCTACTATCCAATCTTTTGGGACATTGAGACTACGGGTCTCAACCCAATGATCGAACCGTGGAGCAACTGGGGAGACGCTTCCCAAGTAACAGCAGTCGGTCTCGGTGTTGTCGAAAACTGGCACGATTCTCCAGAGACTGAAGATGCGGAGATCACTGTCAAGGCGTTGTACGATTCAGACGAGTACCGACTGTTAAAGTTGGTGCGTGAGCGTGTCCTAGACATGGTAGGTGAGGGTGAGCCTATTCTCGTGGGGTACAACAGTAGGCAGTACGACCATCCGTATTTCACAGCACGGTGTGGTCGTAAGCGACTCAACCCACAACCATTCGCTTCCGAGTGGAAGCGATTGGATATGATGAGAGTGGCTAAAGAAGACGACATGATCGCCAAAGCATATCCAAAGGAAGACGAATACATGGAAGCTCTTGGCGTGACTGTTGACGATCCATATGATGGGTCGCAAATGCCAAAGTTCTTCGAGAACCGTGAGTGGGACAAGATTGAAACACACGTCAAAGGTGACGTTCGGGGTTCGGTTGAAATGTTCCTGAAACGGCGCGACCTAATGATGGATGTGTTCTTCGACCACTACGACATTAATGCTTCTGGTTCTCCAACACCGGAAGTCAGCTTCGACGAATTGGGCCGACAATGAGAGGAACACTCAAGAGAAAAACCACACGTACAGTACACGGTGAGAAGATCGTCAGACTCCGTGTAGACATTCCAATCTCGGAAGTTGAGAACGCGGGGAGCGAGACTCAAGACATTCCGAGATGGCTTGATCGGAGGGTTGGGGGAGGTATCAACTTCCATCTCAGTGAGATCATCGACAAAGACCAAGTGGAGCTTGGGCAAGTCGGTGAAGATCGTGCAGGGGAACTTCCAGACGACGGTGTTCACGCACCAGACTTGGAAGAACCTTAGCAGACAAAAACGGTCGGAATCTTTTGGACACGTAGTTCAGTCAGGATAGAACATCGGACTTCTAATCCGAATGTCGGGGGTTCAAATCCCTCCGTGTTCGTTTTTGGGCTTATGAGGTAATCAGGCTAACCTGCCAGACTCATAAACTGGTCATCGGGGTTCGAGTCCCTGTAGGCCCATCGAGGTGCAACAATAAAAAACAATGGAAGAGATTGAGATGGCAAGAGTAGATTGCCACCAGTGCGAATCGGCAGTTATGATATGTGGCAAAAATGGAACGTCCATAGGCTACATTCAACACTGCCCATTCTGCGGCGCAAAGCACGTTGAAGTTGAGGATAAGATTTGGGATTCTTACGGTAGAGTCCCTCTCTATCCTGAATATGGGAGCTTCTAAAAGACCACTGTTTCAGTGATGTTTAATGGTAACAGTTACAGCACATTGTCGAGATAGATGGGTTCTAAGAGGTGATATGAACATAAGGGTAGAGCAAGCATGGGATGAGGGGTTAAATGTGTACTGCAAGCACAGAAGTCACCAAGAAGCCCGTTACCACCTTGAAAGTGGGACTGTGTTAATCAAGAACCGAGGTAAGATTCGGACTATTTTGACACGGTATGACCACTTCAAGGTTGAGTTTAGGACGAAAATTAACTGCGTAGAATGTGGCTGTCACCACCACAGTAGGGATAAATGTCCTAACTGTGGTAGTGTTAAATGGTCCATTGAGTAGTTATTTTTTTCGTCCACAGATAGTATTGAGATACTATTAAGTATTGGAATACAAAAGTACTATTTGACACGACCCGTACGGTTATATCATCTTAATAGGGGAGTACACGAATACTTGCTTCCCTCATAGCACCAAGATTATGTGCCCTTGTGCGGGATAAGTAGTAAAGTTTATAAGTAAGCAAACCGTACAATGATGTACGGAAGACAGTCAATTATGAGTACACGTCATAAGATCAACCAAGAGGTAAAGGTATCGACAGATGGGAAAACAACTATCCCCGTACAGGTCCGAGAGTATTTGGACCTTGAGAAAGGGGATACAGTCGCGTTCAAAGACACCGAAGACGATCAAATCGTCTTTGAGAAGGTACAGTAGGACCCTTAATTCGTAGATTATGTCGGAAGCATTTTCATCAGAGAACGCCGAAGAAGAAGGGAAAAAAGAGTTCGACAGTCTTGACGAGTATATCTTTGAGACAGATAGGGAGACTGAAAAAGAAACGTCCAAGTCAATCCGGTTTCGAGATTGGCAAGAGATGCAACTCAACATCATCCGTAATAAGATCGGAACAAACACTGTTGAAGTGGTTGCACGGTCTTATCTCATGGGACTTGCACGTCTTCGGAAGCAACACCATGAAGATGTTGAGGGGTTGAGTGAAATGCTGGTCGAGTTTCTTATGGTTGTCGGGTCGGATTCTGACAACAACGAGACTGTTGACCACGTTCACTCTGGGCTATCTGACTACACTGTTGAAGAACCACAAAATCTTCAAGGTGAGCTATCAGAGCCTAAACGATATAGCATCCGGGAAAGCGCACTGAGCGAAGTGGAGAATAATTACGTAGAAAACTCATTTTTCGGCGGATGGATTCATCGGTATGTCGCCGCGTTAGGATTCTTAGACTCTGAGTTCCTAACAGACACAACCGAGAATTATCTTAGTAGTTTCAGTTCAGCCGTATCAGAGTCAATGGATGGGGCAAGAGACGAGATTGAGTCTATGATCCAAGACTTTATCTCCATGTCTCAAGGCTACTGGGTTCACAACGGGATCGACAAGGAGACTTATGACAAGCTAAACGAAATCGTAGATATGATGGAAACAGACCGTAAAGAGACGTGCAAACAGCTGATGGAGCGTTCAGAGGACCTCGTACAACACAACACTGAGGACCAATAATGAAATCCAAACAAGAGATTGAGAAACTGGTAGAAAAGCACTTCCCGGCACCGGAATTTCGGGAACATCAAAAAGACACCATCGTTAAGATGGTGGTCGGTTTTGTCAACCGAGACTGTGACGTTGTGGCACTCGATGCACCAACAGGGTCAGGTAAGAGTCTGATTCTTTACACCGTCGCAAAAGTCTTGGAAGACATTGACAACGTTAGTGAGACGGTAAAGAGCAAGCGGGAGTCGTTCAATCTGGGTCTTACTGACAGCAGTATCCCAGAGCCGATCGGTTGTGGTACTTTTGCTACCACTCCGCTCAATTCTCTTGTTGACCAGATAGATGACGACGAGTTCATCAGCCCAAATGTGATTACACTCAAAGGGCGTAATAACTATGAGTGTATCCATGAAGAAGACAAGGGTGAGAGAGTAGATCAAGCCATCTGCCAGCGTGACGATTCATTCGAGTGCGAGGTTAAGGAGTCCTGCCACTACTACGGGAGAAAGTACAATGCTCTACAACACCCCACTGTCTACACCAACATGAGTTATCTCATGGCTGAAGGTATGATCCCCGGTGGATCACAGGGCACTTTCGCAAACAGGGACAATCTGATTGTGGACGAGTGCCAGAAGATCGAAGACTTCGCCATGAGCTTCATCTCATTTACGGTGAGTAAGCGAACGGTTCCTGACGAAGTGTGGTCCAACATTCAAATTCCACAAGAGTGGAATACAAGTTGGGCTAAGAGTGATGAGCATATCGAAAACAGTATGGACTTCTTGGTTAGCTGGCTGGAAGAAGAAGTGCTTACTGCAACCATTGACATGCTTAACTTCTTAGGGAGTCAAACTCTGACTTCTAAGAGCCAATCTAAGGACGAGGAGAAGCTCGAACAATTCAAAGTCCGGGTTGAGAACTTCATCGAAGATGTTAAGGAGAATGACTGGGTTGCTCAACTTGACGTTGATATTAACAAGAACAAATCCAATAGCCCAAAGATCATTTTCGAGCCTGTGACTATTGGGAGATTCCTCAAAAACCTTCTGTGGAGTCGTGCAGATCGGATCATTCTGTCGTCTGCTACAATCCCCGGAGACAACTGGATGAGTGAGATCGGACTGCAAGGCAAGAAGGTTGGGAAGGTCGAAGTGCCGAGTACATTCCCAGTTGAGAATCGCCCTATCATCACATCCGAGAGCGTCGGGAAGATGACTTACAAAGAGCGGGATGACACGGCATGGCCTATGATGAAAAAGATCATTCAGCTGGCTCACTACCATGATGGTAAGGGCATGATCCATTGTAGGAGCTACGGAATCCGTGATATGCTAAAGCGTACTGCTTCCAATAATAGCCCAGCGGTGATTCAAGTTCCTTCTGGTGAGGATGGGGAGTTTGAAGCCAAAGAGATCAACACACGGAAGTGGTTCCAAGAGAATGTCATGCTTCAAGACAAGATGGACCGTGAGGGTAGCTTGAAGAAATGGCAGGAATCGGATAAGCAAGTGTTCTTCTCTGTGGCGATGGACGAAGGGGTAAGCCTTGATGATGACGCCTGCCGTTGGCAAGTTTTGGGTAAGACTCTCTACAAGAGCATGAACAATAAGAGGGTTAAACACCGTGTCCAGAAGATGAACGACTGGGACTGGTACAATCGCCATGCCGCTGTTCAAATAGCACAAGCATACGGTCGTGCAGTGCGTGGCCCAGACGACTGGGCTTACTTCTACATTCTCGATGATTCAGCAGTTGGGCTGATTGATCGGAATAGTCATTTGTTCCCTGACTGGTTCTTGGAGGCTATGGAATGATACCAAACCTTCCAGAAGTCTTCGAGACAGTATCGGAGACTATGATAGCCATGAAGCGTAGGGAAGTTTCAGAGGTTCTTGCAGAGTTTAACGAGGATGCCGAGCAATGGGAGATCGAAGAAGCTCTAATTGAGATGGAAGAAGATGCTAAGGGTAAGCTACCAGATAACACCCCGGCTCCAATTAGAAACTTCGTGGCTCTGCAAGTCTACAACCAGTTCCCTGAGATTCTTAGGGACATAGCAGAGAAGCGAGAGGAGGGTGGAGATGACCAAGAAGACAGTTGAAGAACTCCTATTCAAAGACGGAGAGCTGAACGCCCCAGTAGTTAGGGGTGTAATTAACAAGTGGGTTGACGACAGGGAAGAATCTGACTACACCGACGAGAAAGGCAACAATGCTGTCAACTACTCCGCTGGTCTAAAGAGGGGTCTTTACAACCACTGGGAGAGTTGGGTTGATCGTAAAGTTGAGGGTAGAGTCGTAGAAGTCTGCAAGGAGAACGACTGTTACGATGAAATCCAAAACGTCTTCCATACACACCTTGACAATAACGAGGAGCTATTTGACCGGATTAAAGCTATCTCGTACTGGTGTAAGGAGGGGCATATTCTGATTAATGTGTCTAAGTCCGAAGAACTTGGGGGGATTGACTACCTCCTTGAGAAATATGGTAAGCACGAGCTTGCTAAGGCTGTGACGGAGAATAGGGTAGATGAGCTTAGACATAAGACAACTGGTAGCTCAGACGGAGAAGCTGAACATAAAGACCAGTCAAGTCTTGGACAGTCAGAGTTCCCACAGTTGTACGATCTCGGAGTGGTTGACGATTCGGGTAATTTCGTCACCAGCAAGCTAAGAGGGTTAGCTGTCGCGTTCTCCGACGACATAGACGAGATAGAAGGGCCTCACAAATACTTCAAACCGGAGTATGCACAGAGGGCTTTCTTAGAGTGGGGTTACGAGAAGTTCGGAGATGAGTGGATGGCTTTAGGGGCTAAGTACGTTGACACCAGCGACATTTACACCGCTATCGCACACGTCTACTCAAGTATGGATGATGTTTCACACAACTTCCATACGAAGTACGAACACAATACGGAGCTTGATAAGGGAAAGTTCGCTACCGATGACGTTATTAGGGAGTTCCTGAAAGACGAGGTAGACGGATACGGAGAAGAAGACGACGATGACAAGGAAACAAGATCAACAGACAAATGGGAACAGTTCGAGAAAGAGGCTGAACAGACTGTGGATGAGGGAGGTGATGGCAAGAGTAGTCCTGACGATTCTGATGGCGTGGTCGTTCCTGATGATAGTGGGGGCAATGGTGATAGTGGTGAAAGTGATAGCGGCGTAGGCGACAAGTGGGATCAATTCGAGCAAAGATCAAAGGATGAAGTAGATGAACCCGCCAACACCAAACAAACTGTCGATAAGAGTGACTCTGGTTCTGGCAACGGTAGTTCTGATACTGGTAGCAGTTCAAGAACTTCTGGTGCCAGCACTTTAGGAGAATGGGGAGATGAAAACAAGAAATCAACTCGGAACGGAAATTCCGACAAAGGTTCTGTTAGCACTACATCTGAAGCAGGTGATGGACCTGTTTCTTCGGATGGGGATAGCGGCTCTGATAGCAGTGGTGGTTTTGAAGATGTTCCCACAAGCACCAACGGAGATAGCACTGATATATCTCTTGACGGTATTGTTGACCGAATTGCACACGATGTTCAAAAGCTAAAGGGAGGTCTGCGGGACCTTTCCGGAAGTCAAGAACGCCAACCGTTCTACAAAGTAGGCAATCAACCAGATGTTGAAAGGCTTGATGAATTAGAACGGAATAAGATTTACGAGGGTAATGTCTATAAGTGGGCTTCAAAGCTACCGGAGAACTCTGTAGACGTTATAGCCACAAGTCCTCCGTATTATGATCTACGGGATTATGATATTGAGGATGCTGTGCCTGTCGGTGGAAATCACGAGTGCGACCACGAATGGGAAGATCAAGAATGTGTGAAATGCGGAGCATGGTTAGGACAGTTAGGTGCTGAGCCTGAACCGGCCATGTTCATTGACCACATTGTTGATTTGATGACCAGACTTAGGAAAGTGCTTAAGCCTACTGGGTCTCTGTGGCTCAATATTGGTGATACTTATGCAGGTAAAGACTTTGACGGTAGGTTGAATGCCCGCCGAAAGTCACGTATGTACATACCTGAAAGGATATACACAGCTCTAATAGAGGAAGGTTGGTGTCTTAGGAGTAATGTTATCTGGGCGAAGAAAGTCTGGATGCCCGACGATGATCTTAGGGGCAATGGCAAACCGTTTGCAGGAAGTAGCAGAGTTGCCAATCAGTGGGAGCCTATGCCGAGGTTTACACCCGAACCGGATCATTACTCCGACGTTGACAGCAACAGACTAATGCCACCTTCATTCGACGGAGACTTGGGGCAAGCGGCTCAAGACTCTAAGTTCCGTGACGGTGAAGATACGAGACGCGGTAAGACATACAACTCTATGGGTACAAACCCTCCAGATGTGTGGCTTATCAACGGAGATGGCTATGACGGGGACCACAGAGCAGTGTTCCCAGAGCAACTCCCAGCCCGATGTATAAACCTTAGCTGTCCAGACAAGGTTTGTTCAGAGTGCGGGAAACCATACGAGAAGGAAGTGAAAATTAAAGATGAGACAGTTCTTAATCCTGGCGGGGATTACGCTGATTATCAGCAGTCCTGTGGGTGTGATGCTGATTATGAACCGGGTGTTGCGATGGACCCATTCCTTGGGTCAGGAACAACAGCAGTAGCCGCCGCCAACAACGGATTTGACTGGATAGGTGTAGAGCTATCGTCCAAGTACGCAGACTTGGCGCGTAAGAGAATACCGCAGGGTAGGCAGATCAAACTTGGTGAGCAATAATGGAAACTTCAAGCCAACAGCACGCATTTCAGGTTGACGAAGACGGAGAATCGTACACGACAGCATTTCTGTGCCATGTGAAGGGCAAGGCTACAGAGATTAACAGAGGGCAGAATATTGATTTCTGTCCACATTGCGGTGAGGGTATAGACACAGTTCACACTAACACCAAAGACGAGACTCTCACAGATATGAGGGTCGATAAAGGTGAGTACACATACTTGGCCCGGAGGTTTGCGGCTCAGAACAGTATGGGTCAACATATGGACGGCTTCAGCAGAGACGCTTTCGACCAGTATGAAGTCTACGAAGAAGAACTGGACGAGTTCGAGATAGCTTTCCATGTAGGCACTAACGGGTCTGTCGTGGAAGAAATGGCCGATGTTATGATTACTCTGTTCTTGTTGGCAGAGATAATGAATATCAACATCGGCGAAGCATACAACCGAAAGATGAACTACAACCTTGGGAAATCTCCTGAGCGAGACAAAAACGGTAAGATCACAGACGACTCCGGGTTAGAGAAGCCCGAGTTTGGTGATCTGTTCGCGGTGGATAACTAACATGATTCCAGAACTTTCAACAGTCGATTACGCCGGTGTGATTGGAGCATTGTACGCAACATACAGAGCCGTCAGGTTTATTAGCATGAAGTTTAGTGCTAAGTACGAGGACACTGAAGATGGGTTCAAATTTGACGGTAAGTTCAACTACACAAAGAAGACCAAAGATGAGCAAGACACAAAAGAGTAACAGGAAAGATGAGTTGAAACAGATTTACGGTAATGATTATGTTGATGTTACGGATAGAGTAAAGTGTTATGAAAAAGGTAAAGTGTTCTACTGTGACTGTGGACAAGGATTTGGTCTGAAATTTGAAGTTCCGTCAGATTACTGTCCGACGTGCCACAGACACGTGGTAGATAGGGAAGCAGATGAAAGAGGGCCTCCTGAGAGAGAAGAAGGTCAGACTTCACTGACACAATGGTAATTAGAGATAACAGTCACGCGAGGGCTTGTGTAGAGGCAAATGAACAGTTGTGCAGATGGGGGTGGGCGTCTGTTAGGGCAGACTTACAGACCGACTCTCAACCGGCGGATGTTGATATTGTAGCATCCAGAGATGGTGTTACTGTATTTGTCGGTGTAGTTGTGGTAAACGGTAGAACATCTAAAAAGGAAGTAGGTGGTGATATACACGACTTGATGACTATGGCTAATATAGGCAAGTCTTTCCCTGCTACAAGGGATGCAAGTTCCGAGTGGGTGTTGCTTGTTAAAATGGCCCACACTGGAGAGTGGTTTGCTATAGAGTCTAAAGTGCCATATGTTAAGGGTGCAGAGGAGTACAGGACTATGAAATCGGTGATGGCATGAACTTCTTTACCAGTGAAGACGGAGTTGGTCAAGAAGACACTGCAAGAATCGTGGAGCTTGCTTCCGAGCCGAGCTATGTTAGCGAGATAGCAAGGAAGCTCATTAAACACGACCCCGATTGGGAGCTTGGTATGCTTGCTACAATTAACAAGGTTAGTGCTATTGTAGGCATACTTGGCGAGCAAGGCAGGGTTGAAGTCTTTACACAAGACTACCAGTCCGGTGCTATGGGGCAAGAGGAGTCAAGTCCAAAGAGTTCTCTTGTGGATGTTGCAGACACCACAGACCACCATTGGAACCCTTATACTATAGTTCATCTTCCAGACGGGACTAATGTTAGGGATGCTTACAAGGATATTGTTGACCAAAGCATGACCCCCGATGAGAAGATGAAAATGGTTGAGACTCTTAGCAACCAAGGTAATGAAGTCTCTAAAGAGGCGGAGTTGATAATGCAAGATGTGATGGAAAGACAGTTCAAGCATTATCAGACAACGGAGAGTCCTGATTACAATGATCCTGGTGTTGACTTCTATGTAGAGGATGAAGACCAGAGGGAATGGGGGCTATCTCTTGAAGTCTCTACAAGGTTTGTCAATCCGATAGACAAGCCATACATGGAGAGCAAGAAGCAGAAAGCTTTTGAAAGGGATAGTGACTTGGTTATCATGGCGCCTAAGTTTACAGATGAGATGCTGGATGAGTACGAAGACCCCGAATCCGAAGGGTGGCACGATGATCCACTGTCTGATATTGTCCACTTGCACAGGGTTCCGCCTAAGGAGCCTACTGTTTACTACCCCTTCGCCATGACAAGCGATGAGATAAACCAGAAAGGCGGGACTGGGAATCCAATCATCATTGCAGACTCGGAAAGTTCGAGAGAACGCTTATCCGATACTGGAAATGTGGGTGATAGGTACCCAGTAGTGGACGATGATTATGGTCTTATGATCGACTCACTCAAGTACGTGGGTAGAGACTATACGGTTATTACAGAGTCTCAATACCGTAACTCAATTAGGGAGTCTATCGAACCTCTACTGTGGGAGTTTCTCAAGCCATATAAAATTGAGCAGTTCCTACAACAGATGTACTGGGGTGAGAACCTAAGCCAAGGTGAGATTGGTAGTCTTACAGATAGAAGTGCGGGTACAATAGGTGATTGGATGAGAAAGTGGGGTGTCATGCGACGAGGTAGCGGGGCACCTGAGCTTTCTGACGAAGTTGTAGAGATATGGAGTCGTATGTATAGGGGCGAGAATCCATTCCAAGAAGAATTTTCGGGCTATCGTATTCAGGCAGAATACAACCGAAGGCCCCTGTGGAGTCTTGATGAATGGGAACAATGGTACGAAGCCACTTCCGATGAAGAAAGACAGGGTGTTGTGGCAGACCAATCAAGCCATGACGAGGCCATGTCTTACACTCTAATGTATGGGCCAAGAGACAGGCTACAACCAAGTTATTCATTCATCCTAAAGACTCTCAAAGAAAACGGAGTTGAGATTAGACCGCCTGACGAAGCACCAAGAGGGTCGTATAGTGCTTATCCAAGTAAGGATGCGCTGGAATACATGATTAACAAAGACGAGAAAACGGTTGTCGATGTTGATGGTGACGATGCTTAAACAGTGTGTCAGTTGTGGCGATGTAATGCCAGAAGAAGAAGTTGAGGAACACAAAAAATCAAATGACTGTCCAGCAGTGGCAGTTGTGACAACGGGGCCAATATAAATGGAAGATAAAGAGAGACAGATCCGTGATAGGATCCACGAGCATGATGTAACGATGATGCGGTCATATCTGGAGGTTGATGTGGCCGAGTGGTTGAGTGAAAATGAAGTTCCATTCGCATACGAGGCGTTTACAGTTCCATCTGTAGTTGGTCCGAGTAAGGATCAGTGGGACAATGTTGTTGAGTCCATTAGACGTGTAGGTCAAGGTGAGAGAATTAATATAGAACTGCCAAATGGAGAGGTTCTTGATAGTCTCGACGTTATGAATACATGGTTCGATATATACGAGAAGCATGAACTGGAGGATGAAGTAGTTAGCATACCACCGAGGGAGTCATTGGCGAGATACGACAAGACCCTAATGCTACCCGACTTTGCCATCTACAAAGACGCCAATACAAACAGAGCTGGTGATGATTTTGATTGGTCTTCGTTTGACTATATTGTAGAGGTGAGTGGTCTATACGGTGTCGGTATTCCAGATGAGGCTGGAGATGACGAATGGTGGGACTGGTATAGAGCGAGCGGTGTCGCTTTCAAAGAGCTTGGGTATGAGCTACTTGGTATGTCAGACAAAGTTAAGTGGGTGGTTCCTAATCAGCCATTTATTGAGGGTCACAGTGCAGGATTGTCGCAAGAAATGAGAGACGATCCAAACTTTACTGTGATGAACACCACACAGTCTGGGATAGAGCTTGACGAGCTTGCGAGAGAGCTTGGTATCAGTGCAGTGGATGCGAGTTCAAACTTGTCCCCGCCAATCACTCCAATCAAGTACAAACGACCTCTGCAAGAAGAAGGTAGACTTGAAAGGAATAAGATAAATCCAGTTGAGTACGGATTCACTGGAGTAAATGTAGAGGAAGCAATAGACCACCCTAAGGCTATCGTAGCAGAGGATGACTTCATAATCTATTACGGTGATATGGGTGAAGTCTATATTCAGGACGACCATGTTCATGTTCGAGAGTCTCAATGGAGAAAGACAAACATGATACTCCTAAGGGAGTACGTTCTTGATTCTTTAAACACCCTTAGTAAAGCAGGAATAGTCGAAAGTCTGTATAGGGTAGAATGATCCACAGATAGTATTGAGCTGGTTATTTAACCATAGAAGTACAAGAAGTAATGACAATACTTAAGTTACTTGAAGCCGTGTATGTAAATGGGGGAGACTCTTAATGGAGAATAGTAGCAATAACGTTTATTACCAAGGTTACTCTTTGCTCCCAGCTGAGCAAAGGGCTTTATCTTCGTTGTTGAACGTTGTTGAAATAGAAGAATCTTGGCTTGAAAGGCTACCAGAAGGGCCAGATTTTGTCTTTGCTGACCAAGTAGCCCTTGAAGTTAAAGCAAGGGACAACTGGAGTCTGACAAAATCACAAGTCGAGTCAATAGGTAACTACGGTTATTTTGTTATCATTGTCTCAAAACCAACTTCTGTAAAGGTTGATAGTGTCTATCAATCATTATCGGAAGATGAAGATCAAGGTGTAATAGATGAAATTATCGCAAGGATGAAAAAGAAATAATGGTAGAAGAACCAACATTCGAGCAGATGGGAGAAGACAAAGACCCTGTGGGCGATACAACCACTCGTAAGGTTCAAGAGCTTAATAGGGTCTCAATAGACGAGGACTTTCTCGACCAGATCGGGGTTGAGAAGGGTGATAAAGTATTCGTGGTCTGTAAAGAGGATTCCGTAGAGATCATGAAAGCCGACGCTTCAAAACTAATTAACAATGCCTGAAGATGTTAATGGGTCAGACGTGAGGCTACAAGTACAGGCTATTAAAGACATTGGACATGATTCGACTAAACACGGTCGGATTAGTAAAGACGCCGCTGTAAGGGTTGCACTTCAAGAAGAACACAGAATCCAAGAGAAGTTCAGGCTCGCTGAGATTCTTGCAGAAAGGGCAGGTCGTAAGACTGTCAAAGAGGTCGATATTCGCACTGTTGACCAAATACTGAACGCGGACCTCGATCTATGACACTGGAAGAACTTAAGCAGGTTGACCCTGTGAACACGAAGGAGCACAGTAACACCACAGTTGTGGACGAATTTACATTCGGGAAAGTTTTCATCGAGGATATTCCAGAAGACTTCCAGCAGGCGGGTGTAGAATTTACACACTGTGGGGATCACATCGAATGGCAGTACGCCAGTAGGCCCAAAGTGAACATCAACGAAGATGGTGTTTTCGTTGGGGAAGATGTCAGCATCAAAGCGGCTCAACAGCAAGCATTTTTCGCCCTTAGCATTCTCGCGGATGAGGGCTACGTTAGCAGATGGAGTAAACAATGACAGAATCAACAGACCAGAAGGTTCGAGAGGTATTCAAGTCGGACATGAAAACGGCAGAGGCTATGAACGAACTCGTGGATGAACACGATAGGGAAGCTATCGCAAACTCATCCGTTGATGTTGTGGAGGAGATGATCCAAAAGATCGAAGACCCTCTACGACAAAAAACACTGTTCGCCACTTGCTATCAGATCGGACAGTCTATCAATAACCCTCAATTGGCACAGTTCGCTGCCAGTAATCTGGAAAAGATGGCAGAGGGGACGAATGAAGGAAAGTAAATTCGAGAAGCTGATTGGCAGATTGCCGATGGATGAAGACAGTATCATCGGCCAAGCTGTCAGTTGGTTCATCTCGAAACAGGACCCTGAAAGCGTAAAATTCGAGCAGTACGACAACGGGTACCAGATACAAGTTTTCACCGACCCTGAAAGTGCTGAGGAAGCTAAAGAGTTCTGGGAAAACAATGTTGACCAACACATAGGTGGAGAGTAATGACATTTACAGAATCCGACGCTGAAAACGACGGGCTAATCAAACGAGAGGTCGGTCGTGAGATGGCAAAAGTTGCACAGTCTCAAAATCCACAACTGTACGATTACTTCATTCAGGTGTGTGAAGAAATCGGCCGTGACCCTCAGGACATTTTCGGGGAGATGGCTGTTAGGGCACTCAATAGCGAGGAGTACTCCCAAAGAATCTTCGAGTCCGAAGTGAACATGAGGGAGCTTCAGGCAGATCAAATCCGTGTTGAGGATGTTGAGTATGTCCAACAGCTTACGGAACAGTTGGGTATCAACGAACAACAGCAGGACGACGACCCAATTGACGCCCTCATTCAGCAACGGTTGCAGAGTGTGTCAAGCTCACCTCTTGGTCAGTTCAACAAAGGCAACGCTGTAGGTGGTGACGCCGCTGGTCAAGCTATGGAGTACATGGAGAAGATGGAGCAAAGAATGGAGAGAATGGAACAGCAGATGAACTCTGGGGGTCAGGTCGAACAGCAACCCACCCAAGAAACAACCAGTCAGAAAAAGGAGTCCGTTGACGATCTGTTTGGGGGTTCTGAAGAACCAGAGCCTGAACCTGAGCCTGAACCGGAACCTGAAAGACCAGATACACAGCAAATCTCTGACGTAGAGGTTGGAGATAACACAGGAGATGAACCAATCGAAGATGAACAGCCATCACAAGAAGAACTCGCAGAGGCTATGGATGGTGTGGTCGGAGAAGTGGAAGAAGATAGTGGAGATACTCAAGAGGAATCTGGAATGAGTATCGACATTCCATCTGAAACCTCTGATGGGATCGACGGTCTGTTCTCATCCGAAGATGGTGAAGATGAATGAGTTGGGACGAAGCAACCCCGGCTATTTCAGCAATCATAGTCTCGGAACTTGCTGAAATGGTATGGCAGATCGCCCACTTTGTTGGGTATGTAGACAAAGGGGAGGAGTTTGGCCCTGCAAACTTCCTCCACTTTATCGCGTTGCTGTGTCAGGGAGTGTCAAACAAGTTTTGGTCAAAGGTAAAAAATGACTGATAAAGATAAGACAGACGGGCTGTTCGACGCATTGGATAGTGCAGTAGAGGCATATCAGAACAACAAAGACACAATCCGGTCTTTGCTCGGTTCTGGTGGTGGAGAATACGGAGACGGGAAGGACCCATTATTCGAGTCTCACACCAACAAAGATTCGGTGAAGATCGTAGCTGATGTGTCTGGTGAAACAGTAGAGGAAATAAACATCAGCGTTAACGACGGAGAAGCAAGGATTAGAGCAGGGGGAAAAGATGTTACTCTGCCTGTTCCAGAAGACACAATGGAAGATGTTGTTGATGCGTTTGTCAACAATGGAGTGCTGGAAGTAACCATCCGACGAGAAGGGAGTGAAGAATAATGGGACTTGGAGATAGATTCAAAAACCTGATGGGAATGAACGGAGAAGAAGATGACGAATCCATTGAAGGGGGTGAAGAATGGATGGATGAAGTTGACTCCGAAGTTGAGACTGTCGAAGGCGGCATGGAAGACGAGGAGTACGAAATGGAAGCAGAACCAGCAGAACGCGAGTGGGATTCTGCATACCGTTTCGCCGAGGAATACCTTGAGATGAGAGGGTTCTCGTCAATGGTTGACTTCACTACGAAGTGCATGGCTTACAAGATCAACCACTCTCCGATGTTTCGTGATCGGATCTCTCACGGGGTTCAGACGATGAACCAGATTAGCAGTATGCAACAACAGATCCGTCAGATGAGAGGTGAAGATAATCAGGGCACAGATTACGAAGAAATGGCGAAGAAACTCGAAGGTGCTAACAGGGTAATTGACCAGACACAGAAGCTCGCGGGTGAAGAAGAAGCTATGGTCAATGACATTATGGCAATGGGCCATGAACTGATCGGTACTCTCGGGGAGCAGAGACAGCAGAGAATTAACCAGCAAAACATCGACTCCGACGTAAGCTCGGTCGATGGGGAAATGTAAAATGGTAGATATTGACGAACTCGACAACCAAAAGTCAAAGTCCAGCGGTTCAAAAAAGAAAAAGAAGTCCAAGAGCAAGTCTTCAAGCTCCAAAAGTCAACAGTCTACTGGCGGGGATCCGTATTCACAAGACCCAGATGGGATGATCGACCCAGAAGGCAAAGAAGTTGGCCGTGTCGCCCAAGATTGGGCTGATGAGGGCGCTGATCTCAACCACCACTCTGGCACTTCCGGCACTCTTGGTGAGTATGAGCAGAGGCAAATCAAAGAGGTAAAAGAACTCCATAACAACATCTATGAGATGTCAACGGATAACATGAGCGACTTTAATGAGTTCACCATTTACTTCCACGCTCTGTTCATCAATCTTGCACGGAATCGTGTTGGGGTTGCGGAAGCACTCCAAGACAACTTCAACATGAGCAAGAAAGAGTCTGTTCAAAAGGCGGGAGAAATCTCAAAGAAAGCAGGGGAGGATGAGATGATTAGCAAGCTAATCAATGAGATGACCGAGAATCTCGCGGGGATGTAATGGCATCTGAAGCCCTTCTCAAACGACTGGCTGAAGAACTCCTCGGCCTTGAAGAAGGGTATGACGAGGACGACATAAAGTCAAATTACAGGGGTTTACAAAGTGATATACACCCTGACGTTAATGATGCTCCAGATGCGGAAGAGCAGTTCAAGGCTGTTCAAACTGCCAAAGATTTCTTCGATGGTGAAATAAATCTTAGAGTTCCTAACCAGAGGCAGAAAGCGTCTGACACAATGGCCTATGGTCTTCCACAGGGCAAAGTGTCTGAGATAAAAAGGGATATATCAAAAAGTATAAGCTCGTCAAGGAGTGTGAGCAAAGGGTCAGGTCCTGACTTCCATGATGTTGACGACTTCATAGGAGCAAGCGGTGCAGTCAGGCAGGAGATGATCCAAGAGCTTTCAATTGCTATTGAAGGTCTGCTTATCTACGGTGCAGTGCAGGACTTGTACGAACCTGACTATGGCCAAATAGACTTCTTCGATGATGTGAAGGAGTATATAGACGACAATGATATTACTGATATAGACAGGAGCATATATTGGAAAGCTACAAGAAGAAAGTCTAAGACTCTATCAGAAAAGGAAGACTTCGATGCTGAAGTTTCCAAAGTTCAAGATAGGCTCTTTGAGGAACACGGGCCTAATGCTCAAATAAGAGATGTGGCTGACATTATGGCAAATCTCATCGCAAGCGGTATGATGGATTTGGGTGATGTGAGCAACATGGCTTGGGAAAGCATATTCACTGATGGAGATGGTTTATTCGGTGGTGATGGTATATTCAGCGGTAGAAGAGGTAGTAGCAGAGGAGGTGGGATATTCAACGACAGGAGCAGATCCAGGAGAGGGAATAACTCAAGTATATTCGATAGATAACCAACAGGGGCAAAATCCTCTGTTGGCTTTTTTTATGGAGTGTAGTATTTCAAGGTGTTTTTGTACTTTCTTTATGAACCTTTAAGTGCCCCGCGCGTGAACGTACATTTAGCTACGAGCCACAAGTTGGCCGTAGCGTGGTACAATATGTCCAGCGCACTCCAAGTCGATCCAGACATTGGGCTTCAGGAAATTCTCGACATTTCCCAGTCCGATCGGTACAGTATCCAGTATTCGCCGTTCCTTCAGGGTCCCGGCGGAGAACTCGGTGGAACCATCGTCCGAAACGCTGCCCCGTGGAAGGGGCTTTCGATGGACGAACTCGAACAGCAGTTCCCAGATGTTCACGCAGGCCTCGAAAACGCCATCGAAATGGCGGAAGAAGAGGACGGCACTGAAGGGTTCGCCCTCATTAATCAGGAGGGTCAGCTCAAGGTCATGACCCAGGCCGCTGCAAACCTCGCCCAAAAGGGTGAAACTGGGGCGGATGCAGTTCTCGAAAATATCCCGACCCAGCAGCGGGCTCTCCGGGAGTACAAGGACCGAGCTGAAATCGGCATCCGCCGCCCGCAGATCGCGTAATTTTTTCAAACAATGGATTTCCAAGTTGTCAAAGAGAAGCTAATTCGAGGTGCCGCCGTTGGCGGTGGCTCGTTCGCTTCCACGTATGCCGGTAGTCTTATGTCCAGCTACCTCCCAATCGGCGGTCTGGGGGTTAGCGCGGGCAAAGTCGCACTCGGCACAGGTATCGCAATCGGTTCGGAAGAGTTCCTAGCAGACATGGGAGAAGTTCCGACCGAGGCAGCAGAGTTCGTCGGCTACGGTATTCAGGGTTCGGGTTTCGCGGAACTCGCTAACACCTTCAGTACCGGTGCTAACACTGGTCGGGTTGTTCAGGTCCGAAAGCCTAACGCCCAGACTGGAGCAGACACCTCTGCCAATCAGAACAGCCAACAGGCCCCGGCACAGTCGGACTACAGCCTCGACACGGCCTAATCTGGTGACTTAATATGCCCAAAGTAGATAGTCCATCTCAGAGCGGTGTCGAACGCGCCCAGCTCTCCGGAGACGAGCAAAAGAGCTTCGAGCTGGCTCTTAAACGCGGCTTCGAGGACACGCGGGAACTCGACACTCAGGTAAAGATCCAGAAACTTCTCGATTACATGGGTGAAATCGAGGAGGCGGCCCAGATTGCAAAGGCACAGTTTGACCGTACCTTCGACGGCATGACCCCATCCTCGGGCAACTTCGGTATCGACGAGATCCATTCGGGTTACTTCGGATGGAACTCGTGGAAAAACCTCCCCGAGTT
>Ga0102942_1000208_pt1 | contig 21555 bp, 21 predicted proteins | sample SalPon2_C_H2O_MG_FD_78171 | JGI IMG/M metagenome (GOLD analysis project Ga0102942, IMG submission 78171) | Salt pond water microbial communities from South San Francisco under conditions of wetland restoration - Salt Pond MetaG R2_C_H2O_MG | ecosystem: Environmental > Aquatic > Non-marine Saline... | reverse complement strand
GCGTCCATCTCGGTCTGATAGTCCGACTACGCCGGTGGGGTTCAGAACAATTGTTGATCACATCTCCTGTACCACCACTTCCGCTACCCGAATCCGGAGAGATTTTTCATGACTGATTCGCGCTTTCCATCTTGCACGACAAGTTCTGCCAGAATCCAGACATCTCTGTTCCGCTGTCTTCGGTAAGAGCCTTAGTTACTTCATCGAGGATCTTCTACAAACCGGTACAGGCCAGTCCCTTCTGGTTCAATCTTTTCGACCCACCCAGCAGCATGGAGCGATGATAGGGCCGAAGAAGTGTATTGACGCGGCATATCAAGTGCTGCACCAGCCACTGAGGCAGACGTATACCCCCATGGCTTACCTTGCTCACGACCGTCTTTGAGATGCCTCAAAACAGCTTCTTCTCGCTCGCTTGGTTCGTATGATTCGTTGACCATGATATCCTGTCGTAGATATATCTCACACTTCATAGTTCGTAATTTGATTCACTTAGAAATTACGCGCACAATTACAAACAATGTTACAGTTCGTAACTTCTAAATGAACGCGGGGTATGGTGTCTGATGAGAAGCGCGGATACCGGGTGAAATCGGACGGTGCTAGAGACACCGCCCGCGCTTCCAAGCCAGGAAGCATGCTAACATCACCAATTTCACCGGATATACATTCCGGCACGAGTAGGGCACAGCCCTATTTCAATCGCAAAGAACACGGCAAGCAAGGCGGTGGCCAGTATCTTCGCTGTCGGGATTGCAGGCGCGAAGTCATCTCTGACTTTTGTGAGGAAGGCCCCAGAGAGCACCAACAGAGGTGGATCTGATGGAGTTCCAAGAGTTTCTCCAAACGGCTGCCACAGCTGCGGGTGTGACCGACGGAGATGTTTCTCAGGCCACGATCTCCGAGCAACAGGAACATCTACTACAGTTTGCCACCCGCGACGATACTGACCGATGGCATCACAACACTGAGCGTGACTCTACCCACGCACAGTCTGGCAAATTCAACAATGAACCCCATACGCTTTCTGACCGCCCCCGTGGGACTATCGGGATTTACAACGTGGGTTCTGATGGTATACCACTCATTTTTGAGTTCAGTACCCAAGACTCAGCCGGCACCCTGGTTCACTTCTCAGCTGAGCAGGCAGAGGAGTTGGCAGTTGACTTATTGGTGAAAGCATACGCAATGCGCGAGCACGCAGCCGCCAACCGAGATCACTCCAACGGTGGTGAAGAAAAGTAAGGGACACACCCCGGATTGTAAGTGTTCTTCCGCCACATACTGCCCTCACTTCCATCGTTCAACAGTATATTTCAAGCATAACACGGTCTGAGACTCGGTTCTACTATTATCTGGATCTCCACTGGGCTTCCGTCGTATTGTCAGAAATCCTCGCGCTTCAGCGCGGAGAGAATGCCAATGACAACGGAATCTGTTGTTTGCTCAGAAAAACGGTAGTTTATAAAGGGGGTTTCACCGCATTAATCTAAACAACCATAACAGACCTTCTACCAATTGAAATCAACCATTTCAACTTTTAGACGAGATCAGTTTGCTCAACAAAACGGTGGGTGGTAGTTTGCTCAGAAATATGGTGGGTTGGTGGTGATTGTAACGTACGGTGAGGAACTCAACCAGGAGTTGCGCTCTACCGGCTCCCCACGGATTTGATGTCCATAGACGTTTAATTCTCGACTGAGAAGCAATACTCACAATACAGATGTACGACAGAGATGAGAGGCAGCTCGGTGGTGTTTCTAAGAGTGCCTATGAGATCCTTCTGGAGACGATTGACCCTGAAGACGGTATCCCACGTGATGACGCACACGGGCGATTACTCGAAGCAGACTTTGTAGAGGCTGATGCCGAATTTGCGCTAGATCGGCTGTTGAGCCAGGGGTATCTATATGATGTTGATTCTCAGCTATTCGTCACTGAGGATGAAGATTTTGCGGAAATCACTGATTGAGTTGGCAGGACACTGTCTTTGTTGTATCAGCGGTCGGATCGCACGGTGCCGGCCATCGATGTTGTCACCATTGTCGAGTTTGATCTAATAGCGTAGTGAGTAGGTTAGTAGCTAATACTAACTCTATTGTTCCCATTGAGGGTGTTCCGAAGCGAACGAGGGAATCGGAAATCCGGAAACAGCCCTCCTAGCTCTAAGAGACTCCAAGGAGGCTCATTGCTATGGGCCTCGATCCAATCGCGTTCGATATCGAAACCTCCGGCCTCAACGATGATTCGGTCATCACCGTCGCCGGCTTTGCTCACGACCTCGGTGAATCGCTCATCCTCAACGTCAACGGTCGTGATGCACCAGAGCATCAGACCCCCACCACAGCTCTCGACGAACACTCCGCTGGGGCAATCTCGTTAGTAGTCACTACTGACGAGCAAGAGCTACTAGAGGAGATCAGTGAGATTGCTTCAGGTCAGATCGATGGTGATCGGCACTACCTCACCGCCTACAACGACGAGACGTGGAACGGCGGCTTCGATCTCCCCTTCTGTCGCACTCGGTTTCTGAACCATGATATGGACTGGCCGTTTCAGGATCTCGCCTACGCCGATATGATGGAGACGATAGACCGATTCGATACAAACGATCAGCGTGATCTCATGAGTGTCTACAACCAGTTGATCGGTAACGACACCTGTGACCCTTTCGAGGATAGCAGCGAGGCTGTGGATGCGTTTGAGGCCGCTGAGTGGCTCCCACTGCTCAAACACAATCTTGCCGATATCCAGCGCACCCGTGAACTGGCGCAGCTGGCAGGTCGGTTCGTCCCGAAATCCGAGTTCTCGATGAAAACCTGCAACCGCCTCAGTAAAAACATGCTAATTTTATAACCAATTTCAGGACGGGGGGAGGGGGTGTCGTCATCCCCCGTTTTGCGTCGTCAATTATAGTTCTTTATTTGATAATTTAGATGCAACGGGGGGTGTCGTCATCCCCTGTTTTGCGTCGTCAACCAGGATCATTTATAAACAAATGCAACGGGGGGTGTCGTCATCCCCCGTTTTGCGTCGTCAATTATGGTTATTTATTTGATTATTTAGATGCAATATCGGCGGGCGAATTGATTGGTGGCGAAGATCCAGCTCCTCACCGGTGCTGAACTGTACCCGATAGATGATTGAATCCTGGTCGTCAGGCTGACCGGCAACAACACTGTGACCCCTTCGAGGACAGCGGCGGGGCTGTGGACGCATACGAGGCCGCTGACTCGCTCCCACTGCTCAAACACAATCCTGCCGATATCCAACGGACTCGTGAGTTAGCACAGCTGGCTGACCGTTACGTGCCGCAGTCAGATTTCGGGAGCAAAAACCTGCAACCGCCAGGACAATAGAGGGACACCACCCCGGTTGCAAGTGTTGTAAGTGTTGTAAGTGTTCTATTCTTACTTAAACACCCCCCACCCCGGATTGTAAGTGTTCTTCCGTCAGATCATACCACCCCACATCGCCGATGTTTTTTCGAATTGAGAGACAAATAACATCCCTCGCCCCATTGTAATATTGACGGCTTAACTCATTTCTGTCCAGTTTGCTCAGAAATATGCTGGGTATCTCCCGACGCAGTATACAGATTCTATTTCCGGTTTTAAATACCCCTTTCTCCCCGATTGGTAAAAAAGAGGTATGTGGAGTATAAAAAAGACACACTGGATTTAGGGAGTATCTTGGGCTGAGACTACTGTATTGGAGGTCGGATCGATTGGTGTCGAAGATCCAGCTCCTCACCGGTGCTGAACTGTACCCGGTAGATGATTGAATCTCGATCGTCACCGGTGAGCGTGCCCGCTTCGTCCTCCAATATATCCACAACCCGTCCGTGTTCCCCGTGATACTGGTCGTGGTCGGGGTCAGTCTCATCGGGGATATCAACCCGGACTCGATCTCCAACATCATATTCCGACATGGCTTCAGGTTGCCAGCACTTTGGATCCAGTCGGTTTGTTGGCTATGATTCGTGATTCAGATTAGCGCGATAATCATAACCACTCAAGCAAATTCCCCAGCATACATCTCGACGAGATCGATCAAGTTGTACCGTTCCCTTACAGGCTAGGAAATGCTGCTGTGTTGAATAGCGACTCTTGAGCCACGGTGAAGCGACACCGATTATGAGACTACCGGCCTCAGCCCCTGACAAACCGACTAAAATTTCTACCATCCCGACCAGCACCGCTATTCAACAGAGCAGGAAATGCTTCTATCGTAGTCCCCGCTCATCGGTAGCCAGCCTCGCGTAGAGTGAATTCCACGTTGAATACTGTTTCCCAGTCGAGGCAGTAGACCGCCGTTTCTGTGGCGTTGTGTCGCCGATACAGGCCCGAGTCGTACTCTTCCCAGACCTCCCGAGGTGAAATCGAGAGGTCGCAAGAATCGACTAACTACAAGCGTGAAGGAGGGTCTTCTTCGTCACAGAGCGGACAAATCCACGCGGCGTGCTCCCAGTGAGTGGTAGTGATGTCGTCGCTCATAGCTACAGCAACACCTTGAGCACGAAAAGCTCCGGCCACGTTATGAGTCCGAAGAAAATGCCAGCCAGATGCGGGGGAAGCAAGACGACGGCCCACAGGAGGACGGCCAGTCCACTAAGGAATCCAGCATCGGCGTTCATCGAATCCCATGCTAACCCGATTGCCGTCGGGTAAACAGGAAACAAGTCAGGTAAGTAAGATCCTATCTCGTTGAACACCTCGTTGGCTAGAATTCGGGGATGAGGTGCGCCTCCGCCTACATCATTCCCGTTCCGATACTTCCCCAGATGGCGACCTTCGGGGTCAAATAGCCGATGGAAGCGACCAGTTGACCCCGACAACAACGTATGCGAGTCCTAACATCGAATGAGCCGACAGGTAAGTTATGAGAAATATATTTTCACTGATGCTTATGTGGTGAGAATTAGTAATCAAAACAGAGGCCACTGGAAGCGGTAATTTATATCTGATAAGGCATCAAGGGAACTTCTATGTTCAAACTCTCGTCTTTCGGAGGGTCGTACGATGTCTGAATCGGGGACGGTCCCAGCCATTCGTTCCACGGTTGAAGATTTCCTCTCGATACTACACGACCGCCTCGATGCACGTCAACTGGAACGGGTTCTTTCAGGTGACGAAAGCATCACCAGTAGCAAGGTTCGACAGCGCCCCGAGGCCTTCGTCGAGGACGAGCTTCTCTGGGATCTTCTGGCCGATCTCGGTCTTGAACGCGACATCCGACCATACGGAGAGGGCGGCGGGCGAGGGGAGTGGCCGGACTTTGAAATCACCAATGTAAGTGAGCCCGTACTCGGGGAAGCGAAATCGCTGAACGGGATTGATGCAGGGGTACGCGATGCACGTGAGTACCTCGACCGGAAGTCGCTTGGCCCTGACTTCGCGCTCGCGACGGACGGCTTCGAGTGGTCGCTTCTCAAAATCGAGCAGTCTGGCGACTCAACGAAATTCCCGGAACTGAATCGTATAAACCTCCGACCTGTCTTCCAGCAAATCGCAAGGAACCGTGGGTTTATTGGACAGTCGTCGGTGGACCCGCCGGACATCGATGAGGAACTGGCCGAGTTCGCGACGACGTTCGCTCGGGACGCGTTAGACACCCGGTTGACCGAAGCCCCTCGTGAGCTACGTGACCGCCGACAGCGGGACGTGGAGGAGTTCTACGAGCTATACATCGAGTTACTCTTCGGGGAGAGTGACGACTACTCGGACGATTACGATACCTGCCTCCTCGACGACATCAAGCCCCCCCGAGCCGCGGATGTAGACGAGGACGAGAAACGCCTCTTCGCAGTCACGCTGATGAACCGGCTTCTGTTCATCAAGTTCCTCGAACAGCGTGAGGTTCTCGAACGCGACGACGAAGAAGTCCCCTTCCTGCTCCAGCGGTTGCAGGAATACGAGTCGATGCAGGACGAACTAGCGGCGAACTTCTACGAATCACAGCTAAAGCCGCTGTTCTATGAACTCCTCAACACTGAGAAGGATGAGCGTGACCCGAAGTTCACGCGAGGCTGGTTCTCAGAGGTCGAATACCTCAACGGAGGTCTGTTTCGCCCCAATGTAGACCGGGAGAAGGAGTACCGCGTCCTCGACAGGACGCTGCCAAACATCATCCGTGATCTCATCGAGGGGTCGCGCCTCGAATTGTCGTCGGGGCAGGCCTTCGACCCGGCACTAATCGGAAGTGTGTTCGAAATGACCATCAACCACCTGAACGAGGACTCGGATCAGTCTGACACCGGGGCGTACTATACGCCAAACGACGTTACGAACCTCATCACCGAGCAGTCGGTTGACCCGAAACTCCGTGAGGAAATAATCAAGGGGTACGTCGAAACGATGGGGGGTGACGACGAAGATGCCAGTATCATCCGAGGGAGACTGGAGTCGAAGTCCCTCGAAGATATCCTCCAGCGCGTCGAGGAGGGCGAAGGGTGGTACGCTGACCCCGACGCGATAGACGCGGCTCTCGACCGGATAGGGAGCTTGACTGTCGTTGACCCTGCGTGTGGTTCCGGTCACTTCCTGACGACGGCGATGGACGAAATTCATCGCGCACAGGTGTCGCTACTTCGCGGAAAGCTGGGCGACGAACCACCCGCAGACGACCGATACGAGGCCAAGAAGACGCTTGCCCTGAACTCGATATACGGGGTTGACATCGAACCGGTCGGCGTCGAAATCGCCAAGCTCCGCGTCTGGCTCAAGATGGTCGAAGGGAACGGGTGGTCGCCCTCGTTCGGTCGGCTTCCCAACATCGACGTGAACATCGAAGACGGAAACTCTCTCATAGGCTTCCCGGTTCGGGGCCCCGTCGAGAGCATCGACATCTGGGATGAGCGTATTGACGCACTTGATGAACTCCGGCAGAACTACAAGTTCGAAGAGGAGGCCGACGAACGCGACCGCCGCGAAATCCGCCGCCTGCTTCAGGAGGAGATTCGCCCTGAGAAGGACCGGGAATTCATCCAACACCTCAACTTCACGGTAGACACCCGCATCGAGACCGTCGAGGATTTCAACCGCGTTGTCGAGAGCGTCGATGAAAACACCCTGTTCCCTACGGTCGAGTCGGTGAAGCTCCAGCGAGCGGATGGAGACAGCATCGAGGCTGAGGACGACCTCGAAGAACTGGGGTACACGGTGTACTCAAAGAGCGCCCGACTGGACGTTCAGTCGCGCGAGTCAGAGCTAAAGAAAGGCGGCAACGGAAGTGCTCGGGAAGATCTTGAATCGGAACTACGCGGGCTTCTCGAAGGAAATTACGTGTTCGACGAGTTCGTTCGCAAGCCACTTTCGTGCGACCTTGACGACATTATCGGTCGTCCGTTCCACTGGACGGTCGAGTTTCCCGAACTTGTCCGGGACGATAACGGTAGGAGGATCATCGACTTTGACATTCTGCTCGGGAACCCACCCTACGGCGACCTCCTCTCTGACACCGAGAAGAGCCTCGTCGATGGGTACGACACTGGGAATATCAACGACATCTCGGCCAACTTCGTGGAGAGGCAACTCCAGTTACTCGCTGAGGACGGGTACTTTGGTAACATCACGACGCTCCGACTGGTGTATCAAGGGTCGCTGGAATCTCTCCACGACCTGATGGGCGAGAAGCTCTCCGGGACGCGTATCGCGTGCTTCGGGACGCGGCCCTCGCGAGTCTTTGAGAACGCGGACATCAAAGTCTCCATCATTACCGGGAAGCGAATCGATGGGGACGACTCGATTCGGACGAGCGATGCCATCATCTTCTCCGACGAAAATCGCGAAGAGAAGTTCAACAGTATCGAATACGGCAATACCGAAGGGCTAGTACTGCGTGACCGTATCGGCGGGGATGAAGGTTCAACGGCCATCCTCCCAAAGGTCGGCGGCGGCACGAAACGCGGGATACTAAATAAACTTAAAGACCACTCGGTCGCGGACGACGATGATGATGACGAGGACGTGGAGGAGCCGAGACTGTTCGACGATGTGTTCACCCGGGACGAACCAGACGGAGAGCACTACTCTATATTCCGGCGACGTGGCGTCCGCTACTGGACTAATGTGATGATGGAGGAGTTGTATTCGGCCTCCGAGGTGGAACCGATGTACTTCGATAGTGAGTTAGAACGCGATGCGGCCTTCCTGACGCTGAACTCCTCGTTGTTCTACGTCTATTGGCTCTCATACGGCGATTTCCACCATCTGAATTGGTCTCACGTTCGTCCGTTCCCCTTCCCCGAGGCGGAGAAGCTGGAGGCCAACGCAGAAGAAATCAAATCCCTCGCAAAGGAACTTGCTGAGAAGATGGAAGACCACTTCTATCCCTCGCGGGGTCTAACCGGTGAGTTCGAGATGAGTCCTGTGAAGCCTGTCATCGACCGAGTGGACGACCTCTTACAGGATGTGTACGACCTAAGCGACGAGGAGGTGGAGTTCGTGCAGGACTATCTGACGGATTGTGGCCCCGGTATGGGTCGCATCGGGCCCAAAAACGAGGACGTTCGCGGGTACGGAGAGGTCGAGGCCGATGTCGAAGCCGAGGATTGATGTAACGGTTCACCTCGGGCGACTGCGTTCATGTGGACATCCCCGACGAACGAGACCCCGACTTCGAAGCGGATCACGGTTGGCGCGGTGAGGTAGTCGAGGTCGGAGGGGGCTATCCTGATCTCGTTGGTGTTCATCCACTTGATGAGACGTACCTCGCCGCAGATCGACACTTAATCGAGCCACCATTTGTCGCCGTCAAGGCGAAAGGGCACACAGAATCGGGATCAGTTGATATCGAGAAAGCCCTCCAACAGGCCTACAGCTATCTGTAGGAAGCAAATTAGCCTGTCATAGAATACTTTTCACACCTCTACCTGACGATTCTATAGTCCTCAATTTGCGCTTAATCCAGTGGGCTCGATAGCTGCTGGTTCGTATTGCGATTCAGGGGGTACTGAAATCAAATGTAGCTGAGTCGGATCAAGGTTGTTACCAGCTGAACACGGATTTCTAATTCCCTGTAATGTGTTTCGCCAGTGCTACCAACAACCTGCTACCCAAGAGCGTTTCTAACAAATGCTCAAACGGACTACTCTCTCTAAAACCCAACTAATCAGAGAAGTTTACTCTTCACCGACCTCTTCGGTTCGAGCATCCTTCCCTTCGACCTGATATCCGACTTCGGTTATTGGAGAACTCAGGTGGTCGTCGTTGTAGAGGTGAATGACTTCCCAGACGTTTCGCTTGTCTTCCAGCACAATTCCCTCTTCACCATCGCGCTCCTCGATCCCGATAGAGAGGTCGAACTCGTCAACGATGTAGTCGAAAGTGTTCATATCGACATCCTCGTGCTCCCATAGCGCCCGCTCGCGCACGGCGTAGAAGATACGGGTCGCATTCGGGTAGGAAGTGACCGCGTCGAGAAACACGTCATCGGTGTGGATGGGAACGTCGCTGTCTACAATCTCCTCAACGGTGTCCTCGGCGACCTCGTTGAACTCGTCCATATAATCGAAAATCTTCTCGAAACGCCGCTGGTCGAAGATGAAGATGTGGCCGTCGTAGTACACGGCGTCGATTCGGTTCGGAACCTCAACTATGGTCTTGTTTACGTCCGTATAGTGGTCGTCATCCGACCAGAACCGAATTTTATCATCCCTGCCGAGAATCTCACGTCGAGTGATGTCTTGGAAGACAAGGGCGCGGTCTTCCGTTCCATCGCGAATGAGAATAACCTGGAATTCCGGGCCTTCACCGCCCTCGTTGATGTAGTCGGTCTGCTCGAAGTCGTCGGTCGTCAGCAGGTCTTGGTACTGCTCGAATCGGAGCACATCATCGGCAAGGACGTGTTGCACGTAGTCGGACTGGTTAGAGATGTTGGCGGCGGCGTACTCGACGGCTTCCTTCGACTCGTCGGCCACCGCTTGCTGCTTGGTCTCGATCTTGTCCTCGGCGAAGTTTCCCAGTCTCTCGGGAAGATCGCCGACAGTCTTCGCGCGTTTGAACTCGTAGACAGTGTGGTTGTTCTCGTTGTCATCGGTCTCTTCGTCTTCTCTCGCGACGATGAGGTCGTACGGATCGTTGTCTTCGTCAACTCCCTGAACGAAATCGATGAGTTCCTCTAATTTCGCCCCAACGTCAATTGGCTCCTCTACTTCCTCCGTGGCGCTCATCAATTTGTTGTTATATAGACATCATTACTTAATTCCACTGCTGTGACCGTCGTATCCTCGGAGATGGCGTGTTCGTAGGTTTTGACCAGCAACATTTGCCCTCGCGTTTCGGCGTCCTCTATCTCGTACAGGTCGTACCTCATCGCCGACAGTATGGGGTTGACATAGAGGTACGACGAGCGAACTTGGATGATCCCAATGGAGAGGAAGAGAAAGATGAATGCGAGAAGGTTCAGCGTCTTCGAGTAGTTAATGAAGGCGAACGGAACTACGTGGACGAGGATGTACGTGATGATCAGTTCGTTCCGCTCAGCCGGCTCACCGACTTCTTTGGGTTGCCCGTTCTCCGATCGCTTGAACCGGACAACTACGTGGAGGAAGGCGAGAACGAACAGCCCGAAGACCAGAAATAGGGTCGAGACCAGCGAGAGCTTGTACCCGGCGATGTGGTACACGGGCGTCTGGAAGAGGAGGAAATCAAAACTCGATGTCCGAGTCTTGACGGCGATAATGACATAGAGCGGAAAGTAGGAACTAAAGAAAAGCAGCCACTTCGCCCAATCTTTCAATCCACTCTTGTTGGCCGTCATCGGTGAAGTTAACACCTGAAACCGGGGCAGCGATTCAGGGTGTATAATTTCGCTCGTGTGCTTTTCAAAGTGTCTATCGTCCCTAATGAGTGTCTTGTGGCCTCCCATTGCCGAAACGGTGGTGGGGTTGGCGTAAGCGAGTTATTGAATAAAGCGGTTACAGATCGCGCTCAAAGACCCTATATCGGGGTCAAACTAGAGAAAACCAGCAGTTCTATAACCGGATACTACTGACTATCCGGTTATGGTTCGGATCAAAGACGACAGTGGCACCCACACCAAATGCCTCCTCGATCCGTTTGAGGAGGAAGCTTCCCAACTCGAAGCTGCCGCGAGGGATGTAGATTGGGAGCGAGAAATTACGATACAGCTCATGGTTAGGTGTGGACTCCGGGCTGATGAAGTCACTTACCCTACTCTTGATCGGCTCAGATGGTCTTCCAGTGGCGACTGTTGGCTCCTCGAAGTCCAAGGGAAGAACACGAAAGGAGGAGAAAAGAAAACGCGGGACGCGTGGGTTCCCGAGGAAGTAGCCGAAAACATCCAGCGGTTCGTTAGTGAACGAGATCGAGACACTACAGAGGCAATCGTCTCAGTGACGAAACCATCTGTCCGCCGGTGGGTTCGAGAGGCAGCCGAGCAGTTGGTGGACGAGGGACACGGCAATCGATGGGGATCAGTCTCTAGTCACGACCTCCGACGAAGCTGGGCGACGTACCACATCGTTGAGCGGGGCGTCGACGTGCGAACGATGATGTCCATTGGTGGGTGGTCTGATTACTCGGCGATTGAGCCGTATCTGGGAGAGGCCACAGAAGGTAAAATCGGTCGATCAATGGCTGATTGACTCTTTAATTCTGGAATAGACTTCTGGATGCCTTTTTGATAAACCACTGCGAGTAACAAGCAAAGAAGAATATTTGTGTTTTGAATGTAATCAGGGAAACATGATCGACGACCCCGATGATGTTCCAGACCCTGTTAAACCAACCTCTCTCCAGAAACTCCTACGAGCATATACGCCCGAAGATAAGCAAGTCGGTGGTGAGTCAGCAGACTATCTTAAACTCCAAATTGACAACACTATTCGAGTTGTTTGGGAGGAGGCGATGAAGAAGTCTAAGCAACGTGACGCGAAACGAGTTGAGGAACAAGACGTCCGTGCAGCATTCAACGAGATATTCTATCCATACACGCTCTTAGAAGAGGCAGCGACGAAGATGGGAGAATACCAATTAGAGCTTCGACGTACTGCAAACCAGTCACCAGTCCTTGACTTAGAGGTTGACGAGAATGAGTAGCGATCCAAATCTGTTCTTTTTCAGAGACGGGTATACAGAATCCGAGATGCGATCTCGGATAAACGTTGACCATTTCCGAACCGACGGTAATCCGCTTGTTGAATCTATCCTAAAAAAAGCAGAGTTAGAGCGAAAGACTATACTTGAAAATCGGAAATCCGAATTCCTCTCCGAAATCAAATCGAACGTGGACACAGAGGAGTTCCAGTCATTTCTCTCCCAGATGTTCGAAGAGCACGGAGAGAAGGGCGACCGTGTCAATTTGCAGTTTTACCGAACTGGAGAACTCTCATTTGACAGCTTAGTTGGAAAACTTGCTGACGAAGTTGAACAAGAGACTATGACGGATGGTGGAGATTCCCGCTATTCGTCTCTGATTACGGATTACGAGACACATAAGGGTCAAGTCGTTGATATTCAGTTCCATCTCAGCGATGAACCAAGCGATTTAGAATTAACTGAGGACGGATATGTTGAAGATGCCGATGGAGATAGAGTCGATATCAGCGAACTCGGTCTAGAGGACTATGAAAAGGTCGTAAAGACTAACAAATATTCTGTAGAGGTTCGAGCATACACGGACGCTGGATTGATAGTGCTCTCTAACTCGAAGGCCAGCACCACGCTCCAGAAAGCACTCCGTCAATCTCTCAGAAAATGGGGCAATGCAGATGCCGGAAATAGGGGATTTCCGCTTAAAGAAACGGAGCTGCTTCTAATGCAGAATCTTATGGATGGTGATAACTCCGGGCTAGACTTCGGAAGATTCCTCGATAAGAACCTCAAAACGGCAAAATACCGTGGCGACCGAAATGAGACTCTATCTCGGTCTCCCGTGTTGAGTCCTGCTCGTGAGCAGGGAACCATCACTCAGGTGCGGTTCTATCATACGTACGATGACGGAACGGGGCCGCGACCAGTTCAAATCCGGGTATACCACGATGGTCACATCTCCTCAAGTAAACCTATGAAACCCGACTTCATCGATACTGTAACCGAGTACTTCCTAACGGTATTCAAATATCGGGACTATATCCAACCGGTTGACGAGCTAATCAACGAGTTCATTGATGACCGTTTCCGTGATGAGATTTATTCGGGAGAAGACTCCTATCGGAGTAATAAGATGCAGGCATTTGGAAGCCTTGTTGACCAATACATAGATAACAACTCATTTGACAAATCCGAGCGTCCGGTGTTCGAAGCTACATTTGCGAACATAGGAATCGAACTCTCCCAGCTTGACCTCACCAAAGATGAGTATCCGGAAGTCGAAGAACCGTCTGACCGACCAGATAAGGAAACAGACCTCAAGGAGTTCTTCGATAACTACTCGGACTATGTATTGAAGTCCACGCAGCCCGATTTTGATAACCTCTGGATGCACCTCGAATATGTCATCAATCGCCAATCCCACGACTCACCAATAGACATCATCGAGACCGCCATAGAGGAATATGCTCTCAGAGAGTGAGGCAGTTTTCCTCAATCGCTGTTTTCGAGAAATTCCCACAAATGGCCGGATCGAAGATATTGAGTTTACCGAAGAACAGGTAAGAGAGTTAATTTCCGATGCTAGCCTTGCCGAGTCAGATTTGAATCGTGGATGGGCACGGTTCTTCAACTCACGCTCAAAGGATGTTGTAGAGGATGGGGTTAGTACTGGGGAAACTGTTGAGATGTATTGGCTTAGTCCAGAAGTCATCGCTAAGGACTGGGCCGACGAGGTGGACGATAATTCTTGGTTCTCCGAAACACGCTTAGAACGAGTTGATGACGAGAGCTGGTCTTTCATCGCGCAATCCGATGGTCGAGGAGAACTAACCTTCCGTCTTTTCTTCAATGGAAGGCGGGTTGAGGAGTATGCGCCAGATGCACTCAAGAATAGTTTTGCAGTCTGGTTCGTCGAGCCTCGTCATACGCCGGATGAAAAAGCCACGTTTCGGTGGGTAGAGTTCTTACAGGACGATTTTTGGGAAGATCTTCAACGTAAACTATTGCGTATTCAAGAGCCCAGAACCGTCGATATCTGTCGTCTCAACTCTGTCGCGGCAAACGATAATATGGAGGGTATTGAAGACGCTATCAAGCACAAGTTCAGAGACTTAGAATTAGAAGTCGAGGAAGACCCTGAAGAGGATATTACTGAAATTGAAGAGTATATCGATGGCCCGATACTGTTCGGAGCTAAAGAGAAGAAAGATTCCTCATATCTCATAGTATGTGAATGTGACCGTAGCCCAAATCAGCTTCATCTCCACTATGTCCGCAACGGTAAGCCTGCATACCTGAGCGACTCTAATCATTCAGAGGAGGTTCGAGAATTCACCCGGAGTAAGGTCAAACGGTACAACGAGCTATCCGCAAAAAAGAAAGACGTACTACCGATTCTAAAGTGGAGTGCCGCTTTGCTTGGAGCAATTGGTGTCTCTCAGGTCGTCCCATTGTTCACGTTCTTCGGAGTTCAACCAGATTCTCAAATAGTAACTACTGGATTGATTATTGTTCTTGTCGTAAGTCTACTAATCGGGATTGGCGTTTTTGTCTATATGATGATCCCCGTCGTAGCCTTCCGCAGGTTCAGTTGGACACGGGACAGCGGATTGTTGAGCTAATTTTATCTGGCGGGTTCGCCAGGATGTGTGCATAATATCTGCCGAGCGGGGATCGGTAGTTATCGGATATTCTTCCTCCGAGGAGCCACTCACAACGTAATCCATCTCGCCAACCCCGTAGTGTAGTCCGAAACGCTCTACCGCCATCATCACTAACAAACGTTAGTAGTTTATACTAACTTAGTGTTACTAGTATTAGTGTTCATATCCGAGATATGTTTTCGTTCGAAACAGGATTATCCTGTTTCACCAGCATCGTAATACTGTCAATAAATAGTTCAGACAGCTGGCCTTCTGGTGAACGAGCCTGTTAAAGCTCGTAGAGTGTTTGGGCCGTCTCGGATAACCGGTATCGGTAGGCCTCATACCGGAACTTAATTTCACCGTAGTCATCACCAACTTCGTGATCATCGCTAGCTTCAATCGCTTCGACTGCGTCGTTTAGCCGATCAACCGACTCACCCTTCCGAAGATGGGATTCAACCGCCTGGGGGTGAAGATCAAAGGCATCGGCAACCACTTCGCGGAGAGAAATCCCAGATCCGTCTGTGGCTACCCCTGTTTCACCCTTCTGGGGGTTGAGAGGTTCTAACTCATCAATGAGTGCCTCAATGCCGGCAGTTGCGACATCATCTACTTGGCCATTGACAACGGTATCCGGGTGCCAATCTGCGATTGCATAGGCAACGTCGCGTTGACGTTGTGAGTCAACGAGATCGATGTCTTCGAGATGAGACAACGATGTGCCGACCGAGTGAGGGAGTGAATCTTCAAGCTCCTCCTCGATCTCTTTCTGTCTTAGCCCGTCGGATAGCGATCCCGAACCGCTGGCCCTTAGCCAGTGAGCGATGGTGATTTGACTCTCGATACTCCTCGTTGCGTCTTTCAGTACTGCGATTGTGGTTTCGGTATGGGAGTGGGCCACTATTGATTGTCAGTGATTACCCGATATACAGAGTAAGCTTGATACCGGGTGATCAACAATGGACCACCCGGTATAGCTCCCTCGTAGTGCGGGTCATATCCAGGGAACCACCTGGAGGCAGTAACCCGTGCCGTGGGCAGCTGATTACCACCGTGGGAGATCCCAGGTTCCAATTGAGAGTCTCCCACTCTCTATACTGCTTTTCGGAGAGACGCACACAGCGTCTCGCGGTTGTAACACTCGTTCGTGGCGGGAATGTGGTACCGAAGGAACCCTCATAACAGCTACGGTTGCGGTAGTGCAACTCCAGTTGGGATTGACAGGGACACCGCTGGCCGTGCTGCGAACTGAGAGGGCCGATCCGGTCCGTGTTCAGGCGTCTAGTTATACAGGTCTACCTTTTAATAAGTCTGTGCAAAGTGGAGTGAAAGTAAAATAATCAGAGGTATTTCGAAAGAAACCGTTCGACAATAGCTATCGAATGGACGATTTAGTCTCAACCAAACTATGTAGCTGATCACCGAACTGACGCCCAAGATTAGTGCTCAAAAATCAGGGGGTGGCCTCTGATTGGGCGTACTCTGTCAGTCGCTGTTGCGATATTCGTGGCCCCAACTTGATCTCGTGAGAATCGTCAACCCCAATCACTGAGCTGAGATCGGAGTCGTCTCGGTATTCCTCCCGACATTCGAGGCCCCAAAGGAGAGGTAACACATCTTGAATCCAGGGGTAAGGATCAGGTAAGCCCCGAAGATCGACACACCAGGTGCTACCCGTGGGGCTAGTCGGGAACTCGTCGTCCGATATGGGCGTCCGGAAATGATGTTCGTGACCCGTTTTGAGAGCTTTCGCCGCCTTGTGGATATCCGGTCGGAGCTCGGGATCAACCACGTACATCGGGTAGCGGTCATCTGTCCGCTCATCGCCAGTGTTGAATGAGAGGTTGAATCGGTAGCCAGTCGGTGTCTCGTCGATCAACCCGAGGTCGAGCAGATCTGGAAGATGATCTCGCAGCGAACGCTCACTCACGTCGGCTCGATCAGCCAGCTCTGATTGGGAAAGTGGTCTAGTAGCGTTCAGTAAGGCGATAACCGACTTCCGAGGTGTGGATGATGTACCTCGAAGAATGTCATCGGCGTCCAACTGAGCCAGCCCATATCGGACTTCCCGAGCATCAATCGAACGGCGATCGTTGTTAGGCTGTAGATAGCTGAGGGCTTCAGCGGCTTCGTATGGTGAGTTGCAGATTCCCGCCAGCGTCGAGATGGCTTCCGGCGTCGGTTTGAGATTCTTCTCCTTGCAGAGTTTGGTCACCGCGAGAGCATAGTCACTCCGTGAGAGGCGGTCTTTGACTGCAATGTTGATCTGGAACTCGGGAGCATCCTGATGCGGTGGACAGGGCTGGAGTTCACTATTCAGGTTCGTAACGAACTCGTCTTTCTGGGTCTTGAAATCGCCAACAATGGCAAAAGAGCCAATCAACTCAGCGTATGGATCATGGGCATCAACATCGGGTTCAATTGCCTGTTCTCGCTTATCGTTACGATGCTCGTACAGCTGTCTGTAGCTGGTTGCCTCACCGTAGACCGACTGGATCGAGGCCCCGACGCCGATGGTCTTGATGAGGCCCTGTTTTTTCTCCGGGGAAAATTCTCGGTACCGGGGGAGACGAACCTCACGGAGTATCTCTACGTCAACAAGATCGAGAACGTGAGCCATTGTCCCAGCCAATCCCTGAGCATCGGAGAGAATTGTACTCCTAAACTCACCTCGATTTTGACCCTCTGGATAGTCCTGGTTTGTGAGCCGTTTGGTCAGCTCCAACAAGTCATCTCTTGCATCGAGGATGAGATCGCGGAAGTCCTCGATTTCAGTGATACGATCAGGTAGATGTCCAAGACAGCGGAGTTGCCGGAGGGCAACCTTGTGATCGGTGAAGAACTCGCGGAACTTGGTGCAGTCTGCGTCATCAAGTTTGTCGTCAGTGAGTATCCACGACCAAATTTGCTCACTGGATAAGGCTCGTGCAATACTAACCCACCAGCTCATCGGATTATCGTACTCAGCGGAGACGAGAAGTCTTCGATCGTCATGATCGTAGTAGATACCAGGGGAGGCACGATCCTCAAGCGGAGTAGTATCAGTGTCAACCACCGAAATATCGGTGTCAGTAGTGGATCCGACAGTTGCATGGTATCGGTGTCGGGGAAGCTGTCGGGTCTCGTGGAGGTGCGGCAGTCTGTTCCGATCCCACCCCTCTCCCCCCTCTCGTGGGCACGCGGGATTACACGGCAAATTATTAGAAGATTTTCCGCCAGCGATAAGCGACTCCTCAAGGGTAGATTGAACCCCGGAAGACTCGTAGACAGCGTCGAGGTATGCACGCCCAGTAGACGTGAGAGATACCGCAGAACCATTCTCAGTAGATAGCGTTTCCGAGACTAGATCGAACTCTCTGAGGTGATGTAGTTGGTTGTGAATCGTGTCTCGTTGGACAGTAAGCTCTGATTCCAAGTCGTCAAGCCTTCGCGTTTCGGTTGGCGTGGCGGCTATAGACCGCAATAATCCAACGATTCCTCCATCGACATCGAATCGTTCAATCGCATTCTGAACCGTCTCAGATTTTGCACTTGGTTCAGTATGCCCGGTGTTGCACTGTTCAATAAGCGAACCAGGCAAATCAGCTTCATGTGCGTGTGCAAGCCAACGTTGCTGACGCAGTGTCTCTGAGACAAGATACACATCTGTCACCGTACTCAAGGCCGCTAGTATCCGGCAAATATCCCGACGCTGGTCAGCTCGTTGCGATTCAAATTCTTCACCAATACGAAAAACAATCGGATCTTCGGTATTGATGAGCTGAGCAACTTTGCATACAGCTTCGATGTCGCTTCTAATTCCTCCATCGAGGAGATTGCCATTACCGAGCCCCTGTACAAAATGAGCTGCTGACCACCACTGCCAAGGCTGTACTGGGCCTACTAATGAAGAAACGATCGAGCCGATGACTTGGTCGCGATATGTTGGCTCATTCTCAGGAGTTAGGGCCTGCGAAACAGCACGGGGTGGACTTATTTCCGCGTCATCAGTGATTGACTTGATGCCAGTAGCGAGATCAAAAAGAAGACTTCCACTCATCAGCTCATTCCATACATCGCTCGCTGGCTGTCCACCGAGTGTAATTTCTATCGTATGTGACTGTGGGGAGGATTGTTGAGTCATATATAACCCGTTTAACTCTGTTTTCGACCGACTCACGGGCTATACCTCCGATTTAAACATGAATCTACTAAGGCGGAGAAGCTAATACGCTGGAGCACGGAGGAATAGGCACGGCCCACATAGAGTAACGGGTTATCGCGCCGCCCCTTCCCACAGAGAGACGCGTTGACCCGTATGGCCCGTGCCAGTCCCCCCATTCTGGGGACTGGAACGAACATTCAGAGTGGCTACGTTAGGCCGACACCTCCTCGTCTTCGTATTCGATTTCAGCTTCCTCAATGTTGACTTCAAGCCAAATGGTCTTGTCGTCGCTAGGGTTGATGCCGTGTTTTTCCCGGATGTTGGCCGGTATTGTTACCCGACCTCGTTGGTCTAACTCCAATGGCTCTGATCGGTCAATCTTGATCACCTCTGAATTTTTCCCAGACATTCGTTACCCACATATTCGGCAAGACAACGTAATAATACTATCGACTACCCCTAGCCGACCCATCTTACCGTTTGGAATTGTATATTATTAGCTTCTTTGAAAAAGGAGATAATTTAATAAAATCATCTGGTTTAAAAGCTATATAAATAAGAAGATCGGAACAAGAATAACTAATTCTTCACATCAAAAATATTATTAAACTATAGAAGTGTACCTATATATGAAAAAGAAAAGCCTATCATCGATTCCAGGAGAATTGGCAGAGAAGTACGACGACGAAGCAGATGAATTGGGGGTGTCCAGATCTGAGTACGTAAGAAAGTGTATAGAAGTTGGTAGATTGACATTTCGAGCCTCAGGAAAAGTCGATATGGATCGACTTCGTGATCTCACAGAAAACGAGTCAATTTCAACTGACAGCAATATTGAAACGTCTGAAGGCGATGTCGCTGAAACCATCTTAGCTAACCTTTCGACTGAGGAAAACCAGGCACTCTCGCCCGAAGAGCTCCGAGAAGTAGTATTTGGAACCAAGTCAGAGCAGAAGCAAGAAATCGTGGATGCGCTGAAGCAGTTGCGAAAAGCAGGGAGGATTGAGGCTCTTGTCGGTGACAAGTACATTAAAACAGAGGAACACAATGAGTAACAATAGAGAGGGAACCAGCCGTGACTTAACACGTGCTAACACCAAGGCTCGTGAAAAGAGGCGTGCTGAGGCTGAAAAAGGGTGGCGTAAGAATCCTATCGAAAAGTTTGCTAGCCAAAAAAATAAAACCCGAATGGATAGAGATGTAAAACAATTGAAAGGTGAAGTTGAGAGATTTGAGCGGTACTTACTCGACGAAATCGCTCCAGAAAGTGAGGTTGAGATTATTGGAGTCAGGGATGCTGTGAGAGAGGATATTGAGGAATACAGAGATGAAGAATTAAAATCAGATGGTAATCTCGGCAATAGCACTATTGCTGATTACTTGGCCTATTTGCGCCAGTTCTATAATATTCTTAGTGAACACAACGCCTTCGTCGGAAATCCAGTTAAAACACCCCTTCAAGATTTCCGAAACAATCATGATCTTGATGTAGGTCGGCCATATATCCCGTACAATCGGATGCGCGCCTTCTTGAACTGGCTTACATTTCCTTTCAGTCGTGCGTTTTGGCTTGCAGGCTTAAAACACGGCACACGCATGTCTGAGACGATTAATATTGATCTGCGCTGCCTACACATCGACCACCCAGTTTTCTGGGAAATAATTGATAACCACGACGTGCAGCTTGATCCTCGAATACGCGATTTACCAGACACCATATTGATCTATGAGGGTTTCAATAAAGGTGCTGAGATACCCAATGAGGATACTCCCGGCCCGGAAACAGAAGGAGAAATACGTGACAAAGCCCAAGGAAACAAGCGGTCTGAGGAGGGAGGTAGCACCTTACCACTCGACAGCGAATTTAAGACAGCCCTTATCGACTGGCTGATGGTTCGTCCACCGACTTATGGGCAGAGCGTCAACCCTCTGTTTGTTGTTGGTGGATCTAGGACGGTCCGGAGGGCAGGGGATGTAACCATACAAAAGAAACTGTGGAGAAAACAAAGCTACGCAGATAGTATCCTGCATTTCGCAGTAGAGGAAGAGATTAGCGAGTGTCCGACTTGCGGCGGGTCTGTGGTCGAAGAAAATCCATCATCAGGAGATAAAACTGGGCGACGATTTCGGTGCCGAAATTGTCGTCAGAATCACTGGCGGTCGATCTACTGGGACACTGATTTAGATACAGCACAAAAAATGGGATTTCACGTAGCAAGGCATTATTTCACCAACCTCCATGATCCCGGAAAGACAGATCTACACGACGGGGCAATCCCCGATAAAGTGAGAAAAAAGCGGATTCGTGGTGACTCCGAACAAAATGGTGATACTGAAGATAACACCTACAAAGACAAGTCTTACGAGTCCTACGATGCCGACGTTCGAGAGCCCTATCTAGATGGAATAGCCAAGTTCGATATCTACGATGAGGTGATCCCAGCAGTCGGTGAAGGCTGGGAACAATGACCCGATCGGTCATCGAAGAGTACGCCCACGGCTATCAGATCGTCGAGGAGGAACGCGAGGGCGATTACAACCAGTATCACTACGAGGGCCCGATGGGGCGGATCAAGACCTTCGAGAACCTGGACAAGGCCCGACTCTATGCCGACGTACACACGGTCACGGGCGGCTTCAGAGAGGAGAAGACCGGCGAACGTGGCGCACCACCTGCCGTTGCACAGTCCCGTGAGGACGTGCTGATGGC
>Ga0102942_1000206_pt1 | contig 21628 bp, 20 predicted proteins | sample SalPon2_C_H2O_MG_FD_78171 | JGI IMG/M metagenome (GOLD analysis project Ga0102942, IMG submission 78171) | Salt pond water microbial communities from South San Francisco under conditions of wetland restoration - Salt Pond MetaG R2_C_H2O_MG | ecosystem: Environmental > Aquatic > Non-marine Saline... | reverse complement strand
CGAGGCGTCGTTCGTCGATGACCTGGGGGCGGACTCGCTCGACACGGTCGAGCTGGTGATGGCGCTCGAGGAAGAGTTCGAGTGCGAGATCCCGGACGAGGAAGCCGAGAAGATCACGACGGTCCGGCACGCGTTCGACTACATCAACCGTCACCTCGAAGCGTAAGACACAGGGGGTTTGCGGGTGATTGGACGCAGGGTCGTAGTCACCGGTCTGGGCATCGTCTCGCCGGTGGGCAACACCATCGAGCGTGCCTGGCAGAACATTCGTGAGGGGCGCAGCGGCATCGAGCCAATACAGCGCTTCGACACGACACCGTTCGCGGTGCGCTTCGGCGGCGAGGTCCGTGACTTTGATGTCGCGGAATACCTCAGTCGCAAGGAAGCCCGCAAGATGGACCCCTTCATCCATTACGGAATGGCTGCAGCGGTGGATGCGCTGCGGGATTCCGGGCTGGGTATCGACGCGGACAATGCCGACCGGGTCGGCGTGTCCGTGGGCTCGGGCATCGGGGGTATCCACTCCATCGAGGAGGGTCACAAGACCTATCTGGAGTCCGGGCCGCGGCGGATTTCGCCGTTTTTCATCCCCAGCGCCATCATCAACATGGTCTCCGGCAACCTGTCCATCCTGCTCGGTGCCAAGGGGCCCAATGTGGCCACCGTGACCGCCTGCACCAGTGCCACGCACAACATCGGACAGAGTGCGCGGATGATCGCCTATGGGGATGCCGACGCCATGATTGCCGGCGGTGCGGAGTTCTCGACAACACCCACGGGGCTCGGTGGCTTTGCCGCCGCCCGGGCGCTTTCCACACGCAACGACGATCCTCAGGGCGCGAGCCGTCCCTGGGATCAGGGCCGTGACGGCTTTGTGCTGGGAGACGGCGCGGCGGTGCTGATTCTCGAGGAATACGAGCAGGCGCGCCGGCGGGGCGCTCCGATCTATGCCGAGATCGCCGGTTTTGGCATGAGCGGTGATGCCCACCACATGACGCTGCCGGCCGAGACCGGGGAGGGGGCCCAGCGCTGCATGGACCGGGCGCTGGAGGATGCCGGCATGAACCCGGATCAGATCGACTACGTCAACGCCCACGGAACCTCCACGCAGGCCGGTGACCGGGCCGAGCTGCGGGCGGTTCGCGGCAGCTTTGGCGATCATGCGCGTCGCCTGCCGGTCAGCTCGACCAAGTCCATGACCGGCCATCTACTGGGGGCGGCGGGCGGTATCGAGGCCGTGTTCACGCTGCTTGCCATGCGTGATGGTGTCCTGCCGCCGACGATCAACCTCGAGACACCGGACGAGGATCTCGACATGGATCTTGTTCCCAATGTCGCGCGCGATCAGCCGATCCGGGCCGCCCTGTCCAATTCATTCGGTTTTGGTGGCACCAACGGGACGGTGATCTTCCGCGCCCTCGACGCGTGAACGCGCGGCTGACGGCCTGCCGGGTCAACGGCGAGCCGACGACTTCGGTCGGGCTGGATGATCGGGGGCTGCGCTACGGCGACGGGGTCTTCGAGACCGTCGCCGTCGTTGAACACCAGCCACAGTTATGGACGCGCCACCTCGAACGGCTCGAGGCCGGCGGCCGACGACTCGGTCTGACCCCTCCGGCGCGGTCATGCTGGGCGCATGATGTCGCCGCCCTTGACCTGCCACGGTTTGCCACCCTGCGATTGACGCTGACCCGCGGCCCGGGTGCGGGGGGGTATGCACCACCGCCGACGCCGACGCCAACGCGCATCACCCAGTGGGTGGCGGCGCCGGATCGTCCCACCGCCTGGTGGCGGGACGGAGTCGCGGTGCGCTTCTGCCGCACCCAGCTCGCGGTGCAGCCCGCGCTTGCCGGGATCAAGCATCTCAACCGGCTTGAGCAGGTGATGGCACGGAGTGAGTGGGCCGATCCGACCATTGCTGAAGGGCTCATGGAGGCAACGGACGGGCGAGTGATCGAGGCGACCAGCAGCAATCTGCTCATGGATCGCGGCGATGCGCTATGCGCCCCGCGGACGGACGACTGTGGCGTCGATGGCGTGATGCAGGACTGGCTGCTTGAGCGGGCAAGCGAGCAGGGCGCCCGGATCGAGCGCACGTCAATCCAGCGCAACGACCTGTGGCAGGCCAGCGGCCTGATGCTGGTCAACAGCCTCATCGGCCTGTGGCCGGTCCGCACCCTGGCGGGCAGGCCATTACCCCGCAGCCCCTGGGCGAGCCGTTTGCAGGCCGAAATCCGGCGCTCGGCGGTGGCGCTGATGCCGTCGGTGCACGAATCATGAGTCGCCGGCGGGCGGGGCCGATCGCCGCGGCCGTGGCGTTGGTGGCCGCGGTGGGGGTGGCCATCGGGATCGTGGCCGCCGTGCATCATATCGAAACCGCGCCGCTGATCCGCACCGACGCGCCGGCGCTCGAGGTGGCGCCCGGCAGCAGCTTTGCCGAAGTCAGCGAACAACTCGCCGAGCGGTCACTGATCGATCACCCGCTGGTGCTGCGGGTCTACGCGCGCTGGCAGGGGCTTGCCCATCGCATCCAGGCGGGCGAATACGCCCTGCCGGCCAGGTTGACCGCGGCGGCACTGCTCGAGCGCATGGTCGAGGGCCGGGTCGTGGACTATGCCATCACTCTCATCGAGGGATGGCGTGTCGAGGAAATGCTGGCCGCGGTGCGCGCCCACCCGGCGATCCGCCAGACGCTGCCGGCGGATGTCACGCCCGATCGGCTCATGGCCGCTATCGGTCGTCCCGGCGAAGCGGCCGAAGGGCGGTTTCTGCCCGAGACCTACCACTTTCCGCGCGGTGAAAGCGATGTCGATATCCTCCGCCGGGCCAATCGCAAACTCGAGTCAACGCTTGACGCGATCTGGGCGCAGCGTTCGCAGCCACTGCCCCTGGCCGATCCCGGCGAGCTGCTGACGCTGGCCTCGATCATCGAAAAGGAGACCGGGCAGGCCGCCGAGCGGCGCCGCATCGCCGGTGTGTTCGTGCGCCGGCTGCGCGGTGGCATGCGCCTTCAGACCGATCCGACGGTCATCTACGGGCTGGGGGAGGCGTTCGATGGCGATCTCCTGCGCCGCCATCTGCGCGCGGACACCCCCTACAACACCTACACCCGCCACGGCCTGCCGCCGACACCGATCGCCCTTGCCGGGCGGGCCGCCATCGCGGCGGCGGCCGATCCGGCGGCCGGTGACAGCCTGTACTTTGTCAGCCGCGGCGACGGCACGCATGTGTTCTCCGAAACGCTCGAGGCGCATAATCGGGCGGTGCGCCGCTATCAGCTCGGAGAGGGTGACTAGCCGATGACCGAGGCCCGCCTGATTACCGTCGAAGGCATCGAAGGGGCGGGCAAGAGCTCGGCGCTTGCCACGCTCAGCGACTGGGTGGTCGCGCGCGGGGCCACCCCGGTGGTCACCCGCGAGCCGGGCGGCACCGGGCTGGGCGAAGAGCTGCGCGAGGTGCTGCTCGGCCATCGCGAGGCCGGGATGAGCGGCGATGCCGAAGTGCTCTTGATGTTTGCCGCCCGCGCCGAACATCTCCACACCGTGATCAAACCGGCGCTGCAGGCGGGTCACTGGGTGATCTGCGATCGGTTCACCGACGCCAGTCTGGCCTATCAGGGGGGCGGCCGGGGGCTGGGCCTCGAGCGGGTGAGGGCACTGGCCGACTGGCTGCTGAGTGACTTCCGGCCGGACCTCACGCTATGGCTGGATCTGCCGGTTACGACCGGACTGGCCCGGGCGGCCGGGCGTAGCACACCGGATCGGTTCGAATCCGAACGCGAACGATTCTTTGAGGCCGTGCGCGCGGCCTATGCGCAACTCGCCCGCGAAGAGCCGGCGCGCATCGTCCGTGTGGATGCCAGCATGGCGCAGGAGCGGGTGGCGGCGGCGATTACCACGATCCTCGAGCGGCGCTATGGCAACTGAATCCCCCGCCCCCATGCCCTGGCAGGGTCCGGCCTGGCAACGCTTTGTGGCAAGCCTCGCAGCCGATCGTCCGCCCCAGGCGCTGCTGCTCGGCGGGCCGGGCGGAACCGGCAAACGGGCACTGGCGCAGGCAATGGCAGCGCGGCTGTTATGCCGATCGCCGGTGGACGATCGCGCCTGCGGCACCTGCCGGGATTGCCGGTTGCGGCTCGCCGGCAGCCACCCGGACTATCAGATCATTGAACCGGCCGAGGCCGGCAGCGGGATTCTCAAGATCGACGCCACCCGCGAGCTCACCGCGTTCACGCATCAGACCAGTCAGCATAATCGTCGCCGGGTGGTCGTCCTTGCCCCGGCGGAGGCCATGAACCGTCATGCCGCCAACGCCTTTCTAAAAACCCTGGAGGAACCGCCCGCCGGCACGGTCCTGATTCTGGTCAGTCACCAGCCCGGTCGGCTGAGCGCCACGCTGCGCAGTCGCTGTCAGTTCGAGCGTCTCGGGATTCCGCCACGAGAACAGGCGCAGGACTGGCTGCGCGCCGAGGGGCTTGAGCAGGCCGGGGGCGCGCTACTGGCACTGGCCGGGGGCAGTCCGCTCGCCGCCCGCGCACTCGCCGCCGACCACGGCATGGCCCGGTTCGAGGGCCTGGCCGAGGATCTGAGCGCGGTGATCGAGCGGCGCCGCAGTGCCGTGGCGGTTGCAATGGACTGGCGCGCCGTGGGCGCGCTCGAGACGACGCGGCTCATGCAGCGCCTCGTCGTCGCGTTGCTGCGCGGGGTCATCGATCCGCGCCAGCGACTGGCCGGGCACCCGTCACTTGAAGCGCTGCAGTCCCGTGTCGATCGGGCCGAGCTCACGCGCATTCACGCCGATCTGCTGCCGTTGCGGGAGGCCGCGGAACAGCCGCTCAGCCGCGAGCTCTCCACCGAGGCCCTGTTTCTGACCTGGAGACGATCATGATTGTCGATTCGCACTGCCACTTCCACTTGCTCGAGCGCCCGGAAAGCGCCGATGAGGCACTCGCCGAGGCGCGTGCGGGCGGCGTCGGGGCGTTTCTCAACGTTGCCGTGGCGGTGGAGGAGCGGGATCAGCTGATCGCCTTCAGTGAGCGGCATGACGATGTGTATACCTCAGTGGGCGTTCACCCCTGCGGCCATGGCGAGGATCCCGAACCGGATGCCCTGGCGGCCATGGCTGATCACCCGCGCGTGGTCGCAATCGGCGAGACGGGCCTTGACTACGGCGACGGCCCGGGGGACTACGGCTGGCAGCAGGCGCGCTTTCGTCGGCATATTAAAGCCGCGCGACGCTGCGAGCGACCGGTCATCGTGCATAGCCGACAGGCGCCGGCGGATACCCTCGGGATTCTGCGCGACAGCCACGCGGAGGGGGTCGGCGGCGTCATCCATTGCTTTGTCGAGGATGAGGCCACCGCCCGCGGACTCCTCGACCTGGGGTTTTACCTGTCGCTCTCGGGGATACTGACCTTCCGGGGTGCCGCGACGCTTCGCGAGACCGTGCGCTCATTGCCCATGGATCGGCTGCTGGTGGAAACCGATTGCCCCTACCTGGCGCCAGTCCCGCATCGCGGTCAGGAGAACCGCCCGGCCTGGGTGTATCCGGTCATCGAGTGCCTCGCCGAGCTCAAGGGCCTGTCCCCCCGTGCGGTGGCCGAGCAAACGGCCGAGAACTTCTATGCCTGTTTCACACGAGCTGCTCGATGATCCGAAAGCCCGCCAGATAGGTCCCCGCGGCCGACCCGAGGGTGGCAAACAGGAACACCAGTAACGTGCGGGCAACGCGATTGCGCCACCAGCCGCGCCAGTCGGCCACCGCCTCGCGCAGGCCGCGGAAATCCTCCACGCGCGGGCGCCGACTCATCCCCTCGATGGCCGCCGCCACAAACCCCGCGCCGATGGTCGGGTTGAGTGATGTCAGCGGCGCGGCCGCAAATGATCCCACCACCGTCAGCGGATGCGCACGGGCGAGGGCAGCGCCCAGTGCGCAGAGGCTGCCGTTGATGAGCACCCAGTCGCCCACCAGTTGCCAGCCAAGATCGCTGCTGCGGCTAAAGCCAATGGCGAAGCCACTGAGGATGATCGCCACCACGGCCCAGGGCAGCAGCTTTGGCCAGCGCGAGTGTGGCGGCAGTTGCTCGAGCCGGGCGGATTCCGCCGCCGGGTCATCGATGCCCTCGCTCAGAGTCTGCTCGAGGCCGGCCAGATGGCCGGCGCCGATGACGACGAGCACCGAGTGCGGCGCGTCGTCCGCTCGGGCGATGGCGGTGAGCAGCTGCGCGGCCATGTAGCGGTCGCGCTCGCTGATCAGCGGCTCGAACAAGCGCGCCGAGCCGGCGGCGAATTCGCTGAAGGTCGACTCGAGGATATCGCCCTGCTTGAGCCGCTCGATGTCATCGGCGCTGACCTGATCGCGCGAGAGTAGGCTGCCGATCAGACCGGTGAACAACGTCGGCCGCTGCCACCAGGGGATATTGCGATAGACCCGCTTGAGCGTGGTCCCGATGTCGCGATCGATCCGCCAGACCGGCAACTGGCGTCGGCGTCCGCCATGAATGGCGGCCTCGAGTTCGGCGCCGGGGCGGATATCGAACTGCTCGGCCAGCCGCTGCTGATAGGCGCCCAGCACCAGGCTGGCAATCACCATGCCGGCCTTGCCGCTGCGCAGCGTCTCGAACAGGTCAAGCTGCTCGACGGCGCCCGGATCCATGAGGTTGTGATAGCGGCTGTCGCAGAGCTCCACGGCGATGGCGTTGTAGTCGCCCTCGTCGACGGCGCGACGCACATCCGCCACGCTCTGCGGCGAGACGTGGGCGGTGCCGAGCAGGGTAAAGGTCGTCCCGCCGACCCGAACGGTACGGATCAGCGCGTCATCGCGGTTACTGGCCATGGGCATCTCAGTCTGCATCAATGCGCATTATCGCGGCCGCCGCGGTGATTGGCCAGTCACGGTGATCGGAAGACGGCGTTTGCGGCGCGCCCCGTGGCGGCTTAAACTTATCTGTACATACGCATACCGGCATATAAGGACGCTGATCGCATGAGTGCTGATCCGCAGACGGCGCCGTCGGCGCCGGCCATTCGCGAGGGCATGGGGTTTTTCGAGCGCTACCTGTCGATCTGGGTGGCTCTGGCGATCGCCGCCGGCTTGGCGCTTGGCCAGCTGGTCCCGGCGGTGCCCGCCACGCTCTCGCGCTTTGAATACGCACAGGTCTCCCTCCCCATCGCGCTTCTCATCTGGGCGATGATCTTCCCGATGATGGTGCAGATCGATTTCTCCTCGATTGTGGGTGTCCGACGGCAACCACGGGGGCTGATCGTGACGACCACGGTCAACTGGCTAATCAAACCGTTGAGCATGTTCCTGATTGCCGGGCTTTTTCTGCTGGTCATCTTTGAGCCGTTCATCGCCGCGGCACGGGCGCGCGAGTATCTCGCCGGCGCCATCCTGCTGGGCGCGGCGCCGTGCACGGCCATGGTGTTTGTCTGGAGCTATCTCACACGCGGTGATCCGGCCTACACGCTGGTGCAGGTCTCGCTCAACGACCTGATCATGCTGGTGGCCTTCGCGCCCATCGTCATGCTGTTGCTGGGGCTGTCGAGCATCGAGGTGCCCTGGTCGACGATGCTGTTGTCGGTGTTCATCTACATCGTCATCCCTCTGACCGCCGGCTACCTGTGCCGGGTGGCGGTCATCGGCCGCCGCGGCACAGCCTGGTTCGAGACGACATTCATGCGCCGGCTCGCGCCGATCACGCCGATCGGGCTGATCGCCACGCTGGTGCTGCTGTTTGCCTTTCAGGGCGAGGTCATTCTCGCCAACCCGCTGCACATCGTGCTGATCGCGGTGCCACTGATCGTGCAGACGGGGCTCATCTTCGCCATTGCCTACCTGTGGGCCCAGCGCTGGGGTGTGCCGCACGGCATTGCCGCCCCCGGGGCGATGATCGGGGCGAGCAATTTCTTTGAGCTGGCGGTGGCCGCGGCCATCGGGCTGTTCGGGGTGCACTCCGGCGCGGCGCTGGCAACGGTAGTGGGCGTGCTCGTCGAGGTCCCGCTCATGCTGGTACTGGTGAAAATCGCCAATCGCACCCGGTCGATGTTTCAGTTGGCGTCGCCGGATGGCGCCACGGCCGGGTAATGGCGCGGATCGACCTGCGAATCGAGCCCCGCGCCCGTCGCTGGCTGGCCGAGCGGGGCGATGAGCTGACCCTGCGCTTCGCGCCACGACACGGCTGCCGCGGGGGCATGGCGCGGGTACCGGTGGCCGAACCCGGGCCGCCCGAGGCCTAATCGATATAGAAGTCGGGCAGACTGGCGCTGATGCGCTGGATCACGGTGTTGCGGCGCGCCGTATCCCGAAACCCCGCGTTCAGCGACGACCACTCCGGATGCCGCCGCGCCTCGCGAAGCAGCGCCACCCGCTCCGGGTTTTCGAACAGCGCCGACTGCGCTCCGGCCAGTGTCTCGGTATTGGCATGGCCGCGATGGTTGAGTGCGCTGATCAGGTGAAGCTGCCGGGCCGTGAGCCGCTCGAGGGTCTCGTCACTGACACAGACCGGTTGCTGGCCGTAGGAGCGCCGCCACAACGGCGGGCCGAAGGCTGACGCCGCACCCACCCCGGTGCCCACGAGCAGGCCCAGCAACAGCCCCGTCTGCGTGCCGATTGGCGCACTGATCAGGCTGGCGAGACCGCCCAGCGCCACTCCGACGCCCGCATAGAGGGCGGCCTGGCTGGTGTAGCGCAGGACGGCGTCGGCGTTGAACACGGCATCCGGCCAGTAGCCGCTCGCCAGTGGCCAGTCCTGATCCTCGTAGTCCTCGTCGGCAAAGGCATAGAGCCCCAGCAGGGTCTCGCTGCAGACCTGCTCGCGTGCCCGAATGGCCTCGCGAAGGGCCTCGAGCGAGGGATCGGGCGCGAACCGATCCGCGGGCTTGATCGCCCGCTGCGCGGCGGCGGCATCGACGAGCAGGGTGGCGATGGTCTCGCGGGCGGCATCACGACAGTGGGCTTCCTCGGCCTGGCGATGCGCGATCCATGCCTCAATGACCGGTTCAAAATCATTCAGTTGGCTTGCGATCTTCCGGTAGAGCTGAAGCTCAGTCTCAAAGCTTCGCACCCGCGCATCAAACGCGACCACCGTGTGTAGCGTGACGCGGGCGAGGGCGTCCCGCCACTCCGACTCGCGGGCGTCATCGGCCGCCACGAAATTCAAAACGGCGATGATCGGCCGGGCGCTCGCGGCCAGGACCGCGAGCTCGTCCTTGTACTTTTCGAGCACCGGCTCGCGCACGTCAATCACGTACAGCAACCCGTCACAGCGCAGGGTCAGTTCCAGCACACGGGTTTCTTCGGGGAATCGCCGGGCGATCTCGGCATCATCCAGGAGCCGGCGCAACGCGGCCAGGCCGTCGTGACGCTCGGTGCTCGATTCATCCAGATGCTCGAGCAGGGCGGGGGCATTCTCGAGCCCCGGTGAGTCCCAGAGCCGCAGCCGGGTGGTGTGCCCGTCATCCAGGGACGCTGCCGAGACCCGGCGGGTGGTGCCGCCGCGGTCTTCCACCTCGCCAAAACTGCGATTGCGGGTCAGCGTGCGAACCAGCGAGGTTTTGCCGGCGTTGGTGTGGCCGACGATTCCGATGTCCAGAGGGGCAACGTCGGTCATGAGGTCTCCGCGTCCTGCGTCCATTGGCGGATCGCCGCAATCGCCGCCGGATCCGGTTGAGGGTGATCGAAAACGACCGCGTCGGCCCCGATGCCGTCGGCCAGCCGATCCCAGTCGGCGATGCGCGCCTGGGGATCGCCGCCGCGCTCGGCCAGGGCAAGACGGTCAAAAAGCACAAGGATGAGCGGCGCATTGGCGGTCTCCGCCACGTCGCCGAGGATCTGCGCGGTGCCCGTGTCCGGCGTGCGCAGGACCGAGGAGGTGGCAAGCAGACCCGGCGGTGGATGCGCGCGGTCGCTCAGCGCACGGGCCAGGGAACGGCGCTGCGCGCGGGTGTCCAGCGCGCCCGCAAAGGTAGCGCTTAGATCCGGGATAGCGGCGAGGAGATCATCCGTGCTGCGTTCCGCGGCAATGATCAACACCGGCCCGGTGGCCGTTGCCTGTGCCTGTCGAGGGGCGCGGGGCAACGTGGCCATGGGCGCTTCGGATTGATTGGCGGGCGCCGAGCCGGCATGGACCCGGTCGCGCAGCTGCAGATAGCCGGGCAGCGTGACGGCTAGCGTCATGCGCCGGCTGCGGCGGATGGCGAGAAAGCCATAGGCGGGCGCCAGCAGCAGACGCGGCAAAAGCCCGTAGGCCGCCACAGGCAGCGCGAGCCAACTCGCCGACTGGAGACTGGCGGTCAGCGCGGCGGCGCCGGTGTAGGCAAGCCAGGTTGCATGCGTGGCCGCCGCGAGCCGCGATTGGCCGGCAAGGGTGCGCAGGCCATACACACCGGCCCGGGCAATATCCGCGGCCAGCGGACTGCGCAGGCATCGTGGCGCAAACCGCTCGACGGTGATGGCGACGCAGTGCCCGGTGAGCCCGCCGTTGCCGCCGCGCAGGGCCCACAGACCGGCGGCGACGATCCAGCCCGCCAGCGCAAGGGTTGGAAGCCTGACTAGGGCGATCAGGTCCGTCTGCCGGTCGATGCCATCGGGGTTGAGCACGGACTGCGCGATCCGCAGGCCAACGTAGCCGGCGGTCACCATCGCGACAAGCGCCGCGCCTGACGCGGCACGCTGCAGTCGGCGGATATCCGCCATTGCCGCCGGGGCGATGGACAGCGTTGAGGCCCGGGCGGCGAGTTGATCGGTCAGCGATCCGTGGGTCGAGCGGGCCAGCGCATTCGCGGCTTCGTCGTCGCGGGTGCGGCCATGCTGCTGCTCGGAGAGCCGGACGGATTCGGTCAGCAGCCATTGATGAAAATCGAGCGCCATGGCCGCGCAGGTTAGCAAGGTCACGGTCGAGTCAGAAGCGCTGGGCGCATTCCGGCGTCTCACTAATAATGCGCATAATATATATTATGTTAAATAGTGCATAAGGAATAAGGCCGTTGGGCATCCAACCAGCCCCCCACCCATCGCCCTATGGCTGGATGATCGCATCCCAGTGCTCGCGGATATCCCACTCGGCTGCGCTATACCGGTCACCCGGCAGATCAACCACGGCATCAATAAAGCGCGCCACCTTTTCGGGCGATGTCAGCGCATTGTTGGCCTTGAGGGCGCGGAAGTTCTCCACCGCCGGAAAATCCGCCTCGGACTGCGAGCGGATCAGTGACTGCATGGGCGTATCCACCACGCCCGGGCGCAGGCTTGCGATCTGCACGGATGACTCAGCCAGCTCTTCGCTAAGTACCGCATAGGCCATCGATAACGCGGCCTTGCTGATGCAGTACGCGCCCCAGCCCGGAAGCCCCCGATGCGCGGCACCCGACGAGAGGTGCATGATCCGCCCGTCCGCCACCATTCGCGGTTTCAGTCTGCCGGTGAGCGCAATGGGCGCTTCGAGATTAATGGCAAGATGCGCGCGGATGGCCTCAGCGGACTGATCGAGCAACGGCCCGACCGGTTCAAGCACACCGGCATTGTGGATCAATGTGCCCACCGACGAGTCACCCACTGCCGCCTCGATCGCGGCCTGACCGGATTCGGTGCTCACATCGGCGGCACAGAGCCGGATGGCGGGCTGTGTTTTGGCAATGGCCTCGAGCGGTTCGCGGCGGCGGCCAATCGCGAGCACCGGACGGCCCTGTTCGGCCCAGCGCAACGCAAGCGCCCGACCGATGCCGGTGCCCGCCCCAGTAATGACGTTAAGCGGATCGGTCATGGTCATGTCACACACCGGATTGGACTGCCCTGCTGCCAGGCGCGCAGATTCTCCACCGTCTGTTCGATGATGCGCTGGCGGGCCGCGCGGCTACCCCAGGCGCTGTGCGGTGTCACGATCAGGTTGGGAATCCCCGGCGCCCGCAGTGCATTGCCCTCCACCGGCGGCTCCTTCGACAGAACGTCAAGGCCGGCGCCACCGATTCCGCCGGTGCGCAGCGCGTGTGCCAGCGCGGGTTCATCGATCAGCCCCCCGCGGGCGGTATTAATGACAAACGCGGAGGGTTTCATCCGCCTGAGCGTCTCGGCATTGATCATCTGCCGCGTCGCCTCGGTCAACGGGCAATGCAGCGTAAGGATGTCAGCGCATTCAAGTGCGGCGTCGAAGCGGACCCGGCCGGCCCGGGGCTGCTCGATGCCGGGGCGCTCGGCGATCTTCACGTCCATGCCTAGGGCCTCGGCCTTGCGGGCTACGGCACCGCCCAGGTCGCCATGGCCCACGACCACCAGTGTCTGGCCGGCCAGCTCGCGGATCGGATAATCGAGCAGGCAGAAATCCGGCGACTGCTCCCAGCGTCCGCGTTGCACCGCCTGATGGTAGTCCATCAGCCGGGTGCACAGCGCGAGCATGAGCGTCATGGCGTGCTGGCTCACCGCCTCTGTGCCGTATCCGCGGCAGTTCGTCACGGTAATGCCCCGGGCCCGGGCCGCGTCGACGTCAATGTTATCCACGCCCGTTGCCACGACATTGATCAGGCCGAGCCGCGGACAGGCGTCAAGGCGCTGGGCATCGATCACGCATTTATTGGTGATGGCGATGCGCGCATCGCCGATGGTCGCGCTCACCGCCTCCGGCGCGGTGCGGCCGACGCTATGCCAGGCCGTATCGAAGTCATTGAGCGCGCTCAGATCGAGATCGCCGCGATCGAGTGTGTCGCGATCGAGAAAGATCGTATCGCTCATGGCCGCCCCACCCCGCCGTTTTTTATGCACAGATTCCGCGTGGCGTCAAAGGCTTTCAGCAACGACTGGCCAAGGCAGGAAGTTGCATGGATATGACAATACACTCTCACAGGAATATTCGCTATGTTGTTGTTTAGGAACAATATTTCATGATTGGCGAATCTTCGATCAATTTGTCCCGACATCGCATCCTGCAAGGGGTTCCGGCCGTCTGTCGGGAAATCATCCACAGTGTTATCCACAGGTACTGTGGACAACCGCCGACGGCTCAGCGCATAAGCCGTCGCTGCGGTTTAATGGGTAGATGCCCCCGCCAGTAGCTGATCATGAGAAAGCCGAACGCCATGCCGCCCAGATGAGCAAAATGCGCAACGCCCGACATCGACCCGGTGACCCCCGCGTACAGCTCGAACGCGCCGTAGAACAGCACAAAGTATTTCGCCCGGATCGGGATTGGCGGGAACAGCAGCATCAGCTGCTGGTTGGGAAACATCATGGCAAACCCGAGCAGGATGCCGAACACCGCCCCCGACGCCCCGATGGTGGGATAGAGGTTGCCCGAATCCACCGCCATGGTTGCCACCACCAGCTGGATGAGCCCCGCCCCGACCAGGCAGACCAGATAGAACCACAGAAAGGGCCGTGACCCCCAGAAGCGCTCGAGACTGGTGCCAAAGATCCATAGTGCGAACATGTTCACGAAAAGGTGCAGCAACCCGCCGTGCAGAAACCCGTAGGTCACGAGCTGCCAGATCTCGAAGCCGGGGATCCCGCCCACGTACCGGGCACTCATGGCCTCGGTGCCAAGCGGCCACAGCCCCAGCCCGGCAATCATCCCCGGCCCGAACACCATGGTTGCCAGAAACCCGAGACCGTTGGCGACGAGCATCGAGAATACAACCGGGTTATCATTGAAGTTTATCGGTCCCATGGCGCAAGGATACGTGCTGCGCGGGGGCCGATGCCACTTGCTTGTGACGCTGCGTGGCGCTAGCGTGCGCGCAGCTGCAGAAAGGGCCTCGGTCGAGCATGGTCAGTCAAACCGGCATCACGACGCACACCCTCCGGGATACGTTGCTCAGGGAGGCCCATGCGCGGCCTTTCGAGAGCCTTGAGACGCCCCTACGGGTCTCGCATCTGCTCATGCACACGGGCACCAGCGGTCGCCGCGAGGAGATCGCGCATATCGCGGCGCTGTGCGATCGACTGAGCGTCGATCCGCCGGATGCCGAGGCCGGTCACTTCACGCTGGAGGCGCGCGGATTCCGGTTGCGCTGGGAGCGGCACACCGAGTTCTCGACCTACACCATTTTCGTCAACGGCGCCGAGCCCGCACCGTTTGCCGATCCCGCCAGCGATCAGCTGCCCACCCAGTGGCTGCCGCAGTTGCCCGGCGAGCTGCTCGCCGCGATGCATGTCACTCTGGTGGGCGCCGACGGCGTTTCCGCCGATACCGAGTCGCTGGGTCACTATTTTCAGGCCGACAGTCTCGCTGGCAGCCTCTGCAGTGGCGGCGCCGCGTCGGTGTGGACCGACTTCATGGCGGACAACGCCGGTTTTCTGCGTTTTCTGGTGGTCGACCGGTCGCTTAATCCCATGCAGGCCGGGCGGCTTGTCCAGCGCCTGCTTGAGCTTGAGACCTATCGGTTCATGGCGCTGCTCGGCTTCCCGCTGGCCCGCGAGCTGTCGCCGGAGATCACCGACATGGAGACGCAGCTTGGCTCGCTGATGGATCAACTCTCCGACGTGACCGACCTGGCCGATGAGCGCGAGCTGCTCAGTGCCCTGTCCGAGCTGTCCGCGCGGGTCGAGCGGCTCATGGCGCGCACCAACTTTCGCTTCAGCGCAACCGCGGCCTACGGCACGCTGGTGCGGCGGCGTTTGCAGGTCCTGCGTGAGCAGCGCATCGAGGGCGTCAGTACGCTGGATGAGTTCATGGAACGACGGCTGGCCCCGGCCCTTGATACCTGTGTGCACATGGGCGATCGGCTCGAGCGTATTTCGCGGCGCGTCAGCCGCGGCGCCAACCTGTTGCGCACTCGGGTCGATGTGGCGCTGGAGGCACAGAACCGCGATCTGCTTGAGTCAATGAACCGCCGCGCCCGGCTGCAGTTGCGGCTCCAGGAGACCGTCGAGCGGCTCTCGGTGGTCATCCTCAGCTATTACACCGTCTCGTTGATCAGTTATGCCTTTGACGGGCTTGCCGGTGCCGGCCTGCTGGCTAACGGGCGCATCGCCACCGCGCTTGCCATTCCCGTGGTGGTGGCGCTGGTCGCGTTGGGTATCCGCCGCTCCCGGGGTCGCATTCTGCGCGATGATGCCGACGCGGGCTGAGTGGCGGACCGCTATTCAGCGCCGCTGGCCGCTGCTGTGGCGGGGCATGGTCGCCGCGGCGATTGCGGTGGTGGTGGTGATTGCCTGGCAGATCAACAACCTCGGGGCCTACACCGAGCTCGATCAGCTGCTGCGGCTTGGCGAGCGCCTGCGCGCGCAGCCCTGGGCCGTCCCGGCCATCGTGCTTTTGTATGTGGCCGCGGGCGTTGCGTTTGTCCCGCTGACGGTGTTGGTGGTGGCAACAATCCTGATCTATGGCCCCTGGGGGGGCTTTGGGCTGGCGACCGCCGGCACGGTGGCCACGGCGGTATTCAGCTACGTACTTGGCCACCTGCTGGGCGCCGAGCCCATGCGACGGCTTGGCGGGCGCACACTCCAGCGCCTCAACGCCCAGGCCGGCCGGCACGGGACAATGATCGTGACCGCGCTGCGGGTGCTGCCTGTCGCCCATTTCCATGCCGTGAGCCTGGTGGCGGGCGCGTCGTCCATCCGGTTCGGGGCGTATCTCAATGGTACATTGATCGGCACCGTGCCGGGCATCGCGGCGATTGCGGCGGTGGGCAATCAGGCGAAGCGGCTGCTCATCGACCCGGACCTCACCGGATTGATCGTCCTCGTGGCCCTCGGCGGTCTGACCCTGGTGATGTTTGCGCTGATTCGCCGGTGGATGCGCCGATATGCTGATCCAGGCGATAATCACGACAACCTGTAGAAAACCCCGAAAGGAGGATTGCGACCATGGACCGAATCGGACAGATGCAAGACACCATCGAGCGGCTGACCCGCCCCGGGCGCGGGATTCTGGCCGCCGACGAGAGCTACCCCACCATCACCAAGCGACTGTCCGATTTCGGCATCGAGTCCACGGAAGAGACCCGGCGATTTTACCGAAGCCTGCTCGCGACCACGCCGGGCATTAGCGAGTACGTCGGCGGCATCATCTTTTTCGAGGAAACCCTCGGTCAGCGCACCGACGACGGACAGCCCATTCCGGCGGCCTGCGAGGCGCAGGACATCGTTCCCGGCATCAAGGTGGACAAGGGCGCCGTGGAACTCGCCGGCAGCGACGGCGAGAAGGTCACCCAGGGACTGGACAATCTCGGCGACCGCCTCGATGGCTATGTCGAGCAGGGGGCGCTTTTCACCAAGTGGCGCAATCTCTACCAGATCGCCGATGGTCGGCCCACCCGGCAGGGGCTAGAGGCCAATGCCGAGGTGCTCGCCCGCTATGCCGCCATCGCCCAGTCGCGGGGCATGGTGCCGATTGTCGAGCCCGAGGTACTTATGGACGGCGATCATGACATCACGCGCTGTGCCGAGGTGACCGAAGCGGCGCAGGCAACGTTGTTCGAGGCGCTGCGACGGCATCGCGTGCTGCTCGAGGCGATCATCCTCAAACCCAACATGGTGCTCCCCGGCAAGGGACAGCCCCGGCCGTCGGTGGAGGCCTGTGCCGAGGCGACTCTGCAGGTCCTCCGTCGCACGGTGCCGGCCGCCGTGCCCAGCATCAACTTCCTCTCCGGCGGGCAGACCAGCGAGGAGGCAACTGCTCACCTCAATGCGATCAATCAGGCTGAAGGGCCCAGGCCCTGGGTGCTAAGCTTTTCGTTCAGCCGAGCCCTGCAGAATCCGGTTCAGGCGGCCTGGGCCGGCGTTGCCGAGAATAAGCCTGCGGCCCAGCAGGCGTTTCTCCAGCGCGCCAGACTGAATGCCCTGGCCCGCGAGGGCCGCTACGCGGCGTCCATGGAGAGCGATCCGTCCTGAAACACCGGACGCGACGATTAGCCACAAAAAAAGGCGGGTGACCCGGTCCGGGCCCCGCCTTTTTCATGGGCCCCGAGGGGCCTGCTACTCGCGCACCAGCACAAAGAACGCACCATTGTCGCGGCGGACATTGAGCAGCAAGCGCTCGCTGCCCTCAACCCGGGAGCGGAAGGTGGCCATGGAATCCACCGCCTGGCGGTTCACCGAGGTGATCACATCGCCGGGCTGCAGGTACTCCGCCGCTCGGCTGCCCTGGGCGACCTCGGTGACCAGCACACCCTCAACCTGACCGAACAGCGGTGAGCGCTCGTCGAGCTCGCTGAACGTGGCCCCCGCAAGCGCCGGGTGCAGCGCATCAGCGCGTACCTGGCCCGATTCAGGGTTGGCGACGGTCGCGGTGGTAGTCTGCGTCTCGCCATCGCGGACATAGGTCATGTTGACCTCGTCACCGATTTTGAGCAGACCGATGGCGTTGGCCATGGCGTTGGCGTCGGCAATGCTCGTGCCATTCACCTCGATGACGATATCGCCAGCCTGAAGGCCTGCCTCGGCGGCCGGCGAATTGGGTGTGACCTGGCTGATCAGGGCACCGTTATTGCGGTCAATATCAAACGCCTCGGCCATCTCGGCGGTCAGGTCCTGCACTCGCACCCCCAGGATGCCGCGCCGGACGTCGCCGTATTCGATGATCTGATCCATGACCTGGCGGGCCATGTTGATGGGAACGGCAAACCCGATACCGATATTGCCGCCCCCGCGCGAGAGGATGGCGGTGTTGATGCCGACAAGCTCGCCGCGCAGATTGACCAGCGCTCCGCCGGAGTTGCCGGGATTAATCGAGGCGTCGGTCTGGATAAAGCTTTGCAGCCGGGCCCCGTTATTCCCTGGCAGGGTCCGGTCGAGCCCACTGACCACCCCGGTGGTCACGGTGTGGTCAAGGCCGAACGGATTGCCGATGGCCATGGTGTAGTCGCCGACGCGCAGCGCTTCCGAATCGGCCATGGGCAGCGCGCTCAGGTCCTCGGCGTCCACCTGCAGGACCGCGATATCGGTCTCCGGGTCCGATCCGACGATTTCCGCCGACAGTTCGCGGCCATCATTGAACGCCACGGTGATTTCATCGGCCTGCGCAATCACGTGATGGTTGGTCAGGACGTAGCCCTGTTCGGCGTTTACCACCACGCCGGAGCCAAGGGACTGAACCTCGCGCTGGCGGGGTTGCTCCGGGACGTCGAAAAACCGCCGAAAGAACGGATCATTGAGCAGCGGATTGGATTCGGCCTCGACCGTCCCCGAGGTGGCAATGTTGACCACCGCCGGCGAGACGGATTCAACCAGCGGCGCAAGGCTTGGCGTGTTGCCGTTTTCGTCAACGATCTGGGCCGTGGCGCCGATGGGCAGCGCCAGCAGGCAGAGCAGCAGCCGGGTCAGGCTGCATCGGCCGAATGATGGGGCGTGTGCAATTGGCATGAGGTCTCCTCGTTGCGGCATCGCTGGGTGTAATGGCGACGGGCGACCCGCTTTTTCAAGTCCTCAGTGCTCGCGGGTGGCGCGGAACTCGATATCCGGCCAACGCTCCTCGGTCAGCTGCAGGTTGACCCGCGACGGCGCGATATAGGCCAGCGCCCCGGAGACATCCTCGGCCAGGTTCTCCTGCTGGCGCTCCTGTAAGCGGGACAGCTGGCGGGGATCATTGCTGTAGACCCACCGGGCCGTTGAAACATTGACCGGTTCGAACTGACAGTCCACGCCGTATTCGGTGCGCAGCCGATGGGCGACCACATCGAACTGCAACGCCCCGACCGCGCCCACGATCAGGTCGTTGCCCACCAGTGGACGGAAAAGCTGCGAAGCGCCCTCTTCGCAGAGCTCCACGAGGCCTTTCTGCAGCGCTTTCATGCGCATCGGATCGCGCAGCACCGCCCGCCGGAACAACTCCGGGGCAAAATTGGGAATGCCTTCGAACTTCAGCGACTCGCCCTGGGTAAAGGTATCGCCAATGCGAATCGTGCCGTGGTTGTGCAGCCCGATGATATCGCCGGGATAGGCGGTTTCGACATGGTCGCGATCGGAGGCAAGAAAGGTAATCGCGTTGGCGATCTTTACGTCCTTGCCGATGCGTGCGTGACGGATTTTCATGCCCCGTTCGAACGCGCCGGAGCACACACGCATGAACGCGATGCGGTCGCGATGGTTGGGATCCATGTTCGCCTGGATCTTGAACACGAACCCGGTCAGCGGGGTTTCCACGGGCTCGACGGTGCGAGTCTCCGCGTCGTGGGGCTGGGGCGGCGGGGCATGTTCAACGAAGCGATCGAGCAGTTCCTGCAGGCCGAAATTGTTCACCGCCGAGCCGAAGAACACCGGCGTCAGGGCGCCGGCCAGATAGGCATCGTGGTCAAACGTGTTGCCTGCCTCGCGGACCAGCTCCACTTCGTCGCGCAGCTCGATCGCCTGCTCGCCGAGGACTTCGTCGAGGCGCTCGTTGTCGATCCCCTCGATGGTCTCCCCGGCCTCGATCTCTCCGGCGTGCTGGGCGCCGAACAGATGGACGCGGTCATCGAGCAGGTTGAAGACGCCGCGAAACCGCTTGCCCATGCCGATGGGCCAGGTCACGGGCGCGCAGCGCATGCCAAGGACGCGCTCCACCTCGTCCATCAGGTCCATGGGGTCCCGCCCCTCGCGGTCGAGCTTGTTCATGAACGTCATGATCGGCGTCGTGCGCAGCCGGCAGACCTCCATGAGCTTAATGGTCCGCTCCTCGACCCCCTTGGCCGCGTCGATCACCATTAATGCCGAATCCACTGCCGTCAGCGTCCGGTAGGTATCCTCGGAGAAGTCGGCGTGGCCGGGCGTGTCGAGCAGGTTGACCATGCGGTCGCGGTAGGCGAACTGCATGACCGACGAGGTCACCGAGATCCCCCGCTCCTTTTCCATTTCCATCCAGTCCGAGGTGGCATGCCGTGTCGACTTGCGCCCCTTGACGGTGCCGGCAAGCTGAATGGCGCCGCCAAACAGCAAAAGTTTTTCAGTCACGGTGGTCTTGCCGGCATCAGGGTGCGAGATGATGGCAAAGGTGCGGCGACGGGCCGCCTCGGCGGCGATGGTGTTGTCTGGCATTCTTATCCGGGTTGTCTGAATGGAAAAGGCGCACGGGGAGGCGATCCGCCGTGCGCCCTGCAGGCTCCGCGTTGCAGTCGGTCAGTCGGTCAGTCGGGCGAGCGAATCTCCACTTCGCCCGAGGGGGCACGATTGACTGCTTCCACCGGACCAACCGTGCTGGAGAGCACCGTGTCGGTGTTGCCGTACTCATCGACGACTTTGGCGCGGGCTCGGACCTGATGATCGGGAAGGTCTCGGTCGAGTTCCAGCGACCGGGTCGCTGACTCGGCCGGCTGGCGCCACGTCCGGCCGTCTTCCGAGGCCTCCCAGATCAGCGAGATGTTGGCGATGCCGTCCCGGTCAGTGATGCGGCTGGTGTCCACCTGCAGCGTCCCGCCGACCCGGGTCGGCCCGTCGATCAACAACTCGCCCTGGACCGGATCATTGACGTTGCGAATGGGATCGGTGGCCGCACTCTCGACGCGTTCCTCGGCCCCGAAGCCGTCAACATAGGTAACCGCCGCGCGCAGGTACCGACCCACTTCCTCCTGGGTGAGCGTAATGGTGTCACCCCGCCAGTCGTTGCCCCGGTAGCGCTGCCACGTCTTGCCGTCGTCCGATATCTCCCAGCGGTAGGTCAGCGGGCCGATACCATCCACATCCTGAATGGCACTGATATCGGCGCGCAGCGTCTCGCCCTGTGCCTGAACGCCGCGCAGGCGCAGCTGCCCGGTCGGCAGGTCGTTGACGTTGCGCACCGGCGCCGTGGGCGCAGTGGTCAGCGCCTCCAGGGTGCCGCCACCATCGACATATTCGATGCTGACACGCAGCCGCTTGCCGACGTGGGGTTGACGCGGCACAAAGGTCTGCCGCGTCGCGCCATCGATCTTCCGCCAGCTCCCGCGCTCGGAGTCAAATGCCTGCCACTGGATTGACGGCATACCCAGCCCGTCCGGGTCGCTGAGTCTGGACCGGTCAATCACCAGCGGCACGTTCTGCAACGGCCCGTCAGCCCGGGAATCAACCCCTCGGGATTCACGGTCGACCGCCTCGGCGGATTCCGTAGCCGGCGCCTCTGACGTCTCCGGCGTTACCTGCGTGTCGGCCGGTTGATCGCCACTCGTCCCTGAAGCTGGCGCGGCCAGATCGTCCGAATTGCCCCCCGCAAAGGTCACGCAGGCCGTCAGCAGCGGGGCCACCGCCAATGCGCGGCCCGCCATCATTATCCTTTTCATAGTTCCTACCCAATCGGCCAAGTGCAGAAATCCGCTCATTGCTGACGTTCCCGCGAGCATAATCGCATTGCGGTGACACGGCTACCCCTGGCGCGGTGTTCGCGAAGCCACTCGGCATCGTCCCGAACGGGCCGGACGCGGTAGAATCCGGCCATGGCGCAAACAACGACCCCCTTCTGGCAACGCAAGTCCCTCGCCGAGATGTCCTGGCCGGAGTGGGAGGCACTCTGCGATGGCTGCGGGCAGTGCTGCCGGCACAAGCTCGAGGATGCCGACACCGGCACGGTTCATCCCACTCGAGTGGCCTGCCAGCTGCTCGACACCCACGGCTGTCACTGCACGGATTACGCTAGCCGGCATGCCACGGTGCCCGACTGCATCCAGCTCACCCTCGCCGACCTGCCCCGCTACACCTGGCTGCCGGCAAGCTGTGCCTACCGCCGGCTCTACGAGGGGCGCGGACTTGCCTG
>Ga0102942_1000205_pt1 | contig 21678 bp, 11 predicted proteins | sample SalPon2_C_H2O_MG_FD_78171 | JGI IMG/M metagenome (GOLD analysis project Ga0102942, IMG submission 78171) | Salt pond water microbial communities from South San Francisco under conditions of wetland restoration - Salt Pond MetaG R2_C_H2O_MG | ecosystem: Environmental > Aquatic > Non-marine Saline... | reverse complement strand
CGATTTCTCGATCAGGGTCAGGAGCGTCGCGCCATTCCGGGTCATGTCCGGACTTTCGGCCAGGCGTGCCACCGTCAGTACGTGGTTGTTCGTCGTCCTCGTCCCCATCGGACGAGGACGACTTCTCTTGGTCCGATTGGTCCTTGCTCGGTGGTGTATGGGGGCCCTCGTACCACCGAAGCTTGGCTCTGAGACGCTTGTTCTCCTCTCGAAGTTCTTCGTTCTCTTTCTCAAGCGCGACCAGACGCTCAAGGATCTCTTCCTTGGTAGGTTCCGAAGAGGTCATGAACAGGCGAGACGGGATGGTCTCCGGTCTGGAGACCATCCCTCGAAAGCGTGTTTGCCCGCCTGTTGCATCAGTCTACGACACCAGTTGAGTGGCACTCACGAGAGAGTGACGATATCCATCTGGGGGTAAACACGTACCCCGATTGTAATCGAGTTATCCGATCCCCCCCCCCGATTCGTCGGGATCACGCGCATCAACTCACTGTGAGACTACTCCTGCATCCACCTACAAACGATCACCAGAGCCAAAGGATCGTACCCTGTAGGACGGTCAGTACCCCCCCCATCGAAACAATCGAAACCCGATCCGAAACGAGTAGCTCACAGTTCACGACTGGAGCCTAACTGGCTAGCTTGCTGAGTGCAGCAGGTTCGACGTCACTGGGGCTGACTATCCGTCAGCGACTTCCCAAATGAGTGTGTTGCCCGCCTTTGTAGAAACTACCAACCCACTCTCCTCCATCGAGCGAAGCTTCTCATACGCCGTCGTCCGGTGACAATCTATTTTTTCAGCAACCTCAGAGGTTGACAGGCGTGTTTCATCAAGCACAGTGAGGAAGTCCTTATCGCTGTAGACTTCAATAAATGTTCCACTGTCTTTGTCTCGCTTTCGCGGCACTATCAGTCGGAACACAGCCGTGGATATTAAATCTATCAGCTCAAAATAGAAACATTCAGTATCCATCCTACATAACGTAGGATGGATGCAGCCACCCGATAATCGGAGCACAGGAGCTCAAACCGAGCGAAACGTGAACTACTAAGCCATGGCACCAACAACATCTGAACCAAGCTGTGATAGATTAATGTCTGAAGATTCCTCTGTAACTGAACTGATTGATGTCGAGGCGACGTACAACAGCGACCTCGGATCAGCTTTTCAAGGCGACAGTCGCGAGCTCCTGGAACAACTACCCGACAATAGCATCGATCTAATAGTTACATCCCCGCCGTTCGCGCTACAACATAAGAAAGAGTACGGAAATGAGACTCAGTCGGAGTATAATGACTGGTTCATGCAGTTTGTCCCAGAGGTGCGTCGGGTTCTTCAGCCGCATGGATCGTTTGTCGTCGAGATCGGCGGCGCGTTCAAGCCTGGATACCCCGAGCGCTCGCCATATCAGTTCCAACTATTAGATCGCCTCGTTGACCCCGACGATGGTGGGATGCACCTCGCTCAAGATTTCTACTGGTATAATCCTGCCAAGCTTCCAAACCCGATCGAATGGGTAAACGTACGCAAGATTCGTGTTACCGATGCCGTGACACATATCTGGTGGCTAACCCCCGAAATTAACAAGGATTCAGCAGTTGAAGATGGCGAGCACCCACGTCCTGAGGCGAACAATCAGCGCGTTTTGCAAGAGTACTCTGATTCACAAAAACAGCTTATAGAAACCGCTGAATTTAATGACGGAAAACGGTCAAGCGGATGGGATATCGACTCAGAAGCTTTTACAAACGATAATAACGGCTCCATCCCTGACAACCTGCTTGAAGGGGTCCAACCAGGAGACGTTCTTGAAAGGTTAGACGACATATCGGCAACGAAGTTCTTGGAGATGATTTCAAATGAAGATATTGGTGATCTGTCGGCTGGAGAGATGCTCCGGACGCTAGGAATGGGTGGACGGACTCCCGATAATATGATAGAGGCATCGAACACGGCGTCGAACACGCATTATCTCAAAATGTGCCGGGAGTTTGACGTGGACTCCCACCCAGCTCGTTTCCCGCGCCAGATTCCTGAGTTCTTTATTGATTTTCTCACGCCGGCTCCCTCGTACGACGAGTGGGATCAGGGCTTTCTTGATCGCCCCGTTGTGCTCGATATTTTCGGCGGGTCGAATATCACTGGCTGGATCGCGGAGCAGAAGAGTCGGTACTGGATAACATTTGAAAAGGAACAGAAGTACCTCGACGCTAGTCAGTTCCGTTTCCTTACCGAGGAGGAGATTCGGAAGCGATATAACGATGATCAGTCCGATTTCGGTGATTTTGCAACTCTCTGATAATCGTCAGATGTACCCGCATTATCTACATAGCTTTTTTCTCGTACGTTGGTGAAACGGCCGGCATGACGGATGAAAGTGGTTCCGAGATCTCGGTGATCAACACATTCGACTGTGAGAGCTGCGGTGAGGAAATAAAGCTCCTCCATCTGAAGGGCAAATATCTGACGGTCAAGAGTATGGCTGTTCCCGCGCTGTTCGGTGCTGGTGGCTACTCACTCGGGGGATCAGCCGGAATCGCGGCACTAGGCACGGCCACCGCGGCAAGCTGGCCGCTCGCAGCTGTCGGTGCGCTTGTTGGGGGCAGTGCAATCTATGTCGCCGGCGCCACGAAAGACTCGCTGCAATGTCCCGAGTGTGAATCCAATATTGAGCTCTGATTGAGGAAGTGGACGTCGCTCCTCGCGGCGGTTGCTATTCAGCTATAGGACGTACCCGGCTTTGATTTGCGCTCGATGAAACGTCACTACTGCTCGTCGATAGTAGCTTGCCCCCGGATATATGTGCCAGTAGGTGAATCCACTCGTATGGTGACTGACAGGACCTCCGAACCGAACGATGGAAAACCCTCCACATCAGGTGAGAGCTGGACAGACTACTACCGGGGCTACAGCCTCAGCGTCAACGCCGAAGGCGAGGTGTGGTGGCAGGCCTACAACGGTACAGATCGACTCCGTCTCGATCCAGTGCCGGATGATATCATCGAGACCCTCCTCGGGATGAAACGTCAAGGGGGCCGTATCCGTGTCACGGAAGCGGGTGATGTGATCACACGAACCGAAATCGACGGCGCCGATGATGCGTATGAAGCGCTCTACGTTGGCTCTGCCGATATTGACGGCCGGCTTGTGCCGCCGGACGATCCCTCCCACTCCGTCGCGCTGAGCCCAACGGGACTCGAATCGGGGAATCTGTGGAGTAGCGTCTACGACGGTGCCAAATTCTCGTTCGCAGGGGATCAGTTTTGGTGGTTCAATGCAGAAAACAAGCTGCGTCACCCGTTTGCCGATACGCTGCCGGACCCGATTGTGACCGAACTCCGGCGGCTTCGGCCGCAGGGGGGCTCGTTTCGTGTGACGCCGCAAGGCGACGTGCTCACACAGGTTCCTACCGAGCGGTCGCCGTCGGACGTGCGTGAGCAGTTTCGGGCGCTGCCCCGTCCGGTCAAGCGTGTGTTACAGTTACGTCGGAACCGCGGTGACGTCGATATGATACCGGTGTACGTCGGCACACTCAATACAACGCATCGGCCAATCGACGTTGAGAAACCAACCCGACTAACCGATCCCCTTACCGACGAGGAACAAGCCTCGCTTGAGGGCTGGGCGGCCGCAGTCGACTCCTACGAGAGCACGGAACTCTCGCCGGATGACCACCGCGTCGATTCCGGAGACGACGCATGACGGACAGATCGCCAGCGGCCTCCTTGACCGCCGAACCAACTGAGGTGCCCGTAGCAGCCAATCGGCAGGTGACAGTCACACCAGCTGATCCGTGGCCCTCCGCGTACCGTGGCTCCCGCTACAGTGTTGTCTCCTCACAGTCGTATGGGACGGCACTACGCTGGAGCCACCGCGGAGAGATCCAAGCGCTCCGGAGCGTCCCCGACGGCCTCCATGAGATGCTGCGTGACGTGGGGAAACCCGATGGATACGGGAGTATCCGTCTCACGGCGACCGGTGAGGTTCTCACGAAGGTGCCTGCTGAAGCATACGATCAGGTCGGCGCTGCCGAGGTGAATTCGGGGTTCATCCCTGTGTATCTCGGGCAGCTCGGTGGCACCTTCGATTTCACGGACTTCTCGAATGACCCCGACCTCCTCGCGTCCCAAGCAGCGATCTGCGTGTGGACTGGGCTGCCGTTCCATCACGGCGAATCGTGGAGTGTTTGTTCCGATAACGTCTTGCGCTGGCGCTGGCAAGATTACCAGTTCGAGTCGGTTTTCGATCACGACGAGCTCGTCGACAAGTACACGCGATTCCGACCGGAAGGCGGGCAGCTCTACATTAACGAACACGGCCATGTGTGGGGGAACGTCAATCGGCGGACCGTGCCAGCGGAGATGAACTCCGAGGTGATGGAAGCGTATCGCACTTGGGAGAGGACTGCCGATCCTGCTGCCCAGCGGTTAGTGACCCGCCGGATCCAACATACCGAGAGCGCTGATGCCCCGGATGGGTTGTTGCCGACGTATCTCGGGCATCTCAGTCAGTTCGATGACGGTGTGGCGCCCAAACCCATCGTTTCTGATAAGCGCTATTTCACGACGACATCGCGCGATGGCGACCAGTAACTAGGTCATCCCCGTTACTGAGGACGGACTCAAACCCGGTTTGGAGCAGTCACCGGGACCGCTGTTCGTCGCTCCACAACGGGAGCTGATCATAACCATCTGTGCGCGGACTGGCAGCGAGCTGCTTGACGACGGCGGCGAGCCGCCGGTACTCGTGGAGTACAGGGCTCTTGCCGAAGAGATCCACGACCGATGCCAGGCCGTTCATGGCGAGAGTCCCTCCGACTGGGCCGACCGAGCGTGCTCGGAGATCACGACTGCCGGGTATCAGCCCAACCACAAACACGGCGTGGCGATCAACATCAGGCCGCTTGCTGACCAGCACATCGTTCCGGAGATCGTCGACGACAAGGTGTTATAGTTGGGAAACAGTAGCAGGATAGAGAGCATTCGTCTTTAGCTAAGGGATGAATCACAAGACAGTGTCGGATTAGTCTAGGAGCTAAGACTAATGTCGGTGGCGAAGCGGCTTCACCAAGTTTGCCGATTCAGCGGATCGGCATTCATTCAACATTGCCGGCTTAGCACGGACAAGTGCTCTTACTGTTCTATGTCGTAATCAGATTCAGTAGATTCGGACGCAGATTCAATTCTAATACTCTCGTGGAAATCAATTGGTGTGTCATGTTTCGCAGGTGACTGGCTGCTAAGATCCACATCTTTATCTGGAAATTCAGATTCAAACTCCTCTTTTACATCCTGTACTATCGATAGATTGTCATCGGTACTTCCAAATGCGTATGACAGAAACTCAATTCCATCATCAGAAGGTTTGTGTGAGCTATGAATCCGGAACCCATTCTCATCGATGATGTTTTTTATAGTCTTTTTTCGTCTTCTGTGTAGTCAGTGATCCATACTGTAAGTCGAGTTGCTGGTTCAGGCATATTGCATAATAACGAGTGCTTATACATAATTGGCGGTGGTTCAAGAAATATCCTCATAATGTAGTGGTTGAGCTACTCAATCAATTGTTGAGGTTTAGCTAAAGACGAATGGGATAGAGAGTTAACCAACAAAATTGGAATATCGTTGGTTAATGAGATCGCCAGCGAGACCGATCGAGAGATGCTCAAAAATATCCAGAGCGCGCCCGCCCGCTCTTCGAACAGTGATTTCCTGACGACTAAATCAGCTACGCCGGGTCTGGGCTATTCAACCGGCAGCGTCAAACAGTATCCTTCGACCTCTGGGGCGAGTGAGATAACCTGTCGGCGCCGCTCGAGCTCGGCCTTCCGATCCTCCACACGTTCCTCCAGCTGCTCCAAGCGCTGTCGCTGCCCTCGGATTGATATCTCCATGTCCTGTCCGGCCGCAGCCTGCTGTTGATACTCATCGATAAACGCCTCTATCCGGTCGCGCTCTGCCGTAGCATACGCTTCCAGATTCTCCCGTTCCTGTTCGACTTCGGCTTCCCGGTCGGTCTTGAGCTCTTCTTTCGTCGTCGTCAACACGTTTGCCACATACCCCTCCGCAGCCGTCTCGAGTTCCTCTCGACGCTCCAGCAACGCCCGAACAGCCCCCACATCGGGCCTGGCGCGAATCGTATCGGCTTCAATTACTTGCTCACCGATCGGTCGTCGCGGACTCTGACTGCCCAGATCCACGTAGACGGGAACCAACTCCTCCCGAATCGTCTCGCCGGTCCCATCTTCGAAGCCAATCTTGTAGACGAACGTGATGCCGGGCTTCTCGACGAAGGGGAGCAACTTCAGCCCGACTGTCCCCTCATCACCGCCCAACAACCGCCGACGCAGCCGCGTCACAAGCGCGTCGTCGGGTGAGAGGTACTCGATCCCATCGTGGTCCATCGCGAACTCACGGGAGAACGTCAGGGGGCCACGTTCCGTCGCGGCACCCGACTCCGAGAGCGCTGCCGGGACGTGAGCGTCGTACAGCTGGGAGCCCCGTTTCTCGAGTCGCCCGCCGACCGTCTCCAACCCGCGATCGACGAATGCCCGAATGTCGGCCTCCGTCCCGAAGACATCCGCCGAGTCATCGATCACGTCCTGGATCCGCTGTCGGCTCTCCGTGTCGAACGTGCTCGGGTCAATAAGGCTCCGGTCGTACCACTCGAGCAGCGTCTGCTCGCGCTCCTCCATGAGCGACTCCAGCTCAGCGGCCGTTGCTTCGGGCGGCTCTTCGTTCTGGACGGACCGCATGATCAGGTCGTCAATGTTGATGTCGTCCAACATTCCCAGGACGTCGGCCGTCGATCCGACCTTCGAGCGGATGTTCTCGACTTTCTCCTCGAGGAGCTCGAAAATCTCGCCCTCTCGGGTGCCATCGAACTGGAAGTTCCAGACTTTGACTTCCTTCTCCTGTCCATACCGGTGGATTCGCCCGATCCGCTGTTCTAACCGGTTCGGGTTCCACGGCAGTTCGTAGTTGATCATGATGTGGCAGCTGTGCTGAAGGTCGATCCCCTCGCTGGCCGCATCGGTCGCAAACAGCAGCCGCGGCTCGCCGTGGTTGAATTGGTCTTCGATCTGTTGGCGGTCGTCCTTGTCGACGTCGCCGTGAATTGTGAGAATCTCGTCGGCCCAGGGTTGATCGGCGACTTCTTTCAAGAGGTAATCGAGCGTATCGCGGTACTCTGTGAACAGCAGTAGCTTTTCGTGGGGATTCTCCTCCAGTAGTTGTTGGATATAGCGCTTGACCTGCTGGGCCTTCGTATCGACGGGGATCGACTCGGCTTGACTCACCAGATCCTGTAGCATCTCGATCTCTGTCCGCAGCGCCTCGTCGCCCTGCACGACGGTCAACTGTTCGAGCTCCTGCTCGGCAGCCTCCTGATCGGCCTCCTCGAGATCCTGCCCGTCGAGATACGCCTCCGCGTCACTCGACAGATCGCGGTCGGCACCGCCTTCCTCTAAGAGCCCCTGGAGCCGTCGGCGGAGGGTTTCACGAATCGCTCCCACGCTGGATACTAACCGTTTCTGCATCAGCGCCATCGCGAAGCCCACAGCGGGCTCGTTGAGTTGCTCGGAGCGGTTGTAGACCTCTTGGACGTACTCCGTCACGCCGTCGTACAGCTGCTCTTCGGCGGGCGTCATCGACACCGACATCGTTTTGACTTCCCGATTGGGGAAGATCCGCTCCCCGTTATCGTCGTAGATGGTTTGTTTCCCCCGTCGGATCATCACCTGCTCGACGGTCTCTCGGCTCAGCTCCTGGTCTTCGGCGACGAGCAGCGGGTCGAGATAGCTGATGAGCGAGCGGAACCCCTCGCCTTTCCCGTCATGCGGCGTGGCACTCAACAGCAGTGCCGACTCGGAGTTGCGGGTGACGCGTTCGGCCATCTGGGAGGTGACAGAGGGACTGTCTCCCCGCTTGCCGGCCTTGTGTGCCTCGTCGATGATGACAACGTCGCGGAAGGCGTCCTCCAGGGCGGGTTGGAACTCGTCTTGCCGGAGGAACGCCATGCTCGTGATGAGCTGGACATCGTCTTGATCCCAGATGTTGGCCGCGTCCCCCAGGCGGCGTCGCTCGCCCTCCACCCAGGCCCGGTCGGCAACAGTCAGCTCGATGTCGAAAAAGCGGTCCATATCCCGGACCCACTTCTTCTGGAGGTGTGCCGGGACGACGAACAGGACGCTGTCAGCACGGTTTCGCGCTTTGAGCTCTTTGAGGATCAGTCCCGCCTCGATGGTCTTCCCCAAGCCGACGTCGTCGGCGATGAGCGCTCGCTGCCGAAGTGACTCCATCACCTGATTCACGCAGGCCAGTTGGTACGGTTCGAGCCGGACCAGCGAGTTCGAGATGGAGAGCAGTTGACCCTGCTCGTGGGCGATCGTCAGGTTCAGCGCCTCCATCCGGAGGTCGAATCGGTCAGCGTCGACCGCATCATGCTTCGGATGGAACTGCTCGACGTTTTTCATGAGGCCATCCAGTTGGCTGTCGATCGGTGTGATGTCGACATCGGCTATGGAGACGGTTTTCGGGCCGACGCCCTGGATGTAGGCCCGGAGATACTCGATATCGCTGACGCTGTCGGTGTGGATGACCTCCGCCGGTTGGCCATTAATTCGGATCTTGTCTCCGGGTTCGTACATCACTTAGAGGACGTCGTCGTCGACGGTCTTCGGGACGATATGCTGTTCAGCTAGCGGCGTGATGTTGATCGCCACGCCGTGTTTGTGGTTGGGCTGGTAGCCAGCCGTCGTGATTTCGGCGAGGGCTCGGTCGGCCCAGTCGGCGGAAATCTCCGAGGAGACTTCCGAACAGTCCTCACTGATGGCTTCACCGAGCTCGATGTATTCTTCCAAGTCGCTCGCAAGCTGGGAGATCTGCTGCGGTTCCCGGGACTCGTTGGGATCATCCAGTTCGGTTTGATCGACCTGCTCAAGGTTATCGAAGTAGTAGGTCATGTAGAGGATTCCGTTGCTCGCGAAGTGCGAACTCCCGAGGAGGTCGTCAGTGTAGTACTCAAACAGGTCGTACAGGTGCGCTTCCACAGGCTGGTCTGGGTCCGCAGCGTAGGCGTCGAACGCCGTTTCGAGATCCTCTAGCCCGTCGACCCACTCCTCGCGCTGATTGTTGATTTTCTCGTAGAAGTTCCCGGTGAACAGTTCGGCTAAGTCCACGTCGTTCATCGCGGCGAGCTCGTCGACTGCTTCGAGTCGTTCCTCGGTGCGGTCTCTGAATTCGGAAACGCGATCGGCCGCAGCGGCGGCAAGCTCCTGTTTGCTCTGGGGCCACTCTCGAGGGGTTTGTTGGGCGAGTCCGCCCATGCTGTCCTCGAACTCCGCGATCTGTTCGAGGCCGCTCTGATAGCGGGTGTACTCCTCAGCAGCCTCGGCCTGCTTGCTCGTCGACAGGGAGTCGTTGCTCCGACGGCGGTCCGCGGTGTTCCGCCGCTCACGCAGAAGCTCCTTCCGCGGGTCGAGGTAGCGATTCTGGAGGCGGTCGAAGACGCCCTCGTCCAGCTGGTGGTAGTCGACCAGACAACTGAATCCTTCACCCTGTGGGTCCGAGACGAGTCGCTCGGTCGTGAACCGCCAGAGAATCGGCGTCCGGTCGAACTTCGAGACGTGGTAGTCGAAGAGGCCCTCTTCGAGCCACGTCCGGAGGTTGGGGTAGGCCTCCTCGGCGGCGCTTTGGCTCCCCAGCACGTCGTCGACTTCGGCGAGACGGGCATCGGCATGCTCACCCCACACGCGCTCGAACTCCGTCTCGATGTGGGTGAGGAGGTCGTCCTCGCCGTCGACATCGGACACGGGGATGATACCGTCGTCGCTCTCGACAGTCGCCTTGAGCGCGAAGTGGATGAGGAGGTCCTTGACCTGCTCGCGGAAGTTCTCAGACGGCTCGGTGATGGCGTCGGGGTCGTATTCCTGCTGCTCGCGTGGGTCCTTGTTAGTTCTGAGGGCGATCTCTTGAAGCACCGTCTCTTGCGCTGTCTTGGAGATGCCGAATTGATCGAAGACGCTCTCGTCGATCGCGGCGGCGCGCTCCTCCTTCCGGGCCGCCATACGAGCCTGCTGTGTCGCAGCGGCGACGCCAAGTTCTTCCAGCGTCGAGGACTCATCCAGCGTTTCCTCGATCTCCGGAACGGCAAGCCCGTTAATGAGTGTTCGGTGATCGTGGTCGTCATGAGTTGGCAGAGACTCCTGTCTCCCAACTTGTCGCAACAGTATCGGCCCGGAGTAGTATGGCGACCGGAACTCAGTTTGTCGTTCCGCGATCAGGGTCCCGGCGATTTCCTGAGCTTTCGCTTCGAGCTCGGGAGAGTCCAACATCCCTTCCTCACAGGGAAGTTTTGCGACGTTCCCAACTTCCCAGGAGCGTTCCGGCGTTTGACAGAGCATCAGGTAGATCGCTAATGCACTGCTTGTGAAAGAGAGCAACTGCCAGACGCCGCGTTCCGGTAGGACTGCCGATCCGATATGCGCGAAGATCGAGCCCTCCGGGAGGTAGCCGAACCGACGGCCGTTTTCCTTCTTGGCCGTGTAGGTCAGGCCAGCTTGGAAGTAGTACTGCTCGTTACGAGGGTACGAACCTCGATATCGTTTTACTTCTGTCCCTTCTTCTCCCCACAGTACCGTCAACGGTATTCTCGGGAAGATCCAAGCGTCCTTACCCCCCTTTGCGAATGGCTTCCATCTCGGATGGCCCGATTCCCAAAACCTCCGGAGAAACCGTCCATCATCACCAGTCTGTAGCCCTGCTTTCACGTGGCCTACGCTCCCCCGATCAACACCTGCGTTGTCGGCGTCGAGTACCGTTTCCGCCGTATAGATTGATCTCAACTCCTCTGGCACCCAGTAGGAGAGGGGGGATCCCGGAACAAGGGCAAACTCCGACAGTTCTCGGGAGTACCAACGCTGTATCCCATCGTCGATGGCGTCGACGAACCCTGCGCGCAGAAATGCCGCTTCCTTCTCCCCTTTCTCGACATCGTGGAGGCGGACGAACTCCCCCACCGACTCGTCGGTTTGTTCGCCCCCCACCCGGACGACGGCACCGGCGTTCCGGACGGTCGCCTTATCGAGGAGGCCAATTCCGAACTCTGCGAGAAAGTCGAACGAGCCGAGCCCGCCAATGAAGTCCTCGCGGAAGTCCTTGAATGATTGCTTGAACATGAAAGACCGAGGTACCAACATCCCGACGCGTCCTCCATCGGCGACAATGCGGTTCCCTGCCTCGAAGAAGTTGATGTAGTATTCAGTGGTGTACTCGTAATGGTCGTCGACGTATTCCTGAACATTATCCGGCATACGACCCCCCGAGCCATATGGTGGGTTCATCAACGAAACGTCGTAGTCCTGAGTCAACACCACCAGCAGATGCAGAAAACTCCTCAGATTCTGCTCGCCGAACGAATCGCCCGTTCGTTCCTCAACAGCACGTCGAAGCGCCTTCAGGAACGAATTGAGCGACTGGTGAGCACCGTCGTTGTAGTCAGTGAGTTCAGCCTGCGTCTTGCTGGCGTCGAATGCCTCTTCCAGCGTTCCACTCACGTCTAGCAGACTCCCCAGCGCCTCGGTGTGCTGGAACGTTTCAATAATATCGTCCAGGGCCTTACGCAGGTCGCTGCCTTCACCAGTGATCTCGTCGAGTACTTCGGTGGCTTCTTCGACTTCGGCGACGCGAGCGTCCGCACAGACGATCCCGACGTTTGGCATCTCGAACTGTCCGTCTTCCTCCTCGGCCCGCGTTCTGGCCTTTAAGTAGAGATTGAATGCCGACAACTGACAGGAGCGCAGGTCGATGTCGACGCCGTAGAGGTTGTGCTCCAGCACCTTCGCGGGAATTTCCGTGCGATCCAGATCGGTTTCGGCCCACCAGATACGCTCCAGAATGTCGAACACGTAAAGGAGGAAGTGCCCGCTACCACAGGCCGGGTCAATGACACGCAGTTCGCGCGGGTGGTCGAACTCCGGGGCGTCGCCGGGCTCTTCGTCCGGAATGAGGTAGGTACAGAGTTCCGGGATGCTAGGGGAGTCTTCGGGCGTGACAAGGCGGTTCTTCCGATCGTCGGGAGAGCGCGCTTCGGGCTCGGGGATGGAGTCCACCTGGCCGGTCGCTTCGAGATAGAGCTTCCCGAGGGAGTTATCCGTGAGCATGCGCACGACCCAGTGGGGCGTGTAAAACTGATTGGCCGGCCCGACGTCTTCGGGTTCGAGCGAGTTCTTGGCGTCGAGCGCCTCGACGACCGGGCGGTTGTAGTACTCATACACCCATCCGAGTACGTCGTCAGCGCGCCACACGGCCTCCGGAATCTCATCTAACTCCGCTACCGCATCTTCGAAGAGATCAGGATCGATATCCAGCACCGTGTAGGGCGAGTTTGTATCGAAGAGAAGCTCGATTTCGTCGTCGAGCCGCTCACACGCCTCCTCGAAGGCGGTGATGAGCGCTTCGTCGGGCCCGACATCGAACCGCTCACCCAACACTTGTTCCGCTGCCGGCGTTAGCCCAGAGTCACCGATCTGTGTCACCGGCTGGTCGAGAAAGCCCCGAACTTCCATACACCGCAGCGCTGCGAGCCGATTTACGAGCGTGTAGCCGACGCCGGTCACGTACTGGTCGTACGCCCACTGCCAGGACTTCTCGCCCGGGTTCTCATACTCGATCGCCTCGACCAACTGCTCTCGAATTGTCGCCTCCTCTCCGGAGAGTCCCTCACCACCCTCCTTGGACGTTAGATCGTACTGGTGTTCGAGCTCGTACTCGATCTCCCGCTCGACGAGCTCCCGAAGATCCGTAACGACGTCCTCGAGATCCTCGCGCTCTGCCTTGTCGAGTTGGGCTTTCCGCGGAGTTGAATCGGACCCAGACACAATTATATACAATCCTCAACCCAGGCTACATCAACCTTCGCATGGCAAGAGGGCAAGTGGTTCCGGCATGAAAGAATGAGTCACGACAAGAACATCTAAGTGGACACCTCTCCCCATTTCCGTCCATGGCAAACGGCCGGCCGGCGGGGAACAACCACGAAATCCGCTCCCTGAACGGCCAGTTCGGCGAAGATGAGACACACATCGGACTCGTCGCTGCCAGCCTTGATCTCGAACAGACTCGCGCCATCGTAGACCTGTACAACGAATGTGGGGACTGGACGACCGCCAGCGAGCAATGGCTTGAACGACGGGAGGCGGAGCGGCTCACCGTTGAGGGCTCCCGGCGCTCGTTTAACGCCATCAAACCCAGATTACAGGAGGCCGGCGGCGGGCTCCCGTCACTCCAGTATCTTCCGGGGATCCTCGATGCGTGCCGCAAGGAGCGGGACCAACTGCAGGTGCTGTACTGCTACCTTGTTGCCGAGGACACGGTTGTGCAGTACGTCCTGCATGAGTATCTCCAGCAACTCCAACGCCGGAGTGTCAACGGGCTCGATTTCTCAAACGAGCAGATCGTCGAGTTCCTCGATGAGTTCCGGCATACTGATGGGTCCCCGTTAGACTTCTCGGAGTCGACCAAAGACCGCTGGGGGACGAACTTCCGCGGTGTCCTCCGATCGATCGGCGTGATTCAGTCCAAACAGGGAACCGATGGTGACGTCCCGAACATCGGTGACGTTCCCTTGGAGGTAGCTGCGTACTGGTCCTGGCAACAGCTGGACGACGAGTGGCTCATGAACCCGCTCGGATGGCGGTATCTCTTCCAGCCCGACTCGTTCTGGAGCCCGCAGAGCAACCGACTCGCGGAATCCACCCGTTGGTCCACGCACGAGTCACACGGGCGACTGTGGTACGAACCGGTCGACGATTTCTACGCCAAACTCGGGGAGACGAGATGATCGACGACGACCACCTATTCGACGATCCTGACCCGCAGTTCGAGGAATCGATCCGGATCGACCGGGATTTCGAGATCGATAATCAAGCGGAACGGCGTGAGGAACTCTATCGCCGCTATCTCGATGATTACCACCTGACAGAGGCCACCGGAACCTTCCTCGAGGATCTGTTTAACCACTTCCACGAGGAGACCCCCGACGCCGACGAACGGAACCACTGGCTCTATGGCTACTACGGCAGCGGGAAGAGCCATCTCCTGACCGCCCTGGATCTCCTGCTCGACACCGAACAGGTAGAAGCTGCGGGACCGGAGGCCGTATGGCGTCGGTTCGACAGCAACGACGCCGAGTCGGAGCTTGGCGAGACCTGGCAGGCCCTCCACGAGGACACCGTCGTTGTCCCGCTGTCGATCAACCTCCTCCAGTATCAGGGCGTCCGCGAGCAGAGCTTCAGCGAGATCGTCCTCCAGTCGGTCTACAACCAGCGCGGCTTCGCGGACCGACTCGATGTCGCCTTCTTCGAGGAGGAGTTCAATCGGGCGGGCGGCATGTTCGATACCCGGAAGGTGTGGGACCGGCGCGAGCAACTGCTGAACGAGGTTCTCGCCGACGAGGGGGTCTCGAACCCCGATTATAACTGGAATGACGTTCGGCAGTACCAGCTCCTCTCGGATATCGTCCTCCCGGATCTGACTGAGCGCGCTACGGGGATGGTCGATAATCTGGGCGACATCCAAAACAAGAAGATCGGGCAGGAACTGGCCGTCCAGAAGATCGAGTCGTACCGCCAAGAGCTTGAACAACAGTTCGATCGCCCCGTGAAGATCGCCCTCCTGATGGACGAGGTGACGCTCTTTATTGGGGGGAACTACCAGCGACTCTCGGAGCTGAACGCCCTCGCGGAGGGTATCAAGGACGTTGGTCAGGGCAACATCATTTCCGTCGTTACGGCCCAGTCGAACATCGAAGACGTCCAGCCCGGACTCGCTGTCAAACAGCTCAACTTCGGGATACTCAAAGACCGGTTCCCACAACAGTACGAGCTCCCCAGTCGCCACGTCGGGGAGATTGTCCAGCAACGCCTCCTCGCGAAATCCGATCAGGGTCGGCAGTGGATCGAGAATCACGCCCTCACGGCGACGGTCGACCCGGAGATCATGCTCACCTATCGGGAGGTGACCCAGAACACGGCGCCGGGCCTCGACGAGCTTGACCAAGAGCAGTTCATCCAGTACTATCCATTACTTCCCTACCAACCGGCGCTGTTCATGGAGATCCTCTCGAACCTGCGGAACCAACTTCCGGATGCGACGAAATCCATCTTTTCGGGGACGGCACGGGCGGTTCTGTCGCTCGTTGCCGGGCTCCGCTCGGAATGGGCAGACAAGGACGGCGAAAAGCCGATCATCAGCCTCGTCGATTTCTACGATCTGGTCCAGTACGAGCTCGAAGACATCATCCCGGAGAAAACGGACGTCATCGAGGATATCGATGCGGATCCCGAAACCACGCCGTTCGACGTGAAGGTCGCAAAAGCCGTCCTCCTGCTGTCCTACGTCCCCGAGATGGTGCCACAGAGCGAATCCAACCTCGCGACGGCAGTCATGGACGACCTCGAGGGGGAGATCCGATCGAACGTCCAACGGCGGGTTCGGAACGCCCTCGACGAAAACCTCGAGAAGTACATCCGCCCCGACACAAGCACGGACGGAGCCGACCTGCGGCTGACCGACCGGGAGGAACAGCGCCTCATCTCCAACGCCCGCGAGTTCGAAACTGAGCCGGATTGGGACGGGATTATCGAGACGCTTGACCGGCAGCTCTGGAGCGACATCATCGCCGAATTGGACCTACCGGCCAATTACGACTGGGGGACCGACGGCGATGGCAGCACTGCCTACCCGGTCGGCTATTCGTTCCGCATCGACGGGACACATCTCGAGGCCGAATACACCGAAGAGGAAAACACCGTCTTTGACGTCGATGTGGTTGTCCGCGGGTTGCGACCGGATGTGGATACCGACCGGATTGCGCGGGATAAGCTCTACTGGATGGTGGAGACCGAGGGACTCGACGAGCTCCGGAGGCAACTGACCGAATGGTGGGGCCTCGAAAAGGCAACCCGACGGACGAACCCGCCGGAGTCTGTTGTCCGAGACCGGGATGATGCGGCCAACCGCGTCTCCGAGAAACTCCGATCCGCGCTGTCGAACGGGACGTTTAGGGTCCAGGCAGATGAGTTTTCGACGTTCCCGACCGCGTTAACGGAGTACATCACCGAAACATACCCGGACTACTTCCACCCGTTACTCGCCCGTATCTCGGACTCGCACTTGACCGAGCTCCGCCAGCTCGACGACGATGACGATACCCTCCCGAGTTGGGCCGAGACGATCGGTGTGCCTGCGGATCAAACGGGGGATTACGCGACGTACAGTGATATCGCACTCGAGGTCCGTCGGTTGGTTGGGACACAGATCCAAAACAGCGAAGCGGGTGTCGACGTCGCCACCGTTCTGGACCAAGCCATCGATGAGGAGCCGCTGTTCGGAGTTACCACCGACTCCGGACAGGATCCGTCACCCGCCCTGCTCGCCGTCCTCTGGGGGCTCTGCCGGGCCGGCGTGTTCAGAGTCACGACAGTCGATGAGGACCCAGTCGAGCTCGAGGCCTTACTCAGCCCGCGTCGGCACACCGACCTCACCCTTGCGACGGTTCCGCCAGGGAAGCGAGCAAAAGACGTCTTCGCCGAGCACGATCTCATCGAGCCAACCGAGAGCGAAAATCAAGGATACATCAACTTCGCCGACTGGCTCGAAGACGTCGAAACCCGGGCGAACGCCCTTGCAAGCGATGCCCGGGTCAAAGCCGACACCACCTTTGAGACGGCGGTCGAGGCGCTTGTCCGGCGGCTCGAAACGAAGGCCGAAGCGATCGCGGAAGCAACCGCCCAGCGACAAAAACGAGCCACGACATCCGACACCGATGACTTACGGGAGATGATCGAAGCGACGGAAACGGAAGCGACCATCCTGACGATGGCCGAAACAAAGTGGGACGAGCGCCTCCCCTTCCTCCTCCAACTGGAGGGCCTCACCCGATCCGAACTGAGCGACGTCGGTTGGTTCAGCGAGGATGTCCGCGAGCAACTACAGACCCTGACTGCCCAGGTCGAACGCGCCACCGAAATGGACTGGTGGACGGACGATGGTTGGCCCGAATTTGTCGACGAACTCGATGCGCGTCAGGCAGCCATCGAGGCACTCGAGAAGGCATGGACCGAGCAGCAGACCACCACAGCAGTCGAGTCGCTTTTCGCAGAGTTGGAGGACCATCCATGGCTGATCGAGCCAACGGAGCTCACCATGGTCCGGGATGGATTCATGACTACATACCTCGACCCCCTCCGAACGTTCCGGAACACCGTCGAGCACAGTACGACCGCGCTGGAAGGGCTAACCGATCCCGAACCAGGAGCCGCTGATTCAAGCGTGTTGACGACGATATTGGGGCGGCTCGACGGGCGACTCGACTGGGACGCGCTTTCGGATGAAACGGTCGCCCAGCGTCGAGAGCAGTTCGCGACGATCGATCGGCTGCTCGGCGACAAAGCGCCGGGGGAAGTAAGCGGAGTCGGCCTGTTACATGCGGATACGGAGACGCTTCGAGCCCAAATCGAGTCGCTCGAGGACGACAGCGTGGAGCTTGATCTCATCGATGTTGAGGGCGGGGTGATCGTCCGATGAGTGATGCTGCGAGGAACCCGCTCGTCGCATTCACCGAAGAGTTGGTTGATTTCGCCCGAGGCGAGCGCCGCGGGATTCGAAACCCCTTCGTGATGGTACCCGTCGAGCCACGAATCGAACACCGAGTGACGAGTCGACTTGAGGCATGGGCGAGCGCACCTGAGGGGCGACTCGCCGATTGGGAGGACGTTACCGACACCAGTGGCACCGCGGTGAGAATTACAAGTGTCCGGCTGGATGCACTCTTGCCACAGACGACGGCCTTCGAGACCAGTATCGATCTGGGAGCCTTAGAACGAGTTGAAACGGGGGCTGTCGAAGATACCTTGGAGCGAAACCTTGCCTCGGAACTGGTCGAGACGCTCATTAGCGAGCACATCTCTGATGGCGGTGTGACCAACGAACGCTCGTCGGTACTGGTCCTCCTCGGCCTGGGAAGCCTGTATCCGTTTACCAGAGCGTCCGAGCTGCTAGACGAACTCGACCGTAAAAACGTCAATACGACCGTCGGGATTCCGTTCCCGGGATCCGTTGTGGGCGGTCGGCTGAGCTTCTTCAACGAACGTGCGCGCCACTACTACCCGGCCCATCGGATCGGCAACAAAGTGACTGAGGGGTACATGACTGATGTCTGAATTTGACACACTTTCCGATTTGTTCCCGGCGGATCGCCAACCGACCCGCGAACTCGAACCGATCCAGAAGGTCGACCGGACCGACCAGATCGAGCGCGACATCGACGAGTTCTACGAAACCGCGAGCGCCAAGCGAGTGCTCCGGGAGACAGCCGCAATTGTCGCTAACACCGACGTCGATCACCGATTCCGGTACGTCCACGCGACCTTCGGGTCGGGGAAGTCCCATCTACTGAAGCTCATCGGCGTCGCCACCGGGGAGATGGAGGGGTTGGAGTCATACGCTCACGACCTCGCGAACATCACGACCGGGTTCAAGCAGTTCCGGGACGCGATCGCCGATGCCAATATCGACCACCTCCAGCCGCTGTTCTTGAATCTCCTTGACCGCGATCGAGACGACACGAAGCTGCCATTAATCCTGTACGAAGAGCTTGGGCGCCGCCGAGGCTACCACACCGGGCTCCCCTGGCTGCTCGAGTTCTGTTGGCGACTCGATATCGAACACGACCTCTGGGAGCCGCTCACGACCATCGAGTACAAAGAACTGCAGCTAGCTGACGTCGTCGATCGTCCTGCCTCCCTTCGCCCGTGGCTCCAAGGAGCGATTCCGCAGCTCGATGGGGCTGCCGCAGCCGGACTGGACTCCGCCGCCGCCGTCGACGCCCAAATTGACGCTGCCGAGGAGGCGATCGATCCCGCAGCCTTCAGCCCGGACGACCTCGTCGAACGACTCCATCGGACAAAACGGCACCTCGAACAGGACGGCGACACCTATCAGTACCTGATCGGGCTTGACGAAATCGCGATCTACGTCGGTGATCAGCAGCGGCGCTATGAAGAGGTAATTGAAACGGTGACCGCCCTCATCGACGGCATTAATCCGCCGATCTTAGGCACCGGTCAATGGCCGATGCGGGACATGCAGCAGAACTTCATCGGCGACGTCGATGAGACGGCCTGGTATGCACAGGAAGTCAAGCTGGAAGGCGCCGACACCGAAACCATCGTTCGAAAACGCTGGCTCCAGAAATCAGAGACGGGCGCTGACTACATCGAGTCAGAACTCCTCACTGACGCCCCGGAGTTAGCACCGACGCTTGCGGAAGATGCCAGCCCGCCGGACCACAACAACCAGATCGAAGCGTACCCGTTCCGCGATCTGGATCTGTGGCTCCTCCGTGAATCGATGCAGGGGCTGATTGAGGGCGATCGCGATACCGATCGGGAGTATATCCAGGGCCGAGCCCTGCTGGCACGCGTTCGGTCGCTGTTCGTGACGCACGGCTGGGCGGCTCGTCAGCCGGGTGCCGTCGTCGCTTGGGACACGATCTTCGACATCATCGACGCCGATACGGAGCTCATCTCCAGTTGGGCAACGGGGCTTATAACTCGGGTGGAGAACACACTCGAGGACGAAACAGCGACCAGAACGGCCAAAGCGCTCTTTCTACTCAGCCAAGTGGAGACCGTCCCACGGACTGCCGAAAACATGGCTCGCCTGCTGGTGCGTGATGTCGAAACAGACGTTGATAAACTGACGGCGGAGGTCCAAACCCAGCTCGAAGCGATGGCTCGGCGGAATCTGATCCGAAAGAGTACGGACACTGTAGAGCCGACGTATACCATCCTCTCTGAGGAGGACATCCAGTTCTGGCAGGAGGTCCAGCAGGAGGCCACCGAGCTTCCCGAACACCAGCTCCGGAACAACATCCAGCAGTTCATTCAAGAGGCCGACCCGAGTCGATTGCCGGCTCATGAGGGGACTCAAACGGGAACCTTCGGGGAGGTCGATGGGATCAGCTACACCGTTCGGTACTCGGTCGACCGGTCGATTCCGGACTCGGTCACCGAGGAGTACGATACGATCGTCATCCGGTTGTTGGTCCACGACGAATCAACGATCAGCACCCAACGCAAGCAGTGGCAGGAAGCCCACAGCGGGCCCACTGGCCGTGAAGACGTGCTAATTACCGTCGATCTCACAGAGACGATCCGACGGCAAGTTCGGGAACTACTCGGTATGCAGCTCGTGTTGAAAGGGATGGCCGATCCGGATCCGGATTACCGGCTCCAACGGCAATCGATGCAGGAGGACGTCGAAGACGAGCTCCGTACTCGTCTCAACGACGCTGCGGTGTACTTACCCCAGCGGGAGACTGCCTACGGGAGTTACCTCGAGGATCTCGATACCGTGGTCACAAATGCCGTCGAGGGAAAATTCCCCAACCGAAAGAACATCGCCCATACCCTCCAGATGGAGGACTTACAGGAGCTCATCGACTTCTTCGAAGATAACGGGGAATGGCCCCTGGACAAGACAGACGCCGAGCGGCTGGGTGTGAACCGTGTTCCACGGACGATCGGTAACGGTTGGGCCGAGGAGTTCCTTGAACTCGATCGATTCGACGATGATAAGCGAGTGAGTGGAGAGCGGGTGCTGGAGACGATCAACGCTCGTGGCGGAGCGTTCCTCGGTACCCCTAGTGAGGCGCTACAGACGCTCCTATTCGTTCTTGTCGCTGCAAACCGGATCGCCCTCCGGGTTGATGGGGAGCGGGTGACTGATACCCGGACGATCGCGCGCACGATCACCCGCAAGACCGTGTTCACCGACGCGATCGTCGTCTTCGATCCATCGCCGCCGCCGGAAGATCTTAGCGACGTCTATGCGGCGCTGGTCGGCGAGGAGCCAGAGACCGATGACCCTCACGAGCTTCTCGAGGGGCTCGACAAGTGGGCGATCCAGCATACAGAAGATTTCAACACGGTCGTCTCGCGGACGAACCTCGAGTTCGATACTCGCCTCACGCTGGGAGACCTGGATGACGCCCTCTCGCCGGCGTTCTCCGGCGGTGAGTTGGACGCTGACCTCCTAACAAATGAGACGATCGTCGAACAAGCGGAACGGTTTGCTAAGGTTGCGCCGCTGTTCCTCACGGAGAGCGATGAGGACGAGCCGCTGTGGGACCGGGTAACCACTGTTTCTGACTGGCTCACAGAATACTATCCCAAAGCGACGGTCACGGGACGGTTGAGCACGGTCACCAACGGTTCAAATATCCCCAGCGTCGATGTACTGGAGTCCCAACTTCAGGAAGCGAGCCGATTCCGGGTTGAGACGCTACAAGAGCTATATCAACAGATCACAGATCAGTCGACGACGGCCGACGATATCGACGCCCTTCGGGGAGAACTCACCGACAGCCTCGCGAGTCGGGATCTTGCCGCGGATATCGAACGGGTCACCGAGACGTATCCACAGGTGAACCTAGAAGCGCTTCAGGAAACGATTGATGACGCGAATACCGCTGATAAGCCGCTTCCGGAGGAGGCGTTTGCCAATTCAGCGTTGCGGAGTAACGTCGAAACCCTCGCCAATGGGCGCACGCTCCTCGAGACGCCTGACGACGGTGACTCACTACATACCCAGCTCGAGGCCGTCAATGACGAGCTG